>Ga0307508_10001603_pt1 | contig 25228 bp, 33 predicted proteins | sample 9_EM_MG_FD_203089 | JGI IMG/M metagenome (GOLD analysis project Ga0307508, IMG submission 203089) | Populus trichocarpa ectomycorrhiza microbial communities from riparian zone in the Pacific Northwest, United States - 9_EM | ecosystem: Host-associated > Plants > Roots > Unclassified | place... | reverse complement strand
GTTTTCTCTTCCTTTTTTCCCCCCCCCCCCCCCCCCCCCCCCCCCCCCTTCCCTCCTCTCCTCCACTTTTCAAAGCTGAAGCCTGAGGCAAAAAAAAAAGAGCGCGGCAGGCCACTGCGGCCCCAAGAACCCGCTACAGCCCGCGAGCGACTACTGCGGCACGGGCTGCCAGAAGAAGTGGGGCCAAGACTGCAACCCGTGGGTGAAGCCGCCGCCGGCGCTCCCGTACCCGCCCGTCGCCATTTCGCCGGTTGGCGGGCCCTGCGGCCCCATCGTCAACGCCAAGTGCGACAAGGGCCTCTGCTGCTCCGGCAGCAACTTCTGCGGGAAGGGCCCCGAGTTCTGCAGGAAGGGCGCCGCCGGCAACTGGTGCCAGAGCGCTTGGGGCACCTGCTGGGCCTAGTTGGTTTCTTAGTTAGTGCTCGCAGGAGTCCCCCCGGACGGACTGTGGGCGATTGGTTATGCACAGTGGGTCATGCGGAAGTTAGGGAGGGGGGGGGTTCAATTTTACTCAGTTCTTCTGCCTCGTAAGCTCCAGCTCTATGTCGTAGTCGGTTCGGAGTGCGAAATCGATGGCCGCTGTCCCCGACAGCTCATCTGGCTGTCTGTTCCTCGTTTTCCCGGGATAGGTGCCTTACCTTGTGATGAGAGAGCGGTCCGCAGATGTGGGAAGACTACAGGCGGCCTACCATAGCCGGCTCGAGTTGGCTACTACAGAGCTACTTACGGCCGATAAATGGCCCGTTGTGGCGTCGCTTTTCCGTTCGGTCATCAGCGTGCGGTCACCCGGGCTCGGGGTGTCTGGGAGACAAGCATATACGCATACAGCATGAGTAGCTGCCTCCCACTATCGAGATTTTCGGTAGCGATATTTCCTAATTCACGTCTGTGCTACGACTCGATCGATGTTGCTATACTCAAGTCTGTACCCAAATAACCACTGATACAATTGTATCTACGGCCGAATGGAACCAGGTTGATAAATTAAAAACTACCTACGCCGACAGAGCGACGTTCTTCAAGCACTTGGGCCTGTGCTTGCTCGCCTTCTTTCCGGCAACGATGCCGCGGTCACGACCGACGAACTTGACACGCTCGGGGTAGTTTGAGATGATCGCATCCACGCCATCGTCGATGAGCTTGTTGATGGTGGACTCGTCGTCGACCTAGTTTCACGCGATCAATGGCGTCATCTCAACGGGACGGGGAGGGAGAGAGAGTACGAACCGTCCAGGGAATGACCCGCATCCTGAGCTTGTGGGCGCGCCTGACGACGTCGGCGGTGGTGAAGGGCACGTAGCCGGGCGTGTTGACGCTGGCGCCGCTGGGTGTGCCGTGGACGGGGCTCAGCGCGACGGCACCGAGGGACTTGGCGGCCTGGATCCAGTCGCCGTAAAAGTCTTTCTCGACGTCGATGCCACCCAGCCACGGGTACGTGCCGTCCTCGGCCGGCATGAGCGTGTTGACGCTGAGCAGCGCCACCAGCCGCATCTCCGGGAACTTGGCCCCGATCCCGATCAGCGTGCGCCAGTCGAACGACTGGATGAACGACCGCTCCGTGAACCCGTGCCTCTGCAGGATTGGGACCAGGTCGTTGACGTACGGCTCGAGCGGTAGCGTCTCGTTGGGCGCCGTGGGATTGATCTTGGTCTGTTCGCCTGTCAGGTGATATCCGCACGCTCGGAGGAAGGGGGCGAACTACCTCGAGGTTGATCTCGACTTTGTCGTCGCCGTAACACTCGACCAACTCGAGGACCTCTTTGAGGGTGGGGATCTGGGCGCCGGGGAACAGCTTAGCTTGCTGGTGCCTGGCCAGCTGCAGACTGCCGCAGTCCAGGGTCTGACTCCGGCGGTTAGCATCCTACCGGACTGGGGAGGTGTTGTGCGTCGCATGGGCGTGTAGTTTAATTACCTTCAGCTCAGCCAACGTCAGATTCGCGATCAATTTGCCGACATATGGGAAGTTCTCTCCGCCGGGAGCAGTGTCCTTGCATTTGAGCTCGGAGATCCGGTGGTCGTGCCAGATGACGGGCTGTCCGCAGGGTCCTGTCAGCTAACCGGCCGAGGTCTTGTCCTTCCGGGGTAGAAGTACGCACAACGCCGTCCTTGGTGAACACCGTATCCATCTCCAGCACCTCGGCGCCGATCTCGAGGGCGTACGCAAACGCCTGCAGAGTGCTCTCGGGCCGCAGTCCTGAAAGATCGCCGGTCAGCCCATCGCCGCCACGTCCGTCGAGTCAATTCTTCGGGGCCCCTACCGAGACCACCTCTGTGAGCCTGCACTTCGACACGGCGGCGCCACGGGTGCGCGTGGGCGACCGCTGCGAGACTGACGAACAGGAGTGAGGAACAGAACTTGACCATGACTGCGGGTGCCGAAGGAGGTGCGATCGGTTAGAAGCAATCTCCGTAGGTATCCCGCACACCAGACGACGCACATCAGGGCGTTTTATATGCACGCGGCGACGCGAAAAGTTGCGGCGGGACGGAGAGAATTCGAAGCCCGGATTCCTAACTCACAGGGCCGCTAGCCAGGTGTCTATCGACCTGCTAACCCTGCGGCAGATAGAGAGGTAGGTAGTGAGATAGATGGCGCTTTCCGTGGCTTCGACCAGCGCAGCGAAGGCCAAATCGTTGGAGGTAGAGCTGGCGATGGCGGCCGTTTATTGAAGCTAGCGAACTGCGGGTGCGGGGTCTTGGCGGATGGGGCCGGATGGGGCCGGATGGGTGGGAACCACATGGTCGACAGGCAGCTCTCATTGGTTGACAAGTTGCATCCATTTTGAACGCCGATGGATCCTCGATTATACATAGCCAATTTCAGTTTCCGGGGTTCGCTCCCCGGGGCCTCTGTAGATCGTACATCGAAAGAGCGATAAGACCTCGCCGCAGAGCGCTCATCGGCTCAGTGCTGAGTAAGTACATACCTGGTTGGTAATCTAGATGGCAACCAGCTCTCCTCTATTGGTGCAACGCCGGTACCCAGCATACTCGTGGAGATCGGGAGTCACCGGCGAGCGTGTTGCGCGGTGACATTCGCACCTAATGCCGGCGACTGTTTTGCCAGCAGGGCCCGCCGAAGATTGAGGACTAGTTACCGCCCACCCGTATCTAACGAGACAAGCCTCTGGTGATTGAGAACCATCGGAGAATGGACGACCAGTACACTGTCTTCTCCGGCGGTGCTGTGGGCGCTAGTTACGAGGACATCTTCTACGTTCGAGCGGCGGTGATTTGGACTTCCATCACTACGGTCTGCAGCGGAACTCACGTTCCCTGGAATGATCATAGTTATACCGAATCTGCGACCTAAACTACCGTATCGGCATGGGAGCGACGTTGCACCTGTCGAGACGTTGATTCGAAATCTGCATCTAGAATCCACCCTCCGCAGCTGATACCACTCGACCTCCGCTCGCCCGCACCCCATTGCTTTACACGATCACAGCCGGCGAATCTCCGGAGACGGCATCGGCGAGATCCGACGTCTCTGCGTCGGAGTCTTCGGCCTCGGACAGTGCTGACTCCGGATCGGAATCCTCTTCGCCGTCGGCCCCGGCGGCGACCGGCAGGGTGAACAAGGCGATCTGCTGCATGTGTCGCCCGAGGTGGCTCCGCAGACTGCGCGGGGTGTGAGACTCCCGACACAGCGGACACGACTGTTCGTGTTCGATCGCCTTTTCGGCTCGCTGGACGAGCGCGTCGGAGTACACCACGTCGGCGTGCCGCGTCCGGAGATGCTGCGCGAACTCCTCTGCGGAACAGTGGGGTGTCTCACAGGCGTCGCAGTGCCAGGCGCGTCTGTGGACGCCGCGCTCGTGCTCGAACCACTCCCGCCGGCTAGAAAATATGTCTTCGGAGCGCAGACAGAATTCGGATGTGCACACGTATGGCCGCAAGTCCCGCAAGACGTGCTTCCTGCACACCATTGCGGTCAGAGAATGCATTCCGAAGGTGCCGGCGGAATCACTCACACCCATGACTCCCGGCTGGCTGGCGAGACCTGTGTGAAGCAGTATGCGCACTGGAACGGCACGCCCCCGAATGGATCGCCGTAGGCAGGGTCGGGGACTCGCAGACGCCCCGATCCGTGGCGAGAGGAGGCGTAGGACGTCTGCGAAGTCCCACCCTCGGAGCGTATTTCCACAGCATCGCCGTATTCCTCCTCGGCAGCTGGTGGCGCAGAAGCTGGTCCGGCCTGCTTGGCAGTGGTGGGCTGGCCCATAGATAGACTGTCGAATCGGCCGGCATCTGGTTCGGAGACTTCATCTCTGAAGCGGCTAGTCTCGCCACGAGGGCCGGCAATCGACGCGTGACGCTCTTCACGGTAGCGCAGCAGCTGCCGGCGTCTCGTGTTGGCGCTTCCTAGGCGCTGGATCAGGTAGTTGTTCCGTTCTAGCGCCGGAAACAGTGCGGCGACATGGTCAACATCGAGGTCGTCGAAGTGGGACACGTCGATGGCCGCACACTTCTCGAGTCTGTCCCGCGGCGTCGGATCATTGGTCGCGATCGAGAACTTGTACAGACAGCCGATGATGTGCGAGATCTCGGTCAGGCAATCTTCGAACGGCGTCGGCGTCGGCGCATCTTCCGAGTCCAGCGACCACGCTTCGCCATCGGACGCGTAGGGGTCCTCGTACTCGCCGGTGATGATCTTGCCGGCTGCTCGACGCGTCAGTGTTTCTTCCTTGCGGGAACCTGTGGGAGAGAAGAACCGTTCCGAAGCGCAATCGCCAGATCCTGCAGGAGGTCGACCACCAATTGCTTCACCCGTGTCGCTTCTTCGAGACGGCGGTCGAGCGACAGACGGCCAGTCCTGTGCGCTCCGACGTTCTCGGCCCAGACCCTGAACCTGCCGCAGTCGTTGCGGAGGGTCGGGGCTATCGCGGAAGCGTCGCGGTTCTCGGACACGAGTGGCGCGAGGGCCGCTGCCGCCGAAAGCTGGACCAGCCGGACGAAGAGCGCGAGCGCTTCTGTGTAGAGCGGGCGGGTGCGGATGTCGGCCATCGCGTCACTGGGCGTGTGCGCGATGTGTGCCCGCGACACAAGCGGGGCTCGTGCGGGGCAGCACATGCGTATGACACGTTGTCTACATCTGCACCTCCGTCCAATGAGCACTGCGGAAGCCGACTGCTCCCAACAAGGCAATGGAAGATCCGCGGCTACAGTACATCGCAACGTCACGACGGTGGTTCCCAGTCACCAGGCCCAAATCTCGCTCGCGCACTGTTTCCGCTCCAAATTCCACGCAGACAGCGCACGTAAATCGAGGACGCCAAACCAACGCGGAGGTCGGTTAGCTCGAGCGCTTCCGGAGACTTTTTCCTCGAGCCCACTCCCTACGAGGATAGCCAGAGACGTCTGGCGTCGCGCGGCAGGCTCAGCCGACATCTCTGGATATCTGGCGAAGTTAGTTTATCCACCGATCCTGTTCCAGAATCACCCGTCGATGCTGACTGCCGGAGGCGCGAAAAGTTCTCGATCACTACGACGACGAGATGCAAGCCCGCATTCCGAACCGTTCTTGGGCTGTGGAATCGCTTCGGCCCTGGTGGGGATTCGCAGACTCCATGAAGTCGCGGTGGCAGCCAGTTGGGAACGGCACTTGTGCAAATCTCCGGCCAGTGCAGAGGGTGTCGAAACGGAAGCCGAGCGTTGCGCGTTCCAGCCCCCTCTTCGACGTCTGTTCGGGCTGCAACTGGAGGATAGGAATCGGATTGTAGCGATGGCAGCGCACACTTCCGGCCATCCAATTCACGGCTTTCCGTTGCGGCTGAGGCGATAGGACGCCAGCGGCTACGGCGACGAGACACACACCAAATCCGTCCCAGCTCCTTTCGCCGTCGTGTGGGGGGCAGAAGCACGGTATCTCACCGACGCCTGAGGTTCAATTGTGCCCGGATACACAGCACTGGTGGAGTCAGGGACGGACGAAGAAAGTCGTGTCGGTTGGCACGGAAACTTCCGTGTCAGCAGGACTGTGATAGAGAGCGTTTGTTATTTTCATTTTTTCTTCAATACTCGCATGCGACCTAGTTAGATCATGGCGAGCCAAAGTTTTCACCGAATTCTGAAGCTTGAAATAAGCCAGAGAATGGATCGACCCCGGATTCAACCCAAAGAGAAAACCAAAACACACTGGCTGGACCGCGAAGGGCCTGGGATGCCATAAAACTCAGCGACCAGTGAGAAACTAGCCAACTTGCCGAAGTCAAGTTAACTCTATCTAGGGGCGAGTTACGATGAAACATCCAGGCCCGGGGAGCCCGTTGCCAGGACTTTCTGGGCAAAACTCCTCAGCAGCGCAAAGGGTGCCAGCCTCTGGTAGGTTTAACCAGACTAATACCAAGTCTGAGGAAAGTTTTTGCTATCTGACCAAAGATAGTTGTGGGTTTGGCAATCTACTTCGTCAAGAGGGGTTTTGATGCAGACTCCTTCGCATGGATTTTAACGACTTCAATTGTCGACAAGTCCCATCCGATTTCTGAAGGGGCTCACTGGTTTTCGGGCGTTTCTCTTTGACCCCATGTGTCAAGAGTGCCCTGTAGACCAGGCCTGCTTCTTTCATCTTCTGTGCATTGTTGCAGGGTGAGTTTTATGGCCCCAGGCCCGGCGTTTGGTATTTTGGGGGAGAGTATAACTACATATACCCAGCATATGCAACAGTGCCGTGCTCCAGTCCGACTAGTGGCCTGGAGCGAACCGCCAAAGGGGGCCGTTCCGTTCTTCACAGCATCACTGATGCGTGAGCGCCAATGTAACTATTGGAGCCGTATCAGCTGAACTTGCTCTTCCGAGCGGCTCTTCGAAGGCGACAAGGTGGGGGTGGGCTGCTCGACGACCTCGTTGCGAACGACAGCTTTGGGAGCGAAACCGCCAGGAAAATCATGGTGCGGCTGGAAGGCGTCCCGTCTCAATTGATGCGATCACACTCCCTCCTAGCAGCTGGAAGATATCGTTTCCGAGAATGTGATTTGCGATTGGGGTTTGCTCACAGAACCGCTGTAGAACTTCTCAAAATGTGATGACGCCATCTCCCGCACGCACCTGCAATGCCTCCGCCACTCACGGCAATATCCGTGTCACAGGACAGATGGGTCTCTCGCTAGCCAACTGTAGGAAGGCCATGACGCATGCATCCAGTCAGTCGCCATGTTCGGCTCAGAACTGTGGTGGAAGGGCGACCAGACCCGGGGCACGATAGGCCAAGCAAATGAACTACAGCTGCTAGTCAACCGGGAGGCACGATTGACGGCAGGCTGCTTCCGGGCAACCAACCTGGAGGCCCCGCCGACGGAATCTGGACTTAGACCAGCGACAGCTCAGCTGGAAAGCAAGCAATGGCGGTTCGGACTACGTTTGCTCAGCCTGCCGAAGGGGGACCAAGCCAAGGAAATCGCCGGTGCTCCGGCGGCACTTGGGCGGAGACTTGCGAACGCCCTTGCATACACGGGCAGGGCGGAGAGCTTAGTTCTGCCAGAGGAACCAGAGACCCTCGATGCGGAACTGCTACAGGAAGAGGAGGCCGAGGCCAAGGCCGAAGCGGAGAAGTCAAGGCCCGGACTCACCATGTTTACGGACGGGCCGCGTTTAGACGCCGACGCTGCCGGAACGCGGTGGTGTGGAAGAACGGCCAATCATGGGCGGGCACCATGACCCACATGGGATACAACCAGGAGGCCTATGACGCGGGTTCGCTGCTCTTAGAAGGGCACTAGAATCAGCATCACGGAGACAAATGACTCCGGAGTGGATCGCAATCTTCACAGACGCCCAACCCGCCATCAGACGGATGGCCTCGAAGGAGCCTGGCCCCGGCCAGATTCATGTGCTTCAAGCAAGGAAACGCGTCGCGGCGTTACGGAAAGCTTGGCCGAGCATCACCATCGAGCCCAGCACATAAAGGAGTCGCCGGTAATGAGAAGCTGATGAGTGGGCGAAGATCGCAGCGGAGGAGCCAGACACCCGCGGGGTGGAATGGATGGAGGCCCGTAGATGGGCTGGAGGCCGGAATTTCAAAAGGAAGTATACGATGCCAATAAGCCAGAGGCCCGACAGCACGGCTGCAGGCAGTTCCAAGAGGCTCGCCTCAAGGTTTTACCAGCTGAAGACGGTTCACTGCCTCTCTGGGAAGTACCTGCAGTGGACAAAGAATCGGTCTGCCGCAAAATGCTGGTGGTGCCGGTGTCAGACGCAGACTCGGGATCACCTCTTCAAGGCTTGCCCGAAGTGGAAGGCCTATTAGAAGATTTTGTGGTCAGAGGTGCGGAAGGAAAGCGGGGAGTGGAAGAGTAGGTGGAGGATCCGAGACCTGGCCGATAGGCGATCTAGCCAGGCGGTATTGGACTTTCTCTCTGCTACAGATGTGGGAAGGCTAGTGCCGGCTGAGGAAGACGCAGGGCATCTGAGTGGGAGCGCAGGGAGGCAGGGAGCGGGAAGAAGAGAGGAGGGCGGAGGCGGAAGAGCTAGGTGCCGCGGGAGAATTGGGCGCCGGGGAGGAGCTACCGCCGTCCCTACCCCCGCCCCACCTCATGCCACCCGCAGACGAGGATTGAGGGACGGTACACGATTTCCTTTGTTCTTTCTTGTTGTTCGGACTCTTTTCTTTTCCTTTGTAATCTCTTTGGTGCGATGCACATCTTCTTGGGACAGGCCTGGGCGGAGGGCAGAGGGCAGAGGGGAGCTTGCAGCGCGCCGCCTCGCGCGGACAGCGGACGGGAGACCTGGACAAAATGTGCGACGCCATAGTCTAGATGGGCTGTATGCGAGTATGATTAAACAAACAAAAAACACGGCAATATCCGTGCGGGGTAATCTGAACGGACCACCGATAGTTATCTACATAACAGAGCGCACGGAGCTGATGCCCTCACGCCATCGGCCAGCTGTACGTGGGTAACGTTCTAGAATGTATGTACATAACTATATATATAGCATCGTGAGAGAGCTTTCTTTCATTTTTCTGTAGGAATCAGGCCACCACTGTCACGGCCATAGGTCCTTCGGCGAGCAGCATCAGCACAACTAACGACAACTGACTTCAACCAGGTCTGGAGAGACAAACTGGAACTACATGAGGTCTTGGCTGCGCACGTTGGGTGCGCCGTTGCTCCGGACTGCACAGTAGTTAGATATATAGGTATGTACATAGACTACATATAGATATATAGATACGCACATAGACTACATATGTAGATGGGACTGCGTTTTCGGCTTCCTTCGATCTGGCCCAAATTCATAGTCACACGGCTCGCCAAACCCACCAACCACAGCCCCCGCGTTCTCTCAGATTGTCCTGCTCGACAGCACCAAGGTTTCGTAGAAACAATTTGTCTGCTACTGGTGATTCACTCTTTCCTTCATCTCAGCCGCACGTGGGGTGGCATAACGCGCTCGGAGATGGGAGGTCACCGGCGAGCGCTGGTTGCGGGTTGCGTCTGCTGTGCGGGCTAGATGGGGCACTTGCTCTGTAGATGCACGCAGTCTATCTCCCTCCTTCCCCCGATCCATCCGCCGTGGACAGCACCAATACGCCCACTGCGCCTTTATATAAAACCCCCCTTCAATCCCTCGACCCTCAGTCCCTACCTCGTGTTGGCTGTCCCATCGTCGGCATCGATCGTTCCGCACCAGAAAACAAAAAGGGAGGGAAAAAGCCACCGCCCCCGATTCCTGATATCATGATGTTCATCTGGCTCCTCGTCCCCTTCGCCGCCCTCGCCGCCTGTCAGTGAGCAGCCCCGCCCCTCGACTTCGGCTCCGCTCCCTCCAGCGTGTCCGTGAGTGCTGACCGGCTGGCGTCGCAGATCGGCCGACACCGCGGCCTTGTCGTCCGTTATCAGCCGCATGTCGACTGCGTACACGGACGACCCCAACTGGAGCTCGTTCGCGGCGGCGCGAGAGTCGCAATACGATGAGTACTTCAGCACGCAGACGTACTTCGCCGACGGGCCCGAGTTCACGTCGTCGGCGTTATCGGTGGCTTCCACGGCCGACGACCCGAGCGCGGCCATCTCGAGCATCATCTCGCAGTCGATCGCCGCCGTCGACGAGTACGTGTCCCTCTACATCGAATTCGTCTCGACCCAGACCTACCTCGAGGAGGACGCCCGCAGCGGCCTGCAGAGCGACCTCCAAGTCTTCACCAGCCTGGTAGATGACGCCACCAACACCGACGGCGACAACGCCCCCGGCAGCACCACCTCAACCACCAGTGCCACCATCTCCTCCCGCATGGCCACCCCGCGCACCCAGACGAGTGTCTCGACTGAGGTCGTCGTTAAGACTCGATCATCCGCCACGACACCGGCTGCAACGTCCTTGCCCGCAGGCGCAACCGCAAGTGCAACCGCGGCCACCGGTGGTGTCGCCGGCGCCCCCGCCGTCAACGGTGTTGTCGCTGGTGCGTTCGCAGGGCTCGTCGCCGTCGTGGGGCTGTTGTAGGCGGATAGTTACGCTTAATCGTCGTCTTTTTGCTTATTTTTTATTTGCGAAAAACCTTGTACATGCGAACTTTTGCATAGATATCTAATGATGAAAGTAGTATGTACTACCAATCGCACACTACGCTATCCCTTAATCGGACTAGAAACTTGGATCGCATGCTGCGTTGCACCCCACTAACCGAATTGGAATTCACCTAGCCACAGCCACACATCATTTATTGAATGGAAATTAACTCAGTCACGTGAAATAAGTACTGGTTCTAGTTCTTAATGCTGAGGCTAAGCCATTTCCGAATTCGGCTAGCGGGGTGCAACGCAGCCTCCTGACCATCGGGAAATCCGACCATCGCCGATCGTCCGCCGTGCACGATGGAGCGGTCAATATTTAGCTGTCGTCCCACGCTACGGACATAGACATCGAGAATGTCAAATTTCCGTAAGGTCTGAGGTGTGATGTCACGTAAAGTTGTAAAGGCTTGGCGGTCATAATACTGTGCAACTCGCCATCCACGTGACTGCGGATAATTAGAGGTACATATCCGACGGGGGGAGCCTCAAGGTAAGGGGGAAGTAAGGTGAAGAGACGAGAGCTCCACCGCCAGAGATGAAAGGAGGGTAATCCTTTTCAAGAACCTGCTTTCTAAGGAAGACGCCAAACTCAATGGCCGATCGTGATGTGGCTGCTGCCTTGACAAAGGCGGCGAAGCCTGTCTTCAAGGTCGTACTCCAGTGGTGCTCCGCTGCTGTTCCGCGAGAAGTTCAGAGACCCATGAATTGAATTCAACTGTCCCCAGATGCGTTGCAATTATTGCGGGGTAGAAGACGAAAGGTGAACGTAAAGAGTGAACGGCCATTAGACCGGCACCAGCCATACCGCCACCATCCGCGCCGCCACCAACTGAGCCGCCACCAGTCACCACTGCCATGCTTGGAAAAAGATGCGGTCCCTCGCCAACCTCAAACGGGAGATCTCGGAGAAAAAGTGGGTGGAGGCGCGTCAGTGGGCTGGGAGTCGGACCTCCAAGAAGAAATACCGACTGCCCAAGAGCCAGCGGCCCGATGGCACGGTAGCTGGGAGCACCAGGAGGCTTGCCTCGCGGTTCTACCAGCTCAAGACGGGGCACTGCCTGACCGGTCAGTGCCTCAACTGGACGAAGAACCGACCCACCCCACAATGCTGGTGGTACTGGTACCGAACGCAGACCCGGGACCACCTCTTCAAGGAGTGCCCCGAGTGGAAGCCGCAGCAGAAGATCCTGTGGGCGGAGGTGAAGAAGGAGACGGAGAGGTGGAAGGACCGGTGGAAGGTGCGGGACCTCCTAGTACTGAACTTCCTCTCCTCTACGGATGTGGGAAGGCGGGTACCGGCTGAGGCAGAGGACGACGCTGTGAGCGCTGTGTCGGAGCTGGAGGTGCGGGAGTGGCTGGTGGAGCAGGGAGCGGGGACCGAGGAGCCGGCGCTGGGGGGGAACCGCCGTATTTCCTGCCCACACCCGACTTCATGGCGTCCGCAGGAACGGTGTAGGCGGTGTTCTTTCATTCGTCTTCTCCTTGGTTCTACACGCTCGCTCTTCTCCTTTGTCCCTTTCTTTTGTAATCTCCTTGGTGCGCATCACACGTTCTCGGGACAGGCCTGGGCGGAGGGCAAAAGGGGTGCTTGCAACGAGCTGCCACTGCGCGGAAAGGACATCAAGTCCACTTGGGATACAACCAGGAGGCATGCAATGCAGAGTGTGCTACAATTGCCCGAGTACTACGTGTTGGTCACGAGCGTAGGGGGCGGCAGCAGGTTTCAGGGATCGCGGTTCTCGCCGGCGCACAAGCTGCAACCAGACGGGTGCGGGCTTTGGGGTTGGCCCTGGACAGATCTTTGCCCTGCAGGCAGAGGTTGACTGTGGGGATCCGATGGTGTCTTGCCAATGGGTGAATCGCAGGCAATGAGAATGCGGATGAGTGGACGAAAGCTGCTGCCGATCAAACCACATGCATGGTGTGGCTTCTCGATAGGTCGCATGCGAGTAATGATTAAACAAGAAAAAACGATCATGGTGTGGCAGGGGTCTCAACAGTCCGGCCGGGCCGGGCCGGTCCTGGCCTCAGCCTGGTCTGGCCTGCGAGACACAGTCCACGCTAGTCCACGGCCTGCAGGCACATCGACTTTTTTGGCTTCGGCCTGGTCTGGACTGGGTCGGCTAGCGTGCTACGAAAACGAGGGGGACCTCATGATCCACTAGCGTCTTACGTATCTTGGGTGGGTTTCCAGGTTTTCTACTACAACTAAACTACTACTGGAAGCTTTCGGCCTCCACCACAACAATTCGTACACACCCGGAAGAGCACCAGAAACATAAATCTATTCAAGGGGTCTGTTAATCGGGGAAGAGATGGTGGAGTTCTAAGGGAAATCAGGTCCGCATTTCTTGGGTTGTTTGGTGGGTTTTCGAGTTTGGGCAACACCTAACCTGTTACTGGGAGGTTTCGGCCAACACAGCAACAGACAGAAAATCGAACATACGCAGAAGAGCACCGGGAAGATAAGGCAAACAGGATTATCTGAGGAACTTGTTAATTGGAGAAGAGATGGTGGAGCTGCCATGTGTGACAATATTTTTTTTTTAACCACTAGTACTCGCGTTGGCCTGCGGGCCCCCGCCGGCCGACCCGGGTTAAGGCAGTCCGGCCGCTGGCCCCATCCATCTGCCTCGGGTGAACGGTCGGGCCTCTTCTATAGTAGTGAGATCACGGCTAACAAGCTCAGACGGATCGACACGTCTCCCAGAAACGCCAACACGATTTTGACATGTTCCTCACTAGGGTAAGACCCGGCGGGCCTTGCTGAAATTGTGGAGACGCAGCCGGCATACCAGAGCGCGGCTTCCGAGATGCTGAAGGTTGCCAGGATGAAACTTCCGGTAGTGACTGCCCATTCCTCGGGAAGGCAAAGCTATTTTCTAGCGCCGACCACCACCAAGAGCGATCTACTGCTCGCCAAATTCCAAAATTTGTTGGCGCGAGAGGGCTTACCCAAAGACACAGTCCTGCTTGGGCTGGCTGTAGTTGTCAATCAGCACGGTTACTGCCGCGCTGGCGGAGCTACCGGCAAATAAAAGGCGTGACGGAGGTAAGGCATGCATGGTGAGAACGGTGTTTCCAAACAGGTACGAGATCGACTCGTCGACCTACGTCTCCAGTACGGTTCAAGTGACGCACTAACCCAGCTTGTGGCATCCAAACTGAGTCCGTATGTGCATCCATTTCCGGTGGCAGACTTTTTTTTTGCCCATTCATTAATCGCATGAGACCTATCTAGATCATGGCGGGGTTATGTACAGTCCGTTTCCTGTCCGCTGTCCGCGCGATGGCGGCACGTTGCAAGCTCCCTATTGCCCTCCGCCCAGGCCTGTCCCAAGAAGATGTGATGCGCGCCAAGGAGATTACAAAGGAAAAGAAGCCGAGCAAGCGTAATAAACAAAGGAAAGAAAGAGAAAGACAGCGCAACCCGTCCCCCCACTCCCCTCCTGCGGCTGCCATGAAGTTAGGCGTGGGAAGGAACTGTGGTAGTTCCCCCCCCGGCGCCCAGCCCCTCAACCTCCGCCCCCTGCTCCTCCTCCCACTCCCACAGCTCCGCCTCCGACACCTCACTCACTGTGTCCTCCTCCGCAGCCGGCACCCGCCTCCCCAAGTCCGTAGAGGTGAGGAAGTCCAGCACCGCCCGACTGCACCTCTCGTCCGCCAGGAGGTGTCGGATCATCCTCCGGCTCTTCCGCCTCCCGGTCTCGTTCCGCACCTCCTCCCACAGAATCTCCCGCTGTGTCTCCCACTCCAGACACACCTTGAAGAGGTGCTCCCGAGTCTGGGTCTGGTACCGGCACCACCAGCACTGGGGGGTGGGCCGGTTCTTCGTCCAATGGAGGCACTGCCCGGAAAGGCAGTGCCCCGTCTTCATCTGGTAGATCTGAGAGGTAGGCCTTTCGGTGCTCCCAGCAACCGTGCCGTCCGGCCTCCGGCATCCCGGCATCCCGCATCCCGCCTCGGAGGTCCGGCCCCCAGTCCACCGGCGCGCCCCCACCCACCCCTCCCCGGAGATCTCCCGCCAAAGGGGCGCAAGAGATCTCGGGAGCGGCATTGCGCGTGCCTCATCCCGATCCAAGTAGCTCAGCCATTCCATCCCGTGGGCGTCTGGTTCCTCTGCCGCGCTCTTTGCCCATTCGTCGCCCATTTCATTGCCGGCAACTCCCTTGTGCGCCGGGCACCGAATCTCGATGATGATACCCGGTCTATCAATTATTACAGAGCACGGGCGGAGTGAGGAGTGATGATAGATGTGGCGTAGGGACTAGTAGTGATTCGGGTTTTGTGAGCTTGGCGCGATCCGCATACGGATGCACTTTGTTGCGATTCGGCCGCTTTATCGTCCCAGTTGGCCGAGCAAGCCCCGATTTCCGCCTCTGGAGCACCACCCTCCTCCTCAAATTCAATCCTCCCCGCCGACTGGAAGTCGTAATTACAGGACCACATCTTTGCTATATCATCCTTCGTCTTCACTCGCCTATCTTCATGCAGCAAACGTGCGACACCAAAGTCCATCATCGCCACTGTCCCATCGTCGCGCGAAATGCAGTTCCTCTCCGCATTGTCATCTTGCTCGACTCCGGCACGCAGCAATTCCCAATCTACCCTGATGGCGGACGACAGACGACGTCTCTTCTCCTCCTCCTGATCTCCGTAATACTTCGGAACCGGCAATCGGAGGTGATGCTGTCGCTCGAGAAGCGGCAGGCAGAAACTTCCGTCTCGTATAGGCTGCGCGTGTGTTTAACTGGGTGCGTGCTTATTGCTTCACCAGGGTCGAAGAAGCAGGGGTCGTATATTCCGGCAACGATGAGGCCCGGTGAGCAGTTGATTCGGACAAGGAATAACTGGGATTCCGAATAACTGCGATGGTCGTTTGCCAGTGTGCGGATGTGAGGCGATGGTAATCGATGACCGTGCGCAAAACACCGAGTTGACCAACCGTGAGGAAGGGCGTGCGGGCAGGGGCCACGCCCGATCGAACGATTCGCGACCGAAGAGCGCCCGCCAGGCTCCTTCTTCTCCCTTGCCATACCACGCGGCATCCATCAACTTCCCAACTTGTAAGCGCACGGAGCGGGGGAGACTGTACGATCGCTCTCGTGGGTTGACTGGCGTGGGTGCGGGAGGTCGATGAGGTGTTGGAGGAGGATTGATCCCTCGGCCTAGGCAGTTTGCACGTCCCAACCCTAACCATGTAGATCAGCGCAAACGAACGACAACGAACTGGAACAAGATCTGGAGAGACACAAACTGCGACTATCTACGTGAGGTCGTGGCTGCGCACGTTGCGTGCACCGTTGCTCTGGACCGCATGGCAGCGAGATATAGATATATCTATGTAGATACAGATATCTGTGCAGGCTACAGACATAACTATGTGGATGGGACTCGCCAAACCCACCAATCACAGCCCTCGCGTTTTCAGATCGTCCGGCTCGACATGCACGAGAGAGCACCAAGGTTTCGTAGAAATAAATTTGTCCGCTCGATAGTGGTGCAATATTCACTCTTTCTCCATCTCAGCCGCACGTGGCGTGGGATAGCGCGCTCGGAAATGGGAGGTCACCGACGAGCGCTGGTTGCATCCGCTGCACGAACTAGAGTACGTACCCATGACTCTGCGCATGCACGCAGTCTATTTTCCTCCTTCCCCCGATCCATCCGCCCAGCGCCAATACGCCCACTGCTCCTTTATATAACCCCCCTTCAATCCCTCGACCCTCAGTCCCTACCTCGTGTCGGCTGTCCCATTGTCAGCACCGATCGCTGCGCACCAGAAACAGAAAAAAAAAAAGCCACCGCCCCCGATTCTGACATCATGACGTTGATCTGGCTCCTCATCCCCTTCGCCGCCCTCGCCGCCTGTCAGTGAGTAGCCCCGTCCCTCGGCTTCGGCTCCACTCCCTCTAGCGTGCCCGTGAGTGCTGACCCGCTGGCGTCGCAGATCGACGGACACTGCGGCCTTGTCGTCCGTTATCAGCCGCATCTCGACCGCGTACACGGACGACCCCAACTGGAGCTCCTTCTCGGCGGCGAGATCGTCGTTCCGCGAAGAGTACTACAGCACGCAGACGTTCTTCGCCGACGGGCCCGAATTCACGTCGTCGGCGATATCGGTGGCGGCCACGGCCGACAACCCGAGCGCAGCCATCTCGAGCATCATCTCGCAGTCGCTTGTCGCCGTCGACGAGTACGTGTCCCTCTACATCGACTTCGTCTCGACCCAGACCTACCTCGAGGAAGACGCCCGCAGCGGCCTGCACAGCGACCTCCAAGTCTTCACCAGCCTGTTTGATGACGCCACCGGCACCGACGGCAACAACGCCCCCAGCACCACCGCAACCCGCTCGGGATCGGGATCCGCCAGTGCCAGCAGCTCCCGCACGGCCACTCCACGCACTCAGACGAGTGTCTCGACTGAGGTCGTCGTTAGGACTCGACCTTTCGCCACTACACCGGTCGCGACGTCCATACCCACAGGCGCAACTGCAGCTGCAACCGCGGCCACCGGTGGTGTCGCTGGCGCCCCCGCCGTCAACGGTGTTGTCGCCGGTGCGTTCGCGGGCTTCGTCGCCGTCGTTGGGCTGTTTTAGGCGGATAGTTACACTTAATCGTCGTCTTTTTGCTTGTTTTGTATTTGCGAAAACTCCTTGTACGTACGTAATTTTGGATGCGCGTTACATAATGATAAAAAGCAGTAACTATGTATTATCAATCGCACACCAAAGTCCGCGCAGCGGCGGCACGTTGCAAGCTCCCCTTTGCCCTCCGCCCAAGCCTTTCCCAGAAGATAAAAAGCGTACCAAGGAAACTACAAGGGAGAAGAAACAAGCGCAAAGGACACAACAAATGAAAAGCCAACGAGTGTGCTGTCGACAAAGGAAAGACGCACCTGGCCCCCCTAATTCCCTCCTGCAGACGCCATAAAGTCGGACATGGGCAGGAACAACGGAGTCCCTCCCGCGTCCAGCTCTACTGCCTCCGCCCCCTGCTCTTCCAATCACTCCCGCACCTCCAGCTCCGACACCGTACTTACGGCGTCCTCTTCCTCGACCAGCATTCGCCTTCCCACATCCGTAGTGGTAAGGAAGCCTAGTACCGCCCGACTGCACCTCTTATCCACCAGGAGGTCTCGAATCTTCCACCTGTCCTTCCCCCTCCTGGTCTCCTTCCGCACCTCTGCCCACAGGATCTTCTGCTGGAACTTTCACTCCAGACACACCTTAAAAAGGTGCTCCCGAGTCTGGTTCGGGTACCGGCACCACCAGCATTACAGGGTGGGCCGATTCTTCGTCCAATTGAGGTACTACCCGGTTAGACAGTGCTCCGTCTTGACCTGGTAGAACTGCAAAGCAAGCCTCTTGGTGCTCCCAGCTACTGTGCCATCCGGCCGCTGGCTCTTTGGCATCCAGTATTTCGTTTTGGAGGTCCGGCCCCGTACCTACTGGTGCGCCTCCACCCACTTCTTCTCCAAGATCTCCCGCTTGAGGTTGGCAAGGGATTGTGGGAGAGGCATCGCCCACACTTCCGTCCGTCATCGTACTTGTAGTTGAGCCATTCCACCCCATGGGTATCTGGCTCCACTGCCGCAACCTTGATCCACTTGTCGGCTTTCTCGTTGCCAGCGATGCCTTTGTGGGTAGGGCACCACCGAATCTCAATGGCAATACCTGGCTGGGCATGTCGCATCACCACAATGTGCTTCCGTGCCTGGATCACGTACTGCTGCCCTGGGTCAGGTTCCTCCGATGCCATCCACCTAATGGCTGCCTGCGTATCCAAGATGGCGACCCACTCCCGGCCCGTATTCCTCTGTGAGGCTGATCCCAGTGCATGAGTGAAAACAGCGCACTCCGCATCGTAGGCCTTCTGGTTGTATTCCATGTGGGTTTTGATGCCCTTCCAGGTCTGGCCGTTCTTCCATACCACTGCATAGCCAGCCATGCCGCCGCCCAGCCCTGGCCCGTCCGTAAACATGGTGAGTCCGGACCGATCCATTTCCGCCTTGGCCTTGGCCTCCTCCTCTTCCTCTTGAACAAGCTCCGTGCTGAAAGCCTCTAGCTCCTCTAGCAGCACCGTGGTCTCTGACTGTCTGGCATAGGCTAGGGCATTGGTGAGCCTCTGCCCAATTGCTGTCGGCGCACGCACCATTTCCCTCACCTGGTCACCCTGCGGCAGGCTTAGCAGCCTTAGCTCAAACCACCGCTGCCTATACTCCAACTGTGTCACCGCTACCCTGAGACCGGATTCCATTGACAGCGCTCTGAGATTGGTGGTCCGAAAGCAACCTGTCGTCGCCCATGCTTCCTGGTTGACCACCAGCTACAGGCCATTTGCCTGGCCGATGGTGGCACGGCTGTGGTCGCCCTTCCACCACAGCTCCGATCTGAACACCGCCACTGACTGAACGCATGCCATCATGACTTTCCTGCAGTTGCCGGGAGACAGCTCCATCTGCCCCGTGAGGCGACGGAGCCGAGCCATCGCTTTATGTCCCTCCTTCAGCCAGGTGGTCTGGTGGTCTCTGAGCGTGAGCTGCGAGTCGAGCCACACTCCGAGCCACCTTGTTGCTGCCTTGTTGAACGGGGCGGTGCTGACGCCGATTGTCACCGCCGCCGTGGGTGCCTTCTTCTTCCTCCAGAACAAAGCTGCCTCGAACTTGCAGCGGTCGAAGACCACCCCATTGCCGGCCACCCACTCAATTGAAGCTGCCACAGCCGCCGTGAGTTTGGCCGCCACTTCGCTATCATGTGCTCCTTCCGCCCACCAGCTAATGTCGTTTACAAAGGACAGGCCTCAGACCCCTGGGACGGCGGCTTCCACCTTGTCGAATATTCCCGACAGATACATGACGAACAGCTTGCTGCCCTCCCGTTACAGACCTTGCTGTGTGCATTCAAGTTCCCAGCAATGATTACCCTCGCCCCTTTTGCGGCCGCTCCCCAATTGGCCTTCTGGGCAGGACGTACCCCATCTCTCCATTGATCGTAAACGTTCTTGATGGCAACCGTGGCCTCACCTGCGCGTGTGACACGGAGCGGTGCCGTTATATGGCCATCGACCTCTCGTCCTCCTTATCGAATCTCCCCCTTTCCCAACTCTCCTAGGCTGCCGTCTTCCCCGCCTTTTTCTCTGCCAACATGTCTTCCACCGCCACAGTCTCTGGGCGCCTGAGGATAGACCGGGGAACCGCTGGGATTACTGGCCTGGGCACCACAGGAGTCACCGCCTTTCCCTTCACTGCCTTTCCCTTTCCCTTCCCCTGTTGTATCACCTGCAATGCGCTGCCCGTATGCTCATTTCCGTCTGGAGCGTGTCGGGAAGCATACAGGCCCTCCGGCTCCACGCCTTCCATGTCACACGACTCTTCCATCTCGTCCTCCTCCTCATATCTCGTCACGATGACACCCTCCATCTCGTCCGCCTCTGCCGCCTTCTCTTTTGCCTCCTCGGCTGTTTTCTTCACACACTCCCTTCTCATGTCCTCCAGCTCTTTCATTTCCTTCTTCCTCGCCTCGTCGGCTGCCACCTTCCGCAGCGTTTCCGCCCGCCGCAGGGCCTCCCTCTTCCTCACCTCAGGCTCCCACCACAGCCACTGCCTACCTGAGCTCCTCAATTTCTCTCTTGCGGTCATTTATCTCTGCTGCCAGCCTTTCACGTCCCGCTAGCTCTTTCCTCAGGGACTTCCATTGCTGATCCGCCCATTCTTGTTTGCCACTTGCCTTCTCCATCTCCTTAAACAGATTCTGGCCTAGCCAGAATTCAACTCCCTCCAACCCTATGGTCTAGTGCGACGAACTTCTCACTCGCCGTATCTTCTGCGATCTCTAGCCGCTTCTCATGACTTTCAGCCTCTCGTTCAACCTTGCTTCGAGTCCTTCTTCCACGACCACCAGCCTAGCAAGCTTTCCATTGAGGCGAGTCTCTAGGGTAGTCATTGACGTCATAACTTGTTGAGGGCGGTCCAGGTCAGGGTGCCCCTCGGAGGTAGATAGTGCCAACCTTCTGGCCAGTGCCAGAGTTCCGATCGCCACTCTCTTTCTGCCCCTGGTGGGTGTGGCCGGTCGCCGCATCGGGGTTCTCTGTACTGGCCCTGGCGAGTGATTCCCTCATGGCCGATTTTCCAGGCATGTCGAATATGTTGTCCCATTTCTGGTTCTGGTTGAAAATTGCTGGGTGGTCTCCACCATCCTCATGCCCGGGGCTGCACGTCTGAAAGCGGGTCTGCCACTGTCGCTCTCTTTTCCCCCCTCGCTTCCCCTCGTCCTCACTCTTGCTGCAAGGTGGGTTACTTAGTCCACTGTTCTCCTCTTCCTCAAACCTCCATGGCGCTCGCCAGCACCTTTCCATCTCCTACAAGATCCCTCAAAAGGGATTTCTCACCCTGGCCAATGTTGGCAGGTGCCACCGGGGCTGAATCCGTCGATTTGTCTTCCGGACCAGACATCGTGATGTCGGTGAAGCTCAATTGCACGATTTTTTTGGGTGTCGATCGAAAGTCTTGGTGTTTTTAACGATGAGTTTTCGATGTTGGGGAGAGGTGGTGACCACATCAGAAGCACACGTATTGCAACTTACTGGTCGGTGCAGCGGGCATTATGTCTCTTAACGGCCGTACTGGCTGGTACGGAGTACTTGGTAAGCACCGGTACAGCATTAGATTGCGCCACACCATGAGTACTACACGGTGGCCTGCTTTACCCACCAGTACCGACTCGATCAGATTGTCCTCGTTGACGAACCGTACCAGCTGGGATCATGGCCGGCCGGATAACTTTGAGAGTACGGGAGTGTATTGCACAGTACCGCTTGGCGCTGGTCGCTACCAGTGCCCCCGCCTTGCGGCATACCGTACTGACCCGTATGGGCCTGGGCCGCAGGTGACACTGGAATGGAGGTTAGGCAATATAATTCTCGGCAGTGTTCCGTCCTTAGCATGACGCTGAGCGTTCCACTGGCATGTACTGCGCGTCAGCCTCATGCGACGTCATTTGCTACTATCACCTGCCATCACTCGTTAAGTCCTAATGGATCTCCCTCATTGCATGTAGAGTCCTCCGAGTAGGCCATAGAGTCTTCGTCAAACTTGACGTCCGAGCATTCAATAATGCGTTTGGACTCCATATCCCACAAACGCCAGATACCAGTGGCATTGCGAACATAGCCTGTCATCATACATCGTTTGGCGCGTGCTCCCATCTTGTTGTCCATTCTGAGGTCCTTCGGTATAAGCTTATAGGCAATACAGCCAAAGCGCCGTAGGTGTTGCAGTGGAGGCTTGTCGATATCTGTATTCTGTGCGCCTACGACCGGATCTTGCACGTCGACGACCGGATTCTGCGCTCCGACGACCAGATTCTGCGCGCCAATGACCGGATTCTGCGCTCCGACGACCGAATTCTGCGCTCCGACGACCGGATTCTGCGCTCCGACGACCGAATTCTGCGCGCCGACCGGAGGTCTTCTCGAGTCTTGCGCGTCGCCGAGGACCGGATATTACGCGCCGACCAGAGTTCTTCTATGGATAATAGCGAGTATCTGAGAGTAGGTGTATGAATCGCGTCAATCTGAAGATTTTGAACGTATATTGTACCGTAATGGGTTATTTGAATACTGGTATTGTCGCCCAGTAAGACATTGATTGGCATGTTCAGTTGATAATACGCTGAAAAATCCGATTTGTTTCCATTATACATGCGACGAGAGGCGCCCGAGTCGATAATCCATATCCGATTTGATGACCCTTCCGATACCAACGCAAAATATGCCGGTGCAGATTGTCCAAGTATATCCGGTTCACTGGCTGGTATATGGTCGGCTAGTCATACGATCAGGCCACTGCTGTCGTCTTCAAACTGATTGCTGGTTGACTGGTTGGCGACAATCAGTACGTTCGACTGTCCAGTAGGTTGAATACGTTGGCGCTTATGAAAGGCCTCATCCGCTCGATGCTTTACCGGGCAATCTTTTCTGAGATGACCAGTTTCGGCACAGTAATAGCATTCGATGTCAGAAAGTTTGCGCTTCCTTGATTCGGAATAGGATTCTTCTTGCTGTCGATCTGACTGATTCCAAAGTTCATTTCGTCCGTGACTTCCACTGTTTCCTTGTTCTCGGCCTCGTCCTTGGCCTCTTCCTTGGCCTCGTCCTTGGCCTCGTCCTTGGCCGGAGTTATGAGTTCCACTAGTGTATAGCGCCGATCCAGTATACCAGGTCATTGCTGTGGATGAATTCCTTCGTTCTTCTTCATCAAGTGAAAGCCTTGCCATTATCTTATCCACCGTAATATCCGGCTGGTCTCGAAGATTGGTGATAAGACCTCTGAACTCAGGCGGTGCGGATTCGAAAATGCGAGACTGAAGCAATCCGTCCGTTATCGCTTCTTTGGTTCCGTGAAGTTGAGTTTGGTAATTCTGAAGACGTGGGATATACTCTCCAATAGTCTCTCCTGAATCGGGACGAGCATTGATGAATTTCGTGAGAATGGCAGTCCTTCCAGTTTGAGATGTGGTGAAATCAAGCCGTTTGTGCAGAGTATCCCAGATTACCCTTGGGTCTTCAAGGTGACGAATATGCACTTGGATTTTGGGCATGCATGAGTAGATGAGCAGGTGGGCTGCTGTAGCGCGACGCTTCCTGTAGCTTTCACAGGCCGTGGTGTTTTCCTTGGGTGGTTCCGTCTCTTTTCCATCGACTATCTCAAAGGCATCGGCCATTTTGAGGGTGGATTTGACGCTGTACATCCATTCTTCGTAGTTTGTACCGTCCAACTTCTTGATGACACCGTGCTTTCCTTGATACCACATATCATGATTGATCTTCGATTGTTTCTGCATGACTGTTTCTGAACAAACCGTTAACTTCGTCCGTGAAACGACTTATAGTGAGACGTAGATAAACAGGCCCCGAATTCGCCGGCCCCTGCGCTTACCGCTGGCTCTCTAAGAGGTACTTTTGACGCGAGACGAACTGTTTGTCGGTGACAAACTTGTCGAGATGGTCAAATTCACTAAGAGGAACTCAAACAAGAGGTTTGAGTTAGGTTTTTAGAATATTTTTGATAAGAATAGATGGAGATTCGATGTTATTGCGCAGCGAGGACTCATAACCTGTCAGAATATGAGATGTGTAGAAGAGATGGTTGATTGTTCTAGGACTGACGCCACTGCTCTAGATGAACATCACGTGATCTGACTAAGCATACACGACAACACGGATTCCTTGCCACTACTGTTTAGTACAGTCTAGTGCTGACTGATGTACTAGTGCGGTACTAGCAGACTTCTTTTTAGCAAGTAGGCTATGTGTCCGCACTTGCCTCACGTTCTAACTTGCCGGTAGCAAATGGTAGTTGAGGGGGTGTCTTCGTCTCCGTCTTGGCCTCGTATACAGCATTTTAGTCTTGGCTTCGTATATGTGACTCCTCCACCTCGGCCTCATATGTGACTTCCCCTTCTTGGCCTCACATGCGGCTTCTCTGTGTCGGCCTCGTATACGACTTCTCGCTCTCGGCCTCGTCTTCTGTATGTCTTGTCTGGTTCCTGGTATGGTCTACTCCCTACATATCCTGTATTGCTTCTGGTGTAGTCCTTCCGGCTCCAGTTGTGGCACCCTCAGTTCCTTAAACGGCCTATGATAGTCGGCTGGTCTCTTGCGCTTCCTGTCTGGTTGGTTCCTGGTGGACCCTGTCCGATTGGTTCCTGGCCGGATCCGTAGCAGCTTTTCCCAGAATCTGGACGTGCGACATATGATACAGCTTCTACGGTATGCTCCATGGTTCTTTCGGCATCAGCAATAGCATCTCCGGCTTCGCCAGGAGCCTGTAGCTCTTACAGTGTTGGCAATCGCATCTCTGCTTTCAGCAGGCGTTGTGTACTGTGCGACATCTGTACAACTTGACGTAATAGCACCTCCATCGGCACTATTGTATGTACACTAGTACGACTTCAAGCATCAGCAACCTCGGTTGCTGTACTGCGTACACCTGTACGACTTGATGCAATAGCTAACTCATCAGATGCTCCGTCTGTTGCAGTGGCTGCCTCGTTAGGCGCTTGATCTGCTGCGGTGACAACCTCATCAGGTGTACATCTGCTCCAGCAGCGGTCTCAACGGATCTGCCACTAGCAGCCGCCCTATTGGGTCTGCCTCCAATACCGGCCTCAATGGGCCTTGTCGTTGATCCTCAACATCGCTCTCATCCTCGACCTGGAGTTTAATCCTCGGTGTCATCTACGGCATCTGCATAGACTTCGATCCTCAGCCTCTTCTGGATCGTAACGTCCATCTCAATATGGGTGGCATCAATAGACTGTGTTGTCCCTGGGGCTGGCAGTCTCGACAGTCTTAGTAGACTACCTAGGCTTCGTAGCCTTCTTAGTACTCTCGGTAGCCTTGGTAGTCTCGGTAGTTAACGTTTTGTTGTACTTATAACTTCCCAACGCATCCGTGCTCGGAGCTGTAGCATATGAATGATCTTCAGTTGACATCGTCGTTTAATTGATGGTTGATATGCAGGAACAAGATGGACAGTAGGATGGAAATGGGTTCAGTTCTTCAGGTAATCGACAGAATAGTGGATTGTTACACCTTAGCAATTAGCTAGAGAACGTAGCTAGGGAGACTCATCACGGGCCTTCGGAAAGACACTAGTTGCCTTCCGAAGCACGGGTAATGATCCAGAGAGTCTAGGTAGGAGATCGAGGAGA
>Ga0307508_10001602_pt1 | contig 25235 bp, 22 predicted proteins | sample 9_EM_MG_FD_203089 | JGI IMG/M metagenome (GOLD analysis project Ga0307508, IMG submission 203089) | Populus trichocarpa ectomycorrhiza microbial communities from riparian zone in the Pacific Northwest, United States - 9_EM | ecosystem: Host-associated > Plants > Roots > Unclassified | place... | reverse complement strand
GGAACCCCGACGGTGAGAACCCGGTCCGCGAGAGCGGCGCCGGTCCAGGCGCAAAAAAGGGAGTGACGTGAGGTACAGGGAAGCCTTCGACCGTGAGGTGCGGGTCGAGGACGTATGGATTCCGACCGGCGACGGGACCCGGCTGCACGCCCGGATCTGGCGGCCGACGGACGCGGAGACCGCCCCCGTACCCGCCCTGCTGGAATACCTCCCGTACCGCAAGAGCGACTGGACCGCGCCCCGCGACGCGCAGCGTCACCCCTGGTACGCCGGGCACGGCTACGCCTCCGTACGGGTCGATCTGCGCGGCAGCGGCGACTCCGAGGGCGTGATGCGCGACGAGTACGACGCGACCGAGCTGGCGGACGGCGTGGACGTCGTCAACTGGCTGGCCGCGCAGCCCTGGTGCACCGGCAAGGTGGGGATGTTCGGGATCTCGTGGGGCGGGTTCAACGCGCTCCAGATCGCCGCCCTGCGCCCCGAACCGCTGAAGGCGATCGTCACGGTGTGCTCGGCGGACGACCGTTACGACAACGACGTCCACTACATCGGCGGCGCCGTCCTCGGCATCGACATGCTCGCCTGGGCGGGCACGATGCTGGCGTTCACCGCCCGCCCCCCGCACCCCACCTCCGTCGGCGAGGACCGCTGGCTGCCGATGTGGCGGGAGCGGCTCGACGCGCTGGAGCCGTATCTGCACACCTGGCTCGCGCACCAGGAGCGCGACGCGTACTGGCGGCACGGCAGCGTCTGCGAGGACTACGCGGCGGTCGACGCCGCCGTCCTCGCGGTCGGCGGCTGGGCCGATCCGTACCGGGACACCGTGCTGCGCCTGGTGGAACACCTCGACGCGCCGGTACGCGGGCTGATCGGCCCCTGGTCGCACCAGTACCCGGACCGGGGACTGCCGCCGGGCCCGGCGATCGGGTTCCTCCAGGAGACGCTGCGCTGGTGGGACCACTGGCTCAAGGACACCGACACGGGCGTCATGGACGAGCCGCTGCTCCGGGCCTGGATCAACGATCCGGTGCCGCCCGCCACCTCGTACGACACGATGCCGGGCCGCTGGGTCGGCGACGACGCGTGGCCCGCCCCGTCCGTGACCTGGGACGAACGCCCGCTCGGCGGCGGCAAGGAACCCGTGATCGTGCGGTCGCCGCTGCACACCGGGCTCGACGCGGGCCGCTACTTCCCCTTCGGCAACGCCACCGATCTGCCGCCGGACCAGCGCGAGGAGGACGGCCGCTCGGTCTGCTTCGACTCGGCGCCGCTGGAGGAGCGGGTGGAGATCCTGGGCCGCCCCCGCGTACGGCTGCGGCTCGACAGCGCGACCCGGCGCGCCCATGTCATCGCGCGCGTCTGCGACGTGGCGCCCGACGGTTCGTCCACCCTCGTCACCCGAGGGGTGCTCAACCTGATGTCCCGGCACGGCCGGGACAAGGCCGTGGAATGGGAGCCGGGGCGTGACGAGGACGTCGAGTTCGAGCTGAACGGGACCGGCTACGCCTTCCCGCCCGGCCACCGCGTCCGGGTCGCCGTCTCCGACGCGTACTGGCCGTGGGTCTGGCCGCACGGCGAACGCGGACAGCTCACCGTACGGCCCGCGGAGAGCGCGCTGCTGCTGCCGGTACGGGACCCGTCCGGGGACGCCGCGCGCGCGCCGATCGTCTTCGAGGAGCCCGAGCAGGCCCCGCCGCTCGCCGTGACCGTGGAAACGCCCGCCGAGCCCCGCCCCGAACGCGTCGTCACCCACGACGTCGCCACGGGCGAGTGGGTGCTGGACGTGGACCCCAACTACGGCGGTTCGCGAACGTATCCGGACGGCCTGCGGTACGAGGAGAGCGCCCGCGAGACCTACCGCATCCGCTCCGGCGACCCGCTGTCGGCCGTGGCAAGCTCGCGGTGGACCATCCGGCTGCGGCGCGACGGCTGGGACGCGGAGATCCACACCACGACCGAACTGCGCGCCACGGCGGAGGAATTCATCATGGACAGCAGCGTCGAAGCACGGGCGAACGGAGAGACAGTGGCCAACCGCGCATGGCAGCACACCATCCCGAGGACATCCGCGTGACACCCTCGTCCGAGCGTCCCTCCGAACGCCGCCCCGCCCGCCGCGCCGTCGCCGCCTCGGCCCGTACCCGGCAGCCGACCGAGGTACGGCGCCGACTGATCGTGGAGGCCGCCGTTCCGCTGATCGCGGAGCGGGGCACCGCGGGGGTCGGGGTGCGCGAGGTCGCCGCCGCGGCGGGGGTCTCGGTCGGCACAGTCACGTACCACTTCGACAGCGTGCAGGAAGTCCTCTCCGAGGCGATGGTCCTGCACATAGAGCGCTACTACGCCGCCCTCACCGAGACCGCCGACCACGCCACCAGCGGCGCGGAGGGGCTGTGGCTGCTCATCGACGCGCTCTTCACGGACGACACGGACCGGCACTGGCGGATGTGGTTCGACTACTGGAACGCGGGCGAGCGCGACGAGACGTTCGCCCGCGGGGCGGCCGAGCGGTACGAGAGCTGGCACGGCGAGATCCGGTCGCTGGTGGAGCGGGGCTGCGCCGAGGGCGACTTCCGCTGCGCCGACCCGGCCGACTTCACCTTGCGCTTCTCGGCGCTGGCGGATGGGCTGGCGTTGCGGCGGCTGCGGCAGGTCCCGGCCCTGAGCGTCGAGGACGCCCGACGACATCTGCGGCGCTTCGCGGAGGCGGAGCTGGGCGGCTGAGCGGCTGAGCGGGGGCGGTGCGTGTGGCGTGGGCTCACTTCTTCTGGATGGGCGGGCAGGTGCCGGTGTCGGAGCCGATGCTGTTGATGGTGGCGTTGTCGCGGGAATCATCGCCGTAGTTGATCTGGTCGGTGCACTTCACACCTTCGATGTTGGGGATGCCCTCGGTCTGGTCGCCCTGGATGGGCGGGCAGGTGCCGGTGTCGGAGCCGATGCTGTTGATGGTGGCGTTGTCGCGGGAGTCACTGCCGTAGTTGATCTGGTCGGTGCACTTCACGCCTTCGATGTTGGGGGTGCCCTCGGACTGGTCGCCCCCGGTCTGCTCGCCCTCGGACTTGTCGGTCTGGACGGGCGGGCAGGTGCCGGTGTCGGAGCCGATGGAGTTGATCGTGGCGTTGTCGCGGGAGTCGCCCGCGTAGTCGATCTGGTCGGTGCACTTCACGTCTGACTTGTTCGGGACCCCCTGCGAGGCTTTGGCGCCATCTGCCTTGTCCGAGGAACCGGGGGACTGGGTGGCGCTCGCCGAGGTGCGGTCCTGCGAGGACGAGGCGTCGTTCTCATTGCCCTGGCAGGCCGTGAGTCCCAGCGCGGCAACGGTGATCGCGATGGCGGCTGCGGCCTTGCGGGCGCGGAGGGTGGAAAGGTGCGACATGACTTCCCCGTATCTGTCGAAGCGGTGGTTCGGGCTCGTGACAACAAGACTGTCGGCCGCCGCTGTCGAACCGCCGCCGTACCGCTAACGTCCGGCTAACGCCCACGGCGTGGGCGAAGACCTCCGCCGTCCAGGCGGCGACAGCCGTCCGCCGCGCGCCCGCCCAGGAGACTGGGCCAGCAGACAGGCCAGTTCGCGCACCCGGCCGTCCCGCACGGCCCGGCGCGGCCGCGGAGGCACTACGGTGTGACGCCCACAAGCGCGCGAAGTCACCCCACGATGGCTGTCACAGGAGTTGCCATGACCCCGCAGATGAAGCTGACGGCGATCACGCTCGACTGTGCCGACCCCGAGGTGCTGGCCGTGTTCTACCAGGGCGCCACCGGGCTTGAGCTGCACCCCGAAAGCAACCAGGACTTTGCCGCCCTGACCCGCCGGGGCGGGATCGTCATCGGCTTCCAGCGGGTCGATGACTACCAGCTTCCGCACTGGCCCGCCCCGACGGTGCCCCAGCAAGTCCACCTCGACTTCGAGGTCGAAGACCTCGACGAAGCCGAGGCCCTGCTGCGGAGGCTGGGCGCGACGAAGCCGGAGGACCAGCCGGGCGGGGACCGGTGGCGGGTCTTCACCGACCCCGCCGGGCACCCCTTCTGCCTGACCCTCGGCAAAGGCTCCTGAATTGACGTCACAATTCCCTGTCGGTGTGCGCTCACGGGATTCGACCAATGAACCCATGAGCCATCCGGCAGAGAGCGGGGGCTATGAGTCACGGAGTGGACAACGGATTTTGTGTCGCAGCGGACACTCGCTTGGTGTCTTCGCCCGTCTGGTCGGCATCGCTATCTTCATCGTGTACGGGCAAGCGTTCGCCACGGCTTTCTGCGACGCGTAGTGCGTCACGCAGCGCTTCACACAGCCGCTCCGCTAGGAAGCGGACTTCCCGGATGTCGGCCTTCCGTTCATTGAGCAGTGCGTGGGCGTGGCCGAGGAGTTCAGCGCCCATGGACAGCTGAAGGTCCTCGATCTCATCCGCCTTGCGGCTTAAGCGGCTGCTGCCACTGTCCGTTGACAGGAAGCACGGCTTTCCGTCAGGGCTGGACCACGGCAGTAGCCGTAGGCCGTTTGTCGCGGTCACTACGCCACCTCCCCGACCGCGTCGGACCACACACCTTGGCCACCAAGGCGGAAGTGGGGGATGTACGGAGGTGCCGGGTCCGTGTCCCAGAGGATCGGCACACGCTCTCCAACCGGGACGCGCGGGAGGTGAAGAGTGGGCGCATCGCTGCACCAGAAAGGATGCGGCCGGCGGTCCGGGGCCACGAGGACGGGACGAGTGGCGAGGTACGCCGCGCTATGTCGGCCCGGACGACGGGTGATCAGTTCGCGCAGTCTCCGCAGTACCGTTTGGGCGATACTCTTCCGCATGTTGACGCTCCTCTTCAGCGTTGGCCATGCCCCCGGACGTCGCCACGTCGCGGGGGTCTGTGTCGTGCATCTGCTCTCGGCGCCTGCGAAGCGGCGGCCAGAGGGTGATCCGTGCTCGCACAAGGCAACCGCTTCGCAGCAGGGGGCGGTACGGTGGCAGCGCTGGCAGCTTTTAAGAGCTTTAAGCGCACAGACGCTGGGGAGTTGAAGACCAGTGAAGACTCCGGAACCGAACGCATGTCTTGATCGGCTTTACCGCGAGACCGGGTTGACGCTGCGCCAGTTCGCACAAGACGTCAACCGCATCGGCACCGAGCGCGGCACTCCCCTCAAGTACCGAGAACCGTCGGTTCACCAGTGGCTTCAGGGGCACATGCCGAGAGAGGCTGTCCGCCCCCTCATTCTCGAAGCGCTGGCCCGGAGGCTTCACCGCCCTGTCACGCCCAGTGAGGCGGGGTTCCCCTCGTCGCCCGATCAGCTGAAACAACCCCCCAGCACAGTGGCAGGGCTGATGCATCTGGGGAGGGAAGACATGGACCCGTCCCGCCGAGCCGTCCTCGGCACGGGGCTTTTCTCTGTGGCGCGTACCATTCCAGGCTGGCCCGACGTCGTAGGCCGGATGAAGGCCATAAAGACTGATCCACAGCGCCGCGTCGGGCAATCTGACGTTCAGGCAGTATCGGCGATGACCGAGCGCCTTTCAGACCTCGATGACGAATTCGGCGGGCGCTATGCTCGTCCGATGGCTGCTGCCTTCTTGGTCAACACGGTTGCGCCCTGCTTGAAGGCCAGCGCATCCAGCGAAACCCGTCAATCAATGATGTCCGCCGCCGCGTTCCTCTGCTATGTGACCGGGTGGATGGCGGTGGATGAGGGCGCGCATGGTCGGGCGCAAGAGTATTACGTAAAGAGTTTGGAGCTTGCGGGCGCCAGTGGCGACCACATGACCTATTGCCATGTCTTGCGAGGCATGTCAGTGCAGGCCGCAAATCTTGGCCACGGCACACCAGCGGCACGGCTCGCGAACGCTGCCGCACAAGCATCCCCGGAGTCCAGCCCCCGTATGCGCGCCTTTCTCGCCGGGCAGCAAGCACACGCGTACGCGCTGGCGGGGGAGCCGACAAACGCATGGAAGAGTCTCCGCGAGGCGGAGCGCGCGGTGAACCAGGCGGAAAGCCAACTCGGTACGTTCGGCGGATTCAGTTCGGCAACCTTGGCGTATTGCACTGCGGAAGTCCGATACGCACTGGGTGACGCGAAAGGGAGTGTCGAATCGCTGAAGGATCACTTCCGTCTGCGGGATTCCACGGACATGCAGAGAAGCAAGTTGATCTTCGGTTCCCTACTTGCCGAGAGGCAACTTGAAATCGGCCATCTGGAGGCGGCGTGCGCCACTTGGAATGCCGTCCTGGATGATTACCCGGTGATCCACTCGGGGCGAATGGATGAAAAGGTGGCGAAAATCCCTTCCCTGCTTTCGTCCTATCGCTCGAACCCCATTGCACGGCAAGCCTTGGAGCGCTCTCGTGGGCTCCTGAAAAGTTCGCACAGATCGTAAGCGAAGCGAACTTCGCCGCTCATACTCTACTCCCTGAGATCGGCCCCTTTTGCGCCATCTCTTGGGAGCCTGTGTACGCGGGCAGGCTTGTCACCCGCTCCGATTGGCCATCCACCCCGGAGGGTAATCGGAGGGTTGTCAGGGAATGGGAAGAAGTGTCTCGCAGAGTCGGCGATGGAAGCTTCCGCACCGCAGATCGAATTGACGGCGCATGGCGCTCCTGAACTTCGGAACAGGCAATGTTCGCTGACGCCCCGTACCCGCCGCGATGGACGGGTACGGGGGCGAAGCTGGTTGTTGGCGCGTGCCGTCTCCGGTCTTTTCGGCTCGAACTGCCCGGACCGGGGGTGCCTCAAGACGCGGTGGCCGTCCGCCACCAGCCACGGCTGTACGGGCAACGCGGTTCCCGGCTCGAGGCGGCGCCGAAGTGGGTCTTCGCCGCCTCCGTTGCGTCTCGCGCGGCTACTCGTCGAGGTACAGCAGCGCCGTGATCGTCTTCTTGCATACGTCGCAGTGCATCGGCGCCTCGATGCTGGCGAGGTCGCACTCGATGGACGTGATGCGGTCCACCACGCCCGTGGTGACCTCGTGGAGCCACGCTTCGTGCCACCGCTGGGTGTTCTCCTGGAGCCGGGAGACGTACCCCCGCGTCATCTCGTAGAACGCCCGGACGCCGTGCTCCTTCATGTAGCCCCAGTTGAACTCAAGGCTGCGGAGCACGACGGGGAACGGGTGGAGCGCCTGCGTCCGGCCCCATGTCTCCAGCACGTCCTGGACGTCCAGCCTGCTGGCCCGCTCGTCCAGGACCTGCCACATCCCGGAGGCGTCGTAGTCGCTGAGCACCTGGTCCAGGATGCCCGCGCACCGCTGAAGGTTCGCCTTCTTCGCCTGGAAGACACGCGTGACCTCCGCGCGCTCCCGTCTGCGGGTTCCTTGCGCGCCTTGGTGATGGCTCGGGTCAGTTCGGTGCTGAGGGCTGCCTCGTCGCACAGCGAGTCCCCGAAGCTGAGCCAGGGGTCCGGGAACCCCCGCTCGGCAGTGGTCTGGAGATCCGATCGCCTTGCGTTCCCATCCGCTTCCTCCTTGGAAACAAGCGGCAGCGGAACGGGCCCGCCGCGCGTCAACTGGATGGAGCGCACCGCCGTGAGAGTTCTGCGGCGGCGTGATCGAGTGGGACCTGAACCTGTTCGCCGCTGTCCATGTCCCGAAGGGTGACCGTTCCGGCTTCGCGTTCGGCCGCCCCGTAGATCAGGCAGAAGCGGGCGCCTTGATCACTGGCCCACTTCATCTGCTTGGCGAACTTCCCGCTCGATCCGAGATAGATACCTGCGCGGATTCCCGCGCGGCGAATATCGGCCGCCAGGCGGAAGCTGTCGGTGGCCTGCTCCTCGCCCATGACGGTGACGGCCACGTCGATCTGCGCATAGGTGGCGTCGTCCTCCTGCGAGAGCAGGGGCAGGATGCGTTCAATGCCCAGTGAGCCACCGCAGGCGGGGGAGTCCTTGCCGCCGAGTCGGCCGATCAGTCCGTCGTACCGGCCCCCGGAAGCGATCGATCCGGGCATGCCGGGGGCGGCTACCTCGAAGATGATCCCGGTGTAGTAATCGAGTCCGCGTACGAGGTTTGGCGTGAAGCCGATGCGCTCAGCAGGGATCGTGTCCTTGGTGAGGTCGAGCAACCGGTCTACCTCGGCCAGTCCGGCCTGGCCGGTGTCGCTGGACTTCAACTGATCCCTGACGCGTTCGACCGCATCAGGCGCGGTGAGGTCATCGACCAAGCCTTGCGCTACCTCCTGAGAGAGGCCACGGCCGGACACCAGCTCGGTCACGACTGCTTCCGGCGCGAGCTTGTCGAGCTTGTCGAGCGTGATAAGCGCACCGGAACCGAGATCGTCCGGGACCCCGTATGCCTCCAGCAGGCCGAACAGCGCGTGGCGGGAGTTCACCAGGAAGCGGAACTCGGGGACTCCGAGTGCTTCAAGGGCATCGTGCAGTGCGAGAACGATCTCGGCGTCCGACAGGGGCGAGGACGAGCCCACGATGTCCAGGTCGCACTGGACGAACTCGCGGAAGCGCCCCTTGCCGGGCCGGTCGGCTCGCCATACGGGGGCGATGGCGTACCGCTTGTACGGCGACGGGAGCTGACTGCCGTAAGCCGCTGCGGCACGGGCGAGCGGAACGGTGAGGTCGTAGCGGAGCGCTAGGTCGGCCTCGCCGGTGGCCTCGTGCTCGCCGCGCCGGAGGATCTTGAAGATCAGCTTGTCGCCCTCGTCCCCGTACTTGCCGGTGAGCACGTCCAGCCGCTCGAACGCGGGCGTCTGGAGCGGCTGGAAGCCGTACCGGGCAAACACCGTCCGGATGGTCGCGAAAGCGCGCTCGCGCCTCTCGTACTCGGCGGCGAGGAAATCGCGGGTCCCGGACGCGGGGTCGAACTGTTTCATGGAGGCCATGCGGCCATAGTTCCGGAAGCCAACACCCGTGAGCAAAACGCGACGTGACGGTCACTCACCCAGTCGGGCGATCACGACGAGCTGCCGGATCGGGTTCTCGGTAAGCGTCAATTACGGCGGGGGCTGACGCGGCGTACGGCGCGGCCCGCCAGGGTGTCCGTGCGGCGGCCGTCCTCGATGACGAAGCGGCCGTCGATGAGGACGTGGGGGATGCCGGTCGGGAGGGTGCGAGGGGTTTCGAAGGTGGAGCCCGCCGCCACCGTCTCCGGGTCGAAGAGGACGAGGTCGGCGCGGTAACCCTCGCCGATCCTGCCCCGGTCGGGGAGGCGGAGGCGGGCCGCGGGGCGGCTGGTGAGGTGGGCCACGCACTCCTCCAGGGACAGGATGCCCAGTTCGCGGACGTAGCGGCCGAGGTACTGGGGGAAGGTGCCATACGCCCGGGGGTGGGGCTTCGCGCCGTGCAGGATGCCGTCGCTGCCGCCCGTGTGGACGGGGTGCTTCATGATCGCCTGGACGTTCTCCTCGTGGCCCACGTGCTGCAGGATCGTCGAGCCGAGCCGGTCGTCGAGGAGCAGGCGGCGGGCGGTGGTCCACGGCTCCTCGCCGTGTTCGCGGGCGCTCGCGGCGACCGTTTTGCCGATGTAGCCGTTCAGGGACGGGTCGCTCACGCCGGAGATCTCGATCGCGTCCCACTCGATCGGCACGCCGTGGCAGCCGTCCGCGCCCTCCACCTCCATGACGTGGCGGATGCGCGCGGCCTCCGTGTCGTTCCGGAGCCGGGCGAGGATCGCGTCGGGTCCGCCCTCGGCGGCCCAGCTGGGCAGCATGGCGGCGAGGGTCGTGCAGCCGGGGAGGTAGGGGTAGGTGTCGAGGGTGATGTCGGCGCCGTCGGCGAGCGCGGTGTCGAGCAGGGTGAGGAGCTCGGGGGCGCGGCCCTTGTTGACGCCGAAGTTCATGGTGGCGTGGGCGAGGTGGAGGGCGCAGCCCGCCTCGCGGGAGAGGGCCACCATCTCCTCGTACGCGCGCAGGGCGCCCGCGCCGTAGGAGCGGTGGTGCGGGCAGTAGTAGCCGCCGTATGCCGCCACGACCCGGCACAGCTCGGTGAGTTCGGAGTCGGTGGCGTACATGCCGGGGGTGTAGGTGAGGCCGGAGGACAGGCCGACGGCGCCCTGCTCCAAGCCGTCGGCGACGAGGTCCTTCATCCGGGAGATCTCGGCGGGCGTGGCGTCGCGGTCCTCCCAGCCGAGGGCGAGCATGCGGACGGTGCCCTGGGGGACGAGGTACGCGGCGTTGACGGCGATGCCCTGGCCGTCGAAGCCGTGGTCGAGGCGGTCCAGGTACTCGCCGACGGTGCGCCAGGTGAAGTCGATGTCGGAGCCGTCGCCGTTCCAGCCGGTGATGGCGGTACGGATCTGGGCGAGCGTGCGGTCGTCGACGGGCGCGTACGACAGGCCGTCCTGGCCGATGACTTCGAGGGTGACGCCCTGGGCGGCCTTCGCGGAGTGGTCGGGGTCGCGGAGCAGCGCGAGGTCGCTGTGCGCGTGCATGTCGATGAAGCCGGGGGAGAGGGCGAGGCCGTCGGCGTCCACGGTGCGGCGGGCGCTGGGGCGCGGACCGCCGCCCTCGCGGACGATGGCGGCGATGCGGCCGCCGTCCACGGCCACGTCGGCCCGGTAGGCGGCGGCGCCGGTGCCGTCGATGACGCGTGCGTCGCGGATGACGAGGTCCATCGTCCCCTTGCCTCTCTCATGGCTGTGGGCAGGTGCTGCCGGTGGGTTAGAAGAACGTGCGGATGTAGTCCGTGACCGTGCCGTCCGCCTCCGCCAGGGGGATCAGCTGCCACTTGTCGAAGCTGGTGCAGGGGTGGGAGAGGCCGAGGGCGACCCAGTCGCCGACTTCCAGCTCGGCGCCCTCGGCGACCGTGACCCAGGCGTGCTGGTCGGAGAGGCCGGTGACGACGAGGCCGTGGGCGGGGCGGACGGAGCCGTCGCGGGCGGAGCGGACGAGTTGGGGTTCGGGCAGGTGGAGGTCGTACGCGGCGTCCCGCTTGCCCGCGTTGAGGAAGGCCTGGCCGGGTTCGGGGCTGGAGACGACCTGGGCCCAGAGCCGGAAGGCGGGGTGCAGCTCGCCCTCCTCCGGGACGCGGTTGAAGGGGGTGATGTGCCGGTAGTGGCCGTCGTCGTGGGAGACGTACGCGCCCGAGCGGAGCAGCTTCAGCACGGGCCGGGAGAGCGCGGGCAGTTCGGCGAAGACGTCGGCGACCGCGTCGAACCAGGCGCTGCCGCCCGCGCTGACCACCACCTCGTCGACGCCGTCGAAGCGGCCCGCGGCGTCGAAGTCGGCGGCGAGTCCGGTGAGGCGGCGCAGCCAGGCCCGTACCCGTTCGCCGTCGGCCTTCGGCACTTCGCCCTCGTAGCCCGCGACGCCGACCAGCCGCAGCGTCCCGGTCGCGGCGACCGCGTCGGCGACCGTGGCGCACTCGGCCTCGGTGCGGACCCCGGTGCGCGCGCCCTCGCCCGCGCCCAGCTCGACCACGACGTCGACGGGCCGCCCGGCCCCGGCCCGGCGCAGGGCCTCGTCCATGAGTTCGACGCCGCGTACGGAGTCGACGTAGGCGACGAAGCGGAAGCCGGGGTCGGCGTCGAGTTCGGCGGCGAGCCACTCCAGGGCGGCGGCGTCGACGACCTCGTTGGCGAGGAAGATCCGCTGGATGCCGAAGGCGCGGTAGATCCGCACGTGGGAGGGGACGGCGGCGGTGATGCCCCAGGCGCCGTGGGCGAGCTGGCGCTCGAAGAGCTGCGGGGCCATGGAGGTCTTGCCGTGCGGGGCGAAGGCCAGGCCGTGGGCGGTGGAGTAGCGCTCCATGGCGAGGAGGTTGTGCTCCAGGGCCTCGGCGGACAGCACGAGTACGGGAGTGGTGAAGCCACCGGTGAACAGGGAGCGGCGTTCGGCGGCCAGCTCACCCACGGTGCGGCCTCCGGCGCTCGGCGGCAGCCCCTTGAAGCGGTGGTCGACACGCTCCTGCGCGAGCTGGGCGACGGCGGGGTGCGCGTCGGAGTGCGCGGCGGCGCGCTCGCGGTGGTCGGTGGCCATGGAGGAGCCTCCCGTACATTTCTGGTTGCATTCTCTGCAACGTCCATTGCGTATAACGCTCAGCGCTGTTTAACATCCCGCCAAGCACCGGGTCAACGGTGTGTGCCATACCCCCACCCGCGAGGAGCGAGACCCATCGTGCGCCCAGTCCCGAATGTCGACGTCGTGTGCCTCGGCGAGTCGATGGTGACGTTCGTGCCGTCCCGGCCGGGCCGCCTCGCGGACGTGCCCGCCTTCGCGCGGGGGATCGGCGGCGCCGAGTCCAACGTGGCGTGCGGACTGGCGGGCGCGGGGCACAGCGTGCGATGGCTCAGCCGGGTCGGCACCGACGGCTTCGGCGATCATCTGCTGACGGAGATCGCGGCGAGGGGGGTGGACGTCGGTTGCGTCCAGCGCGACCCGCGCCGCCCCACCGGCATCTACTTCCGTACGGCGGGCGAGCGGGCCGTGGGGTCCGAGCCGTCGGCGGACGAGGCCGAGCCGTCCGCGGACGAGGCCGAGCCGTCCACGGAAGACGATGGCGAGCAGCCGCTCGCCGAAGTGATCTACTACCGCGCCGGATCGGCCGCCGCGGCCATGTCCCCGGCGCTCATGCCGCGCGAACAGACCTGGTCGGGCCGGGTGCTCCACCTCACCGGCATCACCCCGGCCCTCTCGCCCGACTGCCTCGCCCTGATGCGCGAGCTGACCACCCGGGCCCCCGGCCGCCCCCTGGTCTCCTTCGACCTCAACTACCGCGTCTCGCTGTGGGAGGACCGGGCCCCGGACGAAGGCCCGTCCGTGCTGCTCGACCTCGCCCGCGGCTGCGACCTGGTCTTCGTCGGCGAGGACGAGGCGGCGGCCGCCTGGGGCATACGCGGCGGCGCGGACGCGATCCGCGAGGCCCTGCCCGAGCCGGACGTGCTGGTCGTCAAGCAGGGCAGCGACGGGGCCACCGCGTACGCGCGCGGGACGGACGGAGCCGACACCGTCACCTTCGCGCCCGCCCTGCGCGTGGACGTCGTCGCCCCGGTCGGCGCGGGCGACGCCTTCGCCGCGGGCTTCCTCTCCGGCACCCTGCGCGACCTGCCCGTCGCGCAGCGGCTGCGCCACGGCCATCTGATGGCGGCCGCCGCCCTCACCGTCCCCGGCGACCTCGGCACCCCGCCCCCGCGCGCGTACGCCGACCGGCTGGTGACCCTGGACGCCGCCGAGTGGGGCACACTGCGATGCGGCCCCGGCTGGGCGAACCCGGCGGGAACGGGGTCCGATACCGCGGTGGTGGAGGTAACCGACCCATGAGCCAGACCGTCGACCGAGCGCTGAGCATCCTGCCCCTGCTGGCGGAAGGACCCGCCAACCTGGAGCAGGTCGCCTCGCGGCTCGGCGTGCACAAGTCGACCGCACTGCGGCTGCTGCGCACGCTGCACGAACACGGCATGGTCTACCGCCAGCGGGACCAGCGCTACCGGCTCGGCGCCCGCCTCTTCGCGCTCGCCCAGGAGGCGGTGGAGAACCTGGACGTACGGGAGATCGCCCACCCCCATCTGGTCGCGCTCAACGAGCGGTGCGGACACACCGTGCACCTCGCGGTGTACGAGGAGAACGAGGTCCTCTACATCGACAAGGTGGAGAGCCGCTACCCGGTGCGGATGTACTCGCGGATCGGCAAACCCGTCGCGATCACGGTCGCCGCCGTCGCCAAGCTGCTGCTGGCCGACCTGCCGGAGCCCGAGCGGCGGACGCTGGCCGAACGGCTCCCGTACCCGGCGTACACGGCCCGCTCCACCCCGAACGCGACCGCGTTCCTGAGGGAGCTGGAGACCGTACGGGAACAGGGCTGGGCCACCGACCTCGGCGGCCACGAGGAGTCGATCAACTGCGTCGGGGCGCCGATCCGGGGTGCGGACGGCCGCGTCGTCGCCGCGTGCTCGGTGTCGGCGCCCAACGTCGTCGTCACCGCGGACGAACTCCTCACCCTGCTGCCCGCGGTGCGCCGCACCGCCGACGACATCAGCCGGGAGTACTCGGGCGGCGCCCCGGCCCGGCCGCCCGGTGACCAGGGAACACCCGAAGCACCGCCTGAAGTTACCCCGGTGCAAGACCGCAAGTAACACCAGAGAAGAGAGCCGAGGACCCCTCCTCATGACCGAGAAGCCGCAGAAGACCGCGATCACCCCGGCCACCCACACCGCCCCGCCCGCCAAGTTCTCGCACGGCGTCAAGAAGGGCAACATCCTCCAGGTCGCCGGTCAGGTCGGTTTCGGCCCCGCGGTCCCCGGCCAGGCCCCCGCCCCGGTCGGGCCGAGCCTGCGCGAGCAGACCCTGCAGACCCTGCGCAATGTGCAGTCCGTGCTGGAGGCGGGCGAGGCGAGCTACGAGGACGTGGTGATGATCCGCGTCTACCTCACCGACACCGGCCACTTCGCCGAGTTCAACGAGATCTACAACGAGTTCTTCGCGGACCTCAAGGAGGTCCCGGCGGCCCGTACGACGATCTACGTCGGCCTCCCCGCCGGGCTGCTCGTCGAGATCGACGCGCTCGCCGTCACCGGCTGAGCACCCCTGAGAACTTCCGGGCGCGGGCGGGGGTCTCGAACCCCCGCCCGCGCCCGGAACCCCCCACACCCACTGTCGACATCGCCGGGACCGGACCCCTGATCACCCGCACCACGATCACCTCCCCCGCGCGCGGCCCCCCGCCGTGCGGCGATACCCCCTACCCACATTCCGGAGCCTTCCATGCTGCTCGCGGCCGCTCCCGCTGCCGAGACCCCACCCCACACGGGTGGCCTGCTCGCGATCATCCCCGGCACCGCCGGTCTGCTGACCGTCGCGGTCCTCGGCATCGCCCTTCTGCTCTACCTGATCATCAAGGTCCGGCTGCAGCCCTTCATCGCGCTGCTCGGCGTCTCCATAGCCGTCGGCCTGGGCGCCGGGCTCTCGGTCACGGAACTCTTCGGCACGGTCCAGAAGTCCGACGCCGTCTCGCTCATCGAAACCGGCATGGGCGGCATCCTCGGCCACGTCGCCATCATCATGGGCCTGGGCACCATGCTCGGCGCGATCCTGGAGGTCTCCGGCGGCGCCGAGGCGCTCAGCTCTCGCCTGCTCGGCCTCTTCGGGGAGAAGCGCGCCCCGCTCGCCATGGGCCTCACAGGCCTCATCTTCGGCATACCCGTCTTCTTCGACGTCGGCATCTTCGTCCTCGCGCCGATCGTCTACGCGGCCACCAAGCGCAGCGGCAAGTCGATCGTGCTCTACGCGATGCCGCTGCTGGCCGGGCTGTCCATGACCCACGCCTTCCTGCCGCCGCACCCCGGCCCGGTCGCGGCCGCCGGACTGCTCCATGTCGACCTGGGCTGGGTCATCCTGATGGGCGTCCTCGTCGGCATCCCGTCCGTCCTCGCCGCCTGGGCGTACGCCGCCTGGATCGGCAACCGCATCTTCGTCCCCGTGCCGCAGGACATGGTCGAGGCGGCGGAGGAGGCCCGGGAGGCGGTCGCGGCCGAGCAGCGCGCCGCCGGCAGGCAGCCCACGGAGCAGCCGGTGTCGGTGGGCACGGTCCTCGCCATCATCGGTACGCCGCTGATCCTCATCCTCTTCGCGACGTTCTCGTCCATCGCGCTGGACCCGAGCACCGGCCGCTCGGTCATCGAGTTCTTCGGCCACCCCTTCGTGGCGCTGACGATCGCCCTGCTGCTGGCGTACTACCTGCTGGGCATCCGGCGCGGCTGGTCCCGCAAGTCCCTGGAGACCGTCTCCACCACCTCCCTCAAGCCCGTCGGCAACCTTCTGCTGATCGTCGGCGCGGGCGGCGTCTTCGGCGCCGTCCTCAAGGGCAGCGGTGTCGCCCAGGCCCTCGCGGACGCCTTCGACAGCGCGGGCCTGCCGGTCATCCTGCTGTCCTACCTGATCTCCGTGGTGCTGCGGGTCGCCCAGGGCTCGGCGACCGTCGCCATCGTCACCACCACGGGGATCGTCTCCCCGATGCTGGCTTCGGGCGACTACTCACAGGCCCATCTGGCGCTGGTCATCATGGCGATCTCGGCGGGCTCGATCTTCGCCTCGCACCTCAACGACGGCGGCTTCTGGATGGTGGCGAAGTACTTCGGGATATCCGAGCGGGACACCCTGAAGTCGTGGACCGTGCTGGAGTCCGTGCTGTCGGTGGCGGGCTTCGCGGTGGCGGGCCTGCTGAGCCTGGTGATCTAGCGCCTCTCACCGTGGGGGAGCCCCGGGGTCCGCAGGGACCCCGGGGCTCCCGGCCGGGTCGGCGTCAGCTCGTCGCGCAGTACTGCGCTTCCTTGCCGATCGACCGGTACATGCAGTCCGCGTTCTCCAGCAGCTGGAGCACCGCGTCCTTGTTACGGCTCGTCTCGCGGTCGATCACCTCGTCCGGCGGGTAGAAGCCGCCCGCACCGCTCGACGACGGGTACATCTCGAAGGTGTACGCGAACACCTTCTGTGAGCCCCACAGCCAGTCGTCGATCGCCCCGTCCGTGATGTAGAGGTCGCTCGACTGCTCGGGGGTGTAGCCGTTGCTCGCGGCCATCTTCTTGCCGATCGTGGCGAACGCGTCGTAGTCGTCCTTGGTCATCCCGGTCGTGGTGTCGCTGTACGTCCAGCCGAACGGCCACAGCACCAGCTCGCTGTAGGTGTGGAAGTCGATCGCGGCCTTGAGCTGCTGCTTGCCGCCGACGACCCGGCTGCGCGCGAAGTCCGCGACGACCTTCACCTCGGGGGCCGACTCGGCCTTGGCGCCGCGGTAGGTCTCCGAACCGGCCGAGCCGGAGGAGCCCCCGCAGCAGCCCCACTTGAAGTCCCAGTTGCGGTTGAGGTCGGTGCCGACGGAGGAGGAGCCGGAGTTGGGCTGCCGGTTCTTGCGCCAGCTGCGGTAGTTGCCGGTCGCGATGTCGTACTCGCCGCCGTCCGGGTTGAGGTCCGGGACGATCCAGATCTCGCGGCCGTTGACGATGTCGGTGATGCGGGAGTCGGAGCCGTAGCCGTCGGTCAGCTGGTGCACCAGATACAGCGCCATCTCCACGGTGAGGTGCTCCCGCGCGTGCTGGTGATGGGTGAACAGCACCTCGGGCTCGGCCTCGTCCGTGGCCACGTTGTCGCTGATCTTCAGCGCGACGATGTTCCGGCCCTCGTACGACTTTCCAATGACGCGCTTGCTCAGAATGGCGGGGTACTTGGCTACGGCCGCGTCGATCTCGGCGTTCATCTCGGCGTAGTTGTGGTACTTCGAGTCCGCCGACGGGAAGTCGAACGGCGTGGCGGCCCGGCCCGCGCCGCGGTCGCCGGGACCGGGCAGCGCGGTGAGCCGGTAGCCGAGCGCGCGCAACCGCTTGACCTGGGCGGAGTCGGCGGTGACGACGACGGAGCGGGCGTCCGTCTCGTCGATGGAGACGCCGGTGGCGGCGACGGCGGAACGCTCGGCCGGGGAGGCAGGGCCCGCGACCTCGTACTGGCGCACGTTCTCATCGGCGGCCGTGTGAGCCACCGCGTCGGCCGCCGCATCGGCCGAGGTGGCACGCCCGGGGGCCGGATCGTCGGCCTGGGCCGCGATCGGCGCGGCGAGGGCGAGGGACAGCAGGGCGGCGAGGGCGGTAACCCGTCTGCCGCGGGTGCGAAGTCGCATACATGCTCCTGTGAGGTGAGAGGCGAGCGACTGCTGCGCCAGTGTTCGGCCATGCGCATGACATGGTCAAGGGCGGGAAATGGTCGAAGCCGAAGGAACTTCTCATCGAGGGAAGGAACCCCCCTGTGAACAGACCTCTCGTCGGCGCGCTCTCGGCCCTCTTATTGGGCGGCGCGACCCTCGCGGGCGTCGGCGCCGCCCCGGCGGCCGCCTCCTCCTCCCACCCCCAGGCCGCGCAGGCGGTCGACTTCGCCGGAACGGTCGCGCTCAGCAACTGCTCCGGCTCGGTTGTACGGACCGCGAAGTCCGCCGACACCGACCCCGCGCTCGTCCTCTCCAACGGGCACTGCCTGGAGACCGGCTTCCCGGGCGCGGGCGAGGTGATCGTCGACAAGGCGTCGAGCCGCAGCTTCACCCTGCTGAACAGCTCCGGCGGGAGCGCGGGCACGGTACGGGCGAGCAAGGTCGCGTACGCGACCATGACCGACACCGACGTCTCGCTGTACCAGCTGACCTCGACGTACGCGCAAATACAGCAGCGGTACGGCATCAAGGCACTGCAACTGTCGGACAGCCGCCCGGCCCAGGGCGCCAGCATCAAGGTGGTCTCCGGCTACTGGAAGAAGATCTACTCCTGCAATATCGACGGATTTGCATACCGCCTTAAGGAAGGCGACTGGACCTGGAAGGACTCGGTCCGCTACACCTCCGCCTGTAACACGATTGGCGGAACGTCCGGTTCACCCGTCGTCGACGCCACGACCGGCACGGTCCTGGCCGTGAACAACACGGGCAACGAGGACGGCGCCCAGTGCACCCTCAACAACCCGTGCGAGGTCGACGAGAGCGGGAAGGTGACGGTCCGCAAGGGCATCAACTACGCCCAGCAGACGTACGGGATCACCAAGTGCGTGACCACCGGCAACAAGATCGACCTCACCCTGACCGGATGCGCGCTGCCCAAGCCGTGACGTAGCGCGGGGGCTGCCCCCACCACGGTCCGGGGGCAGGCGCCAATGCGCCCCCGGGCCGCTCGCACAAAGCTGAGGACCCTTGTCACGCCGTCAAGACACGTCAGAGATGAGGGTCCTCATGCGAAGAACGCGCCTTGCGCCGAACGTGGCAGCCGCCTGTGCCGCGTTACTGCTGCTTCCCGCCGCCGCGGCGGTCCCGGCCGCGGCGGCCACCCCGTAGGCGGCGGTCTCCCTGGCCACCCATGGCCGGGGCGCGCTGGTGTCCGTCGAACGGCTGTACACGCCGGCCGCCCCGGACGATGTCGCCGCCGAGCTGCGCTCCAGCGGGTTCGACGCCGGTGCGGTCCGCTACGGCGTCGACGCGTACCGGCTGACGTACCGGACCGTCGATCCGCACGGCCGCCCCACCACGGCGAGCGGACTGCTCGCCCTGCCGCGCGGGAAGGACGGCAGGCTGCGCGCAGTGTCCTTCGCCCATGGCACCGGCAGCCACAAGAGCGACGCGCCGTCCATGCGGCGGCACGGCTTCCTGCCCGCGCCGTCGCTCACCTACGCGTCGGCCGGGTTCGCCGCCGTCGCGCCCGACTACCTCGGCATGGGCACCGGCCCCGGGCTCCATCCCTGGATGGACGTCCCCTCGGAGACCGCGGCCTCCCTCGACATGCTGCGCGCCGCCCGCGCCGTCGTCCCCCTGGAACGGAAGGTCGCGGTCACCGGCTTCTCCCAGGGCGCCTCGGCCGCGCTGGGCCTGGCCCGGTCGCTCCGGGCGGGCGCGGACCGCTGGTTCCGGCTGGGCGCGCCGGCGCCGGTGAGCGGGGCGTACGACTTCGGGGGGACGGAGCTGAAGGCGCTGCTCGGTGGGGAGCTGGACGAGAAGTCGAGCGTGATCTACGTGGCGTACACACTGGTCGCCTTCAACCGGCTGCACCATGTCTACGACCGCCCGGAGCAGGTGTTCGAGAAGAAGTACGCTCCGCACATCGAGTCGCTGTTCGACGGTCGGCATACCGGGCTGGAGATCAAGGACGGCACCCCGGGGACGCTGAAAGACCTGCTCACCGACGAGGGGTGGCGGCTGCTCAAGCATCCGACCGGGGAGTTCGCCGCGGCGCTGCGGACGGCCTCCCGCGTGTGCACCGGCTGGGCGCCGCGGGTGCCGACGCGGCTGTACATGGCGGGCGGGGACAGGGAGGCGGCGGTGGAGAACACCGCGTACTGCCGGGCGGAGCTGCGACGCCGAGGGGCGGAGGTCCCGGTGGTCGACGTAGGCCCCGTCGACTACCAGAACTCCCGCCACCTCGGCTCGAACGTCGCCGCGACGGCGTCGATCGTCCGCTGGCTCAGGGACCTGCCGTAGCTACGGCAGGCCGTGGACCTTCGGGCCGACCGCCTTCGACCAGGCGTTGCCGCTCGCCGCGTCCCAGTTGGTGGACCAGGTCATCGCGCCGCGCAGGCCGGGGTAGGTCTTGGACGGCTTGAAGCTGCCGCAGCCGGTGCCCTTGGTGAGGCAGTCCAGGGCCGCGTTCACGACCGCCGGTTCGACGTAACCGGAGCCCGCGCCGCTGGGCGAGGCGGGGACGCCGATGCCGACCTGGGACGGGGCGAGGCCGTTCTCCAGCTGGATACAGGCGAGGGAGGTGAGGAAGTCGACCGAGCCCTGGGCATAGGTCTTGCCGTCGCAGCCGTTCATCGAGCCGCTGTTGTAGTACTGCATGTTGACGACGGTCAGGAAGTCCTTGATGCCGAGGGCGGTCTTGAAGTACTCGGTGGACGGCGACTGCATGTCGATCGTCTGCGGTGCCATCGTCACCACGACATCGCTCTTCTTGTCGTGGATGGCCTTCAGCGCCTTGGTCATATAGGTGGCGTTGACGCCGTTTTCGAGGTCGATGTCGACGCCGTCGAAGCCGTACTCGTCCATGAGACCGGTGATGGAGGTGGCGAAGGCGTTCGCCGAGGCGTCGTCGCTGACCGACACCGCGCCGTTCTGGCCACCGACGGAGATGATGACGGACTTGCCCGCGGCCTGCTTGGCCTTGATGTCGTCCTTGAACTGCTGCTCGCTGCCGTAGCCGACGGCCGGGTCGAGGGCGAAGTCGACGGCGCCCGGGGAACCGGTCGCGTCCGCGAAGGAGACGGCGATGATGTCGTAGTCGTCCGGGACGTCGGCGAGCTTCTGCACGGTCGCGCCGTTGTCGAAGTTCTGCCAGTACCCGGTGACCGCGTGCGCCGGGACGGCGGCGGTCGCGGGGCCGTGCTCTTCGGCCGCGTATCCGGTGCCGGTGGATATCAGCCCGCCGGCGGCGAGCGCGGCGACCGCCGCGGCTCCGAGCAGTTGCTTCCTGATCTGAGGGGATTGTGCGCGTGCCACGACAGCCTCCGAGCGTGGGGGGAGAAAAGGAGGTGGTGCCAGTGCGCGTCCAGGGGCCCCTGAGGCGTGCGACCAAGGTGGTCCAGACCAATGCGGTTGTCAAGCCCATGAGGTGTATCCGCTGGTCACGGGCTACTCCCCGCCGTAGGCCGGAGGAGCGGGCACACCAGGGGGGTGCAACTCAGAGGAACTGTTCTCTCACGCGGCTTTCGTGGATAAAGTGACGATGCACCAGCCAGGGGCAGTTAACGACCTGCGGCCGCCGCCGCTCGGCGAGGACGTGAGACGGGGTAGCCGACGTGCCCACCGCGATAGCAGTCACCAGCCGTGAGCTGGTGCTTCCACCGCCCGACGGGCAGACGCCGTCGGCCGTAGTGCTCCGGCCGCCGGAGGAGCAGTCGTTGGACGACGCGCTCGCCGAGACCGGGGCGCTCCTCGACTGTCAGGGCTATCTGGTGGCGGTCTATCCCGCCGCCACGCCGCCGCCCTTCGTCCGCAGACTGCATACCGTGCGTTCCGTACTGGAGAGCGACCGGATCGCGCTGTGTCCGCTCGAACTGCCGCCGCTGGCCGTCGCCGTCATCGCGCGTCAGCTGCGTCAGCTGTCGGTCTCCGACCTCGGCCCGGGTGTGCTGGCCTGTTCCGCCCGGCTGCTGGCGCACTACGTGCACGCGGGGGCGCTGCTCGGCAGCGTCGCCAGGCTGGACCGGGTGCCGGTGAGTCTGACCTCGCACGTCAAGTCCTGGATGCCGGGCGCCCAGTTCGGCGTCCTCGCGCACCCCGAGCCGCGGCTGATCAAGGTGGGCGGGGGCGGCGCGCTGCCGGGGCCCGCGTACGCCACCGATATGACCGTCGCCCGTGGCCAGCTCACCAGCCATGGCCATGGGACGGCCCCGCGCGACGACTGGGTCGGCGGGGCGCTGGCGCCGTCCTGGGGCGTCGGGGAGGTCCAGGAGGTGCCACTGGCCGCCGAGTCGGCGCGCTGGTGGGGCACCCCCAAGCTGATCGAGTTCGCGGCGGCCATCCCGGACCTCTCCGTGCTCTACCAGCTCGTGGCGTCCGTACGGAGAGAGGAGTGCCACTGGTGCGGCTTCGAACTCATCGGGGACCGCTGCGCCTTCTGCTCCTGCCCGGTGCCGCGCGGCGATGAGATTCCCGCCCTGGCCCGGTCCGCCGGGCGCCCAGCCCTGACCAGCCGGTAAACGTCCCACTCACGAGGTTGTCCGTCCATGAATTCTCGCCAGCGCCGTGGAGTCATCCTGCTGGTCCTGTCGGTCCTGTGCGCCGGTGGCGCGTTCGCCGGAGTGCTCTCGGTCGTCAACGACGTGGAGTCCAAGGTCGGGCCCGAGACGACCGCGTACAAGCTCAAGTCGGACATCAAGCCCTATGAGGCGCTGGAGCCGGGGGCGTTCGAGGCGGTCTCGATGCCCGAGCGCTGGGTGCCCGACGCCGCGATCACCGATCTGGACGAGGTGCGCGGCAAGATAGCCGTGACCGAGCTGAGCAAGGGCTCGCTCCTCCAGAAGGGCATGATCGTCGACCGGCCCGCGCTCAAATCCGGGCAGCAGGAGATCGCGATCATGGTCGACGCGGCGACCGGGGTCGCGGGCAAGATCACCCCCGGGTCGAAGGTCAACGTCTACGCGACGTTCGAGGGCAAGGCGCAGGGCGAGAAGTCGGTCTCCAAGCTGATCGTCCAGGACGCGGACGTCATCGATGTCGGCAAGATGTCCGCGCTGAAGCCGGACGAGAACGACGACCGGCGCATGAACCAGGCCGTGCCGATCACCTTCGCGCTCGACACCAAGGACGCCCAGCGCGTCGCGTACGCCGAGTCCTTCGCGTCCCACGTACGGCTCGCCCTGATCGGCCCCGGCGGCGACGCCTCCGTATCGCCGCGCGACCGCACCTACACCCTCGACGGCGACAAATGACCCCTGTGAATCCCGTGAATCCCGTGAGTGAGGAGGTGCCGCGGTGACGATCAGAATCCTCCCGGCCGTCAGCGACGCCGACGCGGCCCGCGCCATCGGCGGGCTGCTCGGCCAGCTGCCCGGCGTCGAACCGTCGGCGCCGGTGGGCGACTCGACCCGGCTGCTGGACACCCTCGCCGCGCTGGCCGCCGCCTCCCTGGAGGAGCTGCCGGAGGTCGTCCTCGTCCATGAGCGGATCGGCCCGTCCCCCGCCCTGGAGCTGATCCGGGAGGTCGCGCTGCGCTTCCCGGCGGTGGGCGTGGTGCTGATCACCGGCGACGCGGGACCGGCCCTGTACTCGGCCGCCATGGACGCGGGCGCGCGCGGCATCGCCGGGATACCGCTGTCGTACGACGAGCTGGCGGCCCGCGTCCAGGCCGCCGCCCAGTGGGCCACCGGCGTACGGCGCCACCTCGGGGGCGGCGGCGACGTGGCCGCCACCGGGCCGGGCGGCACGCTGGTCGCCGTCGCGGGCGCCAAGGGCGGGGTCGGTACGACCGTCACCGCCGTCCAGCTCGCGCTGGCCGCGCGCGCGGCGGGCCGCACGGTCGCCCTGGTCGACCTGGACCTCCAGTCCGGCGACGTGGCCTCGTACCTCGACGTCCAGTTCCGGCGCTCCATCGCCGACCTGGCCCAGATCACCGACATCTCGCCGCGGGTGCTCCAGGACGCGGTCTTCACCCACCACACCGGCCTCGGGCTGCTGCTCGCGCCGGGGGAGGGCGAACGCGGCGAGGAGGTCACCGACCGGGCGGCCCGGCAGGTCGTGGGCGCGCTGCGGACCCGGTTCGAGCTGGTGGTCGTCGACTGCGGTACGCAGATGACCTCGGCGGGCGCGGCCATCGTCGAACAGGCCGACACCGCGCTGCTGGTGACCACCCCGGACGTGGTCGCGGTGCGGGCCGCCAAGCGGATGGTGCGGCTGTGGGACCGGCTCCAGGTCCGCAAGGCCGAGGAGACCGTGACCGTCGTCAACCGGCACACCCGCAGCGCCGAGATCCAGCCGCAGCTGGTCGCGCGCGCCACGGGAACGGCGGTGGCGCGGACCGCGATCCCGGCCGGGTTCAAGGAGCTGCAGCCCGCCGTCGACTCGGGGCGGATGCAGGACCTGGACGCCAAATCGGCCGTCAGACAGGCGCTGTGGGGGCTCGCCGGGGAACTGGGCCTGGTGGACGGGGCGCAGGGCACGCCCCCGCCCGGCCGCCGTGCCTCCCACCGGGGCGGGTCCGCCGGAAGCGGCGGCGACCGCTCCCTGCCCGGGACGCGGCGGCGCCGTGCCATAGGGGCCGGGCCGTATGACGACGGTGACGGTGACGGCGGCGGTGACGCGGGCCCGGGGACGGACGCGCTCAACGAGATCCCGTCGTCCGCCACCGGCCGCTTCCTGCGCAAGCGGGGCGGCGGCGACCGCGGCCAGGTCACCGTCGAGTTCATGGGCGTTCTGCCGCTGGCGCTCGTCGTGCTCGCGGTGGTCTGGCAGCTGGTGCTCGTCGGCTACACGTACTCGCTCGCGGGCAACGCGGCCGACAAGGGGGCCAGGGCGGGCGCGGCCGGGGGAGCCGCCGCCTGCCAGGCCGCGGCGCAGGACGACATCCCCGGCTCCTGGAGCGCCGACATCGACTGCCCCGGCGGGGGCGGCGGCGCGGTGTACCAGACGACGGTGAAGCTGAACGTCCCGATCCTGTTCCCGGGCGCCTCCGACTTCCCGTGGACGGTGACCGGCTCGGCGGGCGCATCCGACGAGACGGAAACCGCGGCGGGCACGGGGCAGTGAAGGGAGGCGCGGTGACGATCCGACGGACGAGCCCCGGGCGGGACCGGCGCGGGTGCGACCGGGGGCAGGCGTCGATCGAGTTCCTCGGCTTTCTGCCGCTCCTGATCCTCGTCGCGCTGGCCGCCGTCCAGCTGGGCATCGCCGCGTACGCCGTCCAGCAGGCGGGCACGGCGGCGCGGGCTGCGGCGCGTACGGGCTCCCAGGACGAGCCGGGCACCACCCCGGCGGCCGCCGGTCAGGCGTCGATCAGCGGCTGGCTGGCCGGTGGGACGGACATCAGCGGGGGGAGCTGCGGCGGGGGCGAGGCGAGCGCGACCGCGTCCGTCACGATCCCCTCGGTCTTCCCCGGCTTCGACGACTTCGGCAGCGCGGAGAGGAGCGCCACCATGCCGTGCGACGACGGACCACTCCAGGCGGCGGGAGGGCGGCCATGAGCCTGCGGGCCCGTATCAACGTGCCCGAGGGGCCCGCGGAGGGGCGACAGGACGGGCATCTCGTCGCCGTCTACCGCGCCAAGCTGCTGGAGGAGATCGACCTCGCCGAGATGTCCTCGCTGGCCGCCGCCGAGCGCCGGACCCGGCTGGAGCGCGTCCTCGGCCACATCATCAGCCGCGAGGGC
>Ga0307508_10001601_pt1 | contig 25237 bp, 23 predicted proteins | sample 9_EM_MG_FD_203089 | JGI IMG/M metagenome (GOLD analysis project Ga0307508, IMG submission 203089) | Populus trichocarpa ectomycorrhiza microbial communities from riparian zone in the Pacific Northwest, United States - 9_EM | ecosystem: Host-associated > Plants > Roots > Unclassified | place... | reverse complement strand
AAGTAAACAACAGCCAGCCAGCCGCCATGATGGTTTGTTTTTTCCAGCCAGTTGCCGTATCGCTCCCTGAACCGGTCAAAACGACCGGGGCGGCGTACATCAGCAGGTTTGTTCAGCCGGCTATCTTTCAAAAGCCAGCTGCTTAATACCGGCACCAATGTTTGCGACAATAAAAAAGACGCTATCATAGCCAACCCTACCGACAGTGATAAGGGGAAGAACATGGAACCCGGCACACCCGACATAAAAAAGGCGGGAACGAATACCGACAGCACACATAATAAAATCAGTAGTTTGGGCAGGGCTATCTCCCGGCTGGCATCCAATATGGCCCTCGCTTTTGACTTACCCATTTCCTGGTGCCGGTGGATATTTTCAATCGTAACCGTTGATTCATCCACAAGGATACCGATGGCAAGGGCCAGCCCTCCCAGCGTCATTATATTGATGGTTTGCCCAAAGGCGTTGAGGCAAATAATGGCCGACAGCAACGCAAGCGGAATGGTAATGACCACGATTAAAGCACTTCGTATATCGCCCAGGAACAGCAATACCATCAACCCGGTAAGGATAGCGCCCAATACGCCTTCTGTCACGAGGTTTTTGATAGCATTGATAACGTATCCCGACTGGTCAAACTCGTAGCTTACCTTAATATCATCGGGAACAGCCGCCTGCATATCGGGCAAAGCTGCTTTTACGCGCTGCACCACATCCCAGGTAGATGCATCGGAACGCTTAGTAACGGGAATATAAACGGATCGCTTACCATTTATCAGCGCATAGCTGGTAGTTACATCAGACCCCATTTCCACACTGGCAACATCACGCACATAAACAGACACGCCTGCGCCCGGCTTCAATGGCGTATTTTCCAGTTCCTTAATATTGTCTACTACGGCGTTTTGGGCGGTAATCAGTGTTTGATCACCTACCCGTACATTACCTGCCGGACTGATACTGTTCGATTTTGCAATGGCCTGCACGACATCATCCGGCGAAAGATTATAATCGCGGACCCTGTCAGGATTTAATTTTATGATAACGGTTTTTTGATTGCCGCCAAAGGGAGGCGGGGCCGATACCCCCGGCAGGGTGGAAAACATGGGCCGTACACGGAAGAGCGCCAAATCCTGTATCTCGCCCAGCGAACGGGTATCGGAAGTAAATACCAGCTGACCTACGGGAACGCTGCCCGCATCAAAGCGGGTAACAAAAGGCGGCACAGTGCCCGGCGGCATAAAAGCCCGCGACCGGTTGGTATACCCCACCACTTCTCCCATCGCCTGGCTCATATCGGTACCTTCATTGAATACAATCTTTATCAATGCCACCCCCTGTACCGATTTTGATTCAACGTATTTTACACCCGTCACATACAGGAAATGGTATTCATAGTAAGAAGTGATAAAACCTTCTACCTGCTCGGGCGACAAACCACCGTAAGGCTGCGCCACATAAATAGTAGGCAGTCCCATTTGGGGGAAAATATCGATGCGCATCTTACGTATGGTAAGCACGGAGAAAAACAGGATCGCCATTATTGCCACAATAATGGTAACCGGCTTACGCAATGCACCGCTGATTATCTTCATAGTAATATTAGTTGACCTGTTGCAGGAAAAGATTTAGATCGCCAACCGCGGCAGCCTTGTAAAGAAATGCCTTCCATACTTCTATATAAGCCGCCCTGTTATCTGCCAGCGCTTTTGCCAGCGCATACTGCGCTTGTATAAGGTCTGATATATTGGCAAGGCCCGACTGGTAGCGGGAAAGCAACGCCTTGTAGGAAAACGAGGCGGATTCATAAAACAAAGGCGTTTCCTTAGCTACGGCGATTGAATTGCTCAGCGTAACGCTTGCCAGCTCTTTTTCCTTTTTGAGCTGCAGGGAAACTTCATTCACTTTTTCCTGGCTCGATTTAATTAATAAATCCTGTCGCTGCAGCTGCGGCTTTAACCGCGCATATTGCAGGAGCGGTACACTCAGCTGCACGCCAAGCCCGTAATTATACCGCTGAAAGGCGAGCCCATCGATTGATTTTACATGACCGTTGTATTCAATACCCGAGCCTCTTGCATAGGCAGTACCCCATACGCCGAGTGTGGGCATCATGGTTTTGGCCAATGTATTTCTTTTGTTCTTATTTAATTCGGCCAGCGAGTTGTATAACGACAATAACGGGTTTTGTATAGAATCCGGGGCAATGAAGTCGGCCGGTAATTTATTAAAGTAGCTGGTATCCGAAAACGGCGGCAAGCTGTCGGTGGCCAATAACTGCGAAAGGTTGATGAGAATTTGCGCCTTCAGCTTCCGGGTATTCAGTAAATCAATTTTTGCTTTTGACACTTCCGATTTGAAGAGGGCGGAATCTGCGCCAGGCTTTATACCTGTTTCAACCAGTGTTCTTATCAACGATAAATTGGTATCGGCCCTTGCCAGGTTTTCTTCACTCACCTTTACCAGTTCGGATATGGCCAATACATCGAGGTAGGTGTTAATGACTTTTACTTTATGCCGGAATATTTCATTTTGCGCATCGGCGCCGGCGTATTGTGCACCGGCCATCGAATACGCCGCCTGTGCCTGGCGCTGGCCAAAGCTCACCGGTTGCCAGTTGAGCAACAGGGCGGCGGCGCTGCCAAATACCCCGCTCATATTATTGGTAGCCGAAGGTGGCCCGCTGATGGGAATAAGGTACTGCGGGTAGGCCATGCCTGTAATATTATTATAGGTGGCATAGCCCGCCTGGTAAGCAGCATCGAGGGAAGGGATAAAACTGCTTTTGCTGATATCGACGTCCTTTTGCGCCGCCTGGACGTCCAGGGCTTTTGATTTAAGTAAGGGATAATTGGATTCAGCCAGCTGCAGCAGGCTGCGCAGTGATGCGTTGGGCGGATTATCTTGTGCCGATGCCAATAGAGGCAGCAGGGAAATGAAAAAGCAGGTGACCCCTTTAGTAACAAGCCGGACGTGTTTTTCCCGTACCTCTTTCTGTTTTATCATATAGAAGTTTTGTTCATGGTTACATCATGAAAGTGCTGTATGGCAGCGGGAATGAGAGTCGTTGATTTCGTAAAGCAACCTACACTTTAGGCGTAAACTCTGCTAAATTATAGATTCCAAGTGATTTTTCAATACCGGCCACCCTGTCCACCATGGTTGCAAACCCGTCCTTTCCAAATAACTTATGTTCGTTTTTTTCAAATTCCTCGCCTAATGAGTCATATTCGTGATGGGACACGATTTTCCGGAAAGCAGGAAACAATACTGTGTCTTCCCGGGCCTCGTGCGGCCGGTACATCGTATTGAAATCAGACAGCAGCCTGGTAAGACGCTGGTTTTCGGTGTCTGTAAAACTGGCTTGTTTCGTCAGCTGCATGAGCTGGTCGGTGATAGCCCGTCCGGCATTGTGCTGGGCCAGCAGCACCTCCACCAAACCGGTCAGCTGGTTGGCCTTTTTGAACCGGGGAAACAGGTAGTTCTCTTCCTGCTTTTCATGGTAATCCTCCACAAAGGTCCTGATGATACCAGCGGCATTGAACAACGCCTCCCTGGGAAAAGCCTGGCTGTTCACCAGGTGTATCCTGCAGGTATCGTATATTAATAATACCCTGTTTAGCAAGCCGTGTTCCTGCATCAGGTCTTCCGGGGGAGAAACTTTTTGATCTTCTTCCTCGTCGTCGTCTCCTTTACACCCGGCCAGCAACCCGGTTCCTGCCAGGCCCGACACGACCGTTATTTTCAAGCCGTTTTCGATAAATGCCCTTCGGTTAACCGGGGCGTTTTCGCCATGGAAATCATTATTTGATTGCATAACAACTGGTTTAGTGTAGTTGCCGCAATCTGTATACCACGTTACCGGGAAACAGCGCTCTACACATCCAGCACCCGCTCGCTAATCGTGCCTGTCTGTTTATTTTTTAGTATCAGCTTCTTTGCCCCATAATGGGTGACTTCTTCTTTTACGAGGTAGTTATCTTCGTCGTATTCAGTAAGATGGCTGTCTTTACTTACGCCGGTCCTCCCTCTCCACACATCCAGCTGCACCGGCTCCCATAATTTAGTTTTGGCAGAGCGGTAGGCGGCATCCAGTATGGCATTTACTATGTAGCCGTCATAGAATGTTTCCCGTGGGGCGAGGCCTTTTTCCATGGCGTTGAACATATCGGTAAACATATGGTTGTAGCCGAGGTCGTTCAGCTCATCGCCTACCGGGAACAGCCAGCCGGTATTGCTTTCCGCTTTCTCTGCTATATAGTCGGCCCCTTTGCCGGTGGTAAACATTTCCAGCCCGGTTCGTAAAAAATTATTGATCCAAATGGTGCCTTCGGTGCCCATGACCTCATCGCGCAGGTCAAGGCCGCCGCGAAACGTCCAGCTCACCTCAAACTGGCCGATAGCGCCGTTCTCATATTTTACCAGCCCGATGGCATGATCTTCCGCATCGATAGGCTTTACCTGTGTATCGGCCCAGCACATCACTTCCACGGGTTTTATATCCTTGCCGATAAAACTTCTCGCTATCTCCACACAATGGCAACCCAGGTCAAGGATACAGCCACCGCCGGCCTGCTCTATATCCCAAAACCAGTCGCTGTGCGGTCCGGGATGTGTTTCCCGTGATTTTGCCCAGAGAATCCGTCCCAGCGCCCCGTTTTTTACACTCTCCCACGCTTTCAGGAATTTGGGTGTATAAACAAGGTCTTCCAGGTAGCCATTGAAAATACCGGCTTGTTCAACCGCTTCCAGCATTCGCTTTGCCTCTGCTGCATTCCTGCCCAACGGTTTGGTGGTAATGACTGCTTTTTTGTATTTGCAACAAAGCATCACGGCTGCTTCGTGCAGGTTGTTGGGAAGCGCAATGCATACGACGTCTGCATCCGAATAAGCGATGGATGCTTCCATATCGGTGGTCCAGTGATCGCAACTATAGTCCCGGGCAAACTTCCGGGCGCTCTCTTCACGACGGGAATAGATACTGACGATTTTATCCCTGCTTCTCTGGCCCTGTAATGATTCGGCATAAAACCGGCCGATGAATCCTGAACCGAGCATGGCGATTCTTGTCATGTGGATGATTATTTGTAATTAAGTAAATACCAGTATTATTATAGTTGCGCGGCAGGTCCTGTTGTAACCACCGTTGCCTTGGTTTCTCTGAAAAAGAAAAGAAAAATAACGAGCACTGCCGCCGCTATGCCTGCCGGCGCCAGCCAAATACCTTTCCATTGGTGCATTCCCCCGGCGGTATAGTGTTCAGCCACATAACCCGATAGCAGGGTACCTATCCACATGCCAATGCCATAGGTGGCCATCGTGATCATGCCCTGTGCCTGGCTTTGGATTTTTATCCCGGCCTTGCTGTCGGTATATATCTGGCCGGTAACAAAGAAAAAATCAAAGCAGACACCATGTAAAACAATGCCTGCAAACAGCATCCACAACAAAGCGTCCCCATCGCCATAGGCAAAAAACAGGAAGCGTACCGCCCATGCTACCATACCCAGCGCAATCATCCATTTTACACCGAGCTTCCGGAAAAAGAAGGGGATCAGTAAAATAAAAAGCGCTTCGGATACCTGGCCAAGTGTCATATTGCTCGTCACATTTTTCATTCCCGATTCCGTGAGGTAAAGATTGGTCAGGCTGTAATAAAACGACAATGGAATGCAAATAAGCACCGATGCCAGGAAGAATACAACAAACGACCTGTCTTTAAAAAGTACAAAGGCGTCGCTGCCAAGAATATTGGCAAGAGAAACCCGGCTGCCTTTTGCCCTGGGAGGTGTTTTTGGAAGCAGGAAATCAAGTACGCCCAGCAGCAGTGAGGCGATGGCGGCTAATTTAAAAGTAAGCACCAGCTGCTGTGCATTTATCTTAAATATCCTGTCGATCATCCACCCGGCCGTTACCCAACCTATAGTGCCCAGTACGCGAACAGCAGCAAATTCCTTACCGGGATCTTTCATTTGCCTGAAAGCCACCGAATTTGCCAACGCCAGCGTTGGCGCATACAATAATGAATACAGCAATACTATCCAGTAAAAAGACGAAGGATTGTTAACGGTGGTTAAGTAATACAATACGGCGGCTCCTGCAATATGCAGTATGCCCAGCAGTTTCTGCGCATCAAAAAAGCGGTCGGCAATTATGCCGGTAAAGAAAGGAGAGATAATAGTAGCAATGGCCATAGCGCTGTAGGCTGCGCCAATTTGTACCGCATCGGCATGGAGGGTTTTATCGAGATAGGTATTCATGGTAACGTACCATGCCCCCCAGATAAAAAACTCTAAGAACATCATTGCAGAGAGTTGAATACGGGTACCTGTTGTCATAAGCCTGTTATTTTATCGCAGCAGAAGAAAGTAAGTAGCCATTCAATATACTGAAAATATGGCAATGCGGTACGATAGTAACACGCCAAAAACATCAATGCCCCGCATAGCGGGGCATTGATGTAGATACTGCGGAGAGTAAGAGATTCGAACTCTTGATACCCTTTCAGGTATACACACTTTCCAGGCGTGCTCCTTCAACCACTCGGACAACTCTCCGGTTGTTTTTCCGGGCAGCAAAAATACGGTTTCAAGGCTTAGGCGCCGAATATTTTTTGTGCATTGCGGGTAGTGATAGCGGCCACCTCTTCTGCAGGCACCTGCTTCAGCTCCGCCAGCTTTTGCACCACGTATTTCAGGTAGCTGCTTTCATTGCGCTTGCCCCTGAAAGGCGCCGGGCTAAGATAAGGTGCATCGGTTTCCAGCACGATATGGTCCAGCGACAGCTGCTCTATCACCGGGCCCAGTCCCCCGTTTTTATAAGTAATAATGCCGCCGATGCCCAGGTAAAAGCCCAGGTCGGTTATCTGCCGCGCCTGCTCCGGCGTACCGCCAAAACAATGGAAGATGCCCGACAGGCGGCCATCCTGCAGCGATCGTACAACGCCGATGCTCTCATCCAGCGAGTCGCGGCAGTGGAGCACCGCCGGCAGCTCATATTGCTTCGCCCATTCCAGCTGCTGCCGGAAAGCATCGTATTGCTGCCCGGCAAACGTCTTATCCCAGTAAAAATCCAGCCCTATCTCACCCACCGCCGCAAAGCGCCGGCGGCCCAGCCATTCTTCTACGATGGCCAGCTCCTGCCGGTAGTCGTCTTTTACCGAACAGGGATGCAAACCCATCATAGCCAGGCATTTACCAGGGTATTGCTGCTCGGTTTGCAGCATGCGGTCTATGACCGTGCTGTCGATGCCGGGTAGGTAAAATTTTTCAACCCCTTCATTTTCAGCCCGTTCTATAACAGCCGGGAGATCCCTGTCAAAATCCTTTCCATAAATATGACAGTGTGTGTCTATCAGGTTCATGCGGCAAAGTTGCGGTAATTCCGGGATTGTTTATAAGCGGTTCGCTCATGACGGCTTGCGACAGGCGGCATACCACAAACCGGGTATAGCCATCACGTATGCACTATGCGCAGTTTCCACCAACCGGTAATCGTGCCCTAAAAAGCAGCAGTCGCGCAGCTTCCGGCCGATGGCCCCTGCGCAATAAAAGATCCGGTCGTGTGAAATAACTTTGCATAAATCAAAATTTATTATACCTTTAAGTCAGTTTTCATAGGGTACGGATTAAAAACGGGCCAGGGTTTCTACCCAGGCCCAAATTTTTTTAAGGAAGTCCCACTCCGGGAAATCCGCCACTGTAAAGGATTTCAACCGTCTATCCACCCACGTTAAAACAGTTACCGCTACCCGATGATTAACCCGGTATTTTATCAAAATTAAATCCACGCGCACTAAAATACTCCAACACTTTCGGCAATGCATAAGTCAACCTGGGCATGGCTTTTTCGCTGTCATGGAAAACAATTATCGATCCATCGCCTGCGTTTTTCTGCACAAGTTCAGAACACCTGCCCGGCTCCAGCGCCGTATCAAAATCACCACTCAGCACCGACCACATCACCACCCGCAGCCCAAGCCGCTCCTGTACCTGTTTTGCCTGGAAACGGGTGATGCGCCCATAAGGAGGTCTAAATAATTTAGAATCAATATATTGAGATGCGTCTTTTATATTAGAGAGGTAGCGGGCATCGTTGGTTTTCCATCCATTGAGGTGGTTTTGGGTATGATTGCCAACGGCATGTCCTTCCAGCAATATCCGCTTGTACAGCCCGGGATGGTCGGCTACATTCTTGCCGATGCAGAAAAAACTAGCTTTTGCCTGGTATTGCTGTAAGGTATCGAGCACAAAAGGCGTCGCCTCGGGGTGAGGCCCGTCGTCGAAACTGAGATATATCTTTTTTTGCCCTGCCGGCATGCGCCAGGTATACGCCGGGTAAATCCATTTCATGACCCAGGAGGGCGTTTTAACGAGATACAGCATCGTTTTGGGATTGTTCGTGAAGCCTCAATAAGTTGTTACATGATACACCATCCCGCCCGCCTTGTATAGCTTACCATTCTTTTTTACAAACTCCTCCTGCTGCTTCTCCTCTTTTAAGAACTGGTCAAGGTATTTACGCACCTGTACATCCGCTACCGAACAGGAACCGCCAAACACAATCGCCTCTTCTATATATCCCATCAGCATCGATTGCAGCTGGCCGTAAAACAGGTTGGTGCCCACAAAGATATCGGAACCGATTATCTTATCGCTGGTCATGCAAACCATCCCTACGATATTGCTGTCGGAACGCAGCTTGCGATAGAACTTTTTCTGAAAAAAGTTCCAGTATTCCAGCTGTACAGCCGTATAGTTTTTGTCCTGCTGGCGCGCCAGGTAGGCCAGCGTTTTATTCTTCACCTTGTCTGCCTCCAGTTGATTGCTGATTTCCTTCCATATCAGCACCTGGTTCCTGCCCTGGTCGAGTGTTTTACGAAGGTGATTGTTGGCCATTTGCTGGTAAGCAAACTTTTTGTCCTTCTCGCTCCACCGCTCCTCTTCCACGCACATCACCGCCAGGTCGTTACGACCGCTCCTGGCCGGCACAATAGTGTCGTGCGTGACCATCCTGTCCTGCCGGCCGCCGGCAACGACCTCACCCGAGGACACATACACGTTCTTGTCGGAGTTATTGTATAACGACAGCCAGTGCACATTTTCTACCGATGAGCTGCCTCTTTCCTGCACCGTAATCAATCCGCTCTGCATGGCCTGGCTAAATGAAACCATATTAGGGATCCCTAAAGCGGCGCCGCCACCCGCAGGCTTCCACTTAATAGGGATCAACTTGAGGTTTTTATAGGTAATGGCGCTATCATAATCGACGAAGAGATTTTGATAGGTAAGCTGTGTAAAGGCTTTGTGTGCAAGGAAAATATGTAATATGACCAACAGTCTACGCATGCTTTTATAAACGCAGAAATAAGGAAAAACGTGTCTCATTTTCCGGCAATGCATCCCGCGGCTGCCTCCCGGCTCCCGGCAAATGACTCCCGACGCCTATCTTTGCAGCCTATGACGAAAAAAGTTAGGGTACGATTTGCTCCCAGTCCCACCGGTGGCCTTCACCTGGGCGGCGTAAGAACGGTGTTATACAACTACTTATTTGCCCGCCACCACGGCGGCGACTTTATCCTGCGCATCGAGGATACCGACCAAACACGTTTTGTACCCGGCGCAGAGGAATATATTATGGAATGCCTGCGCTGGTGTGGGCTGGAACCCGACGAAAGCCCGGTGCATGGCGGCCCCTACGGCCCCTACCGCCAGAGCGAACGCAAACCGCAATACCGCCAGTATGCCGAGCAGCTGGTGAAAGACGGCAAAGCCTATTATGCTTTCGACACACCCGCAGCGCTGGAAGCGATGCGCCAGGACTTTAAAACACCAGCCAATCCCTCCCCGCAATACGACCATACCATTCGCGGTAAAATGCGCAACTCCCTGTCGCTGCCAGCTGCCGACGTAAAGCAGCTGCTGGATGCCGGCACGCCACATGTTATCCGCATCCTGCCGCCCGACGGCGAAACGCTGCGTTTTACCGATATGATCCGCGGCGAGGTAAGTTTTAATACCTCCACCATCGATGATAAAGTTTTGCTCAAAGCCGATGGCATGCCCACTTATCACCTCGCGGTGGTGGTAGACGATTACCTCATGAAGATTACCCATGCCTTTCGCGGCGAAGAATGGCTGCCCAGCGCGCCGGTGCACCTGCTGTTATGGCGCTGGCTGTTTGGCGAAGACCAGATGCCGCAATGGGCCCACCTGCCGCTGATATTAAAACCCGACGGCAATGGCAAACTGAGCAAGCGCGACGGCGATCGCCTGGGCTTTCCCGTTTTTGCCATGAGCTGGACCGACCCCAAAACGAATGATACCACCAGCGGCTTCCGCGAACTGGGCTTTTTGCCCGAAGCGTTTGTGAATATGCTGGCGCTGCTGGGCTGGAACGATGGCAGCGACAAAGAGCTTTTCTCCCTGGCCGAACTAATACAACAGTTCTCGATGGACCGCGTACACAAGGGCGGCGCCAAATTCGATTTTGAAAAAGCCAAATGGTTCAACCATGAATGGATAAAGAAGAGCGACGCCCATACCCTGCAACCCGCCGTAAAGAAAATACTGGAAGAAAAAGGCATTGCGGTGAATGACGAAGCGCTGCTGGAAAAAGTGATAGCGCTGGTAAAGGAACGCTGCACCGTGCTGCCCGATTTTGTAACCCAGTCGTCTTTCTTCTTTGCGCCGCCCGCACAGGTAGACTGGGACGCGGTGCGTCCCAAATGGAACGACAAAAAGCAACTGTTTTTTATAGAGCTGATACGCGCCTTCCAGCTGATAAACGGCTGGCAGCACGATGACCTTGAAAAAGAGTTCAAGGAAATGGCGGCAGCCCATCAAATCAAACCGGGCGATTTACTGCTGCCCTTACGCGTTATGCTCGTGGGCGGTAAGTTTGGACCGGGCGTATTTGATATTGCCACTGTAATAGGGCGGGAAGCCACCGTTGCAAGAATAGAAACTTTTTTACAGCACATCATGGTGTAAATATATAAGGTGAGCCGCCCAGCTTTATAATTGGCCTTATTGGTAGCTTATTGCTCCGGCAGCGCATACCATTTGCGGTACAGCGGCCTGATAACGGGTTCCAGCAGCACCAGCAGCAATACAAACCCACCCACTTCCGCCAGGAGCAAATGAAGCTCCTTGTTTGTAAACAGCTCCGGGTGGTCATACCTTGTATATTTATCACGCAGGTATTCATAATACTCCGCCACGCAGATCAACGGTATATACGGCAGAAAAAACACGAAGAGGTTGAGCGAGATGCCCTTCCATGCCCGGCGTACCCTATCCATGCCGATGGTAAAGGCCACCACGGCAAACAACAGGAGATAAAAGAGCATTATCCAAAACACGCCATCATCGGAATGCAGGTTTAACAGCGCAAACGCCAGCGAAGTAAGTATAACCAGCAGCACCGCCGTTAGTATCGAAAGAAAGAACGTTTTTATCGTCGTGTGCCTGAAAATAAACAGCAGCAGGGTAACCACCAGCACCACATAATAAAAAGGCCGCACAAAATCACTGAATACACTCTTTCGCCAGCGGTATTTTTTGTCGGTTATATTGCCCATAGCCCTGCTAAACACATAAGTACGGTATTTATCCTGTATATGGCTCATGTATTCCACCCGGTTAAACCTGTAATGTTTGGAATAGGTGTATGCTTCCAGGGCGGTATCGGTATTATACTTTGCCACCAGGCTGTCGTATTCTCTTTTAAGCGCCTTCCTGTTGGGGATCTGGTAGCTCTTTAATATCTTATAATAAATGTCAACAGACTTTAATTGTTTTACCTCGCTGTATTCATCAGTAATAAACCCGTTGATAAAATTATAATCGGGGCAGTCATAAAAAACATAAGTAGTATCGTTGGGCATGATAAGACTATCGGCGCTCGCTACTTTTTCAAATAATTCCGACGAGTCTTTATAGGTAAAATAGCTGATGCGGCTGTTTTCGCTGGCTGGGTTCACCACTGCATCCATCACCCGCCTGGCGCCTTCCTCATCACGCACATTTTCTACTGTTGCTTCGTCCTCCGTCGTATCGACTACCGGCATATACCGCAGCAAAATGGAGGTATCGGGGTTCCATCGCAGCAGCATGCTGTCTCTTTCCAGCCTGCACAAATCAAGGTTGACGGTATTTGCATCGCGTACGATCTCTTCGTTGGTATAGATATGGTTGGCGCGTATGCTTTCCACCGCGGCGGGAATATAACCACAGACCATAAAAAAGCCAATAACGGTGGCATACAGGAAAAATGTCATCAACCCATATCCCGGCGGCAGGTGACCGAACTTCTTAAATACGTTGAAGCGCAGCAGGTAAATGAGCCAGCCGATAAAGCCAAGGATAAGGATAATGACGACAAACAGCACCCAGGAAAATACTTCGCTGCTTTCACGCGCATCGAAAGGCACAATAAAGCAAAGCAGGGTTAGCATAGCGGCAAACAGCAGCGTATACCAAATGGCCAGGTGCGCCCGTGCGCTCCAGGCTGCCGGCTTATTGATAAGCAGGTAATGGTCGAACTTTTTTAAAAATCCCGGGACAAGGGGTCTTTTGGACATGTGCTTGGGTTAAATCAGAAAAAACGTTTACTGGAATAGGTGATATCCCTGAAATAGGTAACGGGCACCTGGTGCTGAATAAGATCGCCTATCATCTGCTGCACCGTTCGCTGCGTGGAAGTGATGGTATAGAAACCGCCGTTGAAATGCACCTGAACGGCCTCGCCGCCCAACAGCTCCGCTATCTGCTCACGGCCGGCGCTGGTTTCTACCTCGAAAGCATATCCTTCGGTGTTCTGGGCATCTTCGCGGGTGCGAAACAGGCAGCTGCCCTGTTTTATAAACAATACCGTATCGGCTACCTTTTCCACCTCGTGCAATTGCTGCGAGCTGAGCAGCACACCCATAGGGTGCCAGGTAGAGCGGGCGATAAACCGTAAATCGGTGAGCATCGTTTGCTGCGCGTTGATATCGAGGTTGGCCAGCGGCTCATCGAGTATCAGCAGGCGCGGCTTCTGGAGCAGGATGCGGGCTATTTCGAAGCGGGTGCGGTAACCGCTGCTGATTTGGTTCCAGGTAAGATGGGCATAGTCCGACAGGTTCAACCGTTCCAGCATAAAATCCACCATCAGGCGATTGGTGTTGCCGGTTACGCCGGCAATGGAGGCGGCAAAATGCAGGTTGTCTTTTAGCTGGCCGTACCAGCGCGGTATACGCTGCGGGATAAAGGCCACATGGTTTTTGATAGCATAAAAGCTATTGTCCCTTAACAGGCGATAGCTAAGCGTACCCTCATCAAGCGACAGTTGCCCGGCCAGGCAGCGCAGCAATGTTGTCTTTCCATTGCCGTTTTCGCCTACCACGCCCAGTATATCGCCGGTATGCACCTGCAGGCTGATGCGCTTGAGGCTGAAGCGCCCGCGCGTATAGGTTTTACTGATGTCTTTTGCTTCCACCAGCGATACGCCCTGCTGTACGGGCTGCGCGGCGATGCTGTTTATTTGCTGCAGCAGCCTGTCGGCCTCTTCCAGCCAGCCGCCGGGAATGCTTCCTTTATTATCTTTTTCTTGCGAGCGGTAGCGCCGGCTCCAATCGACCGCCTCGCGGATCAGCGGTTCTTTTCCCGTGTCAAGGCAGCTATCGAGCATGCGCCGTACGGCCAATGAATAATCGTGGTGAACAAAACAGGCAGCGATTTCCGCAGCAACAGGGTTGGGCATAGGCCGGGTTTAAAGTGTGTGGAGCCTAAAGTAGCTAATTTTTCCCTACACGTCAAACAACGGGTCGCTTATATCCTGTTAATTATTTCGGCTATCCATCGCCGGCCGGCCGGGGGACAGCAGGGGGACAAACCCGGTTTAAACCCGGTATTGATGCTAAAATGGCAGTTGGGAAAACCGGGGGCAGGAACGGTAATAAACGCAGGGTTTTTCCTCTTTACCGAAAGAAAGGGGCACTTGCCATAAGAATCCTATTTTTGACAACATTTAAGCACCCACAATGGTTGAATCCAAACGACCGATACGTATACTGGTAGCCAAAGTAGGCCTGGACGGGCATGACCGCGGCGCCAAAGTAATTGCTGCCGCCCTGCGTGATGCCGGTATGGAAGTGATATACACCGGTTTGCGCCAGACACCCGAAATGGTGGTCAACGCCGCCCTGCAGGAAGATGTGGACGCAATCGGCATCAGCATCTTAAGTGGGGCCCATATGACTATTTTCCCTAAAGTAATCGGGTTGCTCAAAGAAAAAGGGATGAACGATGTGCTGCTTACCGGCGGCGGTATCATACCCGAAGACGATATGCAGGAGCTCAACCAGATGGGCGTGGGCAAACTCTTTGCCCCCGGCGCCACCACGGCAGAGATTGCCGGTTATATCAGCAGCTGGGTAAAAGAGCACCGCGATTTCTAACTCCAAACACCTGTTATGTACACGACCCTGTTAACGGAACTGGCAGACCATATTTTTACCATTACCATCAACCGACCCGATAAGCTCAACGCGCTTAATAAAACCGTAATAGAAGAGCTCGGCAAAGCCATCGATGAAGTATATACCAACCCCGGCATCAAAAGCGCCCTTATCACGGGCAGCGGACCAAAAGCCTTTGTAGCAGGGGCCGATATCGGTGAGTTTACCTCCCTTGACGCCAAAGGCGGAAAGGCGCTGGCGCAAAAAGGACAGGACCTGGTGTTCAATAAAATTGAGCAAAGCCCCAAACCCATCGTTGCCGCGGTAAACGGTTTTGCGCTGGGTGGCGGCTGCGAGCTGGCCATGGCCTGCCACTTCAGGCTGTGCAGCGACAATGCGCGCTTTGGCCAGCCGGAAGTGAACCTGGGACTGGTGCCCGGTTACGGCGGCACCCAACGGCTTACCCAACTGGTGGGCAAGGGAAAAGCAATGGAGCTGATGATGACAGGCAATATGGTGGACGCCCATACTGCCTTGCAGCTTGGGCTGGTGAATTATCTGACGGCTCCCGGAGATTTACTGGCCAAAACAAAAGAGCTGCTGCAATTGATAAATACAAAAGCCCCACTGGCCATTCAGCAGGTCATCGCACTGACCAATATAGCCGCACGTGGAGATGAAAACGGGTTGCAGCGGGAGATCAACGCATTTGGCGATTTGTTTGATACGGCGGATGCGAAGGAAGGAGCGGCGGCATTTTTGGAAAAAAGAAAAGCCGCTTTCAAAGGGCAATAAGCCGTTGTCACTCCAGTATATCCGATTCCTTTATAATCCCATTCTTGAGCGCATAGATAACTACGCCGGCGGTATTTTTTACATTCATCTTTTCCAGGATACGCGTACGATACCCTTCCACGGTGCGCTTGCTGAGGTATAATTTATCGGCTATCTGCTGGGCAGTATTTTGCAGGCAGATAAGCTTTACAATGTCTTTTTCGCGGTCGGTGAATTCGATGAGCTCCGTTTTGCGATGGGGATTGAATTTACTTTTGACGATCATGGCTGCCAGGCGCGCGGAAGTATGCTGGCAATAAAACTCCTTATCCTGGTATACGCTTTCAATAGCTTCGAGTATTTCCTGCTTATCGGCATTCTTGAGCAGGTAGCCGCGGGCGCCGGCTTCCAGCATATCCACTATCAGGTTTTCTTCATCGTACATTGACAGGGCGATAACATATACCTGTGGAAAATTTGCGCGGATATACCGGGTGGCTTCGATACCGTCCATACGCGGCATCTTGATATCGGTTAAAACAATATCGGGCTGCTTTTCTTTTACCATCCCGATAAGCTCCTGCCCGTTCTCTGCCTGTCCTTCCAATATCAAATGAGGTTGGCGCGACAGCATCAGCACCAGGCCGTCCCGGAAGATTTCATTGTCGTCTGCCACCAACAGGCGGATGGAGCTGCGCATGATCTATATATGTTTATACAGGTATTTTGATAAAATGTTCCGTACCCTGCGACGAAGATTCTATCATCAGCTGGCCGTTGAGTATCTCGGTGCGGCTTTCAAGGCTTTTGAGGCCCAGCCCGCCCGATTCCTGCTTGGCGCGGGCTACATCGAAGCCCTTGCCGTTATCGTTCGCTAATATCAATAAGTATCCGTCATCCTCTCCAAGCCCTATTTTGAGATAGCTGGCCTGCGCATGCTTAAGGGTGTTATGCACAATTTCCTGGATCATGCGGAAGATATGAATTTCTTTTTCCTTTGAAATAGGAAAATTTTTTAATACCTGTAATTCGATGCGTAATTGCTTTCTTTCGTTGATAAGGGTGGTGAATTCGCGGATGGCTTCCAGCAGTCCCTTTCGTTCAAGGGTATTGGGAAGAAGGTTATAGGAGATTTGCCGCATGCTGCGGATGATTTCGTCGATATGTTTGCCCGCCCGGTCGATAATTACCTGGTCGTTTGGATTATTTATTTCAACGCTGTTGATATGAAGCTTGACGGAAGACAAGATCGGGCCGAGACCATCGTGCAGATCAGTGGCGATGCGCTTACGCTCGTTTTCCTGGCTGGTTATCTCTGCCAGGATACGTTCTTTCTGGAGCTTGATGTAACGGCGGTGGTGGCGGATGATGGTAATAATAAAATAGGCGATGATAATGCCTATGAGTAAGGCAATAATCATAACTGCTTTATAAAATTGGTATTCCCGCTCACCCATGGTAAATACGGTTGCGCCACACGGCACTGTAAAGATAGCTGATCAATCGTTCCCTTTCCCGCCGAAGATATTTCTCTGCAGGCTTTTCCTGGGTATGAAATAAATACCGGTTGCATAGAGTAAGTTGGTTAATGCATTAATGTATACCCTTATTTCGAATACGCTGCTAAAGGCATTGTTGTGCCGGTTGGTGGCAAGAATGGTAAATACCACAATGGTATAGATGAAAAAGATGACAAATGCCACGCAAATGATAAAAAGCGGGTTCCTGTTGATGGCCCGGTTGTAATTGACCACCTCGTGGTTGATGGTATTGATGCTGAGCAGCACCACAAGGAAAGAATAGGTGATCAGGAAAACCGGGTTGAAGGCATATATGTCCGAAAAGGCGAAGTTTTCCAGGCCCCAGCCCAGCAGGGCGGCGGCGAGCAGGACCGGCAGCAGCTTTTCGTAGTTCTTAAACCGCTTCCAGTAATAAAACTGCAGCAGCAGCAGCAGGCATTCTACCAGGTTGAAGATTTCCCAGTCTACGATGGCCGCCTTTTTGGTGGCGTACTGTTCTATATAGAAAAAAACAAACAGCTCGTTGAAGAGCGAATAGAAGATATAGTAAAAAAAGGGCCGGTACGATGTATCCGCATTGCGGTATCGTACCAACCCTGTTATTGCCGGAAATACAATCGTTAAACTAAAAAGGAAATTTTTCAATGGCTCGGACATAGAAAATTTTAATATTTACCTGGACCTGTGGGTACCATACAAGGCGGACAGACCTGGCCGTTCTCAAGCGCGTCGCCCTCGTCGTCGTACGGTGGGCCAGTCAACGTTTTGGTCGTATCGGAAACATCGTGCTTTACCGGCAGGAACTTCGTCTTAACGATATTCCCTTTTATGTCCACCCCTTTTATGATAAGGCGGAATTTCCCGGTGCTGTCTTCGCCGTAAAAGATACGAACACTATCCACACAGGGATAGTTTATCATGGCGCAAATAGCGTCTTTGCTGAATGTTTCCGCGTTGGGTATACGGAAGTGACGGGCCAGGAAGGTATCCGGCGCTAGCTTTTTCAGCGTATCGTAGGCGCTGATAAACCGTTGCTGGTATATGGCTGCCACAGAATCGGGAATGATATGTTTGGTCAGTCCCCAGGGTTTGCACATCGGCCAGTTGGACGTGGGTTCAGTTTTCGGCCCCTGGCAGGCGGTCCAGGTCATAACAATGGCTACGGTAGCTGCCAGCAGCAGCTGTAAACGGGTTTGAGAGGTTTGGTGTTTCATACTTTTCATTTAAAATAGTGATGTGGATTTAAGGCTGTAAAATAGCTACAGGATTACGGTATATGCAGCCGTATAATTGCCTGAATTGCGCAGGTATAACTACGTATTGTGAAGAAAATTATAAAAGGGAGGAGATTTTTTTCTATCGGCGCCTCCGGCACACATTACTGCGGTTGCGCAAAGCGCCTGTCCTTTACAAAAGCTGAATCAGTAAGTGTTTTTAAAAAAGCCTTTATATTAATCTTGTCGGCGGCAGAGAGAGTAATCATATTGTTGAGCAGGGGATCGAGCGTGGGGCTTTTTACGATACCCGACGAATAATGTCTTAATACCTGGTCCAGCGAATAAAAGCGCGCATCATGCATATAAGGATAGCTGACCATCACATTGCGCAGGCTGGGCACTTTAAACCGGAGCGAGTCGGCGCTGTTCCCGCTGATAATCATCCGGCCCCTGTCTTTCAGCTGCGGGTGCAGGGGCATACCGGTATTGCGGTAGCTGAAATCGGTAAACAGCGGCTCGGCATGACAGCCGGCGCAGCTGGCTTTGAATATTGTATAGCCGTTTTCTTCGGCCGGGGTAAAAACGGCGCGGCCCTGCTTTACACGGTCGTATTTGGAATTGGCCGATACCAGCATCGCCATAAACTGGGCCAGGGCCTTCAGCATTTTCTGGCTGTTGATATCGTCTTCGCCGAAAGCGGCTTTAAAGAGCGCGCGGTACTGCTCGCTGGCTTTTAATTTTTCTATCACATGGCCGATGTCTTCCGCCATCTCGTTGTGGGCGGTGAGCGGCGCCAGTGCCTGTACTTCGAGGTTATTGATGCCGCCGTCCCACATAAACTCTTTTTGCCAGGCCAGGTTAAAAAGGGCCGGGGCATTGCGGGTACTGAACTGGTCGTTGTACCCATGACTGAAATCGTGGTCGAAAGTGGCGAAAGCGGCAAACTGCTGGTGACAGGAAGCGCAGGGAAAATTGCCGTCCCTGGATAATATACCGTCATAAAACAATTTACGGCCCAGCTCAAACCCCTGTTTGGTAAGCGGGTTAGCAGCAAAATTGTATTGCGGGGGCGGGAAGCCTTTGGGTGTTTCAAATGCCAGTGCTGCGGGGCCTTTGGCGGGGCTTGTCTTTTTACAACTATCCACCTGCGTGGCAGGCACCATCACTACAAAGCTCAGTATTACCGCCAGTTGTCTGTGCATCCATTAATTGGTTATCGTCGTAACAGTAAACATCTTGGAATAGTTTTCCGAGATAGCCACTGCCGTCTGCCCGGGCGTGGTGCAGGAGGGGGTATTGGCAATCTTTACCTCGTGCGGGTTATAGAACCAGGCGTTTACATTGGCCGTGATGGTCATCGAGGCCTTGCTGCCCGGGCTGATATCAAGGTATTTTCCGTAAGGGAATAACAGCACCGGTTTACGCAATACGCTTGAATCGCCCCTGAACCCGCCGATATGGTATTCCATTTTGTTGTTCACCAGCGAAGATACGCTACTCTTACCTTCCAGCTTGGCCATGACATAGCCGCTGGTCCAGGTCCAGAACATACCGTTCAGAGGGTCCAGCGCACCGGTTTGGGCGCCGCTCACGTTATGTGCGCTGTCTACGCCGATGGTAAAGGAAATACGGTTATAGCGAAAGGGCGCCACGCTCAGTTTGACCAGGCATTTGAGCGAATCGGCCGCATCTACGAGGAAGTATTTATCGTCGTTGATTTGTTTGGTGACGTTGGAATCGCTATTGGTGAGCGTGATATGGCTGATATAATATTTGAAGTTGCTTACCGAATATTTTTCCTTCCAGGCGTTCCGGTACGTGCTGTCGTACTTCAGCAGCACGGTATCGGCCATGGGTTTAAAATACACCACGAGGTTAAAGCTGTCGACAGGCTTGTAGTAGCCCGATCCACTGTTTTCCTTGGAGCAGCTACCGGCCAGGGACAGCAGGGCGATAACGGCAATGGCAAGGGCGGAAGGCAGTTTTTTCATAGTTATTGTTCTTTACAAGGTTACCTGGTATAGCGGACTTTTTGACGTTGTTGCTTGGTGTCGCTTTTTTGCTTTTTATGCTCAATACGCCGTTCCTTAGAAGCTCCGGAGGGGCGGGTGGCGATTCTCGCCTTCTTCTTTTGCAGGGCTGCTTCTATAAGGGCCCGCATTTTTTTAACCACTTCCTGCTTGTTCGCCAGCTGGGTACGGTGCGTTTGCGCTCTTACCTGCAAAAACCCTTCCGAATTGATGCGGTTGGCCAGTTTTGAGCGCAGTATTTCTTTTTGCCCACCGGATAATATTTGCGACGCTTCTACGTTAAGGCCGCCCTCTACGGCCGTTTCCACTTTATTCACGTTTTGCCCGCCCTTGCCGCCGCTGCGGAAGGTCTTAAATTGAATTTCAGGCGTTACATTTACCATCGGTGTATCTTGTAACGGTAAAATTACGAACATTATTACCAGTATGAAAGTGGTTATACAACGGGTAGCACAGGCCGGCGTGACCATCCATGAGCAGATACGGGCTTCCATTGGAAAGGGTTTGCTCGTACTGGTGGGAATTGAGGATACCGACGGGCCGGAAGACATCGAATGGCTGAGTGGTAAAATCGTTCACCTCCGCATTTTCGACGACGCACAGGGAGTAATGAACCTGTCGGTAAAAGAAACCGGGGGCGATATCCTGCTGGTGAGCCAGTTTACCCTGCATGCTTCCACCAAAAAAGGCAACCGCCCCTCTTATATCCGCGCCAGCAAACCGGAGACAGCCATCCCGCTCTACGAAAAAATGATTGCCCGGCTGGAAACAGACCTGGGCAAACCCATTGGTACCGGCCTATTCGGGGCGGATATGAAAGTGTCTTTACTGAACGACGGCCCGGTGACCATTATTATTGACTCCAAAAACAAAGAATGATGAGCGAACTGAGCTTACGCGATGCCCAGCAACAGGTAGACAACTGGATAAAAAACGTGGGGGTGCGTTACTTTAACGAGCTCACCAACCTGGGCATCCTTGTAGAGGAAGTAGGCGAGCTTTCCCGGCTGATGGTGCGCACCTACGGAGAACAGTCGTTTAAGGAAAGCGATAAGGGCCGTGAGCTGGGCGATGAGATGGCCGATGTATTATGGGTATTGATTTGCCTGGCCAATCAAACGGGTGTGGATCTGACAACGGCATTGCAAAAGAATTTCGAGAAGAAGAATATACGGGATGCGGAAAGGCATAAGGGGAATGAGAAATTGAAGTAATATAGGCGCCTCCGGCGCTTTTTTATTTTACCACAGAGGTATATTTACCACAGAGGTGCATGGAGGCGGGTTCACAGAGGACCACAGAGGCGTTCGCGTCGAATGAAGGGCTGGCGTCGAATTATTCGTAGCCATCGAACCTATTGCGTAGTAAAAGCTCTGTGCGCCTCTGTGAACCCACCTCCATGCACCTCTGTGGTAAAACCCAGGTTCCGCGAAGCGGAACAACACCCTTCTAATACAGCGCTCTTCTAATAAAAATAACCCGCAGCCGGGTGCCGGCTGGCGATACAGCCGGCTAACCGGGCATACGGGTCTTGCCTGCGTTCTCAATCTTCACGCACATTTCCCATGAGGCAGCCAATGCAGCCCTCTATACACTATCATTTATCCCCTACCGACTAATGATCCTTTACAGATTATCCTTTACAGAAACCGATGTGGTCGGTATTGTAATTGTCAGGGATGCGCCCATAGCCGGACGTAAGCCGGTACGAGGCGGTGGTCCATAATATATAGGCGCAATTAGGCTGCCCGGTCAAATCGATGAGCTGGCTGCCGCTGGCTTCGCCATTGGCATTGATGGTGGGGCTAAAGCCGGCAAAGTTGCCGCCCGGCCCTTCCACATAACCGCTTACGGCAGCGATATAAGGATGGTATGCAGTATAGAGCACGTGTATCGAATTGTTTACTTTACCGCAACCGGCGCCAACAGTCTCCTGTATTTCTATCATGCACACACCGCGATAGGTACCTGCGCCGCCATTCCATCCCGGGTGACGGGTAAGCGTAAAGTCGCCGTTCCAGATATTTATTTTTTGCAGGATGTTTTGCGAGATAGCATTGGGATTGGGCATAACAGCCGACACCTTTCTTGTCTCACAGATGATACGAAATACATGATCGGGCCCGGGAAAGCGATCGGCCGCGTCGAGCGTAGTACCGGCCACATGCACTGCCGGCGTATTGAGATCGAATGCATGATTGACCAGCGGCAGGGTATCGAGGGTTGCCAGCGATACTACGGCGCCGGGATACTGGTGCATATACATGCCGGTAGACCAGTTGTTTTCGCGCGGCACTTTTATCCAGCCTTCGGCGCCGATGCTCACATTGTGCGGGGCAGCGCCGTTGTTAAGGTAATACGGCTCGATGATCTGCGTGGGGTCCCACGGGTTAACGGGTATCACATTGCGGGTAAGCGAACCAATCAGGGTAGATTTTATCCAGGCGGCGGGGGCAGTAAAACCGGGAATGTATTCATTCACCACGATACCGCCCGCCATCCGCTGGATTTTGAACCGGTATTCAACCGCATTGCTGGCAAAACCGGGCGGCAGGTTGCCATTGAGCAGCAGGGCGCCGGTAAAGGCATTGTCCTCCGCATCGTTGGTACGGCCATTGGCATTGAACTGGGTATAGATATCGTATCCGCCCACGGTCCTGAAATAGGCAGGCACTTCTATGCCACTGTCCACCGGCCGGTCATAATCCAGGCATATGTTTACACAAAAGCAATGACCGCGGTTTTCGCGACCGCTGCTGCGGCCGAAGTTGCGGTCCTCGGCATAAATAAATCCATTGCTGACGGCATCGTAGAACTTGAAATAGATATCCGGTCCCGCGGGCCATTCCACGTTGAGCCAGCTAAAGATGGTTTTGCTGAAATCGGCTTCATCATAAAAGATCATAAAATGACCGCTGCTGTCGGTGGTGGCGGAACCCAGCGCATCGTCCTGCAGCAGGTCTACATCGAAAGCATCTACCCGTATATTGGGAAGGGGCTTTTTTGTTTTACAGTCTACCACGTGCCCGCAGATAACATAGGCTTTGTAAATGCCCAGTATGCGACAGAAGTTACGGGCGGAGACCCGGTATTCCCAGGCAAAGCTGAGCGCCTGCTGACTATCGCGGTTCTCCTTCCAGGCGGGCTGGAGGGTGGTGATGTTGAAATTGAGCCAGTTTTCCTTTTTGGGCGGGCGGGGCCATTTGATGGGCACGGAGCCGCAGGTAAAATCGATGTCGAGCGCGCCGCCGGTATAGGCTTTGTTGTTGATGACCAGCTCAAAATCGCCATTGTCATCGGGGATGGCTTCGGCAAGGAAGAGATCGCGTTTTTGCTGTATTTCCTCGTTGCCGAGCTGCCGGAAGGTTTCCTTGGCGGCCGCAGTTGCCAGTAGGGTTTCCCTGCCACTGTCTTTTACCCGGTAGGCCAGCACTTTCACGTTGTTCAGGGCAACGATGCAATCGTCGCAGAGGTAAGCTTTCAGGTTACCCTTTAAAGTAAATGGCATTGTGATGGTGTTTAATGGTTGTTAAAAATTATACCGCTGTAAAACTACCGGCGGAAGCAAGCCGGGACAATACAACAATGTGGCAATACCGCATTAGAGTATTGTTGAATACGGGAAAAGTTGATATATCCCTATATTTGCAGCCAATTATGAGCAACGACACGAACAGGTTCCAGGCGATTATCTCGCATTGCAAAGAGTATGGATTTGTCTTTCCTTCGAGCGAGATATACGATGGGCTGAGCGCCGTATACGATTATGGCCAGTATGGAAGCGAACTGAAAAAGAACATCAAAGACCATTGGTGGAAGAGCATGACGCAGATGCACGAGAACATCGTGGGCATCGACGCGGCCATCTTTATGCATCCCACCACCTGGAAGGCCAGCGGGCACGTAGACAATTTCAGCGACCCGATGATTGACAATAAAGACAGCAAGAAACGCTACCGGGTGGACCACCTTATCGAGGCAAAAGCGGAGGAGCTGGAAGCCGGGGGCAAAAAAGCTGAAGGCGATGCGCTGATTGCCGCCATGGAGGCATTGCTGAAAACGGAAGACTTTGCCGGCCTGAAAAAGCTGATAGAAGATAATAAAATTACCTGCGGTGTTAGTAAAACGTCCAACTGGACGGATGTACGCCAGTTTAACCTGATGTTCAGCACCCAGCTGGGATCGGTGGCCGACGAGGCCAGCGAAATATACCTGCGCCCCGAAACGGCCCAGGGCATTTTTGTAAACTTCCTGAACGTGCAAAAAACCGGGCGCATGAAGATACCCTTTGGTATCGCCCAGATAGGAAAGGCATTCCGCAACGAGATTGTGGCCCGCCAGTTCATCTTCCGCATGCGCGAGTTTGAGCAAATGGAAATGCAGTTCTTTATCCGCCCCGGCACACAAAAGGAATGGTACGAATACTGGAAGAACGAACGCCTGAAATGGCACCTCGAACTGGGAACGCCGGCTGACAAATACCGCTTTCATGACCACGTAAAGCTGGCGCACTATGCCGATGCCGCCTGTGATATCGAATACGACTTTCCCATTGGCTTCAAGGAAGTGGAGGGTATCCACTCCCGTACCGACTTCGATTTGAAGAACCACCAGGAATACAGCAAAAAGAAACTGCAGTATTTCGACACGGAAACCAACCAGAATTACATTCCGTACGTAATTGAAACCTCGATTGGCCTGGACAGGATGTTCCTCCTGGTAATGAGCAATGCCTACACGGAAGAGGACCTCAGTACCCCTGAAAAGCAGGACAGTCGTGTAGTTTTGCGATTTCCGGCACGCCTGGCGCCAATAAAACTGGCCATTTTACCGTTAACCAAGAAAGATGGCCTGCCAGAGCTTGCTAAAAGCCTTATGGACACCTGTAAGCCTGCTTTCAGGTGTTTCTACGAAGAAAAAGACACTATCGGAAAACGATACCGCCGGCAGGATGCCATTGGCACCCCTTTCTGCGTAACTATTGACCACCAGACGAAAGAAGATAAGACAGTCACCATTCGCTACCGTGATTCCATGCTCCAGGAGCGTATACCGATGGATACGGTGAAGGCTTTCATAGAAAAACAGATTTTCTGAGCTATGGTAGATATACTATATTAGTATGGCAAAAGTCCTCTACCACGAAAGGCAATAATTTTTTACCTTTTGGGAATGTTTCTGGATCTAAAATACCTGTGAAAATGATAACCTCTAACTATTAGTGTTATGCTTGTCTTGATTGAGATTTCAGTGAAC
>Ga0307508_10001599_pt1 | contig 25241 bp, 24 predicted proteins | sample 9_EM_MG_FD_203089 | JGI IMG/M metagenome (GOLD analysis project Ga0307508, IMG submission 203089) | Populus trichocarpa ectomycorrhiza microbial communities from riparian zone in the Pacific Northwest, United States - 9_EM | ecosystem: Host-associated > Plants > Roots > Unclassified | place... | reverse complement strand
GCCCCGCCCCCCGCCCCCCCCCCCCCCCCCCCCCCCCCCCCCCCCCCCCCCCCCCCCCCCCCCCCCCGGCGGGCAATAGGGCTCCAGAATGAGCGCATACATACATAAGTAGATACATACGGAAATTGTCGGCAAACCCCATTTCTCCCTGCATATAAAAAAGAAGCAATGGTGCCAGGTAGTCGAGCTGCCTAGATAGCTAAAAAAAAGTCTAGCATGGCTTATTAACCCACATCACCGCGGAAAAAAAGAAATTATAACACCTTAAACTATACTAGCGCGGCGGGGCTCGACTGCCTGGCACCTCTCTACGCTTCTTTGCTGAATTCATCGCAGGCGGCCTGGCAAAGGAGAAGCAAGCAGAGACAATAGGCGGCCACATCCTATGCATGATCTGCTCCCGCTCGCCCAAAATTAAAACAAAAATAGGCTTGTTCCCTTTTCCGGCCAAGAGACAGCACATCCGCAGGGATCATCTGTTGGCGCTCATGTCCCTCATCTCCACCCACTCGACGTTCACGATGCCATTGCAACGGGAGGGGGTTGAGCAGGGCCAACTCAGGAGTCGAGAGACAGGGAGAGAGAGAGAGAGAGAGAGAGAGAGAGAGAGAGAGAAAGAGATTATATACCTCGCGCGTCGGCCGGCGGGAACGTCCCTCGCACCGCGTCGCTATTCGATAGTCACGAAACACAATATGCTCTTCCACGCCGCACTAACCCTCTTTTCCCTCGTACTCGCCTGTCCGGCGCAGCAGCTGTTGCTCGCAAAATCTCCAGCTCACGCCGGAGATCTGTACACGATCCTGCTCGCGCAGAAGCAGCACGAGTACTGCTCCTCGCTCCTCTCGTACCGACCCGAGACGCACACGCGCATCGAGACCGTTTACTCCACCGTCACCCGCTCCCAGCTGACCACGGGGACGGTGTACGCGCACGGCGGGGGCGACGTGGCCACCGTCATGCTCGAGAAGGAGGTCACCTTCAAGCGGACGTCAACCGTCGTCGCTGCCATTCCGACTGGTTAGAAAGAGGTGAAACTTCTCGCCCGTCGACATGACCCACTGACAGCGAGTAGTGACTTCGACGACGACGACGACGGCGACGATTCCCTCCACTTCGACCGTCTTCACAAACACCAACCCCAGCTCCGCGCCGCCGGCAAAGGTCTCCTCCGCCTGCTCGCGTCTCGTCACCTCCCCGGCGGCATCCTCGACGACAGTGGCGACCACGCTGCCGACGACCATCATCGTGCCCTCGCCAACCATCACCACCATCACGAGGCAGCCGCCGGCGAAGAAGACGACGACCATCTCATGTCCCCGGACCACTACCGTGTTCGCCACCACGACGGCCACGCCGGCCGCGTCGACGGTCGTGGTGACGGCGAGGACAGCGCAGGTAGTAACCGTTACCAACACTATCGATTTTTGAGTGTGCAGGAGGTCTCGCCCTGTGTTTTCGTTCTGCGTTTCGGGGTGCATTTTGGAGTAACTACATACATATTTACTGTCTACCAGTCTGGCCGCCCATCCTGTGTTCCTTGCAGCTGTGCTCACCAGTGCAATCTGCTCGGATGTGCACATAAAAACCATGATTTGCGCCTCAGCTGCCATACGATCCTCCATCTCATGGTGCTTTCGTTACCGCCTTCGGGCAAGTGGTTTGTCCATTGTCCATTTATTTGGAGAGATTCCGCCACAGGCATCGAAAGGCCGACAGAACCATCAGCTCAATTGCTCCTCCGAGCGTTCAATTCAATTCAATTCACCAGCGCCACAACATGTAGGTAGACCAAAAGAAAAAGCAAGAAAAAAGAAAACAAATACCAACAATCGGAAGAAGTAAGAAAAAAAAAAACCTGTTTATGCCACGCTCGGCCGGACAGCACTACGAGCACTGCGCGAAGACGGCCTCGCCGGTGCAGCCGCGGCACTGTCCGTCCTCCTCCCACTCGATGTAGCGGCATGTATCCCAGGTGCAGGGCCACGGCGGGTTCTTAGCAAGCGCCGCACTGCACAGCGAGCCGGAGAAGGCGGCCTCGAGCACGTGGCCGCACTGCTTGTAGGTTACGCGTGTGAAGGTGCACATCTTTGCGGCTCGTTTTTGTGTGTGTTAGCTTTGGGATCGGTGTGGTTGGTTGGCGGTTTTGGAGCTGAAGTTGTTGGTGTCTGCTGCAGCGTATGTCTGTGTCTGCTGGGATAGGTGGATGGATTGATGTGTCTGGATCTGTGTGCGAGTGTGAGTGTGAAGGTGAGATGCTGAAAGAAGAGAGGTGACGAATGAGTGCTTTATACACGACGAACATACATTCTATGACAACCACGCTGACGGCTTTTGTATCCCGCACGTGGACTGTGGTCCCACATTGAATGGTTGGCTGAGCTCGGGTACGAGGGACTTGATAGGCGCGGGGGCACTCATCCGAGCAGCTATACTACATAGTTGAAGGCTCCGGCTTGCTAGAGTGGCCCCTGCCATCTATGTAAGGGGCGTGGACCGCCAAAACCCGCGTCAGTCCAGGCCACGGATTGCACAACCCTTCACAGATCGTCACTCGGTGGCCATATAACAGTGCCGGCATTGTGGTGGAACTGGCACTGTGGGTGTGGATGTCGGTCGAGCGGATTGCGGGGCCAGGAGACGGTGGCCTCGAGGGAGCAGTAAAACTCGGAGGCCCTGGACCAAGCAGTCGAGTGTGTTGCGGCGCCGGACGGGCCTTGGATGCCGTTTGCGCAGGCCAGGTTCTCGCGGGTTTGACTGGTCTCAAGCGACAGCATAGATATGGCGATCTCGGCCGCGATTAGCACGTAAGGGAGGCAACGGTAGACGTGAGCATCATACAGCGATTGTCGTACCATCGCCACGGCCACAATACTTCTCCCTTAAAAGTCGGAATGGCACGACGACTGAGCGCAAGAAGAGCCTCGCAAAGACCAGTCCAAATTCCCCCCAACCGTCCTTCCTCTCCACCCCTTTCCTTCCCATCCCTCCACATTGTAGCACCCAACAGCCCACCGCAAAAAAAAATAGTTGTTATGTACCCTGTATACGCGAACGAATGAACGAGGCATACTACCTCGAGACTTGACGTGCCTTACTGACGGCAGTTACGATCCTCCAGGAAGAATGGCCGAGCCCCAGCCCGCACCCTGCCGGATCGCTAGCATACCGGTCGAATTGGTTGCTGAGATTCTAAAGCTGTGTGTCCAGCACGACCAGGACAACGCAGGCCGTGGCACGAACATGCCTGGTTCGCAGCTTCGGCTTGTCTGCCGACGCTTCGAGGAAGTCGTGACACCGATGGTATACGAGAAGCTCAAGGTCAGCATGCGGGCCGCCTCCTCGCCGCCGAACGGACTGTCGGGGCTCGTCAACACCGCGGAGTCGGCGCGGCTGGAGGATCTGGTCAAGGTCCACACGATCGATTTCGGCGAGCCATCTGATGCCGAGATCCGAGCCAACCGGCGCGCCGGAGAAGTTTTCGTCGATGGTCCGACTGGGCAGAGCGGCGGGAATTACCAACCCGATTTCGTGGAGCGGTATGAATTCCCCGGAGCGGAGCAGGTCGCCAACGCTCTCGGAACGCATATCGCCGTGGGCGACTCCGACCACATGCGGGTCCTCCACAGCACCCATCTTCCAGCACTTAGCAGGCTTCAAGCCATCAACGTGCTCAATCCGCACAACTCGTGTCTCTGGGCTTCGGGCGGCACTCGTGCTCCGCCCGCCGAATCGCTGCTGCTGGGGCTCGTGAGGGTCTTGTTCCACTGCGCGAACGACACCACTCGCACCCCGGTTTTTTTTTCACTGGGACGAGTAAGGCACCGCGCAAGCCCCTGGTTGGTATGGGTCGCCTCAAGCGTCTGCGGCTTCTGGGCTGCAACCCGGCCGGCGAGTGCTATGAGTGGGCTATCTTTTTTGCCGAACTTCTCCCGACGGCAGACATCCGTGTCGTCGACAATGGCGTCACCCAGCCGCGCCGACACTCGGGCTACATCCCACTCTGGCATCTCGTGGTTCAGCTGGAGCACTTCACCGTCGACGACCTGAAGCTGCCGGACATCGCGCCAACGACGCTTGCTTTCTGCCCGCACCTCTGCTCGCTCGAGTTGGGCGGGTGCTGCTTCTAGAGCAGGCTGCTGCTCATGTTCCTCGACAGGCACAAGGCCACGCTGCGGCGCCTCCGCATCGGCAAGGGTGTCATCTGATCGCCCACGAGTCTCCTACATCGTCCGCGTCGGAGGCATCAACAAGGTGTCGCCGCCGGTACCCGTGTGGTTGTACTCTACGGAGCCGTCGCGGCTTCTACACGGCCCTGAAGCATCGTGTTGGATCCATTTCCCTCGGCCGCCTCGAGCTCGCTCCGCTGGACGCTGGCCCGCGGAACCGTGGACGCGATTACACCATGTGCCCAGCCCAAAAGCTGCAGTGGCATTGCCTCACGGCCACCAAGCCTTCCGGCAACGAGTGCAACGACCATACATAGATGTTATATGGTGTCTCCAAGCCTGAACGTGTCCCCCTTGTCCGCCACGCTAGACTCAACGGTTAGGTGCATACGATCTACTACATACACATCTATGTATCTATATACTAGATTGTTCGTTTCGTGTCATGCCATGTCATTTTCTTCTGTCGATGTTTCCTGCGGCTTGGTTGATTGTAGTACATGAGCACTATATGCGAGGCTGCTGTTCGGTTGGGATAGCAAAGGCAAGGAGAATGGAATATGTTGAGCTCCTCTTCGGTCCATGATCGCCGGATAACACGTGACTTCACTCGCAACTTCTGCTGTAACACGTTGTGTACACTGGATTTTCTGCGGAGGGCCGGACCGGACTGCTCTTGTGTGTTTCGACGCGTGGCACGTAATGGATTAATGGATCTCATCAGCACTGTGGGCGAAAGACTTGTCGGGTGGCGCTTCACTTCTAGGAGCGGTCCCGCAGCGCCGCTCTCACCCGGGCAACACAAGAGGAGGACTTGGTTGGCGGAAGGATTGTCTCAGTTTTGCTATTTGCGGTTAGTCTGCAGCGAGGACACACTTCTAGAGTGCAGTTGTTCGGGCGACGTATTGCTTGCCACAGCTGAACACACGGCGCTTGCTATCGTCCTTTCAATTCTCTCATCTTTTAAGCTCGTAAATACGCAGCATGTACGATCGCCAGCAAACCCGCCGCCCATCGCTCGTGTCCGTCAAAGACGCCGTCCATCACCCATCGTCCGTCATCAGCAGCAGCACGCGCTCAGCCTGACGCACACCCACCACCTCCAGTCGATCCAAACTCTCGGTGACACACGGCGCAGCGGTGCGGCCTCGTCCGTTTGCGAGGGAAACACGGCGCATATCTCGCTTCGGCCGGCGCGGACAGGCCCTAGCAATCTCGGGATGCGCTCTCCGCGCGGATCCCAGTCGGACGGACTAAACCCACGCCCACTCGACGGCGACCCTCCCCTCCCACTCCTCGGCGACGCGGGCGAACGCGGCGGGACTGAAGTCGAGATCCTGGGGCTTACACCCGGTGCAGCGGTCGACGACGGTGACCTCGACGGCGTCCGTGCGGCCGGCGCGTCGCGCGCGGATGCGGCGCCCGCACACCGGGTTGCGGTTCGGATTGAACTCGCCGGCCGTGCCCTTGCCCAGGCCGTCGAACAGCTCCCACGCGATCGCGACCACTAGCTGCGAGTCCGTGCTCGTAATCCCGCAAGCGCCGAGCCCCGTGCCGTAGTACGTGCCGTCGCCCGAGTAGGTCGCGCCCCCCGTGGGCAGCGTCACGCTCGAGGAGGAGGATGTGTGTTGCGTGAGCAGGACCGGAAGGAGGATGACTAGTAGTAGCAGGAGCGAGAGGAGCAAGAGGAGAGCGATTGCGAGTCGGTCGCGCGCGAGTCGGGGATGGAAGTAGTAGGGCTGCGGCAGAAGGCGGGCCACGAGGTGGTTGTAGCGCTCTCGGAGCGTGGGGCGGAGTGGCAGCGGCGCTGGAGCATCGGGAGGGACGCATTCGACGATGCTTGTAGTTGACGCTGACGGGGAGACCGGTTTGGATTCTTCGTCGGTTGGGGCCGCCATTGGGGGCGAGAATCCAGGGGTTGAGATGCGATTTGCGATTTGCGATTTTGTCGGGGAGTGAGAGTGTTGTATGTATCTATCTACTGTATCTATGTGGCTATATAGTTAGGGGCCATCTGCTGTGAGCGGTCCCCGGAGATGACTTGGACAGGGGTTTATAGTGGGAACTGTAGACGAGCTGCGTTATCTATCTATGCGAAACGAAAGCGAGAGGGAAGACACTTGTGTGGCGTCGCACGAGCGGCAAGTTACATGAATTATCACTCTGGGCGGGTGATATCACGCGGCAGTGCAGGACAACAACGCAAACACCTTCTCGACAGTGTCCCGAGAAGGAAGGAACAGAGGCTTCTGCGCTGCGATATCGAGAGAGTGGTGCCCCAAATACACAGGCCTACAGAATAAAACCGGATTCGTCCCTATAATGGGCATCCTTGACGGATTTATTATTTCCTACGCAAACTTAAAACCCAAGAATAGCATTGATTGCTACTCATATCAAAGCAAAACCAGAGCACAAAGTGTAAAACCAACTTCCCACACCCCTTCGCACCCTACTCTTCTTGTGTCCTACGGTACCTGGGGTGCCCTGCAAGCCGTCAATCCGTCAAGATCAAGTGAAAGGAAAGCACAGTTCGTCGACTTCACCGCCTCCATCTTCGCAGGTATCCGTCAGCCCTTCGCCGTAGTTCGTGTTGCTTTCAAAATTTCGTCAAAGGATCCTCACGGGCCCCTCCCCCTCACTCCATCCACCATCGTAGTCGTCGGCGTCGCCACCACCTCGACTCCTGAGATTACGGAAGCCTTGCTCTTGAGGGGCGGGATTGACGGTCTCTGGGGTATGTGGGACTCATAGGTATCGTTGGTTGCGACGGTCTTAGCGATCTCGACTGCATGGGGGAAGAGCCTTTTCGTTGTCTCGTTCGTTCGACTGGGTGTTGCCCTTGGTTTCCGGAAGACCCAGGCTCTTTTTGTCGTCATCAGTGTGCGGAAGCTCCGTGCTCTGGCCATCATTACTGCCGTTCACGGTTTTGGAGCGAGCTTTGAGTTTAGGACTACTTTTTCGAACCAGATTTGAATGCGGTGGCCAGTGGCACCTTCCAACGTTGAAGGGTCCCCTGACCTCAAGATCGATAGTACTATGTATCAAACTTCGCCAATTCCACCAGCTCCAATCTGTCCCTTTCCCCCATCTCGTCGCCCCGGCGACACCAATCCCGCATCAACTTTATTTTTGTTCCCGTATTTTTGTTCCCGTATTTTTGTTTCGATTAGTTGCTTGTGGAACTTCTTGTCGTAGTGCAATCCCGCGATTTGCTCCCAACACTCCCTGTACTCCTGGTTGGTGTTGATGTCGATCTTCCTGTGAGAGAACTTCACATGACTGGAATAAGCTTTGCGTCAGTCTTCCACTCTATTCCGCACCTCGCACTAATTCTGTCTCTCGGGTGGGGGAGGGGCTTTACTCGACAAACGTGTCCACCTCCCAGAACTTGGCCCGAGGTAGAAACTTGGCCCAGCAGAAGGGACAATAGACAGGGTCGGGAAGCTGATAAGCTGGTGTGATTGGGCTATCAGGACTTGCCGCCCTAACACTTTCCGCCCTTTCCGCCCTAACAAGTCCCGCCTCAGCCACCTCGTCGTCAGCCTTCGCCACCCCGGTGATCCCACGGTCAATTTTCTCCGCCGCCGCGATGTCTGCAGCGGTGATCCCACTCCAAGCGACGCTGGCAGGCTCCTCCTTGTAGAGAGGGTTGCTAGGCTTTTGAGGTCCGACTGGCAGGTTGCGGGCCGGAAGTTTGCGGGCTGCGTTCTTTTGACCGTATACGACCGGTAAGTGTTGGTGGGTCTTGGACTTTTTCTTATTGGAGTAGAGGGAGGACGTCGGGACCTCGCAGACGTTGTCTTTGAAGGCTTCGTCGTCGACGTCGTCTGGGAGGTCGTAGACGCTGGGGTCGTCGTCGTAAAGGCGGCGCTTCTTGGACATGACGGGCTTGAGGTTTGACACTGTGGTTGTGATGGTTGTGTTTATGGACTGGCTGCTGATAGTGGGAAGGAGGGATGTAAGTTGTGGGTTAGACAAACACGGGGAGTGGCGAGAAGAGCCAAGACATTCTAGAATCCACATTAAGGATATCCAGCCACTCTCTGACCTCCAGAAACTTTCGGTGAAGAGCAGAAAGGTGCTTTTGGCTAGCTGATGTGATAGTAGATTATTTGTAGAATAGCCTGCTCCCGTAAACGTTACCGTGACTTGAAAGACTGCGCAAGTGGCTCTTGCTTTAGATGCAAATAGAGTTGTAATATACACACCTGCTGAAGGCCTAAATCAATAGATAGTGTTTTGATTCAAGTCATTCTGCATGGGCCTTGTGCACCTCGAAAAGCAGATACTCTTCTCTCGCAGTATCCTCCGCCCACTTTCCCCCGATGTCTTTGGGATCCCTCTCTACCCACGTACTGAGCTTTGTGTAAAGAAGCTCCTGTAGTTCATCATCCAAGTGAACCATGTCTACCGTGAACAACCGGTGGGACTCTGCGTATATGTCCTCAATAAACTTCTCTAACACCTTTGGGTCGATTGGTGTGTTGTCCCTCTGCGACTTGGCCCTACTTTTCGCCCGTCTGGTTTCGTTGACCCATCGGAGGGAGGAATCCTTTTTCTGAGTATCTTCCGGTTGACTGTATTTGCCTGTGTAACTGTTGACCAGCAGCCACAGGTACCATTCCTCCTCGAGAGTCATCAAGCGGCCAAGGAACTCCTCGCAACATTGAAGGAGCTCGGATCTTCTTTGGTGGTCTTCGGTAGTATCGGCGGGATTGCCCTTGTTGTCGAACAGCCTCACTTTGCCGAGATGTCGGAATAGCGCTTCATCCCAGGACGATTGCGGAAAGTCTTTGGACGAAAGCTGTAGCAGATGCTGAAAGACCAGATGAAATTTGGACACTGTCTGAGGCGGAGCCAAGGCAACGCAGTCGCGGCAATAACAATCGCGACAGCTGCAGTCTTCCTTCAGCCTATGGGGGCAGAACATGGGTCCACCTTGAACCCTTGGGAACTGCATCTTCCGCAGCCGCATGCGAGCGAGCTCTTGTTCGCCGCCGATGGCCCGCGTGCAGAACCGCGAGTATCCATATCTGACCGTGCTAATCCTGTGGCCGCAGGTGAAACAGTGAAAGTTGCACACAACGAGCTCGCGGAGAAAGCAGGTGCGACAGACCGGGCCACCGGACATGTCGCAATCCTTGTGTGCTTCTACGGCCTCAGGCGGTACATCGCCGAAGACCACGAGGGAGCCGAGACTCTGCTTGCATACGCGACAGCTTCCCTCGCGCCGAAATGGAATCTCGGAAATGGACTGGTCTCTGATAACGGAGGTCATGGTTGGATGGTTGTGTTTCTTCGATCGTAGTCGGTTATTGCGGGTACGTAAGAGGTCGGGAGGGTGCATGTCACTATGTAATTTGGTTGTAGGTCCCGTCTTGGACGCTTTGGCTGGACGTTCTTGTTGTGCACGGGGACATTCTTTGGTCAATACGAAAGCACGAAAGCGTTGAGGAAATTTTCTGCGTTCAACTTGACGAGCGCAAACCAGAAACGCCTCGTAGCGCAAATGGGCTTTGGGAGGCGCGTCTAAGCGCGATCCAACCTACACCCAGAAAAAATTTGTATCGCTAAACCCTCTCGTGCCAAACATAGCACACCTTATCCCAGTAGATCTTGTGTGTTGGGATCGGATTGCTCTTTCAACGGCCGCGAGATTCAAGTGCTTGATATCCCACAATGGCGCGTCTGTGCTACAGTGGTATTCTAGGCCAGTGATGCGATCCAGCTGCAGTGAGCCGCGGTTGTAGTGGCGCTCTGTCATCTAACTTGAACACGCTCTGTCCTCCCCCGCCATCATCTAGCAATAGCTTTTCTTTGTTTAATCACTAATTGCGCGCGTCCTGTTTAGGTCATGGCAATATACACACTCTTCCCGTCTCTGCCCATTGTCCAACCCCGATGCTCTCAGTCCTCGCTCGGGGCGTCTTCCTCAGCCGGCTTCGACGCCAGCCTCGCCACGTCCGTGGTGGAGAGGAAGTCAAAGATCACTTGAGTGCATCGCTCGTCGGCGGAGAGGTCCCGGATCTTGAACTGGTCCCTACCTCTTCCTATCTTCCTCCGCACCTCTGCCCACAGGATTTGCTGTTGGCGCTGCCAGTGCGGACAGCACAATTGAAGAGATACTCCCGGGTCTGGGCCCTGTACGTAAGGGCATCACCAGCACTTAGTGGTGGATAGCTTCTTCGTCCGCTTCAGGTACTGGCTGGTTAGGCAGTGACCCGTCTTCGGCTGGTAGAATCTCGAGGCGAGCCTCTTGGAACTACCCGCCACTGTCCCATCCGGCCGCTGCTTGGTCGGTATCTTGTACTTCCTGCCAGTTACCCGGCCTTTAGCTCAACGCTTGGCTTCAACTCACTTCTTTCCTGAAATCTCACGATTCGAGTGTGCAAGAGACTTAGGTAGGGACATTGGACGTGCGTTGTATCGATCTGAGACCCGCATCTATTCCACCCCACGAGCGCAAAGTTCCTCGCCGCGAGCTTGGCCCATTCGTCGGCTTTCTCGTACATTCAGCGGTGGCGGTGATGATGGCTAATTAACCGCATGCGACCCTATCGGGTCATGGCGATATCATCGTACATTCAGCGACAGTGACAGGACCGAGTGTTTGGAGGACACGGCGAGTGACGTCTAATGAAGCCGAATAACTATATAATGTGATCAATCTAGCAAGTATATTTAGGCACCCAGTAAGGGCTTCCCCTCTCTGCTCTGGGTATATGACGAAACACAGCTCCCCCCCCCAAAAAAAATAAAAAAAAAATACGAACAGGTGCAAGATGGAACAAAACACACCACTCCTCGAGCATTCACTCTAAGCCGTTTTTCGTCTCAGTTCTTGCTGCATCCACTATCTTGAATCCCGCCTTTTCGTATCTCGCCGCGACAAGCTTGTCCCTTTCTTCCCTCGTTAAATCTTCCCATTTAGGTTTCTTGATGCCGGTCTTCTTGGGCTTGAGCACCTTGGGCGTTTTGGCTTTGCTCTTCTTGGAGATGACGGTTATGAATTCGGCAACTTCGGCGATGTGCCCGTCGCGGGATTCTAACGAAGTTAGCGGTGGGGTGGTGGGGTTTAGGAGAGGGAGCATAGGCTTACCCAGGACTTTGAAGCAGTCGGCGAGTCGTTCTTTATAGTGCGCATCCCTGTCGTCGGCGAGGCGGGACGGAGGGCTGGAGGCCGCGTTTTTGTTCGACATATTTTACCAATGGCCTGGCGTGTAGATGTATGATGCAGTAGTCTGGACATGTCAGGATACCAGGAGCTGATTACTTCCTGAGAGACCTACTGCGACTTTGTCTTGACTGTTGTGTTCGGAATGAGGAATCGTTGGAAATGTTTTTTGAAGCTGCCTCGATGTGTTCGCTGTCGGTTAGGAATATCTAAACGTACAGTACGTCAAACAGCATCCGGTGAGCCGCGCTTATAATAGAGGCCTCAGCACTGATCTTTCAAAGGCATACAAAAACATAGAAGGACCAGCGGATCGCGAGTATTCTATTCTTCTCCTTCAATACAGTGACTCGGCACCCTCGAGGACCGCGAGCAACAAGCCCAACACCACCTCAGAACGCCATTTGTGAAAGTACACCGCGGTCCGGGGAACGGCGGCAAAATACGATGCCTAGGGGACCCTCAGCGTTGTTTGGAGCTGGCGTAGAAGAAGGTCGCTGTATGCTGCCCGAGAAAAGGATATGCATGTACTGTGGGATCATGGATGAGGTATGTACTCACGTAGTATTTATTGGTGTAGGCGACGAGGGCGCTGTTGCGATTGCTTGCTTGTCATGGAAATGGAACATCATGTGAAGACATCTGAGTCCCGCCCATCAGGGTCTCTGCCGTTCGGACGGTCCTGTCTTTGGAAAGACGGTGACAAATCAATGGAAGAGAAGATTTTATATATGATTAGGCTTTCGCTTTTGGCCCAAACACTCCTTCAGGCTCACAAGTACGATTCCTCATGCATCCTACAGCATCATCATCTCATAAGGCTATTTATTGGTGCGGATGGTGGGGAAACTCATCATGAATCCAGGGCTGAACAGCCTGTTCCAAGACAGGGACGAGAAAGCGATTGAGAAATTATTGAGCATATATACAGCTAGAAAGGGTGAGGTTGAGAGTCTCTGGGGGTACTGTATGGTGAGGAGGGGGGTGGTTAAAAAAAAACTTAGTTTTCCCAATAAGCGCGTATCAAAACGGTCAAAATACGTGTTTTTTTTCGCCTCCTGATACATGTCCAGCGGGAAAACTACGTTTTTTTTACCCCCCTCACTATACAGTATCAAGTGTCTCTATCGTTCATCCCCATTTCCCTTCTTTTCTCTCTATCAACCATCTCTACCTTTTCATCCACCACCCCATCAACCTGCGGCAAACACGAAAATGGCGGAATCTACTACCCAAGACGCAAAGCACGAGTACGCCTCTATCATAACGGATATTCTCACTGACCTTAACATCAATGTGGCTGCTCCCTCCCGGCCCGTCACTGCTGCCAGCAACGGGGTCACTCCGGTCAAGGCTGACGAGTTTGCTGCGGTCGGGGTCGAGGAGTCCGTCAGGTCCGAGGCCGACAAGGCTGCTTCCGCCGAGCCTATCGCTGTTGCTAGTAACAAAGTCGCTTCGGTCAAGACCAGCGAGCTTGGTCCGGCCAAGGTCGAAGAGTCCGTCCAGTCCCAGGCCAACACGGCTGCTTCTCCTCCGACCGACGGATCAGTTCCCAAGCGCTGGCCGGTGGACGAATTCGCGGCCGTGGCGGTCCTACTAACTCCGGAGGAATGCGCACTGCTCCGATATACACCGGAGGAAGCTAGCCAATTCCCCAAGTTTCGTTGCCCGAAACCTCCGATTCGTGCACGCCCTGCGAATGACAACAAGAGCCTCAAAGAGCATCTCGACATCGCCATCCACCAGTTCGGCGGACTCGTCAAGGCCATCGGCGATGACTGGATCGACGGGGACCCGGCCGAGGAGAGCCCAACCCGCGACGATCACGACTGCCGTGTATGCCCCCATCTTCCCTCTCGGTTGTTTTTGATGGTGGATACCAAGGGGTGTGTAGTTCTTGCCTCTTCTCGAGGAACTCCAGACTGCTCTTGAAAATCCTATGGTCGTAAAGACGTCGAATGAGGTCCTGGTGCTCCTGTACCGCATGAATGCCATACTCTACGAATTTCTCTTGCTTCGTTTGGGGTTTTCGTGTCACGGATCCAGGGCTCGTGCCCTCTATCTCCAGGACCTTCTCAACAGCGTCGTCAGTCTACTCTGCTTCTTTATCCATTGTAAGGGCAAACTGACGACCATCATTACACAGAAGAAGATTATGGCGTTGCACAACCATGCCCCCAAGTTCCCGAAGCCCACTGTAAGAGAGATGATTGTGGGTTACAGAGAATTCCGGTTGCAATTGCGGTCCAAGTGAGAACCGAGGCTAACCATTTGTTTGGAGTTGTAGGCTGCGCTCAAGCAAGGCCTTAGATGGGAGGTGGCGTTCTACTAGGCTTCGCACTGGTAGCAGGGACATGGAATGATCATGAGTCGTTTCGGTTTGGATGGCTAAGTGCACAGTGATCTCCAAAATTTGGTATCCCCAGTGCAGGTCGCATGCAACATAACGGTGATACTTCTGGTTGCCTTTTCAACATCCGGAAGCTACCGGTAAGGAATACAAGATAAAACTACTTAGGCACCAGAGCTAGTCTCGCATTATCGATACACCGAATCCCATAACATTTATAAAGGCAACCGCTCCTCAGGTACTCCACGTCAATGCCTGCGCAAATATAAGTTAGTTATACACCCCCCCCCCCCTCCCCTTCCCTATACACTGCTCCGCAGAGCTTGCATAAACCGTAGAACAAACCGTGCGAATGATTAAGTATATATCGAGTCCCTCAGTACCAATTTGGAATCCCATCCGACAAACAAGTAGTAAAGGTAAGTTCAACCACCAGTAAACCCAGATGCTCAGGCAAACTCCCGCCAACATACAGGGCCAGACAAGACAGGTCGCAAATTAACATTCCTTGTACGTCTCTGGAGTTGGTTCACGACGATCAAGCTCCCGGATATCTAGCTGGCCCAACCTCATAGCCCAGTGGCCAACCTGCACAGCAGGCACCCTAGGTACGAGTTCTCCGTAGGTTTGTCGGTGGGCGACCAACAAGTCCTGCCACTGTTGCAAGTTCGAGGGAAGGCCTCCACCATGATGTATCAAAGCTTGCTCAGCTGGTGTTGGCTGCTGCTTGCTGATTCTATTGTGGTTGACACGAGGGCCGAGGGTATTGTGGCCTGCGCGGAGAACACCTCCGTCTGTTTCTTTGTTCTTGGGGATCGGAAGTGGTCGGCGGTGTCCGCTCCAACGCGGGGTAGACTGTGAATGGGTCAAAGAATCATAGGCACGACGACTAGCAGGATTCGTATTTGTATCATGGATTCTGCATTGGCGGGAAGGTAGCTTGCGGGGGTTCGAAAGCTTGGATATATCCGTGGGTGCTGCGATGTGCGGGTGGAAAGGGCACCCGCTGCCAATAGACAATTTGGTTTCACAGCCGTCACAGGTATATCGCCCATTTGCCGGGTCGGTAGACCTGGTGAGTGATGTTAGTGAGGCACTCCACAACGGGGGTTCGAGAAGGGAGTGACCTGGATCGAGGGTGGAGGGATTTTTCCGCCGGCGTTCTGGCTCTAGCCTCCATCCGTGATCTGACGATGTATGGGCTTGCTGATCTAGTGCTGCAGAACAAACATCAGTGATGAAAAATAATAGCAAAGCGATAGGTAATACCTTCTCCGAGAAGGAATGGAGACACATCTCTCACGGGCTCTCCCTCTAGCTTCCGTGGGACCCGGACGATCATCGGTGCGAGGGCCGCTGGCGTTCACGGACAAAGGTCAATAACTCTTCAAAGAATGTGTCTCAGAGAGGAACAGGATAGAGTACCTCTGAAGCGGAAAACCCTGACGGCCGGAGGTGAAGTTGGAGCTCATATTGGATGGTGCTGGTGGCTTGCGAATTTAATTGAGTGAGAGTGTAAGGTGTGAATGAGGAACTGAGGGAATTGAGGGATTGGGCTTTATGTTGAACCCGCAGCCTGTCAAATTCCTTGGCATTCCAGCCTTGTTCTGTCGTACAAGGCATACGGATGGACAGTGCTCCCAGATTGGGTATTACTAGAAACTATCCACTTTCACGCGATCACCCCATGGGCTTCCACACTCGGCTGTGTACGCAATGCCATAGCCCTCTGGAAGTCTTTATCGTTGCTCGCTTTTCTAGACTAGTCGCAGAATCCGCTTGTTACGACCTATCCACCCACTCGTCGATCGGCTGGACCGAACCACCGTCCGTTCCCATTTCCCACTTGCTCTCCGAACTCATCGCATTGGTCTCAACCATGGCGTGGCCTACAGCAGGGCCCTATGATGCAAGAACATGCCGCAGACTCTCGACCGACGGCTACCAAGCACACAGAAAGCATTGACCAATATCTACAAAACGAGAGCATAGGTAGACAGCTCAGTATGAATGGAAATTCGTACCACTCGGTCAGACAGTTCTTCCAACATGCAGCAGGGAGGTTTCCAATCATTCGTACCCCAGCCACAACAAAACCGCCGCATTCCAGCGTCCATTCTCCGCTACATACACACAGCATGAGCCACCCACTTTCAGTAGTATTCTAGCCGCATATCATACGTCGTATCCAGACATGCCCAGTGGGGGAATGGAGACGTTACGCCACGGAGATGAACGAAGAATGGAGAATGGGAAGATAACTCGATGAAAGAAGGTATGGAAAAGCCTTCCGCGTGATCAATTTCGATTATGAGAACTTGTCCGAACGGGCCCTCTTTTAGGGTCGCTTCGCAGGATTCGGGCATGTGGTGGTATAGGTTCTTACTACAAGGCAGACATTTTAACCAAGGTTCCAGCTTATGTGGGGTTGGGAAGTGGGCAGGCGCCATTGTCGTTCACGGGTTGTTGGATTTTGATGCTGAATCAAATACTGCTGGGGAAGCCTCTCGAACAGCCCTGTGGTACACGAAAGTTGCATAAATAGTTATGCAGAGGTGAGTAACTTATGCCGTTGAATCTGGGTAACTTTTGAATAAAAGGATTATATGTCTAGTATGAGGACATATTAACGCAGTGGTATTTAATATAATGTAACTGTTGTAACAAACAAAGAAAAAAAAACCCGTATAAAAGCCATAAAAATCCAGTTTGTTACTCCAAAACCAGAGTAAAATATACGGAAAAACACAATTTTTTAGGAACAAAAACCCAGTAACATACACCAAAAATGGATTATCGTACTAACAATATGCTAAGTATATAAATTTGTTTCCAGTAACTTACGCAATATACGCAGTCGCATATAAGGGAAATAATAGTATCAAAAACAATGGATAAAAAACACAAAATACAGAATATCCTATCTCGTATATATACTACATCACACCAAATATAACTGCTGCTTATCCCACTTTGTCTCCTATCTCCACTGAGTATCTGCGGAATAAGTGGATATAATTATATTGGGCCTAAGGTACTGTTGAGTATCGGTCTGCAAGGAGAGCGAACGGAGGAAGAAATCTCACCAAGTTTATATTTCCTGGTGGATAACCAAACAACGATGTTTTGCAGCTCTATTTGCTATTGCTAGTTTAGTTGTCAATGCTTTCTCTGCCATGAACATGTCATTCTCGACCAACACTGCTGACCGCTTTTTCACCCATGTGGAACAGCATCTAATCCTCTGTATTGCAGGTGAGGTAACCTTTGAACCAGGTTCTGTAGTGGTACTAGTGTCTGGTAACATTGGAGGTTAGTGAAGGGAGTCAGCGGTTTCTAAAACCTGAGATAGGTCAACGAATCTGCTATAAACTGCTTTGACCAACTGTCTAGAGGCGGCCATGCGTGTCACAGCGTGTGTAGGCTTGGCTAAAAAAGGAATTGTCAGCACTGTTCAGAATGCAGGAGGAAGGAATGTGGAACGAAGGGCAGGAATACGAATCACCGGGAAGCTTACAGATGTCATTAGCGGGGGGTGACAGATATCCTTACAAGTAGATAGCTGTCACCCACCTTTCTTTCTCTTTTCTTTCCTTTCTTTCCTCCCCCACCCAGCCACTTGTTTGTCTTGTTCGTCGGATCTTGTCTTGCTGCATTTCCTTTTTCTTGTATTGAAAAGTGCCTGTTCTTCCTCGCCCTCGCTGTGATCTCTTGTCTCCGCTCATCGCTGGAGAGCCGTCCGCTCGTCCGTCCTCTGTCTGTCATTCCTCTATTCCGGATGCCGGTCCGCTCGCCTGTCCTCTCTCCGCCTCCTAGAGCCTAGCCGGCCCAGTCCCATTACAATGCGAGGAAGACAACCACTCAGCCTCTTAGTTAGCAACAACGGCAGACAATGAAGGACGGGAGGGTGTGGATGAAAAGGATTGTACAGCAAGTACCGACTTCTTCCTGGCAGGTTTGCGAAGTGGGGGTGGCTTCTTCTTTATTGGTAGGGTGATTCTCGGTTGGGAGACGATCGGGGGAGAAGTATCTTCAGACTGATGAGCCATCAACTGGTCACTTTTGGCCTGTCCACAATGGCTCCTAGCAACTGCATTCAATAGCAGACGCCAGGACTTTGGAGTCCATTCTTGGTACCGTTTATCGAGCGCTTTGTTGAATTCAAGACAGAAGTCAATAACTGTCTTTCTTCTGGCCTGAACTGCGTTGGTGGGTTCCACTCCCATGGCTTTGTTGGGGGCGAAGCGGGTGTTACCAAAGTCTTCGTCCGAATTGTCGCCATTAGAAGTGATAATCCTGGTGGCGGAACTGATGACAGACCGCCATTGCGGCTGGAAGTTTTTCGGGAAGGAGACACTAGCAAAGCAGTATAAATACTAATAGCCATAAATAAGGATACAGCGAGGGTTTAAGGGTGGATTAGGAGAAATTGAGGTGTTCACATTGTCTGCTGGGGGGAGTTGCTGCTGCTGTTGCTGCAAGAAAGCGAGAAACTGAGTTGCAAGCTGCTGTTGCTGCTGCGGAGACTTTGAAAGTAGTCCCGGTTGGTTAAAGAGGCGCATAGACGAGCCGGAAGGCATGAAGGGGGATGTGAGCGAAGAAAAAAGGTAGTGATGAAGATAAGGGGTTTAGATGATGATAACTAGAATCGAAGGGAGAGAAAGACGGAGTGAGAGGAGATTGTAGGTGAAACGATGTGTCAATGGGAGATGGAGTAGAGTACGCCTCGGTGCGGGGTCAAATGCCGTCGCGTCGAGTTGCCATGTTGTTGGAGGTTGGCTATCCGTGCTGTTGTTTGAGTTCCTGTTGGAATATATCGATAGATAACAGTGAAGATTGTCACTCTTACATTATGCGGGCGCAAGATCTCTCTATATACAGGAAGGCCGTCAGGACAAAGGACGGAAGACTGCCCCCCGCTCGGGGACTCAGTCATGTCCGGACGCCACCTCTGGTCCGTCATGTCCGGACGCCACCTCCAATCCGTCATCTCCGGACGCCCATTATTCTGACAGTTCCGATGACATGCTCCCATAAGGCATGAGAGAAGCTGTCTTTCGCTAAGGATGGAGGCGAGTGGACAGTGCTCACGGACAGAGGACAGACGAGCGGACGGCGCCCCCGGAGAGAGGACGGACGAGCGGACGGCACTCGCGGAGAGAGAACGGGTGAGCAGACGACGCTCACTGGGAGAGAACGGGTGAGCAGACGGCGCTCCCGGAGAAAGAACGGACGAGCAGACGACACTCCCGGAGAGAGGACAGACGAGCGTACGGCGCTCACTGGAAGAGAGCGGGTGAGTAGACGGCTCTCCCGGATAGAAGACGGGTGAGCGGATGGCGCTCACGGACAGAGTACGGAGGAGCGGACGGCGCTCACGACAGAGAACGGACGAGCATACGGCGCTTGCGGCGATGAGCGGAGACAAGAGAGCATGGCGAGGACGAGGAAGGAAACAGACATTTCTCTAGACGATGGAAACACAGCGAGACAAGATCCAACAAGCAAGCTGTTGCGTGAGGAAAGAAAGAATAGAAAGGAAAGCGAAAGAAAGGTGGACGACAGCTCCTTATAAAGATATCCGTCACCCCTTGTCAATGACATCAATACGCTCCCTGAGTTCCTGCCCTTCGTCCCACATTCCTTCCTCCCGCATTCTGGACAGCGCCGACACTACTCCCGTTTAGGTCCTTTTCAAACTGCTTCTGCGACTTCCCATCTCTGCCCTTTTCCGTTTGTCTGCTCACCGTATACACCGTCCGCTCGCCACTGTTACCACTCTCCGTATACACTGCTGCCGTCCGCTCTCAGTGCGCACCGTCTGATTGCTTTCTACGTGGAGCCTAGCTAGCTGGCCCGGCCCCATTACATCCGACATGAGAATATTTCTGTACATAGTGTGGTATAGACATATTTCACTGATGCTCATATTTCTCTGATGCTGCATAAATGTCTTCAGTGTCGTAACCGGGTGATCACGCAGTGTGGGGTTTGTTCCATTAGCGGCGTGTAAGTGGCTTGAGACCACTTTCAGTCAGAGTGCCGTACGGCTAGACATATGCATCGCGGTGTAAAGATACGCACTGCATGGTATTCTATTCAACGAGTGATATTTATGCGATTTTTGGAGAGAAACTGTATGCGGCTCGTGTACCACAGGGGTCCCCTGGCGTATCGGTCTCCCAAGCCGGATACATAATATAGCCGTGAGATACCCACAGCCCACTGCTGCCAGCAGTAGAAGTCCGACGGCTGCTCCAGAGTGACGTCTTCAGAGACCATGACTATTTGATATTTTGATCTCTGTCTTCATTAAAAGTGTTGATCAACATTGTACCCGCGACATAACTACTAGAGCTCGCCGCCGACATCACGTCCGTGCACCCGGGACTCTGGAAGGTGGGATCGAAACCAGGGATAGAAATGGGATGAGTGGGGGTTTTTGTATTGAGGGGGACTTGACCGTGGGAATGAGTGTTAGATCTGGCAGCTGTACCTTGGGCCGGTATCGATAAAGCATGCATCGTGGCTTTGACGTGGCGCATGAGAGCTCAGCCACATTGTCCTCATGAGCGATAAAGAACTGCCTCTTGCCTCATCAAAAAAAAGAATCCGTACTCTATATCAAGTAACGCCAATCTCGAGTTCTCAACTCAGGCTTCCATTGTTTGGTGGAGAGCTTCCCCGTGACGCATCACTCATCTGAGGGCGTGGGCTAGGTTTGCCCCGCGCGGCTGAACTGAACTGGGGCGATAAAAATTCCCACGCTAAAGATTTTCTTCTTCCGTGCAACACCTCCAAAAATTTTGTCAAGATGTTTCGATGGCTCAAAGTACACTCCCCTCGCCACTCTTTCCGCGCCCCTCTCTGCACCGATTAACACAATTGCTATCTATAGGCTCCCTTCTCCGGCGCGTCAAAAACCGCAGCCACTGCTCATCCTTTGCCCTTAAGTAAAGCAGCCCGTGCCGCCGCCCGTCTTGCTGTCAGAAACTCGACCACGAATGGCGACCCCGCCGCGACGGAGGGCAGTGGGGAGGCAAAGCACGTGAAACAGGAGGACACGATCGAATCTCTCTCACTACAACTGAAGAAACTCATGAGCGAGCACGAGACCCTGCATAAGCAGCATACCAATTCGCTGAACACGACGAAGTCGGAGGTGAACTCGATCAAGAAGGAGATCGCGAAGGCGCTCGAGAAATCGAAGACCACAATCGCCGCCGAGAAGAGCCTGGCGAAGCTCACCGAGTCTGTCAACACCTTTCCGCCCAAGATCGCGGCGCTCGAAAATTCTTTGGCGAAGAAGTGCACGGTCGTTCAGGTGGATCTGCAAGCACAGCTGCTCAATAAGCTCAATCTACGTTTGGCCGCGCTGGAGAAGAAGGATGTACACCTCATCACCAGGGTCCTGCTGGATAAAAAGAGCGATTGGGAGACGATGGGGTTCAAGTCCGAGCAGAGTCTCGTTAAGTTCGCCAACGACCTGCCATTGGCGATGAAGACCATCTTGCCGAAGCCGGAGATTGCCATGAACGCTAACGCGGGCAAAATCGTCGACATCTGGCCGCACTTAGCAAAGGAGGAGCAGAAGGTGGTTGCCAGTGTCTTCCCGGTGATATTTGGGCGTTCGGTGGAGCAGTGGGATAGGGCGACGCCGGAGGAGAAAGGAAGGAGCATCGCGGATTGGGCGTACATGGCGGTCTGGAAGTTCTCGGGGGAAATTTTTAGGTGAAAGACTATCGGATCGTCGGCTCTTGTACTATATCAAAAGGCGCATGGGAATGCTATTACTACTCATCTTCACTTATGGAATTCCGACCATCGGGAACGTTCATTAAATTTATATGGAGGCATCACAAGCCCCACTGGCTATGTACATATGTAAGTAATGAGCCACAGCGTTAATGTTGTGGCAAGCCAAACTGAGCCACCACTGACAATGCAAGCCACTGGAACTGCGGTCCACCCAATTATCCGGCCAAGACAACAAACCCATAGTACTCTACCTGGAATCCTGGATAAGTCTATCTATCTGTCCTGGGATAGAAGTAGTCCACCCGATTCAGCCAATGATACCGTGTTTATGTGGGACCCGTGCTTCGGCGTCGTAAGGCACTACAAAGTCCGAGAGCGTAAGTTCGCTCGTCCATAGTTACTTGGTGGCTGGCGGGGTTTTTCAGGGTTTGATAGCTCGCTCAACTGTTGCCCCAAGGGAAACGAACGATCGGGGTAAAAAGAATCATCAACAGTATTCCGTTCCTCAGACCTGATGCGCCTGATCACGGTGTTCATCCTCCTCTTTCAACCACTCCTAACTAGATATGGCCGATCTCATTCCCGACGACGTATATGTCCTAGTCGTTTTTGCAAAAGCCATCCGGCCCCCGCCTTCGGGCCGTTATCGTCCGCGGTCCCATGATTCCGCTTCAACCGATATCGTCGGCTTCTGTCCCGGCCCCGCCACCCTTGGGGCCTTTCCGTCTAGCGCGCGAGGCACTCCCGCCAACCGTAGCATCGGCGAATACTGTGCTATGCCCCTGCGTACCCCCACGTTTGCTCTCGCGGCTCAGTACACCACCGGCCCAAACCCTTACGAGGTGTCCCCTGAACAGAGGAGGACAGGACGTCAGTAGGGCAGGAGATCTCGGTGACACCCACATCTCGACGGTCTTTTCGACGGCTATAGTTCTCGGCGGCGGAGCGGTCGGGGAGGATGTGGCTACTTATCGCATGGCGGATGGCAGATGCGGCTATCGAGACTCCACCTAAGGGGAAGGCGATGATTGATTAAGGCTAGCCGTACATTGCATTCTAGAATGGGGCGCGAGATGGCGAGGAGGGGTATGCAAAATGCTACGGACCACGATTAGGTAGTATTTCCAATGTAACAAAAAAAAGCTCTTCCGCCTACAGAAGCGGAAGTAGAGGTATAGGTACGGACATACTCAGGGCATCCGTTCCGATGCTGAGTGCTGATTGAAAGATGAGAGTGAACCGACTGCTCAGGTATGCGCACTGGACGTATGTCTAGTAGTCTCCGTCCTGCATTGGCCATGTGGCGTATACGACCTTTGAATAGCCCGCAAACAAGTACCCAGCCTCGCGCCGAGAGGCGCACGCCCACAAAGTTCAAGGGCGACAGGAACAGGGTCTCGGTATATATATAGCAGCTTTATTGGACGAGAATGACCGGTATTTATCGGATTCTTCAATATCGAGCTGTGGTGTCTGAGGGCGGCGTTCTTGAGCTTTACTGGAGCCTGTCCAACAGGACTCAAATGAAGCTACGACACTTGCTGCACCTCCGCACCACGCTGGCCGCAACGAGTGGGATTTCGCTCCTCATCCTCCAGTTGACATGGTGCCTCCCGTTGGAGAACAACTCAATATTAAGCAGCACAGCAAGCAGAAGCTGATCACGAATGCAGTTGTGAAGAAGTCAGCAAGGAAAACGCGGGTCTTCTGTACATGATGCCGAGGGAGAATGAATCGAGTGGCGCGGATAATGACATCAAAGACTTGGACCGAGATCAGGAATGCAAGCGATTGTTCAGGTACCCGTTATGTGCCATGTATGACGTGCAGGGGGGCTGAGAGACCTATTACTACTGATGTTCTCTTTATTGGGTGCAGGATAACTAGAGGGCGCTTACTTGGGGAACGATCAGGAAGGCGAAGGCAAATCCAATGCGATCTTGATACTGGGACAGCCATATGCCGAGAATGCGAGGGTATTGGTCTATACAGTCATTAACTACCAAAGTCCAGATAGAGTAAAAAAGGGTGTGGCATCCCGCAACCCGCGAGTGATGGCTTTGGATCCTGTCGCAATTCCACGACCAGCGATGTAAGCCAATCAAGATCTTTAGTGTCGCTCAGAGATGATAGATAACACCTTGGAGAATCACCTCCTTTCGTCTACTTCTCTATCGGAGCATTGGTTGGATTATTCACAAAACACCGATGGTTGTGGTGGTTAGCTACGTGAAGCGAACCGTTGGCCGAAGAGCGACCGGAGGGCTCGTGTTGGGTCTTCGAAATTTAGCGACTGAAGTCATTCAATGTATTGACTTCAGTAAATTCTACTAATTGAGTTGAGTCATTCTGTTTATTGGCTCGAGTCACTCTATTAACTAATCCGAGTCTTCGTTTTGTTACAATCCGAGTGAGAAAGTATGCTAGGCGACCATTATGATCATTTCTTACTCCACCACCACATCGTATGATAAGCCCGATTTAAAAGAGGGGCCAACCCAAGGTATTTAATCGACTTCTTTTAGCTTTAAACTGATACAGAAAGGTTTCTTTTATGTTAAGCTTTGTGGTTGCTGGACGGCGCAAACTACACACTTTCAACGTCAATCATCGTCAACTAAAATCTCGACTTATCGCGCTCATACTTAAGATGCCCCACTAACACGCCGAGGACTGGCTCCTCCACGAACTTGGGCTATATCTACAATATGGTGGTGGAGTAAGAAATGATCAGAGCGGCCACCAGGCACATTTTCTCACTCGAGTTTCCCTAACTACATAAGTCGAATAACTTGAGTCAATAAAGAGCGCGACTCGAGTAAATAAACGCAATGATTCGAAGCAATAAACAGAACGACTCAAGTCAGCAAATAGAATCGCTCGAGGCAATAAATCGAATCATTCGAGTCGCTAAACTTCGAAGACGGTGCATAGGCCGCAACCGGGATCACAACCGGGAGACGATCACTCACCACTGTCATAAAGCACCACCATTCCGGGCCCCGAGTATCTGGCTCTGGGAAGTAATTGAACAGACCGGAGTGCATCATACTAGTTAGTGCTGGCATATGTGGCATTGGTAGGGCTAACTTCAAGGTGACGTCTCATGACCATCACGAATTTTGAAGGCGGTATGGTATATCTAGAGGCTTGCAAAAAAAACATGTTACATACGAGCAACTAGAGTAAACGGTATCCCGCTGGCTCAATCCACATTTTGACTCTATCATCTGCCACCCCTCGCGCCTTTCAAGTGTCCTATTTTATCCTCACAGCAAGAGGAGGAGGAGAATCCAAGGCCTCAAACGTTCAGAACGTCAGAGCGGACGCTTCATGGCTGCGGCCGTGGCACCCAACCCCGCCTTTCGAAACAGAAATACACGTCAGGATACCGCGGCGCCGACTTGGTACACGCCGGCAAGGCTCGTGAGTAATCTGCTTGTAGATTGCAAAGACGAAGACGACAATCCCCGCGATGAAGTAGCACGAAGAGCGCGCAGCGGTGTGCTATCCGTGAACGAGAACACCACGGCCAGGGACAGGAGCTGTTTGAGGAATCAGAAGCATAGAGTATTCGATAGTCTGCCAGCAGACATCTTCAGGGAAGCACGACGTTCACAGCGAGAGAGTCACTATCTACTTATGTACCTACAAGACGAGAATACGAATATAATATATGATTTAGTGGGGGGGGGGGGGGGGGGGGGGGGGGGGGGGGGGGGGGGGGGGGGGGGGGGGGGGCGGGGGGGGGGGGGGGGGGGCGTGGGGGGGGGGTGGGGGTGTGGGG
>Ga0307508_10001598_pt1 | contig 25252 bp, 33 predicted proteins | sample 9_EM_MG_FD_203089 | JGI IMG/M metagenome (GOLD analysis project Ga0307508, IMG submission 203089) | Populus trichocarpa ectomycorrhiza microbial communities from riparian zone in the Pacific Northwest, United States - 9_EM | ecosystem: Host-associated > Plants > Roots > Unclassified | place... | reverse complement strand
GAACTTCGATTTCTGCATGGTGGAGGGGAGGTCCGTCGAGTATTCTGTAGAGCTATGTCAACTTGGTTCGTTGATGACAAGGTAGTTTAGACGTAAGGGATCGGGCCCCGAATTCGCCGGCCCCCGCGCTCAGAGTGCTTCTTGATGAAAGTCAATGGGCTAGACGATTTTTGCGCGAAAAAGGCTCATAACCTGTCGGTAGAGTGATGTGTAGAAGAGATGGTTGTCTATTCTAGGACTGGCGCGGATGCTCTAGATATACGGCATGTGATCTGACTAAGCATACAGTGTGACACACGACAACACCGCCGCCGTTACAACTGCGGTTGAGTGAATCCAAATGTGTATTTGGTACGCTGGAAACATCATTCGTTGGATTCAGAGTCAACAGACATGGAATTCACACGGAAGAAAAGAAAGTCAAAGCAGTACGCAACTGGCCAATACCTAAAACACCAACAGAACTTCGGGGATTCTTGGGGTTGGCAGGGTATTATAGAAAATTTGTTCCAAAATTCGCCCACCGAGCTCACCTGCTACACAACCTTGCAGCAAAACCCAAAAACGAGTTCATATGGACGCGCCAGCATGAAGATCAGTTTGAAGACCTAAAACAGGCCTTAACGTCAGCATTGGTTTTGGCAACACTGGACCCAGATGCCGACTTCATCCTGCGGACTGATGCATCGGATACTGCAATCGGAGGCGTTCTGGCACAAAAACAATTGTTTGAGGGAAGATTGGTAGAGCGCCCTCTGGGTTACTTCTCAAGGAAACTTCACGCTGTGGAGATGAGATACCCAACATACGACCGAGAACTCCTCGCAATCAGTGCGAATCTGGAACACTGGGCCTGCTACGTCCATGGACGCAGATGCACTACCATATTTACCGACCACGCAGCATTGCAGCACATTCTCGGCCAGAATAAGCTGACGAGCCGCCAGTGGCGTCACCTGGATAAACTCCAACAACACGACTACGAAGTCAAGTACTACCCAGGTGCAGCAAATATGGTAGCAGACGCACTCAGCCGGATTGCCTACGCTCAGGAAGAACACCCAAAGTCTGCCCCGATGCACCTTAACGGTGTCGAGCTACGCATATCAGCTTCAACCGAATGGCTGGATGACGTCCGAAATGGCTACAAGGAAGACGCGATTTTCGGCCCACTGGTAGACTGTGGCGTTTGGATCGGTAGTGTCTGGGTTTGCAGTCTCCAAATCCTTCCTGGGCTTCAGTCCTATAGGACGCTCACCGGACAACAGGTTCGCGCCTTGCTGCGGTGCCTTGGACACGGCTCCCATTCTGGTACCTGACACCGAGGTGCCAAAACCAACAGCTTCGGAATTTCGGGCAGCGCCACCGACAATACCTCGTCCAAGCCGTCGACTCCGGCCAGGCATAGCAACCGCTCCTGCCCTTTCGGCTGTCCCAGCTGTTCCTTGGTAGTTTCTCCAGGATCCCACTCTCCGCATCTCTCAAACTCCTTTCTTCTTCCTTCGATCTCCGTAAAGCTCATAATTCCAGCCCCGTCAAGCGTCGGCCGTATTTTAGGACCGTTTGATGAGCGCTCCGTCCCGGGCAAACGTATTCGGAGATCATCCGAATGATCCGATGGCTCTAAGCATCTAGGGACCTCCTAGTTTCCGTGGTCGGGATGTATGCGAATCTCGTCCTGGTAAATACCGGGATCGTCCCACTCGATCCGACCTGGAGCTCGACGTGGCCTGCGCGCCCCCGTGCAGCTTCCCTGGCTGTATCTCTGGATCCGCTCAACCTCACAATCCTCTCGCTCGGGGCTCCTGGCACCCGCCTTTTTCTCGTTTCTCTCCATTCTCCCGTTTTTCTCACCCACGCCACACATGGTACTCATACTGCTCACGCTGCTCACAGCCATCCTACCTCTCTCACTCCTCTCACTCGTTTTTGCGCAACCCGCATCCTCACTCTTCCCGTTTTTCTCACTCGCGCTGCTCACGGCATCACACCGCTCACTGCGCTCACACTTGTCTCATTTTTCTCACTCCCTTTTGCGCGACGCAAATCCTCGCTCTCCCCATTACTCTCACTCGTACCGCCCGCAGCACTCTCAGTGCTCTCATTTTTCTCATTTTTCTTATTCTTCTCACACCTGCCGCTCACGGCACTCATACCGCCCACGCCGCTCTCGGCGTTGCCATTCTCTTATTTTCTTACCCCCGCCGCTCACGGTACTCATACTGCCCACGCCGCTCACGGCGCTCTCATTTCTCTCCTTCTTCTGAATTCTCTCATTTTCCCCACTTTTCTCTTTCACACTTCTCTCACTGGCGCCACTGACGGCAGCCACACCACATTCTCTCATACTTTTTCCTCTGATGCCGCTCACGGCACTCACAGCGTGTTGGAATTGCTTCTCGCCGCTCCGGCGTGGCGCGCCGACGGAAGTGACACCACAGCAACGGCAGCGACAGCAACGCCATAGCAACGGCGACAGCAGCAACGCCATAGCAACGGTAATGGCAGCAACGCCATAGCAACGGTAATGGCAGGGGGACCCTGGTGATGACAGCTTGGCATTCTTCCATAGCAGCGTCTTTCGTGTTCTTCCTTCTATACTCTTATATACTTTGGACATAAGATAGAAAGAATATACATACATCACGTTTGAGCGATTCCATCACACGTCAACGATCAAATCACCTCATTCCATCTCTCTTTCTCTTTCTCTCTCTGCTCGTGTGAAGACTCCCAGAGGAACGGTGATCGGGCAATCTTTAACAGGTTATGAGCCCAGAGCCGTAACCGCTCCACATACGATCAATCCCCACCGCCGTCGTACTCTCGCACGATAAATAGCTCCTCAGGAGCCGGTGATAAACACGGGGGCTGGCGATTCCGAGTCCCTTACCTCTATGTCTCACTTAGAAGCTTTCTCCTCGAAATTGATTGCTAACCATCTCAACGACAGAAGATCTCTGACGACCGACAAGAACTTACCTCCTTACGCATCGACACGATCTCTCCTCGTAAACACGCACGATCCTCAGACCGATTCCTCCACCTACATACCTACTCGACGAGCATCTACAATGGTCTTCATCATGAGTGAAGAAACGTTCAAACACCCTTTGGGCAACGTCCGCCTACTCGATCGTACCAACTACGCGGTCTGGAAAGAAGATTGCATGAAGGTCCTACAAGGAATTATGGCGTGGGACATCGTGATGGAGAGGGAAGAAGAACCGGAAGATCCGGGAAGACCCAAAAACTTCACCAGACCACTAGTTCTGGCACGGAAGGCATACAAGGACTACAAGCAACGGAAATTGCAGGCTGTGGCCATCACCTATGGATTCTGTACCAATGCTGTCAAGGTATACATCAAAGGAATGGAGGATCCCGTCCAGATGTGGAAAGAATTGGAGGCCCGCACAAACACTGCCAACTCTTCGGTTGGAAGAATGTCGCACTTCCGGAAATTCAGCACTCTCCATCCAACTCCCAGACAGCCGCTCAATGCCTACTTCGCCGAATTGCTTGATACCACCACTGAGCTCGCTGGCTCCGAAGAAGCGGTCTCCGACATGGTCCTCAAGAATCACATCTACACAAGTCTTCCTCCCGCCTATGCAGTCACGATTGAGATTCTTCAATCCCGTGCGAGCGTCACTGTTCAAGAAGTCATTTATGCACTGAACGAATGCGAAACAAATCGATCAATGACAACAAAACCTGATGCCGTTTCAGATGCTCTCTACACACAACACGGAGGAAGAGGAGGACGAGGTGGCTACCAGGGACGATACCAGGAAAATGAGCGTTCTCAGAGCGGGTGGTGTGATTGGTGCAAAACCAGCACCCACACTACCTCCAATTGCTGGAGTAAGAAGAACAACAAACGAGCTCGAGATCAGAATGACTGCTACTATTGCGGAGAAGAAGGTCATATGAAGAATGACTGCATGGCCAGAAGAAAGGGACAGGCTCTACGGAATAGCCGAGGAATCAGACGCGATCAAAATGGACTCGGAAGAAATAGACAGAACGGACGCGATGGACGTGACGGAACCGGACGCGACGGACGCAACGGAAACAGACACGACGGAGGCAACGTATACGGACGTTCGCACAACACCTCCGGTAACCAGCAATGACTCGCGGGCTCCGCCTCCCTCAGCTTGGAGGTAATGGTGGCATCATATCGATCGGCAATAACAACAAGGACCTGGGTAATTGATTCCGGAGCATCTCATAATTACGGCAACAATCTTCACTTCCGGAAGAACTCAGTTAAGGAAACGAATATGATCCTCAAGTTGGGAGATAATCATTAAGTACAAGCAAAAAGGAAAGGAGTTGTACGTCTGGGTGATGTAGATATTGAGGCGTTCTTCGTTCCGGAGTTCGAATATCTCTCCTATCAGTAGGACAACTCAACTGTGACACTGGAACGTCCGGTCAACGTCGGAGTGACGGTAATATTGAGCTGGTCAGGTTTCTCGATAGTCACGAAGGAGATGGGGCGCGCGCGGTCTTCGCCGGCATTCAGTTATTATACAGGAATAACACCCCCCATGACAATCCTTCCAAGCTCGCCCACCGTTAAGGGATTCACAGCGAATAATCTAAGGGGTTCGGTTCGATATTGGAGCCGCCCGCCGGCACGCGCACTCGGTGACTTACCCCAGTGGCTCGCGCGGCAGGCCGCGATGACGGTGGGTTTGACTCATGCCTCGGCGGCTAGCGTATATCGCTCCGGGTCGAGACAGGCCCGGCGGCTTGCCCGGCGGCTCGCTCGTATCGCTTCGGCTCGAGACAGGCCCGGCGGCTTGCCCGGCGGCTCGCTCGTATCGCTTCGGCGGATGGTTTGACGCATGCCCGGCGGCGTGCCCGACGGCTTGCGTATATCGTTTCGGCTCGAGACGGGCCCGGCGGCTTGCCCGACGGCTCGTGCGACGACTGCCTCACAGGTAAGATAAGGTAAGGAATACGCTCACACACCAGACCCTCCTGGGTGCGGGCCGGAGCCCGAAGCTACTCGTCCTGGTCGGGGTGTAGATAAGGGGAGATGAGGTTTCATGCCGGTGAGCGGGGTGCTTGCAAACAGACTCTCTTCCGTACACCGCCAGCGGGTGACGTGGCCGCGTCCTTTCGCCGGATTTGGCCCAAGTCCTGCAGCACCGCTCCTTGGCTAATCTTCCCCTCACCTCCGGAGATATGTGTCTTATGCCCGTGTCGGCCGTAAGCTCATCTCCGGACCTTATCTCCCTCCTAGACTCTTGAGCTCCTCACGTATCCTTCCGTCTCCTTCCCGATCGACCGTCCTCCCGCTTGCGGTGCTTAGGCGTGTCTGCGCTTCGGTGGATGGTGCGACGCATGCCCGGCGGCGTGCCAGACGGCTTGCGTATATCGTTTCGGTTCGAGACGGGCCCGGCGGCTTGCCCGGCGGCTCGCTCGTATCGTATCGGTCCTGTTCGGCGGATTGTCTGACACTTCGGCGACTGCCAATGGCTCGCGCGACAACTGCTTCACGGGTAGGATGAGGTAAGGAATACGCTCACACACCAGTCCCACCTGGGTGCAGGCCGGAGCCTGAGGCTACTCGTCCTGGTCGGTCTGACAATAGGATCCGCCCAATGGTATCACGGACCGCGCCATTCCCTCAGCTTATAGCTGGGTTCAAGTCACGACCCCACGCCAGCCCTTGGCTACGGCCTCGGGGATTATACCCTCAACGGGGGTCCTATCCGTGCCGACTGACATGTTGCCCATCAGGCCCTGCCTATCTCCCACCTAGACTCTCGAGCCCCTTACGTATCCTTCCGTCTCCTTCCCGATCAACTGTCGTCCCGCTTGCGGCGGCTGCTGGAGGCTTGCGAGTATCGCTGCGGCGGTTCGTTCGACGGATCGTTTGCGGTTCCGTGGCGACGACTCGCTCGACGGATCGCTCGTAGGATCGTTTGCGGTTCCGCTGATGATTCCGATTGATGTCCTCTTGCCAACCGCTCGTCGGCGGGAAGTTGTATAAGTATCAGGCTCGGCAAGGTCATGTGCTACGGGGAACTACCCCGCACTGCGACGTGAAAACTCTTCGCCTTGGCACTAGATTTCATCAGCGTAAAGAGGATAACTCTCGATTGGGTCAGACAGTAGTGCTTTCCCCGTATCTTCCCGAGAGTGGCCTGAACAGGTGCCTCTCCTTAAGTTCTCGTCGTGATTGGGTGATGTGATTGGGTTGTGTGCGGGGTTGATTTTGTTACTCGACCGGAGCCGGAGCAACGAGCCCTCAACCATACCAGCTAGTCCTTCTCGGCCGCAACGGCGTCGAGATAGCTCCGCCCCATATCGCTCCCATCAGACTGTTCCTGAGGTGCGGTCCTCTAGCAGCGTTTGCGCTTTCCCGAACACGAGCCGGTACTTGGTGTGGGGGCTACCCAGCGCTGCAGTATTGGCTGGAGGTCAAGCCTCCGCTTCAGTATTCGGCCAACTCGACGTCCCTCGCCTTGGTGCGGCGTATGCCCTGCATCATAATCGTTGTAAGCATCTCGGATAAGTGGGGGATACGCTCACACTGTCGTGCGCTGGCAAAGCCCAGAGTTCATCGCCATAATCGGGTGTCAATGATGAGGATGCGAGTGGTAGCATCATCCCTCGTGTCTCCTGACCACGGGGTGCAACGGTATCGCCTCGGGCCTTCGAGCCGTCTGCGACGATACAGCTATTCCCTACTCGTGGTGTTGTTCCTCTGGGCCGTGCCTCTGGAAACAACCCCGCTCCTATTCCGCGATCTAGGCTCGCAACTCCTTGCATTCCCGTTTCCTTCCGATTGCTTATCGTTCCTATGATCACCAAGGTTGTCTTTCTCTGCAGCAGCTCTTGCGCTTTCCCGGTCTGCGCCGGTACTTCGCCCGGGATCATCCGGTGCTGCTGAGTCGGTCGACCCGAGCCGAGCCCCGACAATTGCGGTAGCCCGGTCTCGGTATGCCGTCCTAAGACTGTGTGACGAGTTTCCGATACCTTCCTGCCCGGTCCGTATCCAAATTCTGACCCTGTGGTATTTAGGGTGTAACACTATCCCCCCCTTCCTAAGCTTCGTCCCGAAGCTATCGGATGGTGTTGCGTATAGTCCTTCAGCCTCCGTACTATTGCTCGATTATCGAGACTGAAAAAACCCCATGGGAAAAAGTCTCTCAAATCGTCGTGAGCTGGTAGCCCGTTGGCGTTTCAAATCGGCGAAACACGTGACGGTTCTGTAAGGTGACCCTTGAACGTAGCCTCCCAGCCTGCCGCCCTGGTTATCGAGAAAAACCCGGTGGGAAAAAACTCTCTAACCGTTCCTTGAGCCGGCAGCTGTCGAATGGCGTGTTCGTCGGATCGTCCTGGTCATAGCTGGCAACAATTCTTTGACGCCGCTCATAACCACGACATCGTATTGCTCTCGATGCCATCCGTATCCCGGGGGACTATTGACGTCCTGAGTCTGGTGCGCGGTGCCCACCTTCCGGTGAAGCATCCCGTTTCCATCCTCAATTCCCGGCCTTTCGGCTCATCCGCCCTGGCGCTCGGCTCGCGACGGCGTCCTCCCTGACCTTTCGGTCAACCCGTTCCGGCGCTTCGGCACCGAACGGCATCCTTCCCGACCTTTCGGTCCACTGGTTCTGGCGCTTCGGCACAGAATGGCGTCATGACTGTATGTAGGCAGTCTTTGCCGCTAATACTGACTACGGCTGCCGACGCGGAATGCATGCCTGCTGATACCGCGAGTACAGAGCCTTTGGCGTCAATGCTGACCAAGGCTGCCGCAACGTGGAATGCATCCCGGATCGCCGTGATTGGGTGATCCTTATCCCCCCCTTTCCAGGGTGGTTCTCCGAACGCCTTGAATAAGTGTCAAGTTTGCCATTCCGGCTACTGGACCGACGAGATGCATATTGATGTATTATGTATCGTCGATGCCAGCGGGATGCTGTAATCAGCGAGCCTGGCGTCGGTTGAGTACCCCATTACCCGAGAATTGCTCGGTGTATGGTGTTCCGTCGGTTCGCCGACAGACGCGTAATACTCGAGTGAGATTCGACGGGTGTTACGCTCCATCGAGGTGCCGTCTTGCAACGGGTCGGTAAGGGCTTTCCCGTCTCGACGTTCTCTGTGGGTTCCACCACTGGTCGTGTATTGCTCGAGGGCTGGCATAGTCCTTTATTCTCGCCCCACTGCGGAAGACTAGCACCGAGCGTGAAACCCAATGCGTCGGACTCAGCGATTCCGAGATTCTGAGGCTCGAAATAGCCCGAATCAGGCGCAAGCAGTGATGCGCGCGCCTTCGTAGCGATGCCGAAGAATGACACCGAGTGCGGATTCCACACATTGGACGCCGCGAATATTCGGTTCTGCAGCCCGGAATAGCTGGAACGGCGCCAGGAATGTGTATTCCAACGCGTCCGGCCACTATACGGCTTCGAGCCGAATGTGTGCTGGTTCCTTGGTGAGACGACAGTACTGGTGAGACCCCGAAAACGACTGGATTTTGGCGATATTCGTCCGGTTTCGGTGAAAAACAGGAAAAACGAGCTCAGCGGCCCTTGAAGTCCGTTGAAGGCCTCATTCGCAGGCTTTCTGGTCGGATGGGCTCCATCCCTGGGTCTTCCTTCCGGATATCAAGCCCCAAAAAAAACGAAAAAATCCTCGTCATTTGCCTGCCTAGCAGCCGTCGTGGACTTTCCTGGTCTTCGGTGCCACGCATCCAGTGCGATGGACACCCTCATCGGAGCCGTTGGTGGGGCGGTTCGCGCGGTTCCCGCGGACATCGTCCCTGCTTGGACCGACTCCCGACGCTCCTTTCTTGGCCCGACCTCCCAGTTACAGCTCATAGGCCGGCTGGGGGTCTTTCACTCCCTAGCCTTTCGGCTTGACCACGTCTGCTCGGCGCAACGGCCGGCCAGTGGTTGTTCCTTTCTTGCCCTTGCGGCGCTTTGCCAGGTCCCGTCGAGCTTCAACTCGACCCCTGGCCACCCAAAATTCCTTGCTCGCCGTTGGTGTTGAGCAGGATCTTCCTCTTCACGTGTCTGACTGTTGCGGTCGACCGGAGGGAGAGTGTGTGGCTGACAGTCGACGTCGTCCGAAGTTCGAAATTCTCGAGAAAGGTGACTTGGAACCCTAGATTATAGTGTGACACTGGAACGTCCGGTCAACGTCGGAGTGACGGTAATATTGAGCTGGTCAGGTTTCTCGATAGTCACGAAGGAGATGGGGCGCGCGCGGTCTTCGCCGGCATTCAGTTATTATACAGGAATAACACCCCCCATGACAATCCTTCCAAGCTCGCCCACCGTTAAGGGATTCACAGCGAATAATCTAAGGGGTTCGGTTCGATATTGGAGCCGCCCGCCGGCACGCGCACTCGGTGACTTACCCCAGTGGCTCGCGCGGCAGGCCGCGATGACGGTGGGTTTGACTCATGCCTCGGCGGCTAGCGTATATCGCTCCGGGTCGAGACAGGCCCGGCGGCTTGCCCGGCGGCTCGCTCGTATCGCTTCGGCTCGAGACAGGCCCGGCGGCTTGCCCGGCGGCTCGCTCGTATCGCTTCGGCGGATGGTTTGACGCATGCCCGGCGGCGTGCCCGACGGCTTGCGTATATCGTTTCGGCTCGAGACGGGCCCGGCGGCTTGCCCGACGGCTCGTGCGACGACTGCCTCACAGGTAAGATAAGGTAAGGAATACGCTCACACACCAGACCCTCCTGGGTGCGGGCCGGAGCCCGAAGCTACTCGTCCTGGTCGGGGTGTAGATAAGGGGAGATGAGGTTTCATGCCGGTGAGCGGGGTGCTTGCAAACAGACTCTCTTCCGTACACCGCCAGCGGGTGACGTGGCCGCGTCCTTTCGCCGGATTTGGCCCAAGTCCTGCAGCACCGCTCCTTGGCTAATCTTCCCCTCACCTCCGGAGATATGTGTCTTATGCCCGTGTCGGCCGTAAGCTCATCTCCGGACCTTATCTCCCTCCTAGACTCTTGAGCTCCTCACGTATCCTTCCGTCTCCTTCCCGATCGACCGTCCTCCCGCTTGCGGTGCTTAGGCGTGTCTGCGCTTCGGTGGATGGTGCGACGCATGCCCGGCGGCGTGCCAGACGGCTTGCGTATATCGTTTCGGTTCGAGACGGGCCCGGCGGCTTGCCCGGCGGCTCGCTCGTATCGTATCGGTCCTGTTCGGCGGATTGTCTGACACTTCGGCGACTGCCAATGGCTCGCGCGACAACTGCTTCACGGGTAGGATGAGGTAAGGAATACGCTCACACACCAGTCCCACCTGGGTGCAGGCCGGAGCCTGAGGCTACTCGTCCTGGTCGGTCTGACAATAGGATCCGCCCAATGGTATCACGGACCGCGCCATTCCCTCAGCTTATAGCTGGGTTCAAGTCACGACCCCACGCCAGCCCTTGGCTACGGCCTCGGGGATTATACCCTCAACGGGGGTCCTATCCGTGCCGACTGACATGTTGCCCATCAGGCCCTGCCTATCTCCCGCCTAGACTCTCGAGCCCCTTACGTATCCTTCCGTCTCCTTCCCAATCAACTGTCGTCCCGCTTGCGGCGGCTGCTGGAGGCTTGCGAGTATCGCTGCGGCGGTTCGTCCGACGGATCGTTTGCGGTTCCTTGGCGACGACTCGCTCGACGGATCGCTCGAAGGATCGTTTGCGGTTCCGTGGCGACGACTCGCTCGACGGATCGCTCGTAGGATCGTTTGCGGTTCCGTGGCGACGACTCGCTCGACGGATCGCTCGTAGGATCGTTTGCGGTTCCGCTGATGATTCCGATTGATGTCCTCTTGCCAACCGCTCGTCGGCGGGAAGTCGTATAAGTATCCGGCTCGGCAAGGTCACATGCTGCGGGGAACTACCCCGCTCTGCGACGTGAAAACTCTTCGCCTTGGCACTAGATTTCATCAGCGTAAAGAGGATAACTCTCGATTGGGTCAGACAGTAGTGCTTTTCCCGTATCTTCCCGAGAGTGGCCAGAACAGGTGCCTCTCGTTAAGTTCTCGTCGTGATTGGGTGATGCGATTGGGTTGCGTGCGGGGTTGATTTTGTTACTCGACCGGAGCCGGAGAAACGAGCCCTCAAACATACCAGCTAGTCCTTCTCGGCCGCAACGGCGTCGAGATAGCTCCGCCCCATATCGCTCCCATCAGACTGTTCCTGAGGTGCGGTCCTGTAGCAGCGTTTGCGCTTTCCCGAACACGAGCCGGTACTTGGTCTGGGGGCTACCCAGCGCTGCAGTATTGGCTGGAGGTCAAGCCTCCGCTTCAGTATTCGGCCAACTCAACGTCCCTCGCCTTGGTGCGGCGTATGCCCTGCATCATAATCCTTGTAAGCATCTCGGATAAGTGGGGGATACGCTCACACTGTCGTGCGCTGGCAAAGCCCAGAGTTCATCGCCATAATCGGGTGTCAATGACGAGGATGCGAGTGGTAGCATGATCCCTCGTGTCTCCTGACCACGGGGTGCAACGGTATCGCCTCGGGCCTTCGAGCCGTCTGCGACGATACAGCGATACCCTACTCGTGGTGTTGTTCCTCTGGGCCGTGCCTCTGGAAACAACCCCGCTCCTATTCCGCGATCTAGGCTCGCAACTCCTTGCGTTCTTGTTTCCTTCCGATTGCTTATCGTTCCTATGATCACCAAGGTTGTCTTTCTCTGCAGCAGCTCTTGCGCTTTCCCAGTCTGCGCCGGTACTTGGCCCGGGATCATCCGGTGCTGCAGAGTCGGTCGACCCGAGCCGAGCCCCAACAATTGCGGTAGCCCGGTCTCGGTATGCCGTCCTAAGACCGTGTGACGAGTTTCCAATACCTTCCTGCCCGGTCCGTATCCAAATTCCGACCCTGTGGTATTTAGGGTGTAACATCAACTCACACGGATACACAACAACATTCCTATCGGGGATATGCTCGATTGCCAATGCTAAAGGACAAAAAGTTCTCAGTGCCAACCATGAAGACGGCCTATGCATACTATCAACGAATGGATCGGCACACATCTCCGAAATTAGAATGCTTCGAACGGCTCCACATTCACACACGCCGATAAACATCTGGCATCGATGTCTTGCGCACCTCAATCATCATGACTTGAGATGACTACTAGAATCCTCAGGAGAACGCATTACGGATTCTCTGGACGTGCAGCCGGTCACCGATCCGGACGTCGAACCGGTCGCAGATTCAGACATAGAGCCGGTCATGGTTCCGGATATCGAGCCGGTCACGGATCCTATGGACGATGAGCCACCTATCACGATTGGTCCTGTGAATGCGGTTGATCCTGTGAATGAGATGGACACGCCTCACTGGAAATCACAGCGATTGGGTTCGACTTGTGTTCATACGAAACAACAACATGTCATACGTACAAAGGCATCCCGGTCCTCAACGCCGTTTGAACTTGTGCACTCAGATCTCTGTGGGCCTATGAAGCACAGTTTCGGAGGCGCCCAATACTACATCATCTATATTGATGACTGTACGAGATACACTGAGGTGTACTTTCTGATCACAAAAACCGCGGAAGAAATATCGGCCAAGTTTCAACATTATCATGCCTGGGTGGAAACACAGGGATTCCACATCAAACGTTTCCGAAGTGACAATGGATCCGGAGAATACAACAACTCGATATTCCTAGGTTTACTGGGAGAAAAAGGAATTACGTTTGAACCCTCCCCACCGTACACCCAACACAAGAACGGAACGGCCGTGCGGATGATCCGGACACTGAATGCGAAGGCGTGAAGCATGATGTTGGATGCCAACGTACCGATTGCTTTTTGGCCCGAAGCCATCAGGATGGCATGCTATCTACATCGAAGGTCACCAACATCGAATCTGACAGACAACCGGTCACCATACGAAGCATTGTACGGCACCATTCTGAAAATCGGACACTCGAGAAGATTCGGCTGTCGATTATACAAACACATCCCACCCGCTCAAAGAATGGAGAAGAAATTTGGAAACCGCTCCAGTATGTGCATGATGTTGGGATACGTCCATAATACTACGAAAATCTGGAGAATTTGGGATTTCAAATCGCGAAGAACCGGGCGAGCAGTGGAATGCTCAAGTGTTGTGTTTGACGAAGAAGAAAATGCACACACAGAAGAGCAGAAGGAAGCCATTGAGTTTCCAGACGCTACCGAAGAAGTGCAGACCGATGGGGCACAGGACAAGATCCATGAAATGTATGATGCACATGGCAGTCGAGAGAATACCAGTAAGTAACAAATATCCGATTTCTTTCGTCATGCAGTGAAATCGCTCTATAAGTGGCTGGGCGATATGAGTTATACCTGCCGAAATCAGCGAATGCTGGGCAGTGTGCCGAATTCAGCGAATATGCTGGGCAGATACCTGCTGAATTCAGCGAATGCTGGGCAGAAGACTTCTGAATTCAGCGAATGCTAGGCAGTGTGCCGAATTCAGCGAATATGCTAGGCAGATACCTGCTGAATTCAGCGAATGCTGAGCAGAAGAAGTCGAGAATATTTTGCGAAAGCGATAACTGGTCACTTGTATGCTGAATTCAGCGAATATGCTCAATGAGCTGCTGGGCATTACCTACTGAATTCAGCGAATGCTGGAAGAACTCGTGATGTGGATTCCAGATGATTGAGACCAAGACTGATTGAGATGGCAGATAAGAATAAATATATCTCTGCATGGACACGCAGGAAGGCACGTCTTGAAACCAACAAAGAGATTATGAGCAAAACTCACGAAGAAGGGGGTGATTTCACATCATCAGAACACCTTGCCTCTGCCTTTCTGCTACGCGGGATCACCCACGAGCCTACTACTGTCTAGTGCGAAAATGAAAGCGAACCGCTCACTTACAAAGCTGCATTACAAAGTCCGCAAGCAAGAAAATGGAAGGAAGCCATGTGCCAGGAGTGGCAAGCATTGGTTGAGAACCATACGTTCGACATCGTGGGAAAAGGTAACACCGTTCACACGCCAATGACTGACACGACAGTACAAGAGCCTATTGGGTGCAAGTGGATCTACAAGAAGAAGATTAATCCAGACGGATCCACTCGGTAGAAAGCGCGGCTGGTCATCAAAGGCTACGAACAGAAGGAAGGTATCGATTACAACGAAACCTATGCACCAGTATCGAAAATGGAAACTTTCCGATTGATACTGGCACTGGCTGCTTAGTATAGTTGGGATGTCGATCACATGGACGTAGTCACGGCCTTCCTAAATCGGAGGATTCACCGCGACAACATCTACATGGAAATGCCGTCTGGAATCGAATGTCTCGCGTTGAGCGGAAGCACATCGAGCGTAAGCATGTCGAGCAGATTGATACTTCGGAAGGCCCTCTACGGACTAAAACTGGCGCCCAGGCTTTGGTGCAAGGATATCGATGGATACTTGCAATCCATAGGATTCCAACAGTTGGCTGAAGATCCAAACCTGTACATCCAACAAGGAGTCCTTCTAGTACTATACGTGGACGATCTTCTCATTACGCACAACGGTGCAGAAGGACGGGGACATCGGGTCAAGCAGCTGCTGCAAAAGAAGTACAAGATGTGCAACTTGGGTGCAGCAAAGCGGTTCCTAGCAATCGAAATCGAGAGGACCAAAGATGATGGACTCACTTTCTGTCAATGAGGTTACATCAACACATTCATACGACGCTTCGGACTGATTGATGCAAAACCGGCTAAATCTCCACTTGATCCTCAGACAGATCTGGCTAACACACACTGTGAGGACAAACCGGCAAACCGAAAAGAATATCTGTCAATGGTTAGATCACTCATGTATGCGGCACTCGGAAGCAGACCTGATATCGCCTTCAGTGTCACTGCTCTCAGCCGGAACAATGTTCAGCCTCTTGAAATGCACACAACGGAGGCAAAGAGAGTACTCCGATACCTGAAGACTACTGCCGGATTTCCAATTCATTACCGATGGCTTCCGAATCCTACCACCATTGTCGGATTCACCGATTCCGACTGGGCAGGGAATCTCACAACTCGGAAATCTGTCAGCAGATGCGTATTAGGACTCGGGAACGTCAATGTCAACAACGAGCTTGTCACATCTGGCTTGATTCATTGGCAAGCCAAGTCTCAGAGCGTCGTAGCACTCTCAACGCTCGAGGCCGAATATATTGCCTGTTCGCACGCCACCCGGGAAAGTCTCTGGCTCAAGCGCATGATGAAAGAGGCTGCAGGAGGAATGGCAGTAAAGATTGTTGATGGACCGGTACCGATCCGATCCGACAACCAAGGCGCCATCAAATTGATCGCCTCGGGAGTCGTACGGCAAAAGTCAAAACACATTGACGTAAAATACCATCATGTTCACGACGAACAAACGAAAGGCGCAGTTAAGTTCCAATATGTTACCTCGGAGTCCAATCCCGCCGATCTGCTGACAAAACCTCTTGCGGTTCCCCGACACGAACACCTACTGCAACTCACGGGACTCACTCGATTCGACTCCGACGATGGAGAATCCGAATACGATAAATCAGACTGATCTCCATAAGGAAAAAGGGGGTGCGGTTCTTTGGTGAAGAAAAGGGGGTGCGGGTGATAAGGAGTCGGAAGAGGAAAGAAGGTTTCTTTTGTTGTGCATGGTCTTGCATCCTGTCGGCAAGCGTGAGTCGGCACTCTTTTTCCTACCAGCAAGTGTTTTTTCCCACGAGGTTTTCACTGCAGAGGTTTTAATGAGGTCGACGAGGATTTAATGGGATTGGTTTTGTTTTCATTTTTGTTTTGATTTGGTGGATTTCTGTTTGGTACGGAGCGCGAGAAGAGGGGGTGTGTTGGAATTGCTTCTCGTCGCTCCGGCGTGGCGCGCCGACGGAAGTGACACTGCAGCAACGGCAGCGACAGCAACGCCATAGCAACGGTAATGGCAGGGGGACCCTGGTGATGACGGCTTGGCATTCTTCCATAGCAGCGTCTTTCGTGTTCTTCCTCCTATACTCTTATATACTTTGGACATAAGATAGAAAGAATATACATACATCACGTTTGAGCGATTCCATCACACGTCAACGATCAAATCACCTCATTCCATCTCTCTTTCTCTTTCTCTCTCTGCTCGTGTGAAGACTCCCAGAGGAACGGTGAACGGGCAATCTTTAACACAGCGCTTCCACCTGTGCTGCTCATGCCCTTTGTCCGTATGAATGAATTTTCCTTCTTTTCTTTTTCCTTCCAGATTTCGCCCCAATCATGTACATTATAGTCCTCTCTCCAGGTCCTCCCACCTGCTGTTCCTTTCTTTATGGCACCAGGAATTCCATATAGTTTTTTGGTAACGTTGGCAGGCTTGCCGCTCCTGACCGATAATCTGGCTGGCGGGCTGCTATGGGCTACTTAGGACTGCTGTCATCCGTCCGGGTAGGGCACTCGGCGGGCCATGGCTGCCCCTGCGGGACATATCCGGTCACCCTCGCCGTCTGAGCGGTTCCGTATCGTAGCCTAGCTTAAATGCCCCGCGCTAGTCTCTCTGCTTCGGACACAGCCCATGTGACTCCGAATCGTATATTGTGTCCTCTGGCCGAGCAGTCCTCGTGCATGGGTCCTTCGGGTTTCCCATCCAGGAATTTGGGAGTCGGCTTCCACACTCTCCACATCACACCCTTCCTCCGAGATTTCCGTGTGGGCGGCTGAAACCTAACCGTTCACTTGCCTGATCCTTTCTCGCACGTTCTTTCACACGTTTCAACTCCTCCTGTAGACTGAGGATACGCTGTATGTCTCCGGGGTGAGCAACCCAGCGTTCCGGAATCTCTTCGTCACTATCCTCTTCGTAGTCAGTCTTTCCGTTCTCGTATCTCACCTCCGTGGTTGCCGCCGTTCCGTACGGGGACTTCAACGTAGATGCCGACACCGTTCGCTTCGTCAATTCGGGAGTGTTCCTATTCCTTAGGACACGACTCCAATTAGCTCAGCTAATGACAACTCGATGGGATAAGTGAAGTCCGTGGTCTCAATGCCCGCATGTTTAGGGTACACCGCAGCGCTCCCAGCAAACAAGAGACAGACACATGACGACCCAACCAGTCAAACAAGGTATACAAATCCACTGATGATGGTCCTCGCGAGGCCCCAATCACCGATCCGTCATGCGTGCCTGAGAGATGAGGTTCCCTGCCGTCGGTCAACAATGGTGGTACGAAATCAGATAAAAGTGAGTGTGTTGAGTTGTCTATGGAGTCTCGAGCTGTTCGCACGCCGCTATACTACGCCATGCTTGGAGCCCAGAGTGCGCTAGTCGCTGACTCCCAGTACGTACGGTGTCCCATTCCCCTTTTAATATATACGTTATTATTTCCTTATTAATCAATCTAGACTGGGTAAGAGAGAACGGAGCTGTGGGTTGGGGTCGACGGCAACACCCAGGTGAAGGCAGCTGAACTACTTTTGGTCACGTGCATTTCGCCACTTTCTTCAATCATGCATAGTCCATCCTTGAGCGACATCGGCCAGCAATACACTACCATGGTGACGAATGGAATTAATGTTTTTGTACGCCGAAGTGGCTCGCGGATGGATTGCACCTGAAATTGGAAACACGCGGCACAACGCCCGTGCCTACTTATGGCCGCTACAACACACTTGCATCCAAGACGCTAACCGCGTGTCCTGTTCTTCGCTGATTCCAGCATCGCGAACTTTACTTCGGTTTCATTTCTACCCCCCGCGAAATGTCGTTTCACAATTGCTACACATGCGGTTGCCTCGGCCATCTGGCTCCGCAGGCACCGCCTCCCCTCCACCAGCATCACTGCCTATGGAGGAAGAGGATCGTTCCGACGTCAGAAGCGAAGACAACATCCCCTCCCAGACTGTTGTGCAAAACCTCAAACTGCTCACAACAGAGCTTTAGTTCTACTTCCGCTCCGAGATTGCGATCGTATGGGACGACATTGGGAGGCAGTCAGCAGCCGTCAAATTTTTTTTACAGTACCTAGACAAAAGTCTCCGTGATTGGCCAAATCGTGTCTCAGTTCAGCCGCATTGACCGGCGATCCTACCCCACCTTCTCGTCTTCCGCCATGATTTCTCTCTACCACTGACTCAAACATCATGATTCACACACCAAAGAAACCCAGTGGGAAACTGAAGCCTCAGATGGTGAAGATTCCAAAATATCAAAGGAAATGCGACGGAAGGAAGAGAGTTGAGCAATGTCGAAAATGGTATGACCATCGCTTTCTTTGTCATCTACGGAGTCATCTCCACTTCAGTACGCCGGGACAGGAGAGGTGGCATGTAGACACCGTCAATCCTGTGAAGCATCGTCAGGTGAAGTTGATGGTATGGGGTTGCTTCTGGGGCAGGCAGCGTGGCCCGCTGGTTCCACTGAAGACCGGCTCCGTTAACGTCCATGTGTACCAAGATCTACTACGTCGCTGGTTGCTTCCAGTCCTCGCGGACGTGCGGGCAGCCCTCGGAAATCCGCTTTTTCAACAGGATGACGCCAAAATTCACACTGCGAAACTCATGCTGTCATTCTTTGATCGTTATGCTGTTCCGCTTGAGTCCCATCCCGCCTACTCTCCGGACCTGAATCCCATCGAGCACGGCTGGACCTTGCTGAAGCGGCAGCTCCGAACGGATTACCCAGACCTTGTCAGCTACCCTGGAGGCCCCGAGAAGGTGTAGGCGAAGCTGGCAGAAGTACTTCCTGTCTGCTGGGAGGAAATTCCGCCCTAGCAGTTTGAGGCTCTATGGAGGTCAATGCCTTCCCGGGTGCAGGCAGTCATTGATGCGAAGGGATGGTACACCCGCTACTAGTCACTGTGCCGCTGGGATTATTGTTTTGTCATTCTTCTGTTCTCATCTCAGTTTCTCTTTAATGTCCAGTATCTAAGTACTTGAATAATGGTGCTCTGGAGCCGGGGCTACCCACAGTCAAGGTGGCTGAACTGAGACATGATTTGACCAATCACGAAGACTTTTGTCTAGGTACTGTACCAGCGGCAAAAGCGACAGCACGCGAGATGAAGGACCTCAAGATCCTTGCGACTATGATGGGTGAGCGAACCGGTGAGGTCACAGAGGAGGACCGGGCACTCGAGAAGCAAATACCAATGCCAGCTACACAGCCGCCGCCTCCTCCTCCATCGGCACCACTTCCGTGGCCAAAGCGGAATTGGACGGGGCCTCAAACCCCGGCGAAGCAACCGAGGGATCCCTCCCCCGCACCGACTCTCATGCACTCGGACTATGCGGATGCGCAAACCGACCCCACGCAACCCCCGCCGGCAATATCTGCCACGGCCGCAGGGTCCGCCCTTCGCTATGGCGACAGGAAGAGGGATGGAAGAAGGTTGAGAGGAAGCGCAACGGGAAAGGAGAGAAGAGAGGGGCAGGATTAGAAAGAGAGGTGGGCGTCCTGTCCTGGGCTGATAATGCTAGGGCAGGGCTGCGTCTCTGTGACCGTCTCCATCGGCGGGAATAGGGACGCCGGGCTGTAAAAGGCACGCAAACCCAAAAAAGGGTGGGAGCCGAGCGCTCACATTGAGAGACAGATGAGAGGTGGGTAAGGAAGCAGGCGTGTCAGTCCGTAGAGCCGTGGAGAGAGGAGGCTGGAGACGAGGAGTTGGTGGTGGAGGCCGACGAACTGCCGCTATTCCTCCCCACCCCTTCCTTCATGGTTACCGCAGGAAAGAGAGAGGACTAAGCGGAGGTCCTCCAACGATTTCTTTTGTACTTCCTTTGCCATTTCTTTGGTTTCCTATATCTTCTCGGGAAAGGCCTGGGCGGAGGCTAAAGGGGAGCCTGCAGCGTGCATCCACCGCGCGGACACCGGACAAAACCGGCTAAGATGTACTTCGCTATAGCGTAGATAGGTTGAAGGCGAGTATGATTATAAAAAAAAACCCCCCAGAGCCGTACTTGACGCCTTAGAAGCTGGCGTGTATGATAGGAATCTTTTCAAGTGGCCACCACGCTGAGCCTAAAAAATTAAGCGTGCGGCTTTCACAGACAGGACGCACCGCGCTGCGAGTCAGCGACTAGTGCAGTATGTGCGGCAAGCATGGGATTAATAGTGGCGAGCAAGCAGCGCGAGATTTCATAGATAATACAACTTCCTGTACAGTGAGAAAACCGACCGTCGTCCCAACTCTCGCTCGACACGAAGTCTCCCACTACGGCGAAGAATCGTATCTCCCTCATCTCCTCTGAGGATCCTTATACCTCTCCTCAAGCAAGGCATACCAGAAAGGCCATAACCATTCAACAGCAAGCTTGAGTTTGTGTCAGGGTACTTGGAGTGTCGACCTCTAGATGGATGATCGCTCGGGACCTCCAATTATATCATGCTTTATACAAGTACATACGTCAGTTGAAGCGTAGGCTACGGATGGGAAGCAAGCTGGGTGCTTATCGCAATCCTCTAGCCAGTCCGTATGCGATGAATGAATAGCCAAATAATCAGTGCGGTATCGCCAGCGGTTGGTGGCTTGTACGGTACTCCAGTGTCGCTCAGGGTCCTGGCAAAAGAAAAAGTGGAGGAGAAAAATTAAGCACAGAAACCCCACCCTCATCTCATTGGAAAGCAACCTATTAGAAATGGTCAAACGAGAAATTATGTTGCTATCTAGCCAGTTTTGCATTCACTTCTCACGCCTCAGGTTTCTCCATCGCCATCGCCGGAGGGTGTACCAGACAAATCGGACGTAGCAGCGTTAACGGTGCCGACCGAATTGCCCGAGCAGGCCAGTTTCTTGAGTGCGACGCTCTCCTGGGCCGCCCTAATTACGTCCACAGCCTCGCGAATGGTACCGAGGAACTGTGCAAATCCGTCGCCGTTGTAGTCGTTCGGGACGTTCACGCGGCCTTTACCGACGCTCCCACGATTAATGATGTGAACCGGCGGCACTGGTGAGCTGGGGAAGAACTTCTCGATGTCGGGTTCCCAGTTTCCACGCTGACCCAGCCCGACGACGGCCTGTTGACTGAGGTACTCGTCCCATCTGCCGTGCGAAAGGGAGCAGCCCCAGCGCGTGTCGAATGGGGTGTCGAGACCCCTGTACGAGATTGGGACGCCGTCTGGGTAGTTGGTTGACACCACGTGGACGGGGAGGTGTTCGTAGCGTGTCAGTTCGAAGACGTAGTTGAAGCGGGGCATGTGGTAGCGATATTTGGTCTTTTGGACGACACCAGTGACGGAAATACCGGGGAGGTTGATGAATGTGACCCGCGGTATTGTGGGACGTGTATCCGGCTCTCCCGGCTTCGGAAGGGGTGCGCCGGTGAATTCGTTGGGAATGTGCTCGATACCGATAGCCCGAGAGAAGTCTTGAAAGATTGGGTGATGTGTCTCCCGGTAGGCGGACCAGGTGACAATCCCGATTTGGTATCCGAGATCCGCTTCGACGTCCATCACCTTTATGTCAAGGGGTCCTTTACGAAGGTTCTCAATATTTTTGTGGCCTTCCCTATCCCTAGTGTTGAGCCAGCGACGGTCGAGTGCACGGTACTCTCTGCTTCCTGGCAGACGTTGGAAGCATATTTCCAGACGAACATCATGAGCCGTACCCTGCTCGTTGTACAACTTGATCTGAAATGTAGCCGAGATCTGGGGCTCGACGGTTCGTGCGGCGGATTGGAAATCGACGCAGGTGTCAGCTGGAGAGAAATGGCGGCCACAGGTTTCGATCAGCTGGTCAGCCACCTCGCTGTCCTCAATGCCACATCTGCCGCTGCCAATGGACCTGATGAGCTCACCAACAGTCTGGCCATTGCGAACCATCTCGCCGAATTCCAGAATGCTGTAGACGCCATCCCTGGCCCTCCGGTAGCCAAACAGAACAATCTTCCCGATGTAAACTCTCAACCTCACATGGCCAATGAAGTAGGGGAGACCTTGTAAGCCTTGCTGGATAGCTTTGCGCATGTAAATGTCATTCGCACTGGCCAAGCTCTCCCTCTTCATCTTCCACATCTTGCGAAACTTCTGATTGGGCGCGATACCACCCAAGAAGACTTGAACACCCCTGTTTTCCTCGAGACGCTTGACAGTGACCTGGTGGTTGATAAGGTCGTGGTTCTCGTTGGCGACGATCTTGGTGGCAGTGAGCTCCTCGGAGGGCGGCTGAAGGAGGACCATCTTCGTCGGACTGCGCTTCTTGGCCGCAACCTCGCAGAAGACACAGCGGATGCGCTCGACCGCAATCTCAACATTCTTGGAGTTGTTGCCGAGAACACGGAACACGTTTGCCTTTCTAACGAACAAGATCCACACTTGCTGTTCGAAGCGGATGTCATCAAGTGCCTCAAATGCCATACCGAGAACCTGCTGGGGGTCACGTTCCTTAGATGGCCAGAGGAAGAGGCCTATCGCAGGAAAATGAGCACCAGGCGGGGGTAGCCGACGATACAGCTTGCGGATCCTCGCTGCCTGAATCATGTCATCAATCATTTTTTGTTTTTTGTCCGAAGGCATGGATTTGACTTTTGCCCATCCACTGGCTCGACGAAGTCCCTGCTCGATATCGTGCTGGACTTGCTCCAGAAGCGCGTGAAGGTCTTGTCTCGCCGCCAGTAGTCTATCAGGAGCTCCCCACATGAACAACACCGGCGCGTTCATGTCCATCGGCATCGAGATATGGGTACCGGTCTTCCTCGCGATGTGGAAGACATTGTGGCTCCGGACGCCAAAGAAGCGAGTATCGAATTCCGCGTGACGGCGAGTGGGTAACTCGAAGGTGGCTGCAGATAGAAATTAGCCACTTGACCCTTAAACACGCAAACAGACAGCGGAAATCCCATACTGTCAGGAGGGTTCCCCGCCCTCTCGGCCAGATCGGCTTCATTTGCCCTCCGGAAGCCAGTGGGGTGATCCTCGTTATAGTCTTCGTCGTCCGGCAGCAGGATATGTGGTCTAACGAATCCCTCGTTACCATATTCATCCGGACCGACGCCACCGACTTGCTCGTCAACAACGCTGGCCGAACTGGGTGTGTAGCCACTCTCCGGCGCCAGGAAGCTTCCAGGATCGTCGTGGAACGTTGGGCCGATCGAGGCCGTGTGGACGGTAGCCATGGCAGCTCCGATATTGCTGAACGTGGCATTGCTGACCGATCCGCAGCCTCCCCCTTGGTGACTGACCCTGAGGCTCGTACGCGCGGGGGCCCTCGGCTGCTGAGACGGCGTTGGTGATTGCCCCGTCTGTACCCACGCGAGCTCGAGTTCGAAGTCGGGATCGAAAGCCGAAGACGAGGTACCCTCGGAGGCGGACATTGCTCTTGCTGATGCGGGAAGAGAGTAGGTTGTGGACAGAAGGTGGGATGGAAGGTGGGGCCTTCACTGCGAGGCGACGAGGGTCGTGGGGTAGTTATGTAAGATGTCGGAGGTGTAGTGGTGGTGACTAGGTGTGACCAGCTGCCTGTATTTCAGTTTTACTGCGAAGACACGTCGAGACGAGAAGGGGGGGTGGGGCGCCGCGCGAAAAGAGGGCTAAGGCGCAGATGGAGGGCAAGTTCGTTTGCTGTTGTTGGAGTGATGTTTAGTACGAAGGCTGGTTTTCGCAATTAACAATTGTTGAAAACTCGACGAAGGTAGCGCTTGGTTTCCACAGCAACAGCTACGGGCTGAACTGACTATGCCCCAAAGAATCAGTCAAAAAACTCTAAACATCGTGCGATCTATCGCGCAAGACGAGGGCTGACCCTCCTACATGCAACTTCTGCACGCAAGTAAGCCTTTTTTGCGGACATGTAAACAAAACCTCTGAATGCCTGCCGCAATGTCACCTGACGGCAAAGTCGTCAAAAAAAAAATCATCGCGAGAACTTTTACCTAAAACTACTACTAACCGTAAAACTTTATCATTGTACAAACATTTATTGCGCAGACAATCCGCTAAAGCTCCCAAACCTAGCTGCTCATAGCCGATACAAGCCATCCCTATTTCACCTCCTCGACTAGTGGATTCATCAGAGATCCCATTTAACCGGGCGGCGACACGGTGGCTGGGGGTGTAGCTGGACTCGCAGCTCACACTGAAGGAGCACCACGCCACCAGGCTGAAGAGCGGGAGGAATGCAATGAATCGGCTGAAACGGCTCACAGGACAGATGGGACTTTCCCCGGCAAACTGCAGGAGAGTCATGTCGGCATGCGTCCAGTCGGTTGCCATGTTCGGAGCGGAATTGTGGTGGAAGGGAGGCAATGTCCGCGGAACAACTGGCCGTGCGGAAGAGTTGCAACTGCTGGTCAACCGGGAGGCACGGGCGACAACGGGAGCCTTCCGGACGACCAACCTAGGAGAGCTATCGATGGAGTCCGGACTCAGACCAGCAACCAATCAGCTGGAAAATCGCCAGCGCCGATTCGGACTGCGGCTGCTGGGCCTACCGCAGGGAGAGAAAGCCAGAGAGATGGTCAGCTCCAACACTCCGCTGGGCAAGAGACTATCCTCCGCTCTGGCCTACACCTGGACAGAAACAGAACGGACAGTGCTGCTGGAGGAACCAGAGTCCTTCGACGCAGAACTGATCCAGGAAGAACGGGAGGAGGCGAAGAAGGAGGCGGAAAAGGAGAGACCGGGACTCGTCTTGTTCACGGATGGGTCACGGCCGGAGAATGAGGCTGCCGGATACGCGGTGGCTTGGAAAAGCGGCCAAACCTGGGAAGGGATCAAGACCCACATGGGTTTCAACCAGGAGGCTTACGATGCAGAGTGCGCCGCGCTGGCACGTGCACTGAAAACGGCAGCGGAAATCGCCCCAACCCCGAGCCACGTCACAATATTCACCGATGCCCAAGCGGCAATCCGGAGGATGTCAACGGAAGAACCGGGACCGGGACAGAAATACGCGGTGGAAGCGAGACAGCACATCGCTACACTTCGAAGAGCAGCGCCGGACATCACCATCGAGATCAGATGGTGCCCGGCGCACGAAGGCGTGGAGGGCAACGAAAAGGCCGACGAATGGGCCAAGCTTGCAGCCGATGAGCCGGACACTCAAGGCGTGGAAGGCTGGACCTACTCGGACCGGCCGGAGGAGACACCGCTCCCCAAATCCCTTGCCAACATCAGGAGGGAGATCTCGGAGAAGAAGTGGATGGAGGCTCGACAGTGGGTCGGAGGCCGGACCTCCAAAAAGAAGTACAAGATGCCGAAAAGCCAGAGGCCGGACGGCACGGTTGCTGGGAGCACCAAGAGGCTTGCCTCAAGGTTCTACCAGCTGAAGACGGGGCACTGCCTCACTGGTGAATACCTGCACTGGACAA
>Ga0307508_10001597_pt1 | contig 25266 bp, 23 predicted proteins | sample 9_EM_MG_FD_203089 | JGI IMG/M metagenome (GOLD analysis project Ga0307508, IMG submission 203089) | Populus trichocarpa ectomycorrhiza microbial communities from riparian zone in the Pacific Northwest, United States - 9_EM | ecosystem: Host-associated > Plants > Roots > Unclassified | place... | reverse complement strand
CCCCGGAGGCCCCGGAGGCCAGCCGGCGGCGCATCGTGAAGGCGTCGAGGAGGGCCTGGGTGGGGTGCTCGTGGGTGCCGTCACCGGCGTTGACGACGGAGCCGTTGATCCAGCCGGAGGTCGCGAGCCGGTGCGGGGCGCCGGAGGCGTTGTGCCGGATGACGACGGCGTCGGCGCCCATCGCCTCCAGGGTGAGCGCGGTGTCCTTCAGGGACTCGCCCTTGGAGACCGAGGAACCCTTGGCGGAGAAGTTGATGACGTCGGCGGACAGCCGCTTGGCGGCCGCCTCGAAGGAGATGCGGGTGCGGGTCGAGTCCTCGAAGAAGAGGTTCACGACGGTGCGGCCGCGCAGGGTCGGCAGCTTCTTGATCGGCCGGTCGGCGAGCCGGGCCAGTTCCTCGGCGGTGTCGAGGATCAGGACGGCGTCGTCGCGCGAGAGGTCGGCGGCCGAGATGAGGTGACGCTTCATCCGGTTGCTCCGTGGTTGAGGAGGTATGCGGGCGTGCGGGCGGGCGGGCGCCTGGTCGGTGCCGGGCCGTGGAGCCCTCCGCACCGGTGGTACCGCGGCCGGGTACCCGGGATCGCCGGGAGCCGTCGCCGTCGGTACCGGGGCGCTACTTTCCGTCCGCGGGGGTGGTCTCGCGCAGGCCGAGGAGCACGCTGTCGCGCCCGTCCTCCTCGGTGAGCTGGACCTTGACCGTCTCCCGCAGCGACGTGGGGAGGTTCTTGCCGACGTAGTCGGCCCGGATCGGCAGTTCCCGGTGACCGCGGTCGACGAGGACCGCGAGCTGGACGGCGCGCGGCCGCCCGATGTCACCGAGGGCGTCGAGCGCGGCGCGAATGGTGCGGCCGGAGAAGAGCACATCGTCGACGAGGACGACCAGGCGGCCGTCGACGCCGTCGTCGGGGATTTCGGTGCGGGCCAGCGCGCGGGCGGGCCGCAGCCGCAGGTCGTCGCGGTACATCGTGATGTCGAGCGAGCCGACCGGCAGCTCGCCGGGCGACCTGCCGGTGATCTCCTCCAGCCGGGCGGCCAGCCGCCGGGCGAGGAAGACACCGCGGGTCGGGATGCCGAGCAGCACCACGTCGTCGGCGCCCTTGGCGCGCTCGACGATCTCGTGGGCGATGCGGGTCAGAACGCGCGCGATGTCCGGTGCTTCCAGCACGGAACGCGCGGCGTCCGAGGTAGGTGCGTCCATGGATACGGACCTCCTTCTCCGCCTCACGGGACGGACCTTAAAGGACGTCGGATTTGCGCCATTCACAGTAGCAGGGGCGCATGGGGTGCTCGCCAACACCCCTGGCGGGAGCCCCTCCGCTCCATTCGGCTTGACGAATGGAGATTACGCTACGTAACCTTCACAGTGAGTTACCAGCCGCGCGGCGGAGCCGCACGTCGATTCAGTGTCCGGGGAGCTTTATGTCCAGCGAATACGCCAAACAGCTCGGGGCCAAGCTCCGCGCCATCCGCACCCAGCAGGGCCTCTCCCTTCACGGCGTCGAGGAGAAGTCCCAGGGCCGGTGGAAGGCCGTGGTGGTGGGATCGTACGAGCGCGGCGACCGCGCCGTGACCGTTCAGCGTCTCGCCGAACTGGCCGACTTCTACGGCGTCCCGGTGCAGGAGCTGCTGCCGGGCACCAGCCCGGCCGGGGCGGCCGAGCCGCCGCCGAAGCTGGTGCTGGACCTGGAGCGACTGGCCCATGTGCCGGTCGAGAAGGCGGGCCCGCTCCAGCGGTACGCCGCCACGATCCAGAGCCAGCGCGGTGACTACAACGGCAAGGTGCTGTCGATCCGCCAGGACGACCTGCGCACCCTCGCCGTGATCTACGACCAGTCGCCGTCGGTGCTGACCGAGCAGCTGATCAGCTGGGGAGTGCTGGGCGCCGACGCGCGCCGCGCGGTCCAGCACGAGGATGTGTGACGGGCGCCTGTAGCGCTCTCGCACCCTCTCCACCAGCAGAAACGTACCGCCGGGGGCGGTGGAAGTGCCGTACGGCCTCCACCGCCCCCGGCGGCTTTGTCGCTGACTCCTGCTGACCGGTCGGCCTGGGCCTGGGTCAGGCCTGGGTCTCCGAGTCCTCGGTCTCCTGGTCGCGGCGCAGCCCCGGCTTCAGCTCCTTGAGCCGGCCGAGCAGACCGTTGACGAACGACGGCGAGTCGTCGGTGGAGAACTCCTTGGCGAGCTGCACCGCCTCGTCGATCACCACCGCGTCCGGAGTCGCGTCCTCCCACACCAGCTCATAGGCACCGAGCCGCAGGATGTTCCGGTCGACGACCGGCATCCGGTCCAGCGTCCAGCCCACCGAGTAGGTGGCGATCAGCTCGTCGATCCGGGCGGTGTGCTCCGCGTACCCCTCGACGAGCTGCATCGTGTATTCGCTGACCGGCGGCTGCCGGTCGTCGGTCCGGGCGTGCCGTATCCAGTCCGCGAGGACGGTCTGAACAGAGCTGCCCCGCTGGTCGGCCTCGAAAAGGATCTGAAAGGCACGCTTACGGGCCTTGTTGCGGGCAGCCACGGTTAGTTGTTCACCCGACCGAGGTACTCGCCGGAACGGGTGTCGACCTTGATCTTTTCACCGGTGGTGATGAACAGCGGGACGCCGATCTCGTAGCCGGTCTCCAGCTTGGCGGGCTTGGAGCCACCGGTCGAGCGGTCGCCCTGGATGCCCGGCTCGGTGTACTCGATCACCAGCTCGACGGCGGCGGGCAGCTCGACATACAGAGGGTTGCCCTCGTACATCGCCACGACCGCCTCGAAGCCCTCGAGCAGATACCGGGCGTTGTCACCGACGACCTCGGGGGTGATGTAGATCTGGTCGAACGTGTCCATGTCCATGAACACAAAGCTCTCGCCGTCCTTGAACGAGAACTGCATGCCGCGCTTGTCGACGTTGGCCGTCTCGACCTTCACGCCGGCGTTGAAGGTCTTGTCGACCACCTTGCCGGACAGCACGTTCTTGAGCTTGGTACGCACGAAGGCAGGGCCCTTGCCGGGCTTGACGTGCTGGAACTCGACGACGGACCAGAGCTGGCCGCCGTCGAGCTTGAGCACAAGGCCGTTCTTGAGGTCGTTCGTGGATGCCACGGTTGCGGGATCTCCTGGACTACAGCTGGTGGAGACCAGAGAGCCGCGGTGCGCCGTTATCAGCCAATGCCGCCAGCCGGAAACTGTCAGCCAGGACTACAGCGCGAGCAGCTCTTTGGTCGTGATGGTGAGTAGCTCGGGTCCGCCGTCCGCCTCGGGGCGGACGACGAGCGTATCGTCGATCCGGACACCGCCCCGGCCCGGGAGGTGGACCCCCGGTTCGACGGTGACCGGCACACAAGCGTCCAGTTTACCCATGGCCGACGCCGAGAGCCGAGGGTCCTCGTCGATTTCGAGGCCCACACCGTGTCCGGTACGCGTCTCCAGCCCGTCCCCGTACCCCGCGGCGTCCAGCACCTGGCGGGTCGCCCGGTCCACGTCCCGGTACGCCATCCCCGGCAGCAGCGCCTCCCGTCCGGCCCGCTGAGCGGCGAAGACGAGGTCGTAGAGCTCGACCTGCCAGTCCGCGGGCGAGGGGCCGATGACGAACGTACGGCCCACCTGGCAGCGGTATCCCCGGTAGTCGGCGCCCAGGCAGATGGTGAGGAAGTCGCCCTCCTCGACCCGCCGGTCGGTCGGCAGATGCCCGGCCCGGCCCGCGTGCGGCCCCGCGGCGACCACGGTGGGGAACGCCGGTCCGTCCGCCCCGTGATCCACCAGACGGCGTTCCAGCTCCAGCGCGAGATGGCGCTCGGTGCGGCCCACCAGGATCGATTCCAGCAGCTCGCCGAGCGCCTGGTCGGCCAGCTCCCCGGCGATCCGCATACAGGAGATCTCCTCGTCGTCCTTGACGATCCGCAGCTGCTCGACGGCCCGCCCCAGGTCGGCGAGGCGCAGCCGCGGGGCGGCGGTGGCGAGCGCCCGGTGGCGGGCCACGGTCAGATCGTGTTCCTCGACGGCCAGCGACTCGGCGCCGTCCACCGCCGCCAGGTCGGCGGCGGCCACGGCCGGGTCGCCGTCCGGTCCGGACAGCATCAGAAGCCGCAGATCCTCCGGATGCGGGCCCGACCCAGGCCCCCACGAGGACGCCTCGGGCGCCACCAGGACGTCCTGGACGGGCCCGAGCAGCAGCGTGGCGCCCGGGGGCGCGTCGCCGCACAGGTAGCGCACGTTGGCGGGCCGGGAGACCAGGGCGGCCTCGCTCCCGGCCGCCGCGTACTGGTCGTGCAGGCGGGCACGTCGGGCCGCGTACACCTGGGACATGCCCCTGAGCGTACGCACTCCGCCCCGCCCCGGCCGTTCGGACGGGTCCGGATGGGTCCCCGCCCTTTGGGTGCGTCCGGCGCTCGGGCAACCCCGTCTTACCGGCGAGTGAGCCGAAGGGGCGCGCCGGTGTCGAAAGGGAGAGCGCGCGGAGACTCCGAGGAACGAGGAGTCGAGCACGGTCAACCGTCGGCACCGGCTTTTGCGTCCCGGAGGCGAACCGAGCCCTAAAAAGAGGGCGGGCTCGCTATTGAACGGGCCACTACCTCGTCCAGCATGCGGGCGGTGGTCTCGACGTCGTATGTCGAGTTGTCGATGATCGGCAGACCGGAGCCGTACCAGCCCGCCATGCGGCCGTGGATGCGGGCGACCTCGTCGTCGCTGAGGCGGCGGTTGCCGCTGCGGGCCGCGTTCCGCTCCAGGACGATTTCGAGGCCGGGCAGCACGACCACGGGCAGGAGGCCGGGGCCGACGTGCCGCTTCCAGCCGCCGAGTCCGACGACGGGGCGGTCCGGGAAGACGGCGTCGTCGAGGATGCAGGAGATGCCGTTGGCGAGGAAGTTACGGGCGGCGAAGCCGCAGGTGCGGCGTGCGAGGCGGTACTGCGCCTCGGAGTTCTCGTTCCAGCCCGACTGGGGGTTGGCGAAGCCCGACCTGACCCATTCGCGGACGTCGTCGAGGCTGATGTGGGCGGTGGGCACCCGGCGGCGGTCGGCCCAGTAGCGGGCGACGGTGGTCTTGCCCGCTCCGGCCGGTCCGATGAGCAGCACCGCGACGGCCGCCTGCGAGGCGTCGGCCATCGCCGGGTCGGCGGGCGGGTGGGGCAGCGGGACGGGCCCGCCGGGCGGGAGCTGGATGTGGCCGGTGGTGCCGGAGCGGTCGACGGACGGCCCGGGGGGCGGCTGCGGGGTGGGGTGCCCGGTGTGCGGATGGCCCGCCACCGGGGGCGCGGGCGGGGCGGGCACCGGGGGCACGGGCACCGGCGGCATGGGCGCCGCGGGGTGCGCGGGCGGGGCCGGTGGGGTGGGCGCCGGAGGTACGGGCGGGGCCGGGGGGTGCGCATGGGGACCGGGGGGCTGGCTCGCGCTCTGAACCCAGCCTGCGCCCTGCGGCCCGGGCCCCTGGCCCGTCGGCCGGTGGGACGGTGGCAGCGGAGCTCCCACAGCGTGCTGCATCCGGTGGCACTCCGTCTCGTACAGGCGGCAGTCGTGACGGACAACTGTCGCGTGGTGACACGGCGCTGAGGCCGCTCCTACCGAACGGTACCTGCCCAGGACCGCGCTGTGTGAACGCCTTGGAAACCCGAAGAGTGCCCGTCTTACCGCGCCGGCCAGGCAATTTGTCCGCGGTGGCCCGTAACTGCGGGCGGGTTCCGGGGTGTTCGAAAGCCCGCGGCGGCGCCGCGGGCTTCGAAGGCGATGACACAGTTGTGACGGAATCCGGTCAGCCCGCGGAGGTCTCCCGGGAGATCTCCCCGTAGGCCGCGAGCAGCACCGCCGGGTCCGGCCCCTCCAGCACGGTCGGCTTGGCGATGCCGTCCAGCACGATGAAGCGCAGCAGATCACCGCGGGACTTCTTGTCGACCTTCATGGTCTCCAGCAGCTTGGGCCACTGGTCGCCGCGGTAGGTGAGCGGCAGGCCGACGGACTCCAGGACGGCGCGGTGCCGGTCGGCGGTGGCGTCGTCCAGGCGGCCCGCGAGACGGCCCAGTTCGGCGGCGAAGACCATGCCGACGGAGACGGCGGCGCCGTGCCGCCAGTTGTAGCGCTCGTTCTTCTCGATGGCGTGCGCGAGCGTGTGCCCGTAGTTGAGGATCTCGCGCAGGCCGGACTCCTTGAGGTCGCTGGAGACGACCTCGGCCTTGACCCGGATGGAGCGTTCGATCAGCTCGGCGGTGTGCTCACCGCCGGGGACGCGGGCGGCCGCCGGGTCCTGCTCGATCAGCTCCAGGATGGCCGGGTCGGCGATGAACCCGGCCTTGATGACCTCGGCGAGGCCGCTGATGTAGTCGTTGGCGGCCAGCGAGTCCAGCGCGGCCAGGTCGCACAGCACCCCGGCCGGGGGGTGGAAGGCGCCGACGAGGTTCTTGCCCTCGGCGGTGTTGATGCCGGTCTTGCCGCCGACCGCCGCGTCGACCATGCCGAGGACGGTCGTCGGGACGGCGATCCAGCGCACCCCGCGCAGCCAGGTCGCGGCGACGAAGCCCGCGAGGTCGGTGGTCGCGCCGCCGCCGACGCCGATGATCACATCGCTGCGGGTGAAGCCGGTCTGGCCGAGCGCCTTCCAGCAGTACGCGGCGACCTCGGCGGTCTTGGCCTCCTCCGCGTTCGGCAGCTGGATCGCGATGGCGTCGTACCCCTGGTCGGCGAGGTCCTGGCGGATCGCCTCACCGGTGTCGGCCAGCGCCTCGGGGTGCAGGACGGCGACGCGCTTGACCGCGTCCCCGATGAGCCCGGGCAGCTCGCCGAGGAGCTGGCGGCCGACCAGGACCTCGTACGGCGCGGTGCCCGCGGTGCCGCCGACCTGGATGCGCGTGGGGGTTTCGGTGCTCATGCCTTCTTCAGCTCCAGTGCGTCCATGACGGCGTCGACGACCTCGTCGGGGGTACGGCCCTCGGTCGTCACGACGGCCCGGGCCACTTCGGTGTACAGCGGGCGGCGCTGCTTCATCAGCTCCCGCCAGCGCTGGCGGGGGTTGACGGCGAGCAGCGGGCGCGGGGCGTCCAGGCCGGTGCGCTTGACGGCCTCGGCGACGCCCATCTCCAGGAAGACCACCGGGAGGCCGGTGAGCAGGGCGCGGGTGTCCGGGTCCAGGATCGCGCCGCCGCCGAGCGCCAGCACTCCCCGGTGACCGGCGACGGCGGCCTGCACGGCCTGCCGCTCCAGCTCGCGGAAGTGGGGCTCGCCCTCGTCGATGAAGATCTCGGAGATTTCCTTGCCCGCGGTCTCCACGATGTCGGTGTCGGTGTCGCGGAACGTGGTGTCCAGCCGCTCCGCGAGCGCCCGTCCGACGGTGCTCTTCCCGACGCCCATGGGCCCGACCAGGACCGCGGCGGGCCCCTCCGGTGCGCTGGAACCCTCTGGTGTGCCGGGTCCCTCCGGTGTGCTGGAGGCGGTCACCGGATGGCCAGGCTGTCGAGGAAGCCCTGGACGTTACGGCGGGTCTCGGCGACCGAGTCACCGCCGAACTTCTCGGCGACCGCGTCCGCCAGCACCAGGGCCACCATCGCCTCGGCGACGATCCCGGCGGCCGGTACCGCGCATACGTCCGAGCGCTGGTGGTGGGCCTTGGTGGCCTCGCCGGTGGCGACGTCGACGGTGGCCAGCGCGCGGGGCACGGTCGCGATGGGCTTCATCGCGGCCCGCACCCGCAGCAGCTCGCCCGTGGTCAGCCCGCCCTCGGTGCCGCCGGAGCGGCCGGAGGTGCGCTTGATGCCGTCGTCGGTCGAGACGATCTCGTCGTGCGCCTGCGAGCCGGGCACCCGGGCGAGGTCGAAGCCGTCGCCGACCTCGACACCCTTGATGGCCTGGATACCCATCAGCGCGGCGGCCAGCCGGGCGTCCAGCCTGCGGTCCCAGTGCACATGCGAGCCGAGGCCCACCGGCACGCCGTACGCCAGCACCTCGACGACGCCGCCGAGGGTGTCGCCGTCCTTGTGGGCCTGGTCGATCTCGGCCACCATCGCCTTGCTCGCGTCCGCGTCCAGGCAGCGCACCGGGTCGGCGTCGAGCCGCTCGACGTCGGACGGCTCGGGGTAGACGCCGTACGGAGCCTTGGCGGCGGCCAGCTCGGTCACATGGGAGACGATCTCGATCCCGGCCGTCTCCTTCAGGTAGGAGCGGGCGACCGTGCCGAGGGCGACGCGGGCGGCGGTCTCACGGGCGCTGGCGCGCTCCAGGATGGGCCGCGCCTCGTCGAAACCGTACTTCTGCATGCCCGCGAGGTCGGCGTGGCCGGGGCGGGGTCGGGTCAGCGGCGCGTTGCGGGCCAGCCCGTCGAGGATCTCCGGGTCGACCGGGTCGGCGGCCATCACCTGCTCCCACTTGGGCCACTCGGTGTTGCCGACCATGATCGCGACCGGGGAGCCGATGGTCAGACCGTGCCGGACGCCGCCGATGAAGGTGACCTCGTCGCGCTCGAACTTCATCCGCGCCCCGCGGCCGTAGCCGAGACGGCGCCGCGCGAGGGCGTCCGCCACCATGTCGGTGGTGATCGGCACCCCTGCGGGCAGCCCCTCCAGCGTCGCCACAAGCGCGGGGCCGTGCGACTCCCCCGCGGTCAGCCAGCGCAACCTGCTCAACGGTGCTCCCTCATGCGTTGCCCCTCGACGTCTCGTGGCGGGACCTGGTGGGGCCTGGCCCGCCTCCTCCGATCCTCCCACGTCCGCCCGGGCGCCCGGGGCAGTGGTCCATCAGACGGACCTGCGCATGAGACACCGCGCGGGCGCCGGGCGCGGGCGGGCACGACCGGCGTCGGGCGCGGGCCGGCGTCAGGAACGGGCGGCGAGGGCCGCCTCGCCCGCCTCGCGCATCGCCGCGAGCGGCGCCGGGGCGCGCCCGGTCATCTGCTCGACCTGCGGCACCGCCTGGTGGACCAGCAGGTCGAGGCCGCCGACCACCGCGCCGCCGCGCGCCGACCAGGCGGCGGCCAGCGCGGTCGGCCAGGGGTCGTAGAGGACGTCGAAGAGCGTGCCGGGACGTTCGGGGACGGACGCCGCGAGCGCGTCGGTCGTCCCGGCGGGGGTGGTGGCGATCACCAGGGGGGCATCGAACGCCTCGGGCGCGGCGGCCCAGTCCGCCGTACGCACCGCCACGCCCAGCCGCTCGCCCCACTGCCGCATCTCGGCGGCCCGGGCCTCGCTGCGGACGTACGCGGTGACCTCGCCGTCGCAGACGCGGGCGAGCGCGGCCAAGGCGGAGGAGGCGGTGGCTCCGGCGCCGAGGACGGCGGCCCGCTCCACCCGCTGGACGCCGCGCTCCGCGAGCGCCGCCACCATGCCGGGGATGTCCGTGTTGTCGCCGAGCTGTCGGCCGTCTTCGGTCAGGACGACCGTGTTGACCGCCTCCACCGAGGCCGCCGTGTCGCTGATGCCGTCCAGCAGCGGGATGACCGCGCGCTTGAGCGGCATGGTCACCGAGAACCCCGCCCAGCCCTGCTCCCCCGTCTCGCCGATCCGCTCGAAGAAGCCCGGCAGCGCGGCCTCGTCCAGTTCGACGGCGCCATAAGTCCAGCCGTCGAGACCCAGCTTCCGGTACGCGGCGTTGTGCAGCGCCGGGGACAGGGAGTGGGCGACCGGCGAACCGAGCACGGCCGCCCGGCGGGTGTGCGACATGGCTTTCCTCAGTTGTTTCTGCGCTGCTTGTTGAACTTGTCGACCAACTTCTGGTGCTCCGCGTAGGTCTTGGAGAACTCGCTCGTCTTGCCGTCGAGCGAGATGAAGTAGAACCACCCGTTGCCGGTCGGGTTCACGGACGCCTTCAGCGCGTCCGCACCCGGATTACCGATGGGTCCGGGCGGCAGCCCCTTGTAGAAGTAGGTGTTGTACGGGTTGTCGTATCCCTTGATCTCGCTGAGCGAGATATCGAGCTTGCTCTGGTTCTTGATGTAGTTGTACGTCGAGTCGAATTCCAGCTTGCCATTGGTCTCGGTGTTGCCGACCTTGAGCCGGTTGTAGACCACCTCGGCCATCTGCCGGAAGTCGCTGTGAGTGATGCCCTCCGCCTGGACCAGGCTCGCCACCGTGAGCAGCTGGAGCGGGGAGTCGAGGCCCGCTTCCTTGGCCTTGCCCTCAAGGTCGATCTTCGCGTAGTTCCTCGTGGCCTCGGCGATCATCTTGCGCAGCACGTCCGCGGGTTTGGCGCTCTTGGCCACGCTGTAGCGGGACGGGTAGAGGAATCCTTCCAGCGGATCTTTGATCTTCGCATTGTCATTCGCCCAGGAAGGCAGCCCGAGGTTCTTGGCCTCCTTCTTGGCAACGCCCGCCGTGGTGCCCGCCTTGACGCCGGTCTTCTTGTCGATCGCCGCGTAGATCGTCGCGTCGCGCATGCCCTCGGTGACGATCAGGGCGTTGTTTCCCGCGGGGCTGAGCATCAGCTTCACCGCGGCCGCGCCGGACATTTCCTTGCGGAGGCTGTAGCTGCCCGGCTGGACGAACTTGCCGCTGTCCTCGACGGCTTCCACGAATGCGCCGCTGCTCTTCACCACGCCCTTTTCGGCAAGGATGCCGCCGATTTCGGCGTTGCCCGACCCGTCGGGGACCTCCACCTCGACCTGACCGGCGCCCTGGCCCGCGTAGTCCGGTGCCGGGCCGAAGCGGGTCTGCCAGAAGTCATAGGCGAAGTAGCCGCCTCCGCCGACGACACCCACCAGGACGACGGTGACGAAGAGACAGGCGACCCCGTTGCGGCCCTTGGGTTTGGACTTCGCCTTCTTGGACTCCGCCTTCGCGGACTTCTTGGACTTCTTGGACTTCTTCGAACGGCCTTCGGAGACGGCGTCCTCGTCGTCGTCCGCCGTGCTGCCGCCGCCGTCGGTACCACTGTCACGGAAAAACGGATGGTCGTCCGGGCGGTCCTGCGGGGCCTCCCGCGGCTCCTCCGCAGCATCCTGCGGCACCTGGGGCATCTGCTGGGTCCCCCCCGGCAGCTGCGCGTCCGGCTGGGCCGCCTGCGGGGGTTCCTGCACCGCCTGCTGAGGGAAGCCCGCCTGGGCACCGCCCTGGGCCGCGTAGCCGTACGGGTCGTTGGGGTCCATCCCGGCGCCGTACGAGGCGTCCCAGCCGCCGTTGTCGTATCCCTGCTGTACCTGCTGTACCTGCTGTGCCTGCTGTGCCTGCTGGTCCCAGGGTGACTGCTGTTGCTGCTGCGGGAACGGCTGGGCGTCCTGCGGGTATCCGTGCGGGTACTGCTGGTGTCCGTAGGGGTCCTGCCCGTAGAGGTCCTGGCCGTGGATGCCCGGGGCGTAGCCGTCCTGCGCGTAACCATCCCGCGCGTAGCCGTCGGGGGCGTAGCCGTCGGGGGCGTAGCCGTCCTGCGCGTAGGGGCCCTGCCCGTAGGGGTCGTTCGGGTCCTGCGGGTACGGTTCCTGACCGGTCACCGCCGGGTGCCCGCCCCATCCCTGGTCCCCGTACAACGGGTCCTCGGGATGCCACGGTTGGGAGCCGGGTCCCCGGCCGTACTCAGTCATCGAACCCCTAGCGATGGCGGTGGCAGCCGCCCAGTGCGCTCGGGGCACAAGCGATGGCTGCCATGTCGCGCGGAACGTTACCGTATCGCGATCAGATGACCACTTCGACGGCCTCGCCCGGCGCCCGGCCGGAGGTCCGCTCGGTCTCCAGCGCGCTCTGCAGAATGACGACCGCGGCTGCCTGGTCAACCACCGAACGGCCCTTCTTCGACGACACCCCGGACGCCCGGAGGCCATGCGCCGCTGTGACGGTCGTCATACGCTCGTCGACCAGCCGTACGGAGACCGGCTGGACCCGCCGCGCCAGCTCCCGGGCGAACGTGCGCACCTTGGCCGCGGCCGGCCCCTCGCGCCCGTTGAGCGAGCGCGGGAGGCCGACCACCACCTCGATGGGCTCGTACTCCTCGACGATGGCCGCCAGCCGCTTGTGGGCGGCCGGGATGTCGCGTCCCGGCACGGTCTCCACGGGGGTGGCGAGGATTCCGTCGGGGTCGCACGAGGCGACCCCGATCCGGGCGTCCCCGACGTCGATGGCGATGCGCCGACCGCGTCGCACGGTTACTTGCCCGATTCCGCGACGAGCCGCTCGACGGCCTCGATGGCGTCGCCGATGGCGTCCGGGTTCTGGCCGCCGCCCTGGGCGACGTCCGGCTTGCCGCCGCCTCCGCCGCCGAGCGTCTTGGCGGCGGTACGGACCAGGTCACCGGCCTTGAGGCCGCGCTCGCGGGCCGCCTCGTTGGTGGCGATGACGGTCAGCGGACGGCCGCCTCCCACGGTGAACAGGGCGACGACGGCGGGCCGGTCGACGGCCCCCGACTTCTGGTCCAGCCGTCCGCGCACGTCCAGCACCAGCTTGCGCAGGTCGTCGGCGGTCGTGCCGTCCGGCACCCGGCCGGTGGCCAGGGTGACGCCCCGGACGTCCTTGGCGCCCTCGGCCAGCCCGGCGGCGGCCTGCAGCACCTTCTCGGCGCGGAACCGCTCGATCTCCTTCTCGGCGTCCCTGAGCTTGGCGAGCATGCCGGAGATCTTCTCCGGAAGCTCCTCGGGACGGCCCTTGACCAGGTCGGTGAGCTGGGAGACGACCGTGTGCTCACGGGCGAGGAAGTTGTACGCGTCCACGCCGACCAGGGCCTCCACCCGGCGCACACCGGAGCCGATGGAGGACTCACCGAGCAGCTTCACCAGGCCCAGCTGGGCGGTGTTGTGGACGTGCGTACCGCCGCACAGCTCCTTGGAGAAGTCGCCGATGGTCACCACGCGCACCCGGTCGCCGTACTTCTCGCCGAACTCGGCGATGGCGCCCTGCTTCTTGGCGTCGTCCATGCTCATCACCTCGGCGGTGACGTCGAGTTCGCGGGAGAGCACCTCGTTGATCTTCTGCTCGACGTCGGTGAGCACCCCGCCGGGGACGGCGGACGGCGAACCGAAGTCGAAGCGGAAGCGGCCGGGCGAGTTTTCCGAACCGGCCTGGGCGGCGGTCGGGCCCAGGGCGTCGCGCAGCGCCTGGTGGGTGAGGTGGGTGGCGCTGTGGGCGCGGGCGATGGCCCGGCGGCGCTTGATGTCGATCTCGGCGTACGCGGCGGAGCCGACCGTCACCTCGCCGACCTGGACGACGCCCTTGTGCACGCTCACGCCGGGCACCGGCTGCTGGACGTCCCGCACCTCGACGACGGCGCCGGAGGCCAGCTTGATCTTGCCGGTGTCGGCGAGCTGACCGCCGCCCTCGGCGTAGAACGGGGTGCGGTCGAGGACGACCTCGACGTCGTCGCCCTCGGAGGCGGCGGGCGAGGAGGCCCCGTCGACCAGCAGACCGACGACGGTGGACTCGCCGGAGATGTCGCTGTAGCCGGTGAAGACGGTCGAGCCGGAGGTGTCGGCGACCTCGCGGTAGGCGGACAGGTCGGCGTGGCCGGTCTTCTTGGCCTTCGCGTCGGCCTTGGCGCGCTCCCGCTGCTCCCGCATCAGGCGGCGGAAGCCGTCCTCGTCCACCGAGAGGCCCTGTTCGGCGGCCATCTCCAGGGTGAGGTCGATCGGGAAGCCCCAGGTGTCGTGGAGCAGGAACGCCTTGTCGCCGGGGAGCACGCTGCCGCCCGCGGACTTGGTGTCGGTGACGGCGGTGTCGAGGATGTTGGTGCCGGCCTTGAGGGTCTTCAGGAAGGCCGCCTCCTCGGCGAGCGCGACGGTCTCGACGCGCTTGCGGTCGGTCAGCAGCTCCGGGTACTGCTGGCCCATCGTCTTGAGGACGACGTCCACCAGCTCGCCGACGACCGGCTCGGTGGCGCCGAGGATGCGCATGTTGCGGATGGCGCGGCGCATGATGCGGCGCAGCACATAGCCGCGGCCCTCGTTGCCGGGGGTGACGCCGTCGCCGATGAGCATGACGGAGGTGCGCATGTGGTCGGCGACCACGCGCAGCGATACGTCGGACTCGTGGGCGGCGCCGTAGGCGACCCCGGTCAGCTCGGTGGCCTTGTCCATCACGACGCGCAGGGTGTCGGTCTCATACATGTTCCGCACGCCCTGCAGGATCATCGCGAGGCGTTCGAGGCCGAGGCCGGTGTCGATGTTCTGGCTGGGCAGCTCGCCGAGGATGGGGAAGTTCTCCTTGCCCTCGCCCGCGCCCCGCTCGTACTGCATGAAGACCAGGTTCCAGATCTCCACGTAGCGCTCGTCGTTGACGGCCGGGCCGCCCTCCACGCCGAACTCCGGACCACGGTCGTAGTTGACCTCGGAGCAGGGGCCGCAGGGGCCGGGCACGCCCATGGACCAGTAGTTGTCCTCCATTCCGAGCCGCTGGATTCGTGTCGAGGGGACGCCGACGACGTCGCGCCAGATGCGCTCGGCCTCGTCGTCCTGCTCGTAGACGGTGATCCACAGCTTCTCGGGGTCCAGCCCGTAGCCACCGTCCGCCACGGAGCCGGTGAGCAGCTCCCAGGCGTAGGTGATGGCGCCTTCCTTGAAGTAGTCGCCGAACGAGAAGTTGCCGCACATCTGGAAGAACGTGCCGTGCCGGGTGGTCTTGCCGACCTCTTCGATGTCCGGCGTACGCACGCACTTCTGCACGCTCACGGCGCGCTTGTAGGGCGGCTGGACCTCACCCAGGAAGAACGGCTTGAAGGGGACCATGCCCGCGTTGACGAGCAGCAGGGTCGGGTCGTCCGCGATGAGCGACGCCGACGGCACGACGGTGTGCCCGCGCTCCTCGAAGAAGCGCAGCCAGCGGCGGCGGATTTCAGCCGACTCCATCAGTGGTCCTCATTTCGGGCGTTCGGGTAGGGGTTCGTCGAGGTGTGGGTGAGCTGCGCCCGGCCGCGCTGGGCGGGCAGCTGCGTAAGGTCGTTGGGGGGCGCCGAAGTCAGGCCCAGGGCGTCCTTGAGCGCCACCTCGCGGTCGGCCATGCCGTCGCGCACGTCGAGCGCGAAGACCTTGATCCGCCGTCCGGCGAGCACCGCCCGGTCGGCGGCCTGCGCCGCCAGACTCTCGGGAGTGAGCTGATTGAGCTTGCGCTGGACCTTGGTGGTGGCCCACACACCGGCTGCGACGCCGGTGGTGAACCAGAATGTGCGGCGGAACATCCGGTCTCTCAGCCCTTCGATCCACGGTTGCGGCGGCCGCCCCGGCGGGCGGACGGCAAGGTCTTACCGATGACAACGGTGCGCGCGGGCCCCTCCCCGGGCGGCACCTTGCGGCCGATCGCGCGCCGGACGCCGTAGCCGAACGCCGCCATCTTGACCAGCGGTCCGCCGAAGGCGGAGGAGACGGTCGAGGACAGCGCCGAGGCGTTGGAGGTGACCTCCTGGACGTCGGAGGCGATCGAGTCCACGCGGGCGAGCTGAGTGTTCGCCTCCCGCACCGTCGCGGACGCCTCGCTGAGCAGCGGCACCGCCTGCTCGGTGACCTCATCCACCAGCCGGGTGGCCGCCTTGAGCGTCTGGGCGAGCCTCACCAGGGCGAGGGCGAGGAAGGACACCAGGATCGCCCAGAAGACGGCCACAAGAATCCCGGCCACCTCTCCACCGGACACGTTGCACCGCTCCCTGCTGCCGATCACGTCGGTCGTCGTTGTTCAGGTCGTCCGTCGTTCGAGTCGTCCGTCGCCCGCCGGTCTCGGGCGGTCGTCCGGGCGCGGGCGGCAGGTCTCGACCCTATCGCGCCGGGCAGGCACGGCCGAAACGCATTCCGCTCCGCCAAACAGCCCGCGGGTTCCCCCTCGACACACCGGTCGACGGGGAACCCGCGGGCTGGATGAGCAAGTACGGTCCGCTGGATCAGCGGGCGTAGTACTCGACGACGAGCTGCTCGTCGCAGATCACCGGGATCTCCTTGCGGTTCGGGTCCCGGTCGAGGCGGAAGGCGAGCGCCTTCAGGTTGACCTGCAGGTAGCGCGGGGTCTCGCCATCGGGGGCGTAGCCACCCTCGCGGGCCACCTGGAAGGGGTGCTTCTCGCGGCTGCGCTCGCGGACCATCACCACGTCGTCCGGGCGGACCCGGAACGAGGGCTTGTCGACCTTGCGGCCGTTGACCTCGATGTGACCGTGGACCACCATCTGGCGGGACTGGTAAACCGTGCGGGCGATTCCCGACCGCAGGACGAGCGCGTCCAGACGGCGCTCAAGCTCGATGATCAGGGCCTCGCCTGTCTTGCCATCGACCTTCCGAGCGCGGTCGTAGGCACGGGCCATCTGGCGCTCGCTGATGTCGTACTGAGCGCGCAGGCGCTGCTTCTCCAGCAGCCGGACCTTGTAGTCACTGGTCTGCTTGCGGCCACGGCCGTGCTCGCCGGGCGGGTAGGGACGGGCCTCGAAGTACTTGACGGCCTTCGGCGTCAGCGCGATGCCGAGTGCGCGCGACTTCTTGACCTTGGGACGCGACTGGTTCACGTGGAACGAACCTCCATGTAAGTTAGGTGAGCCTTACCTTAGCCGAGGAGAACGCATGTTTCGACCTGGGATCCCCCTGCCCAGCACTGCTCAGAGTCTTGAGGAGGGTCAGCCGCGTCCCAAGGAAGACGCCCTGCGGCCCACGGCGGCAGAGCGTGTACGGACTCTCGTCGACGCCAAGGCTACGGCGTCGTTGACGATTCCCGGAATCGAGGTCCCCGACGATCTCCCGACGGACGGACCGGCCGCCCGCGCCGTCACTCCGGACGGGGATGTGCTGTTGCTGGTCTCCGGCGCCTCACCGGCGGCCCGCGCCGCGGCCTACGCGCAGGACGACGATCTGACCTGCGTGATGGAGATCACGGACGTCGCCCCGGTCTCGGTTCCGCAGCGAATCCGCGGCCGCGCCTGGGTGGCCGGCTGGCTCACCCCCGTACGCGGCGGCGACCGCGCCACCAGCGCGGCACTGCTCGCCCAGCACCATCCGGTCGGAGAGCTGCTGGGCCTCGGGGAGGCGCTCCAGCCCGACTCCGCCGCCGGTCCCCGCGCCCGGACAGCCGCCTGGACGCTGCTGCGGCTGGAGGTCGCCGAGGCCTGTGTGGACGACCTGTGGGGTGCGGACGGCGTCGAGCCGGAGGAGTTCGCGCAGGCCACCCCCGACCCGCTCGCCCCGCACGAGGCCGAGCTGCTGCAGCATCTGCACGCGGCCCACAGCGACCAGGTGCACGGGCTGTGCGCGCTGCTGGGCGAGCGCTCGTCCGCGGTGTGCACCCGCGGCCCCGCGACCCCCCTGGCCCTCGACCGCTTCGGCCTGCGTGTCCGCTTCACGGACGACGCCGACCAGCCGTTCGACGCGCGCTTCGACTTCCCGGAGCCGGTGCGGAGCGTCACCGAACTGCGCCGCGCGATGCACACCCTGTTCGAGGCGGCCGCCGACTAGGCCCGGGCGTCGCGCCAGGCGCCCCCGGGCCAGGGGTGAGGGGGGCGGTGGGCCCCAAAGCCCTTACCGCGCGCTCCCTCTTACTGCGCTGTCACCGTGCGCGCCTTTACGAGGACTCCGGCTTACGAGGACTCCGGCGGCGGGTCACCGCGCAGCCGCGCCCGGACCCGCTCGACCACATCGGCGTAGCGGGCCTCCGCCCCGTACCGCGTCGGCTCGTAGTAGCGCTTCCCGTGGATCTTGTCCGGTGCGTACTGCTGCGCCGCGATGCCGCCCGGCAGATCGTGCGGATACAGATACCCCTGGGCGTGGCCGAGCTTTTCGGCGCCCTTGTAGTGCCCGTCCCGCAGATGCGGCGGCACCGGGCCCGCGAGCCCGGCCCGCACATCCGCCATCGCCGCGCCGATCGCGGTCGTGGCCGCGTTGGACTTGGGCGCGAGCGCCAGCGCGATCGTGGCATGGCTCAGCGTCAGGGCGGCCTCGGGGAAGCCGATCAGCGCGACCGCCTGCGCCGCCGCCACGGCGGTGGGCAAGGCGGTCGGGTCGGCCAGCCCGATGTCCTCACTCGCCGAGATCATCAGCCGCCGCGCGATGAACCGGGGGTCCTCCCCCGCCTCGATCATCCGCGCCAGATAGTGGAGCGCGGCATCCACGTCCGAGCCGCGGATCGACTTGATGAGAGCGCTTGCCACGTCATAGTGCTGATCACCGTCCCGGTCATAGGTGACCGCGGCCCGGTCGACCGCCTCCTCCAGCGTGGTCAGCGAGATCTCCGCCTCGCCCTTGGCGATCGCCGCCCCGGCGCCCGCCTCCAGCGCGGTGAGCGCCCGCCGGGCGTCGCCGCCCGCGATCCGCAGCAGATGCCCCTCGGCCTCCTCGGGGAGGGTGACCGCGCCGCCGAGCCCCCGCTCGTCGGCCAGCGCGCGACGGAGCAGCCCGCGCAGATCGTCGTCGGTGAGCGACTCCAGGGTGAGCAGCAGCGAGCGGGACAGCAGCGGGGAGATCACCGAGAAGTACGGGTTCTCGGTGGTGGCCGCGATCAGGGTGACCCAGCGGTTCTCCACGGCGGGCAGCAGCGAATCCTGCTGCGCCTTGCTGAAACGGTGGATCTCGTCCAGGAAGAGCACGGTCTCCCGGCCGTACGCCCCCGAGGAGCGGCGCGCCCCGTCGATGACGGCGCGCACCTCCTTCACCCCCGCGGTGATCGCGGACAGCTCCACGAACCGCTTCTGGGTGGCCTGGCTGACCACGTACGCGAGCGTGGTCTTCCCGATACCGGGCGGCCCCCACAGCAGGACCGAGGACGGCCCGGCCGGACCTCCGCTGCCCTCGCCGACCAGTCTCCGCAACGGCGACCCGGGGCGCAGCAGATGCTGCTGGCCCACGACCTCGTCCAGCGTGCGCGGGCGCATGCGCACGGCCAGCGGACTGCTGGCCGGGTCCTTCTCCTGGCGGTCTTCGGCGGCGGCGGTGAACAGATCTGGCTCCACCCGGGAAGCCTATGACACCCCACCGACAGTGCCCCTTCCCCGGGGCCGGGGCCTGCTGCTCCCCGAAGCTGGGGCTAGCTGGTCCAGAAGTCCCACCAGCGCGTCAGGATGAGCATCCCGATCACGCCGATCCACATCACCGGCACCACCCAGTGGAACTCCAGCAGCACGCGCCGCAGTCCGTCCGGCGCCGGGAGGTATCCGTGCTTGAGGTTGTGGCCGGTGACGTAGCAGAACATCACGATGGTGGCGACCCAGGCGAGGCAGCACCACAGGCACAGCGAGCCGATGACGTACAGCGACTCGTACTGGAGCCAGGTCACGAAGCCGACGCCGAAGAGGGTGCCCGCGTTGAACGTCAGCCAGTACCAGCGCGGGAAGCGCGCCCCGGCCAGCAGGGACACGCCTACGCAGATGACGATGCCGTAGGCGACCAGGCCGAGCATGGGGTTCGGGAAGCCGAACGCCGCGGCCTGCTTGCTCTCCATGATGTTGCCGCAGGAGACCACGGGGTTGAGGCTGCAGCCGGGGGTGAAGACCTTGCCGTCGGCCTTGTACTCAAGGATCTTGTTCTTGTCGAGCGTGATGACCCAGGCCGCCAGCAGCCCCATCGCGCCGGTGATCACGAGCAGGAGCGCGAAGGCGCGGCCGCCTCCCGTTCCGGCCCGTGCGCCGTCCCGCGCCTCGTCGGACTCCACGTCGTCCATCAGTGTCGTCGCCATATCGCCGTCCGTCGCTCTCCACACTTTCCGGCCCCGTCGGGCACGGCCATTGTGCCCCAACCCATGGCCCGGTACTGCCGCGTTGCCCGGACCCGGCCATATTCCCGTGTCGCCCGTTCGGCGGACATAAGGACAGGCCGGGGCGCCGGAATCCCGCCCCCGAGGGGGCGGAAACGGCGCTCGGGGAGCGGTGCCGGGCGGCGGACCGATTGACCGGATGAACCGGACCCGCCGTGTTGACGGCCGACCGGCTCCGGGTCAGCTCAGCTTCGCCTGGAGCGTGGTCACGATCTTGGACAGCGGAACGGCCTCCTGCTCGCCCGACTCCATGTCCTTGAGCTGGACCATGCCCTCGGCGAAGTCCCGCTCGCCCGCCACGATCGCGTAGCGCGCCCCGCTCCGGTTCGCGGCCTTCATCGCGGCCTTGAGCCCCTTGCCGCCGTACGCGAAGTCCGTCGCCACGCCTTCCTTGCGCAGCTCGCCGACCACGCCGAAGAGGACCTTGCGGGCCTCCTCCCCCAGCGGCACGGCGAAGACGCTCGTCGCGTCGGGCAGGTCCAGCCGGACGCCCTCGGCCTCCAGCGCGAGCACCGTACGGTCGACGCCGAGCGCCCAGCCCACCGACGGGAGGGCCGGGCCGCCGATCATCTCGGACAGGCCGTCGTACCGGCCGCCGCCGCCGACCGCGGACTGCGAGCCGAGCCCGTCGTGGACGAACTCGAAGGTGGTCCGGGTGTAGTAGTCGAGGCCGCGGACCAGCTTCGGGTCGTCCTCGAACTCCACGCCCTGCGCGGTGATCAGCTCGCGCACCTGCGCGTGGTACTCCCGGCAGCCGTCGCACAGGTAGTCGCGCAGCAGCGGCGCCCCGGTCAGCTGCTTCTGGACCGCGTCGCGCTTGTCGTCGAGCACCCGCAGCGGGTTGATGTCGATGCGCCGCCGGGTGTCCTCGTCCAGGTCGAGCCCGCGCAGGAAGTCCTGGAGGGCGGCCCGGTAGACGGGGCGGCACTCGGTGTCGCCGAGCGAGTTCAGCAGGATGCGGAAGTCACGCAGCCCCAGCGACCGGTAGGCGTCGTGCGCGAGGATGATCAGCTCGGCGTCCAGGGCCGGGTCCTCGACGCCGATCGCCTCGGCGCCGACCTGCGAGAAGTGCCGGTAGCGGCCCTTCTGGGGGCGCTCGTAGCGGTAGTACGAGCCGGAGTACCAGAGCTTGACCGGCAGGCTGCCGGCCTTGTGCAGGTTGGCCTCCAGCGCGGCGCGCAGCACCGACGCCGTCCCCTCGGGGCGCAGCGCCAGCTCGTCGCCGCCCTTGGTGGTGAGGGTGTACATCTCCTTGGTGACGATGTCGGTGGACTCGCCGACACCGCGCGCGAAGAGCTCGACGTTCTCGAAGCCGGGGGTCTCGATGTAGCCGTAGCCGGATCGCCGGAGCGGGGTGGCGATGGCGTCCCGCACCGCGAGGTAGGTCGCGGAGACCGGCGGGATCAGGTCGTAGGTGCCCTTGGGGGCCTTGAAGGTGCTCAACGTGGGTTCTCTCGTCACATTCCTCGTCGCGGAGCCGCGGCCGCGTCGGCGGCGTCTCCGGGGCCGGCGGCCACCTGCCGCAGGAAGGGGTTGGTGGCGCGCTCGCGGCCGATGCTGGTCTGGGGGCCGTGGCCGGACAGCACCACGGTCGAGTCGTCGAGCGGCAGGCACACACGGGCCAGGGACTCGAGGATCTCGGCGTGGTCGCCGCCGGGCAGATCGGTGCGTCCGATGGAGCCGGCGAAGAGCAGGTCGCCCGAGAAGAACACCGGAGGGATGTCCGTCTGCTCGGGCAGCCTGAAGGTCACCGACCCCTTGGTATGGCCCGGCGCGTGCGCGACGGTGAACTCCATTCCGGCCAGCTTCAGTTCGGAGCCGTCGGCCAGCTCCTTGACGTCGTCCGGCTCGCCGACGGTCAGCTCGCCCATCAGCTGCGTCCCGATGGACCGCCCGAGCGCCTTGGCCGGGTCGCTCATCATGTAGCGGTCGGCGGGGTGAATCCACGCCGGTACGTCATGGGCACCGCAGACCGGGACGACCGAGGCGACATGGTCGATGTGGCCGTGGGTGAGGATGACGGCGACGGGCTTGAGCCGGTGTTTGGCGACGGCCTCCTCGACGCCTTGGGCCGCCTGATGGCCCGGGTCGATGATCACGCACTCCTCGCCGGCGGCGGGGGCGACCAGGTAGCAGTTGGTCCCCCAGGCCCCGGCGGGGAACCCGGCAATGAGCACGATCGTCCTTAAATGTCGTCCGGAAGAGTTCGGCCGGCGGAAGAATGTCGGCAGCTCCAGAGCCTACCGGCGGCGGCCCCGGCACAGCGAACCCGTATACGGTACGGCCGAGCCCTCCGGCAGGACACCGATTGGCATACGGCGTGAGGAGACGACCCGGTGGTCAGTAGCGAGCAGCGGCGGCGGCAGCTTGCCCGGGAGAAGTACCTGCGGCAGCAGCAGCGGCGTGAGACGGCACGGCATAAGACCCGTCAGCGCAATGTGGTGATCGCCTCCGTACTGGCCGTGGTGCTGGCCGGTGGCGGGGCCGTGGCGGCCGCGGGCGCCTTCTCCGGGGACGGCAAGGACAAGAAGGACGACGCCGCCGCGTCCACCCCCTCGGCCCCCGCCACCAGCAAGGCGCCGGACCCGTGCGCCAAGGAGGCGAAGGCGGTCGCGGGCAAGAAACCGAAGAAGATGTCGTTCAAGAAGGAGCCGGCGGTCACCATCGACAAGTCGGCCACGTATGCCATGAACATGGAGACCACCTGTGGTGACATCTCCATCGACATGGACGCGGGCAAGGCGCCGCACACGGTCAACTCGTTCAGTTTCCTGGCGGGCAAGGGGTACTTCGACCACACCAAGTGCCACCGGATGGTGAACCAGGGCATCTACGTGCTGCAGTGCGGCGACCCGCAGGGCACCGGCGCGGGCGGCCCGGGCTACACCCTCCCGGACGAGAACCTGAAGGACCCCTCGCTCAAGGGGAACAAGTACCCGGCGGGCACGGTCGCCATGGCGAACCAGTACAACGCGCAGACCAAGAAGGGCCGCGACAGTGGCGGCAGCCAGTTCTTCCTGGTCTACAAGGACAGCCAGCTGCCGCCGGACTACACCCCCTTCGGAAAGCTCTCCAAGGAGGGTATGAAGGTCCTGAAGAAGATCGCCGCAGCCGGAGCGGCACCCGCCGATCAGATGGGGAACACCGCTCCGAACGCCAGCGTGGTGATCAACGAGGCGACGGTCACCAAGTCCTGAGGTCGCCGGGCGTGCGTACCGCGAAATTTCGGTCGCGCAGGATACGGACAGCCGGGGCACCGGTCGCCTATGTTGGCGTTGTACAGGGTGTCTGCCGCGATGGCCGCACCACCCTGCTGGGAGACCGGCCCGGGCGTCGCTGCCCGGCCGGAAGAAACTGTGGACGATGCCCGCGGGACGCGCGCCCGCCCCGGCATCATGTGGAGGAGGCGCTGTGAGCAGCGAGCCTTGGGGCCGCGTCGACGAGGCGGGGACCGTGTACGTGCGTACGGCCGACGGTGAGCAGGTCGTCGGATCGTGGCAGGCGGGGTCGCCCGACGAGGCCCTCGCCTACTTCGAGCGCAAGTACGACGGTCTGGTCGTCGAGATCGACCTTCTCGAGCGCCGGGTCAAGACCACCGACCTGTCGGCCAAGGACGCGACGGCGGCCATCGAGCACATCCGGCACCAGCTCGACGAGCACCATGTGGTCGGCGATCTGGAGGCGCTGCGCAAGCGGCTCGACCAGCTCGCCAAGGACGTCGAGGCGCGCCGCGAGGAGCGCCGGGCGGCCAAGGCGGTCCAGACCGACGAGGCCCGCCAGGCCAAGGAGGCGCTGGTCGCCGAGGCCGAGGAGCTGGCGGCCAGCGAGCAGTGGCGGGCGGCCGGGGAGCGGCTGCGCGCCCTGGTCGACACCTGGAAGGGCCTGCCGCGGCTGGACCGCAAGACGGACGACCAGCTGTGGCACCGGTTCTCGCACGCCCGCTCGGCGTTCTCCAAGCGGCGCAAGGCGCACTTCGCGGCGCTGGACGCGCAGCGCGAGGAGGCCCGGCAGACCAAGGAGAAGCTGGTCGCCGAGGCGGAGGCGCTGTCCGGCTCCACCGACTGGGGGCCGACCGCGGCCCGCTACCGGGAGCTGATGTCCGACTGGAAGGCCGCGGGCCGCGCGCAGCGCGAGCACGAGGACGACCTGTGGAACCGCTTCCGGGGCGCTCAGGACGTCTTCTTCCAGGCCCGGGGCGCGGTCTTCGCGGAGCGCGACGCCGAGCAGCGGGAGAACCTGACCCGCAAGGAGGAGCTGGTCGTCGAGGCCGAGAAGCTGCTGCCGATCTCGGACCTGAAGGCGTCCCGCGCGGCGTTCCGGTCGATCAACGAGCGGTGGGAGGCCGTCGGCCATGTGCCGCGGGACGCCCGCGCCCGCATCGAGGGCCGGCTGCACGCGGTCGAGCGCGCCTTCCAGGAGGCCGACGAGACCGAGTGGCGGCGTACGAACCCCGAGGCGCGGGCGCGCGCCCAGGGGCTCACCGGGCAGCTTCATGACGCCGTCGACAAGCTGCGTTCCCAGGTCGACGCTGCCCGCGCGGCGGGGAACAACGCGAAGGCCGACAAGCTCTCCAAGGAGCTGGAGGGCCGGCAGGCGCTACTGGACCAGGCGCTCAAGGGCCTGGAGGAGTTCGGCGGCTGACGCCCGGCACCTGACACAGCGGAAACGCGAAGAGCGGCCCCGGGAGAGCCCGGGGCCGCTCTTCGCGTTCTGCGGCGCTTTCTCAGCGTGCGCGGGCCGAAGTGACCCGGTACACGTCGTAGACGCCCTCGACGCCGCGTACAGCCTTCAGGACGTGTCCCAGATGCTTGGGGTCGCCCATCTCGAACGTGAAGCGCGAGGTGGCCACCCGGTCGCGGGAGGTCTGGACGGCCGCGGACAGGATGTTCACGTGCTGGTCGGACAGGACGCGGGTGACGTCCGACAGCAGCCGGGACCGGTCCAGCGCCTCGACCTGGATGGCGACCAGGAAGACCGACGACTGGGTGGGCGCCCATTCGACTTCGAGAATGCGCTCGGGCTGCTGGGAGAGCGAGTCCACGTTGACGCAGTCGGCGCGGTGCACGGAGACGCCGCTGCCGCGGGTGACGAAGCCGATGATCGGGTCGCCCGGCACGGGCGTACAGCACCGGGCCAGCTTGACCCACACGTCCTCGACGCCCTTGACGACGACGCCCGGGTCGGCGTTGGAGCGGCGCTTGGAGCGCCGGATGGGCGGGGCGGTCTCGGCGATGTCCTCGTTGGCCGCCTCCTCGCCGCCGAGGGCCGAGACGAGCTTGCCGACGACGCTCTGCGCGGAGACATGGCCCTCGCCGATGGCCGCGTAGAGCGAGGAGATGTCCGGGTAGCGCATCTCATGGGCGAGGGTGACCAGCGAGTCGCCGGTCAGGATGCGCTGGATCGGCAGGTTCTGCTTGCGCATCGCCCGGACGATCGCGTCCTTGCCCTGCTCGATGGCCTCGTCGCGGCGCTCCTTGGAGAACCAGCCGCGGATCTTGTTGCGGGCCCGCGGTGACTTGACGAAGCCCAGCCAGTCGCGGGACGGCCCGGCACCGGCCGCCTTGGAGGTGAAGACCTCCACCAGGTCACCGTTGTCGAGGGTCGACTCCAGCGGCACCAGACGCCCGTTGACCCGCGCCCCGATCGTGCGGTGGCCGACCTCGGTGTGGACGGCGTACGCGAA
>Ga0307508_10001596_pt1 | contig 25282 bp, 27 predicted proteins | sample 9_EM_MG_FD_203089 | JGI IMG/M metagenome (GOLD analysis project Ga0307508, IMG submission 203089) | Populus trichocarpa ectomycorrhiza microbial communities from riparian zone in the Pacific Northwest, United States - 9_EM | ecosystem: Host-associated > Plants > Roots > Unclassified | place... | reverse complement strand
ATCCGGGCACCGTCGCGCTTGCCTTCTCGCCGTTCTTCAGCGTGTACAGGACCACGCCGCTCTGGCCGTTGGCCAGGCCGACCAGCGCCACGCTGTGCGCGTCGAGCGCACGCCGAAAGTGCGAGGCGTTCTGTTGGTGCGCGAGCCAGTCCTCCGGGTTCTTCTCGAATTGCAAGGCCTCAGGACTCTTGCGGGCATTGGACTCCTGCGTGGCGCGCTGATTCAGCACGACCAAGCCGGCCGCCAGCGCGGCGACCAGCACGGCAGCCAACGGAATGCCCGGGTTGGCGCGGGCACGCTTGAGGAGCTTCTGGACAGTCTTCATGGCGTCACGCGGAAGCTGCCTTTGCAATCACGCGACCGGCCGCGGTGGCGGCGCGCTGCTCGCCGCCATGCAGCTGCTCGCGCAGCAGTGCGGCGTCCAGCAATGCGTGGGTCAGGCTGCCCAGCAGCGACAGCTCGCGGCGTTGCGAGGTAGCACCGCGGAACTCGGGCGAATCACGCAGCGCGGCCACTGCTGCGACGAAGAAGCCGCGTGCGGCGTCATCGGAAACCGGCAAGTCGCCGAAGAACAGCGGGTCCTGTCCTTCGATCGTCGCCAGCTCGGCCTGGATAAGGTCCTTGGAGAGGGTCACGGCATGCTCCAGCACATACGCCCCCGCGGGCAAACGGCCGCGGATCTCGCACCGCCACGATAGCCAGCGGGCCACCTGACATTCCGTTGAAAAGCGGAGCGAGTCGAGCCTTGTTTCCGCGAGCGAATCGGCCACGGTCGCCACACTGCTTTCGCGGCAAGACCTGTCGAGGCGCCCCTACTTGGGTATGAGTGTTCGTCCTACGAATTGGGATTTTTTTCCCAATCACAATGGGTGCATTCAAACGCCTGGTGGGAGCACGCGAGGTCAATCATGGAATCCGAACTCGGCATGGTGTTGCATGAGCAACAGGCGGTTCTTTCCTCCTTGATGAGCCGCGTTGCACTGGTCCAAGGTGCGGAAAGACGGCGAGCCTTCGACGCGTTGGCGCAGGCCCTCTTTGCGCATCTGTCGGTGTTGAGATCGGTCCTGTTGCCGAGCGCGGGTGACCACGAGTTCTCCAGACAGACCGCCGCGACCGGCCAGCTCGTGGCCGGCATCGTCGCCAAGGCCCTCGTCGAACAACAAGGCATCGGAACCAAGCACGACATTCAGACGCTGATGACCTCGGTCCTGTCGTTGCTCTCGCATGAGAGCGCGCTGTTGAAGACGGCGTTCATCGCCCTCACCCCCGAGGCCCAGCGGGCACTGGCGGCCAAGGTGGCCGAGGAGTTCGCACGCCTCGCGGGGCCTTACGAGCTCGAGGAGCTGCCGGCCCACTTGGACGACGCTCCATGAGCGGGGGCGACGACAACATGGTCCCGTTGGCCTGGTACGAGCCCGAGACCTACGAAGAAATCAAGTCGCTGATGACAGACGGCCGGTCGTTCGCCGCCACCTATGTGCAGTGGGAGAGTCAGGCCAGGCGGGTGGAAGCCTTCTTCGTCGCGAAGGGTGTCCCGACCGTTCGGGTGCGCGTCGATCCGAGCGAGTTTGTGGCATGGTGCGCCACTCACCGCCAGGCCTTGAACGTGAAGGGGCGCCTTGCGTTCAGCGAGTGGGCCGCGCGCTCGAGGCGGTCCGGCGCTTGATTGACCGAGGTCGCTGCCATGAAGATCTTCTGGGTAGCCGTCGGGCTGGCGATCACATGGGGCTTGCTCAAGTTCTGTCTCGACGTGCGCGCGGCACGGCGGGCGCGCGAAGAGGACATGCGGCTCTTCCGCGACCTGGCTGAGCGAGCCGGCGCGGGCAGGCCCGAGCCGATTGCCTGGGAGTCGAGCGATGCGTCGACGGCGTCTGCCGGGAAGCGCGCCGCGCGCGCAGAGGATCGCAAGGCCGCATGAATCGTGAGGCGCTCGGCGTCACGCATTGCCGGCGACGCCGGCAACCTGGATCGAACGCTGCCGCGACCTGCCGGCGATACTGGCGGGACTGAGCAGGCAATGTGTACCGCTGTTCGAATCGGAACACGAACGCGCCACGCTGCCTGCCGTGCTCAATGACTTGTTGGAGAACCCTCGATGACCGCATCCCCTTCCGGCAGCAATGCGCCTCGCCTGACCTCGCTGTCGCACGGCGGTGGCTGCGGCTGCAAGATCGCGCCGGGTGTGCTCAGCGAGATCCTGAAGAACACGAACCGGATGCCGATGCCGCCGGAGCTGCTGGTCGGCATCGAGACCGCCGACGATGCCGCGGTCTATCAGCTGACAGAAGACATTGCGCTGATCGCCACCACCGACTTCTTCATGCCGATCGTCGACGACCCCTTCGATTTCGGCCGCATCGCCGCCACCAATGCGATCAGCGATGTCTACGCGATGGGCGGCAAGCCGATCATGGCCTTGGCGCTCGTGGGCATGCCGATCAACGTGCTGTCCACCGAGGTCATCGCCAAGATTCTCGAAGGCGGTGAGTCGGTCTGCCGCGCGGCGGGCATACCCATCGCGGGCGGGCACACGATCGACTCGGTCGAACCGATTTACGGGCTGGTCGCGCTCGGCGTCGTGCACCCGAAGCGCGTCAAGCGCAACGCCGACGCACGGCCCGGCGACCGCCTCGTACTGGGCAAGCCGATCGGCGTGGGCATCCTGTCGGCCGCGCTCAAGAAGGAGTCGCTCTCGGCCGCGGGCTACGCCCGGATGATCGCCACCACGACACAGCTGAACACGCCCGGTCCGGAGCTCGCCGCAATGAACGGCGTGCATGCGCTGACCGACGTGACGGGGTTCGGCCTCGCGGGCCATGCGCTGGAGCTGGCACGCGGTGCGAAGGCCACGGTCGCGATCGACTGGGCACGCGTGCCGCTGCTGCCGGAGGTGCGCGAACTGGCAGAGCGCGGCATGGTCACCGGCGCGTCGGGGCGCAACTGGGCTGGCTACCAGGTCGACGTGTCCTTGCCCGAGGGCTTCTCCGCGATCGACCAGGCGCTGCTGACCGACCCGCAGACCAGCGGCGGCCTGCTGGTGAGCTGCGATGCCGGCGCAGTCAGCGACGTGATCGCGCTGTTCCATCGCCACGGATTCGATGCCGCGGCAGAGATCGGCGAAGTGGTGGACCACGCGCCAGGCGCAAGGCGTTTGCTGCTGCGCTGAAAGAGAAAAGGGTTAGCAGCTTGTGACTGCTAACCCTTTGATTTCACTGGTCGGGACGGCGGGATTCGAACTCGCGACCCCTTGCACCCCATGCAAGTGCGCTACCAGGCTGCGCTACGCCCCGATGAAGAGCGGATTATAGAGTGATTCGACGCGGTCTCAGACCACCAGCAAGCCGCGGATCGAAATCAGCTCCTGACGCATCTGCTGCATCGAGAGCGCGATCGTCGAGACCTCCGGCTGCGGGATGGCGGCGGCTTCGGCGGCCGATGTGCCTTCGGCCTCGAGCTCGTCGATCACGTCATCGAGATCGATCACACCTTCGTCGCGCGCTTCGCCGTTGGCAGCCTCCGGTGCCGGGCCGCGCGATGTGCCCGCTTCGGTCAGCCGATTGCGCGCGCCGCTGATCGTGAAGCCTTGCTCGTACAGCAGATCGCGAATCCGGCGAATCAGCAGCACCTCGTGGTGCTGGTAGTAGCGGCGATTGCCGCGCCGCTTCATCGGCTTGAGCTGCGTGAACTCCTGCTCCCAATAGCGCAGCACGTACGGCTTGACGCCGCACAGATCGCTGACCTCACCGATGGTGAAGTAGCGCTTGGCTGGTATCGAAGGGAGCGCTTTCTCCATGAAAATCAATGAGTTCAGGGCAGAAAGCTAAGACTTTACTCGAACTCTTCCTCTGGCGGTATGTCGCCTTGCACAACTCCCTTGAGTTTGTGACTGGCGTGAAAAGTGACCACATTGCGCGCCTTGATCGGGATCGCCTCGCCGGTGCGCGGGTTGCGCCCCGGGCGTGGCGCCTTGCGGCGGATGTTGAAGTTGCCGAAGCCGGACATCTTCACGTCATCGCCCGAGACCAGCGTCGCGTGGATCAGGTCGAAAAAGGCCTCGACCATGTCCTTCGATTCGCGCTTGTTCAGTCCCAGGCGCTCGAACAACAGCTCGGCCAGTTCGGCCTTGGTCAGCGTGGGCGTCTCGAGCGTCGGGAGCATCACGCGGTTAGGCGGCGGATCACCGTCGCCGGCCTCGGCGGGAAGGGTCGGATCTTCTGGATGACTCATCGCATCACCCCCGCAGCCGCACGCCGAGACGCTGACTCAGCGTCGCGAGCACGTCGGCGACGACCGCGTCGATGCGCTCGTCGGTCAACGGGGCTTCGTCGTCGAGCAGTTCCAGGCGCACGCTCAGGCTGCGCTCGCCAGCGCGCATGTCGCTGCCCGGCTGCGCGGGTTTGTAGATGTCGAACAGCCTGGTCGAGCGGATCAATGCCTGCTGGCGGGCGGCGCCGATGGCCTGCATCAATGCGTCGTGTGTGACGCCCTCGCCGGCGATGACCGAGATGTCGCGCCATACCGATTGCTGGCGCTGGATCGGCGCAAACGCGGGCAGCATGCGCTGCATCAGCGCAGCTGCGTCGAGCTCGAAGAGTTGCGGTGCGATCGGCAGCTCATAGGCCTGTCGCCATTTCGGGTGCAGTTCGCCGGCAAAGCCGATAGGAACGCCATCGAGCGCCACACGCGCGCAGCGGCCAGGGTGCATCGCCGGATGAGCTGCCGGCGCGAAGCTCACGCGCCCCGGTGCGAGCAAGACTTCGATGTCGCCTTTCAGGTCGAAGAAATCGACACCGCGTTCCTTGATGCCCCATTGCACGGCATCGACGTTGCCGTAAGCCAGGCCCGCGAGCCGCATTGGCTGCGCGACGCCGGCCACGCTCACTTCGCCATCGACCACGCCCGCGTCGCGCAGGAACACGCGCCCGGCTTCGAACACGCGCACGCGCGTCGCCTTGCGCGCCAGGTTCAGGCGCAGCACGCCGAGCAGACTGCCGAGCAGGCTGGAACGCATCACGGCCAATTGGCTGGCCATCGGGTTGACCAGCCGCACCGGGTTGGCGTTGCCCGCGAGCTCGTGCTCCCAGCGCTCCTCGACGAAGCTGAAGTTGATCGTCTCTTGATAGTCGAGCGCCGCCATCTGATGGCACAGCGTGTCGAGGCCGCGCTGCCTTTCGCTGCGCACGCGCGCCGTGAGCGCCGCGACGGGCGGCGTATCGGGCAGGGTCTGATAGCCGAGGATGCGGATGACTTCTTCGATCAGGTCTTCTTCGATGCGCAGATCGAAACGCCAGCTCGGCGGCACGACGGTCAACCGCCCCGGCTCGCTCGTGAACTGCAGGCCCAGCCGCTGCATCACGCCTTCGCATTGCGCCTGCGTGACCGGCATGCCGATCACCTTGGCGGCGCGGTCGACGCGCAGCGTGACCGGCGTCGGCGTCGGCAGGCTCAGCGTCTGGTCGTCGATCGGCCCGGCCTCGCCGCCGCAGATGTCGATGATCAGCTGCGTGATGCGCTCGATGTGCGCAACGGTCAGCGCCGGGTCGACGCCGCGCTCGAAGCGGTGCCCGGCATCGGTCGTGAAGTTGAAGCGCCGCGAGCGCCCCGCAACCGCCTCGGGCCACCAGAATGCGGCCTCGACGTAGACATTCTTCGTGTCGTCGGACACCGCGGTGGCGTCGCCGCCCATGATGCCGGCGAGCGACTCGACGGCTTGCGAATCGGCGATCACGCCGACCTGCGCATCGACCTCGATCGTGTTGCCATTCAGCAGCTTCAGCGACTCGCCCGCGCGACCCCAGCGCACCGTCAGCCCGTCGTGAATCTTGTCGAGGTCGAAGATGTGCGAGGGCCGGCCGAACTCGAACATCACGTAGTTCGAGATGTCGACCAGCGCCGTCACCGAGCGCTGGCCGCAACGCGCGAGGCGGTCGACCAGCCACGCCGGCGAGACCGCGCGGGTGTTGACGTTGCTCACGATGCGGCCCGAGAAGCGGCCGCACAGATCCGGCGCCTCGACCTTGACCGGCAGGGTGTCGCGATGCGCGACTTGCACGGGCGGGAACGTCGGCTGCCGCAGCGGCGCGCCGGTCAATGCCGACAGCTCCCGCGCCACGCCGTACACGCTCAGGCAATGGCCGAGGTTCGGCGTGAGCTTGAGTGTGAGCAGGCGGTCGTCGAGCGTCAGGTGCTCGCGGATGTCCTGGCCGACCGATGCGGCCTCATCGAGGATCAACAGACCGCCGTGGTCCTCCGACAGCTTCAGCTCGCGCGCCGAGCACAGCATGCCTTGGCTCTCGACGCCGCGCAGTTGCCCGAGCTTGATCACGAAAGGCTTGCCGCCCTCTTCTGCCGGTGGCAGCGCGGCGCCGACGAGCGCGCACGGCACCTTGATGCCGACACGCACGTTCGGTGCACCGCAGACGATGTTGAGGGCCGTGCCGGTACCGGCGTCGACCCGGCACACATTGAGCCGGTCGGCGTTCGGATGGCGCTCGACCGACAGCACCTGGCCGACGACGACGCCGGTGAACGGCGGCGCGGCGGACCGGGATTCTTCGACCTCCATGCCGGCCATCGTCAGCACATCGGCGAGCGCGTCGCTCGTGATCGGTGGGTTGCAGAACTCGCGCAACCAGGACTCGGGGAATTGCATCGTTCGTGAAACTCGGGTGGGGTCAGCTGAACTGGATCAATTGAACTGCGACAGGAAGCGCAGATCGTTCTCGAAGAACAGGCGCAGGTCGCTGATGCCGTAGCGCAGCATCGCCAAGCGGTCGATGCCCGAGCCGAACGCGAAGCCGATGTGGCGCTCGGGATCGAGTCCCATGTTGCGGATCACCTGGGGGTGCACCTGGCCGGAGCCCGAGACTTCGAGCCAGCGGCCGGCGAGCGGGCCGGTCTCGAACATGATGTCGATCTCGGCGCTGGGCTCGGTGAACGGGAAGTAGCTCGGCCGGAAGCGCAGCGTCAGCGCGGTGGTCTCGAAGAAGGCCTGGATGAAGTCCAGGTACATCACCTTCAGGTCCTTGAAGCTCACGTGTTCGCCGACCCACAGGCCCTCGACCTGGTGGAACATCGGTGAATGCGTCGCATCGCTGTCGACGCGGTAGGTGCGGCCCGGCGCGATCACTCGAATGTCGGACATCGATGCCTGACCAGCGTACTTCTTCGCATGCGCCTGCGCGTAGCGGATCTGCATCGGCGAGGTGTGCGGGCGCAGATTGAGGTAGGCGCCGTTCGCGTCTTTCAGGTCGACGTAGAACGTGTCCTGCATCGAGCGTGCGGGGTGGTTCTCGGGGTTGTTCAGCGCGGTGAAGCTGTACCAGTCGGTCTCGATCTCCGGGCCATCGGCCACATCGAAGCCCATCGAACCGAAGATCGCCTCGATGCGCTCGCGGGCACGCGAGATCGGGTGCAAGCCGCCGCCGTTGCCCCGCTTGCGGCCGGGCAGGCTCACGTCGAGTGCTTCGCTCTTCAGCTGCGCTTGCAGCTCGGCATCGGCCAACGCATCGCGGCGCGCGTTGAGTGCGGCTTCGATCTGCTGCTTGGCCGCGTTGATCAACGCGCCGCGCGCCTTCTTCTCATCGGGCGCGAGGGCCGCCAGCGCCTTCAATTGCTCGGTGATGCGGCCGGCCTTGCCGAGGTAGCGCGCCTTCGCATTCTCGAGATCGGCCGGCGTGCCGGCGCGCTCGAAATCGGCCTGTGCGTCTTGCACCAAGGGGGTCAGGTCGTTCATCGATTCACTGTTGCGCAAATAAAAAGGGCCGCACACGAGGCCGGCCCTGAGGAACTCACCAACTGGCGTTGCCGCCGGTCGGGATGTTTAGGCGAGCTGGGCCTTCACCTTCTCGACGATGCTGGCAAACGCTGCCGGATCGTGGATGGCCATGTCGGACAGAACCTTGCGGTCGATCTCGATCGACAGCTTCTTCAGCCCGGCCATGAACTTGCTGTAGGTGACGCCATGGCTGCGGCTGCCGGCGTTGATACGGGCAATCCACAGGTGACGGAATACGCGCTTCTTGGTCCGGCGGTCACGGTAGGCGTATTGCCCAGCGCGCATGACTGCTTGCTTGGCAATGCGGAAGACGTTCTTGCGGCGGCCACGGTAACCCTTGGCGAGTGCGAGAACCTTCTTGTGACGGGCGCGGGCGGTGACACCACGTTTGACGCGAGGCATGTGTTTCTCCTTTCCTTGAAGCGGTTAGAGGCCAGCGAAGGGCAGCATTTGCTTCATGTGCCCCATGTTGGTCTCGTGCACGTTGACGGCACCACGCAGGTGGCGCTTGTTCTTCGTGGTCTTCTTGGTCAGGATGTGGCGCTTGAACGCCTGGCCCCGCTTGACGGTGCCGCCTGGTCGAACGCGAAACCGCTTGGCTGCGCTTTTCTTGGTCTTCATTTTGGGCATGACTGCTCCTTCTTTGTTGCTTCTGCAGGCGCCGGCAAAACTCTTGCCGTCTTGTAAGCCTGCAGCCGCTTCTGGCAGCGCGCTGGCGACCAAGCCAACGTGCTGAACTCTGTCTACAACCTCTATTGCTTGCGCTTGGGCGCGAGCACCATGATCATCTGCCGCCCTTCGAGCTTGGGCATGTGCTCGACCACCGACACATCCGCCAACTCATCACGGATGCGCTCGAGCAGGCGCATGCCGATGTCCTGGTGGGTGATCTCGCGGCCGCGGTAGCGCAGCGTGACCTTGCCCTTGTCGCCGTCTTCTTCGATGAAGCGGCGCAGGTTGCGCATCTTGATCGCGTAGTCGCCTTCGTCGGTGCCCGGGCGGAACTTCACTTCCTTGACTTCAATGACCTTCTGCTTGCTCTTGGCCTCGGCCGCGCGCTTTTGCTCCTGGTACTTGAACTTGCCGTAATCCATCAGCCGGCAGACCGGGGGATCGGCTTGAGCGACGATCTCGACCAGATCGACATCGGCCTCACCCGCCAGGCGCAACGCCTCGGTGATGCTCACGATGCCCAGCGGCTCGTTCTCGGGGCCGTTCAGACGCACCTCGGGGGCCATGATCTCTCGGTTGAGGCGGTGTTTGCGCTCTGCGTTGGGAGTACGGCGGTCAGCAAAAGTAGCGATGGTCAAAACCTTTCGACAGGCTCCAAGGCAACGGAGCCCAAACAATCATGAGTACACGCCCGAAACAGCAACCGCCGCCGCCCACCTGAGCGGCTTGGAGGTTTCTACAGTTTTTGGGCGATGTCAGCGGCGATCTTCTGGTTGAAGTCGGCCAGTGGCATCACACCGAGGTCCTGGTTGCCCCGGGCGCGCACCGCAACAGCCCCGTTTGCCTTCTCCTTGTCGCCCACGACCAGGATGTACGGGACCTTTTGCATTGAATGCTCGCGGATTTTATAGGTTATTTTCTCGTTGCGCAAATCGCTCGCCACTCTAAGTCCTTGTTTTTGCAGCGATTTGACGACTTCCCGGGCGTAGTCCGATTGCCCGTCGGTGATATTGAGCACGCTGACCTGCACCGGCGCCAGCCAGGCCGGCAGCGCGCCGGCGTGGTGTTCGATCAACATGCCGATGAATCGCTCGAAGCTGCCGACGATTGCGCGGTGCAACATCACCGGGTGGGCGCGGCCGCTGGACTCGGTCACGTACTCGCCGCCCAGGCGCTCGGCCATGTTGAAGTCGACCTGCATCGTGCCGCACTGCCACTGGCGACCGAGCGCGTCTTTCAGCGTGTACTCGATCTTCGGCCCGTAGAACGCTCCATCGCCCGGTGCGATCGTGAACTCGCAGCCGGAGCGGCGCAGCGATTCCATCACCGCGTGCTCGGCCTTGTCCCACAGCTCATCGGAGCCGATGCGGTGCTCCGGCCGAGTGGCGACCTTGTAGATGATCTCGGTGAAGCCGAAATCGCGGTACACGCGCTGCAGCTGCTCGGTGTAGGCGATGCATTCCTCGAGGATGTGGTCCTCGGTGCAGAAGATGTGCCCATCGTCCTGCGTGAAGCCGCGCACGCGCATGATCCCGTGCATCGACCCGCTCGGCTCGTTGCGGTGGCACTGGCCGAACTCGCCGTAGCGGATCGGCAGCTCGCGGTAGCTGCGCATCTGCGACTTGAAGATCAGCACATGACCCGGGCAGTTCATCGGCTTCAGCGCGTACTCGTGCTTCTCCGACTCGGTCGTGAACATGTTGTCGCGGTAGTTGTCCCAGTGCCCGGTCTTCTCCCACAGGCTCTTGTCGAGAATCTGCGGGCCCTTCACTTCCTGGTAGCCGCAGTCGCGATAGACCTGCCGCATGTACTGCTCGACCTGCTGCCACAGCGCCCAGCCCTTCGGGTGCCAGAACACCAGACCGGGCGCGAACTCGTCGATGTGGAACAGATCGAGCTCGCGGCCCAGCTTGCGGTGATCGCGCTTCTCGGCTTCTTCCAGCATGTGCAGGTGCTGCTGCAACTCGTCCTTCGTGGCCCACGCCGTGCCGTAGATGCGTTGCAGCATCTCGTTGCGGTGGTCGCCGCGCCAGTACGCACCGGCGACCTTCATCAGCTTGAAGTGCTTCAACTTGCCAGTGCTCGGCACGTGCGGGCCGCGGCACAGGTCTTCGAACTTGCCCTCGCGGTACAGCGACACGTCTTCGCCGGCCGGGATGCTCGAGATGATTTCGGCTTTGTAGTGCTCGCCGATGCTCTTGAAGTACGCCACGGCCTCGTCGCGCGGCAGCACGCGGCGCTCGACCTTCTCGTCCTTCTTCGCCAATTCGGCCATCTTCGCTTCGATCGCGACCAGGTCTTCGGGCGTGAACGGCCGCTTGTACGAGAAGTCGTAGAAGAAGCCGTTCTCGATCACCGGGCCGATCGTCACCTGCGCGTCGGGGAACAGCTCCTTCACGGCATACGCAAGCAAGTGCGCCGTCGAATGGCGGATCACCTCCAGGCCCGCGGCGTCCTTGTCGGTGATGATCGCGAGCGGCGTGTCGGCCTCGATCCGATAACTCGTGTCGACGACGCGCGCGTCGGCGCCCTGCCCGATGCGGCCGGCGAGCGCGGCCTTGGCCAGGCCGGTGCCGATCGACGCGGCGACGTCGGTCACCGTGACCGGGCCGGGGTATTCACGCTTCGATCCATCGGGCAATTGGACGGCAATCATGTGCAGAGCTCCAGAAACAAAAAAGCGCGGACTGAGCCGCGCCTTGAGTCGAACGAGAAAGGAAGAATCAGGCGTGAGTCAGGCGCGCGGCCAACCAAGCCTTCGTACTGAAGGTGGTAGTTCGCGGTGTCATAACCTGCATTGCCTTTCTCGCCCTTGTAGTTCGTTGAGGCGCCGATTCTACATCGGCAGGATCGACACATTGGCCGTGCGCTCGATCAGCCACAGCGCACCGACGAGCATCGCCGCCAACGACCCGCCGCGGATCACGAGCCCGCGGTAGCGCGGCCGGTGCCGCAGCAGGAACAGCAGCGCGGTGACGCTGACGACGATCAGCAATTGCCCCAGCTCCAGCCCGACGTTGAACTGCAGCAGCGCCGCGGCAAACGCCCAAGTCGGCAGGTTCAACTCGGCCAGCACGCCGGCAAAGCCGAAGCCGTGGATCAGCCCGAAGCAGAAGGTCACGACGACGCGCCGCACCGAGAAGATCGGCCAGACATTGTCGAGCGCCGCCAGGATGATGGTCACGGCAATGGCCGGCTCGATGAACCCGGGCGACAACGCGACCAGCTTGGTCGCGGCCAGCGCCAAGGTGATCGAGTGCGCGACCGTGAAGGCCGAGACGATGCCGACGACCGGCCACACCGCCTGCGACAACTTGTCGACCGAGCGCCAGCCTTCGGGCGTGCGCCGCATCACCGACGGCAGCAAGAGGCACAGCAGGAACAGCACGTGGTCGTAGCCGGTCAGGATGTGCAGCATGCCTTCCCGGATGAAGCCCGTGGCCTCGGGGGTGGCAGCGCCTGCGGTCGAGGCGGCCGGGTTCGCGTCCACCGGTGTCAACATCGTCAAGGTCATCGGCCGCCCGGCACGCGACACCTTGGCAATGCCGCGATGCGTAGTGTCGACCTCGCGCAGCAACGAGTACGTGATCACCGGTGCCTGCGTGAGCACGCAGTCGGACGCCATGAACATCACCGCATACGCGCCATCGTTGCGCCGCTCCAGTGCCGTCGAGCTCACGCGCAGCGGGCAACCCGCGATCGACAGCCGTGGCAGCGCGTAGCCCTGAATGCGCGGCCACGCCGTCTTCACTTCGGCCCAGCTGAGCTGGCCATCGTCGTTCGCATCCAACCCGAGTGCGGCATCCAGGTCGCGCAGCGCGATGTCCCAGCGCACGGCCAGTGCCTTGTCGCCGACGTCGATCTGCAAGTAAGCATCGCTCGCCTTGTGCGCCTGCGCGGCGGCGCCGAAGACGAGCAGCGCGAGCGCCAGCACGCAGCGGCGGATCACAGCAGCACCTCGATGCGGCGGTCGCGCAAACCCATCTTGTGCACGACCCGCGTCGCCTCCTGCACGGCCGCGGGCTCGCCGCTCGCGCGCGCCGCCTGCGCCAGCATCAACAGATCCAGCGGCTCGCGCTGCCGCGCCGCGTTGCCGCGCGCCAGTTCCCATGCGCGCTTTGCATCGTGCTCGACGGCAAGCACGAACATCGCCTGCTCGCGGCCATGGAAGACCTTCGCGTCCGGCCGCTCGTTGGCCAGCGCGATGCGCTCGCGCATCTCGGCCACATCGGCGGCCGCCGACGCAATGCCGGCCTGCGTGCCGGCGATCGCCAGCCGCAGCAGCACCGCGTCGCTGCGCGTCTGGCCCTTGAGCAGCGCCAGCGCTTGCGCCGGCCGCTTCTGCTCGATCAGGAAATCGGCATACGCCAGCGTCGCGTAGGCATCGGGCGCGAGCCGAAGCGCCGCCCGGTACGCGACATCCGCGGCGCTCGCATCGCCCGCGCGCTGTTCGAGCTCGGCCAGGCTCGTGCGAAGCCACGCCTGCGTCGCGGCAGGCAGAGCGCGGTCGGCGAGCAGCGCATTGAACGCGGCTCGGGCACGCGCCACATCGCCACGCAACGCCGCGTTCTCGGCCACGCAGGCCGTCGCGTGCAGCGCGGCGCCGGCATGCGCGAGCTGTCTGCAGGCCGCATCGGATTCGGCATAGCGCCCCTGCACACGGCGCACCGTGGCGAGCAGCAGCCACGCTTGCGGACGCTGCTCGCCCGGCCGCGCGAGCAGGCGCTGCAAGCTCGCGGCGGACGCATCGAACTCGTGCAGATACTGCTGCAAGGTCGCGCACATCAGCAGCACGGCGTCGGGCATCGCGGCGTCGTCTGGCCACGGCTCGAGTGCGGCCATCGCCATGCCGGCAAAGCGCGGATCGCCGAGCGCATGGGCTTGATCGAGGTAGCGCTGCGCGGCCGCCAGCGCCAACGCCGGATCGCGCGGCGCCTCCGCAAGCTGCCGACGCAGGCGCCGCTCTTCGGCGCGGCTGCCATTGACGGCAGGCAACACGTCGATCACCTCGTCGTCGCGTGTCGGCACGATGGGGACGGCATGTGCCGACAAGGCGGCCGCTGCCAACGCAACGGCCAGTGCAAATGCGGGTGTACGCATGATCGCTGCTCCAGCCGGGGGCGGGCCTGGGCCCACCGCCGGCATCTGCCTTCAGTTCACCGGGCTCGGCTCGGCGGCGTCATCGGTCGCCGGCGTGACCGTGCTCACGTCCACCGGCTCCAGTGCATCGGCCGCCGACGCGAGCAGTGCGACGAGATAGCCCATGAACGACGTGACCGACGTGTTCACACCCGGCGGCACCTGCTCTGTCACCGGTGGCGTGGCCGGCGTGCTGTCGTCATCGCCACCGCCACCGCAAGCACTGAGCAGCGCCGCGGCGCACAGCATCGAAACAAGGGTCTTGTTCATGTCGTGCTCCTCATTGCGCGCCGGGCAGCGGCGTGCCGAGGTACGGGAACGCGGGCAGCAGCGGCCCCGCGGCCCGGACCTTGGTGCCCGCCTGGTCGACGCCATCGTGCAGGCCGAACACGGCGCTGCCGAGCGGCACGGCCGAGGGCTTGCAGGTCGCACCGAACTTGTAGGTGTCGGTGTCGCCGTTGGCCACGCACAGCCCGCCCATCACCGCGATCAGCGAGATGTCGACCACGTCGTCGTTCGGCCGGCGGCCGTTCGGGTAGCCGGCCAAGTCTTGCGGCGCGGGGCCGAGCAAGCCACCGAGCAGGCCGAGGCGGTTCTGGCTCGCGTACGGCGTCGCGGCGATCGCGGTGTTGAGGCGCAGCATCTCCGAGCCGGTCACGCTCGCCGGCTGGTTCACGCCCTTGATGCCGTTCAGGAAGGTCGTGACCAGGTCGGTGCGCGGGAAGTTGGTCGGCGCGACGCCCGGCGCCGCGAGCGCGATCTCGAGCAGCGCAGGCAAGGTCGGGTTCGTCACGTAGGTCGCGAACTGCGCGTCGTCCTTGGGCTTCGAGGCGTTGAACTTGTCCTTGTCGCCGAGCCCGATCACGACCTCGTTCACCAGCGGCATGCCCAGTCGCGAGACCTGCGTCCACGCCCCGCCGCTCACCGACGCCGTCTGGTAGCCGGTCTTGGGCGCGCCGTTGAGCAGGCTGCCCTGGCGCAGGCTCGCGGTCGTCCAGCCGCCGATCACAGTGTCGGTCGAGCCGCTGGCGAGCAGGCAGCTCGTCGGCACTTCGAGGGCGAGCGTGGTGACGTTCTTGTCGCTCAACGAATCCGCGCCGGCATCCTTGTTCGCCGGGTCGAGCAGGAACGCCGCACTCGGCACGTTCACGAGGTCGAAGATCACGCCGAGGTTGACGGCGAACGGGTCCTTGCGCTGGCCGACGAAGACCTTGCCCGGTGTCGTGCAACCGGGGATGTTGACGTTGTAGATGAACTGCGCCGCGTAGCTCGCGTAGTTCGGGATCGTCTTCGTGCCGATGTTGTCGGAGGGCTTCGCGAAGGTCGCGCTGCCGCCGCTCGCGTTCGTCACCGCGCCGCGTGTGCCGCTGCGGCGATCGCCGCGCACGACGTCGACCGTGAAGCTCTCGGTCACGTTGAGCGCCGCGCCGGCCGGGTCGCTGACGCCGCCGAACTGCGTCAGCGGGATCGCCACCTCGGTGCCGCCTATCGTCAGCGTCTTGCCCTTCGAGGTGTTCTTGAAGCGGAACTGGAAGGTGATGTCTTCCTTCGCATCGCCGTTGTTGTCGACGTGGATCTCGTACAGCGCGTTCGGGTCGAGCTTGAAGTAGTTCGGTCCGCCGTACGCGTCCTGCAGCGGCAGGTAGTCGGCGATCAGCGTGACGTAGCCGGCGCGGCCGGTCTCGTAGCTGTTGAACAGGTAGAAGTCGGCCGCATCGACCTTGGGTGTGGTCGTGATCGCCGGCGCCTCGCGGTGGCTCGAGGCCAGCGCAGCGGCCGAGGCCCCGAACAGCGCGGCGGTGGCCGCGCACAGCGGCAGCAGCCGCCTTGATGAGAGTCGTTTCATGGTCGCATCCTTGTCAGCGTTGATGTTGGACGCGGCGTGATCGCCTGATCACACAACACGTCTGCAGGGCGCTTACGCGCGCCCTGCACCGCTGGATGCAATGCCGAGAAAGAATCTTTGTGAGACGGCGCGTGACTCAGCTCGGGGCCGAGTCCGGCGAGCGCGCCTTCTTCATGCGCTGTGCGATCTCTTGACGCAGCTCGCGCCGCATGCGCGCAGCCGCGTCGCGGCGGCGCTGGTTGTCGGTGACGAGCACCAGCGGCGGCACCGCGACCGGCTGGCGGTTCTCGTCCACGGCGACCATCGTGAAGAAGCAGCTGTTCGCGCGCCGCATGCTCTGCGTCTGGATGTTCTCGGTCATCACCTTGATGCCGACCTCCATCGAGGTCGTGCCGGTGTAGTTCACGCTGGCCATGAAGGTGACGAGCTCGCCGACATGGATGGGCTCGCGAAACGTCACCTGGTCGACCGACAGCGTCACCACATAGCGCCCCGCATAGCGGCTCGCACACGCGTAGGCCACCTGGTCGAGCAGCTTGAGAATCGTGCCGCCGTGGACGTTGCCGGCGAAGTTCGCCATGTCGGGCGTCATCAGCACCGTCATCGTCAGCTCGTGTTTGGGAAGATTCATCGCGGGCTCCGGTTCAGACAAGGGGTTTGACGTCGATCTGGGCGCGGCCACCGACCCAGGCGGCGAATTCATCGCGCAGGCGCTCGCTCTCGGTGAGCGCACGCGACCACGTCGCGACGCGGCCCGCCACATCGTCGCCGAAGAACTTGAAGTCAGCCCGGTCCGGCAGTTTGCCGTTCGGCAAGGTCGCGATCCATTCAGGGTTCGGCGACAGCACGATCACGTTCGACAGCGCCGCGGTCGCGCGGTGGCGGTGCTTGAAGAACTTGTCGAGCCAGCCCGGGATGACGCTCTGCTGGAAGTGCGGGTACAGCACCAGCGCGGGCTCAGGCCCGTCGGGCATCGACGCGTAGTTCAGGTGCAGGTGGTAGTCGGTGATGCCGCCGTCCCAGTACGCGCCCTTCGGACCGCCGGGAATGTTGTGCACCGGGTCCAGCCAGTACGGGATCGAGCAGCTCGCCAGAATGCTCAGCGGCAAGTTCTGCGCGCTCAGCGCCGCGGTATGGGTGCGGTAGTCGCGCAGTGAAATCGGCATGGCCTCGCGCGGGTCCGAGAAGATCACGCGTTCCCACCAGCCGCTCATCGCGCGCCGGCTCAGCGCGTTGGTCGCGAACGAGCCGGCGTAGCTGAGCGGCGTGCTGATGCTCGACAGCGCGCGCCCATGCCGGCGCAGCAGATGCCGGCCGCGGCTGGTGAACACGTGCAGCCGAAAGCGCGGGTTGCTCAGCAGCTCCTGCGTGCGCTCGCCGAAGCGCGCCACCAGGTTCGCACCGAACACATCGCTGACGTGGCGCGGTGTCGGCGGCTTGCCGGGCGCGTGGTCGTAGTCCTGATGGAGATAGTCGTCGGCCATCTGCGCGAGCGCCTTGGCCGGGTCGTCCAGGCACGCGGCCGCCATGCGCCACGCGCCGATCGACGCGCCCAGCAGATGCACCGGCGCGGTCGCGCGCGCCAGCCACTCGCCGAAGATGAACTGGTCGAGCGCGTTCAGCACCAGCCCCTTCGGGCCGCCCGCCGCGGCCGGAATCGCGCGCACATGCTGTGGCTGCAAGCCGTGCTCGCGCAGCGTTTGCAGCGCGCGCGGGCCGGCGTGGATGCTCAGGGCTTGCATGCCCGGACTGTATAGCCCCGCGCCGCCGATCGATCCGTCAGCGCTTGGTCTGCAGGCGCGCGAACGCGTCGGCCATCGCCGAGCCGCCGGCTTGCTGTGCAGCCGGCCGGCCCGCCGCGACGCGCTCGCCGCGCGCCGGTGCCCGGTACGCGTTGTTCGCGCCGCGCTCGCCGGCGGGCACCGGCTTGGCATCGAGCTTCATCGTCAGCGAGATGCGTTTGCGCGCCAAGTCGACCTCGAGCACCTTGACCTTGACGATGTCGCCGGTCTTCACGACTTCGCGCGCATCGTTGACAAATTTGTTCGCGAGCTGGCTGACGTGGATCAGCCCGTCCTGGTGCACACCGAGGTCGACGAAGGCACCGAACTGCGCGACGTTGCTGACCGTGCCTTCCAGCGTCATGCCGGCTTGCAAGTCCTTGATATCTTCGATGCCGTCGTTGAAGCGCGCGACCTTGAAGTCCGGCCGCGGGTCGCGGCCCGGCTTCTCGAGCTCGGTGAGCACGTCCTTCACGGTGATTGCGCCGAAGCGTTCGTCGGCGAAGGCCTCCGGCTTCAATGCGCGGATCACGTCGCTGCGGCCCATCACCTCAGCGGCGGGCTTGTTCAAGGCGCCGAGCAGGCGCTCGACGAGCGGATAGGTCTCGGGGTGCACGCCCGACTGGTCGAGCGGGTTGTCGCCGCCACGAATGCGCAAGAACCCCGCGCTCTGCTCGAAGGTCTTCGCGCCCAGGCCGCTCACGTCCATCAGCTGCTTGCGGTTGCGGAACGCACCGTTCGCATCGCGCCAGCGCACGATGCTCGCAGCGACCGCGCTGCTCAGGCCCGACACGCGCGACAGAAGCGGCGTCGACGCAGTGTTCAGGTCGACGCCGACCGAGTTCACGCAGTCCTCGATCACCGTGCCCAGGCTCTTCATCAGCTCGCTCTGGTTCACGTCGTGCTGGTACTGGCCGACGCCGATGCTCTTCGGGTCGATCTTCACCAGCTCGGCGAGCGGGTCCTGCAGGCGCCGCGCGATGCTGACCGCGCCGCGCAGGCTCACGTCGAGGTCGGGCAGCTCCTTGCTCGCGTACTCGCTGGCCGAATAGACCGACGCGCCGGCCTCGCTGACGACGACCTTCTCGAGCACCGTGCCCGGCGCAATCTGCTGAATGCGCTTGATCAGGTCGGCGGCGAGCTTGTCGGTCTCGCGGCTCGCGGTGCCGTTGCCGATCGCGATCAGGTTCACGCCGTGCGTCGCGCACAGCTTCGCGAGCGAATGCAGCGAGCCTTCCCAGTCGCGGCGCGGCTCGTGCGGGTAGACCGTGTCGGTCGCCAGCACCTTGCCGGTCGCGTCGACGACCGCGACCTTGCAGCCGGTGCGGATGCCCGGGTCCAGCCCCATCACGACACGCGGGCCGGCCGGCGCGGCGAGCAGCAAGTCGCGCAGGTTCTCGGCGAAGACCTTGATCGCCACAGCCTCGGCCTCTTCGCGCAGGCGCGAGAACAGGTCGCGCTCCAGGCTCAGGCTCAGCTTGACCTTCCAAGCCCACGCGATGCACTTGCGGATCAGGTCGTCGGCCGGTCGCTTGGCGTGGCTCCACTTCAGGTGCAGCGCGATGCGGCCTTCGGCGAGCGAGATCGCCGGCGAGCCGGCAGTGGCTGCCGCGTTCTCGTCGAGTACGAGCTTGGCATCGAGCAGCTCGAGCGTGCGGCCACGGAACACCGCGAGCGCGCGGTGCGAGGGCACGGTGCGAATCGGCTCGGCGTAGTCGAAGTAGTCGCGGAACTTGGTGTTGTCGGGGTGGGTGGCGTCCTTGCCGTCCATCAGCTTGCTCTGGAACAGCGCCTCGCTCCAGAGCCACTCGCGCAGGCTGCGCACCAGCGCGGCGTCTTCGGCCCAGCGCTCGGACAGGATGTCCCGCACGCCGTCGAGCACCGCGTGCGCGTCGGCGAATCCGGCGTCGGGGTTGACGAACTCGGCGGCCTCCATCAACGGCGTCAGCGTCGGGTCGGCGAACAGCTTGTCGGCGAGCGGCTCGATGCCGGCCTCGCGCGCGATCATCGCCTTGGTGCGGCGCTTCTGCTTGTAGGGCAGATAAAGGTCTTCGAGCTCCTGCTTGGTCGGCGCAGCGTCAACCGCGGCGCGCAATTCGGGCGTCAGCTTGCCCTGCTCCTCGATGCTCTTGAGCACCGCGGCGCGGCGCTCCTCGAGCTCGCGCAAGTACGACAAACGCGCTTCGAGTTCGCGCAGCTGGATGTCGTCAAGGTTGTCGGTCGCTTCCTTGCGGTAGCGGGCGATGAACGGGACGGTGGCGCCGCCATCGAGCAGCTCGACGGCTGCATTGACCTGCGCCGGACGAACCTTCAGCTCGGTGGCGATCTGCAGAAGAATCTTGTTCAAGGGACGTGGCCGCGGCCCATGCCGCGCGGGAGCAAATTGAAGCGGCGCAGTGTGCCACAGGCACTGCGCCGCGCATCGATCACTGCGGCGGCGCCGATGCGGCCGGCTCGATCGTTCTCAGCTCGCGGTAGATGCCGCCGGCGCTTGCGCTGCCACTGACCGTGCCCGCGCCCTTCATGCGCAGGCGGCAATCCTTCGCTTCGTCACCGCTCAGCGCCTTGCAGCGATCCAGCTGGTTGCGCCGGTAGTCGGCGTTCCCTTCGTCGAGCAGGCCGCGGCGCGCCACGTCGCGGGCCGCGCCGGCTTCCTTCAGGCAGGTGGCCTGGTCTTGATTGGACTTGCCGCTCAGGCACACCGCGCGCTCGCGCTCGTAGCGCGCCTGGATCTCGGCCGAGGCCGCGCTGGGCGTGGCGGCCATGACCGCCGAACCGGCGCTGAGCAGCAGGCCTGCCAACAGGCATCGCGTCGGGAACTTTTGAATCGTGGTTTGCATGACGAACTCCACATGTCGTTGACATGCCACGAATCTAGGCGCCGTATCAGATCACGGCTATCGGACACCCGCTCGCCTGCCGTGCGCCTGCGCCGACGCCGCTGTAGGACATCGCCGCATCCGCGTGGCGGCTCATCAGCGGGTCAAACCCACATGCATCAGCACACCACGCGCAGCGGCCACGCCGCTCGCCATGCACGCGGTCAGCAGGTAGCCGCCGGTCGGCGCCTCCCAGTCGAGCATCTCTCCGGCGCAAAAAACGCCCGGCAGCGCGCGCAGCATCAGCGCCTCATCGAGCGCCTCGAAACGCACGCCGCCGGCACTGCTGATGGCCTCATCGATCGGCCGCGGCCGGACCAGCGTCAGCGGCAAGGCCTTGATCGCCGCAGCGAGCCGGGCCGGGTCGGCGATGGTTTCACGCGGCAGCAGCTCGTGCAGCAGCGCGGCCTTGACGCCGTCGATGCCGAGCCGGCTCTTCAGGTGCGTGGACAGCGAACGCGAGCCGCGCGGCCGTGCGACCTCGGCCTGCACGAACTCGGCGCTGCGGCCGGGCAGCAGGTCGATGTGCACCAGCGCGCTGCCATCGGCCGCGATCAGATCGCGCACGAACGCCGACGCGGCGTAGACCAGGCTGCCTTCAACCCCGCCTTCGGTGACGACGAACTCGCCAGCCTGCTCGAACACCGCGCCGCCCGCGGCCTGCACCGACAACGCGACGGTCTTCATCGGATGGCCGGCGAAGCGGCTGCGGAAGAACTCGCTCCAGCCCGCCACATCGAAGCCGCAGTTCGACGGCTGCAGCGGCGCGATGTCCGCACCGCGCTGGGCCAGCAGCGGCACCCAGGCGCCGTCGGACCCGAGCCGGGCCCAGCTGCCACCGCCGAGCGCGAGCACGACGGCGTCGACGCTCGGTGTGATCACCTCACCGCGCGGCGTCTCGAAGCGCAGCGCGTTCGCTGCGTCCCAGCCCTGCCAGCGGTGCCGCATGTGGAACGCGACGCCCGCGGCGCGCAGCCGCGCCAGCCACGCGCGCAGCAGCGGCGCGGCCTTCAGGTCGGTCGGGAACACGCGGCCCGAGCTGCCGACGAAGGTGCTCACGCCCAGCGCCTGCGCCCAGGCGCGCAGTTCGGCCGGCCCGAACGCGCGCAGCATCGGCTCGATGCGCTCGCGCCGCGCGCCATAGCGGCCGGCGAACGCGTCGAAGGGTTCGCTGTGCGTCAGGTTCAGCCCACCTTTGCCGGCGAGCAGGAACTTGCGCCCGACCGAGGGCATCGCATCGAACAGCTCGACCTGTGCGCCGCCCGCAGCGAGTGTCTCGGCGGCCATCAGCCCGGCAGGGCCGCCGCCGATCACGGCGACGCGGGGTGTTGAAGGCAGGGATGACATGGGCGGCGTGATGATCGATGAACGAAAGGCGGCGCAGTGTGGCACAGCACCACGGTAAGAATGGCGCGACCGACGCGACCTAGCGCATCCCTCATGTGCGGAGCATCTTCGATGGCCCTGATCCCACCCCACGCCCTGCCCTGCGGTCTGCTCGCATTCGCGATCCTCGCGCCGGCCCAGGCCGCGCCGATGTGCAGCGCGCGCAGTGCCGCCACGGTCACGCCGGTCGTCGAGCTCTACACCTCGGAGGGCTGCAGCTCCTGCCCGCCGGCCGACCGCTGGCTCTCGACGCTGAAGGCCGATGCACCGGTCGTCGCACTCGCATTCCACGTCGACTACTGGGACCGCCTGGGCTGGAAAGACCGCTTCGCCAGCGCCGCCTACACGCAACGCCAGGCCGCGCAGCAGCGCAGCAGCGGCGCGCGCTTCAGCTACACGCCGCAGGTGATGATCGATGGCGCGGACCGCCCCGATTGGCCGGGCGCAGCCGTCGTCGGCCCGCGGCCGGCGGCAACGGTCGATGCGCAACTCGCGCGCGACGGCAACCGCGTCACCGCGTCCATCACGCCACGGCCCGGCGCGCCGACGCGGCTCGCCGCGTATTGGGCCGTGACCGAGCAGGCCCACGTCAGCGCGGTGAGGGCGGGCGAGAACGAGGGCGCGACGCTGCATCACGACTTCGTCGTGCGCGACTACCACCCCGTTGCCGCATGGGCCGCGCAGCCGGACGCCACCACGCTTCAGTTCGAGCTGAATGGAGCCGGTGACCCGGCGCATCCGCGCCAGGTCAACCTCGTGATCGTCAACGCCGACACCGGCCGCCCGGTGCAGGCCGTCAAGCTCGGCTGCTGACGAGACGGGTGCCTGCCGCAGCGTCGCGGCGTCATCCCCAATTTGCAGAAGCCCGCGGCTTCTCGGAGCGCGCGAGTTGTGCGCCAATAGCGTCCATGACCGAACACGCACCCCTCGCCCAACGTGCCCTCACCCACCCACTCGCTGCCGCACTGATCCAGCACTCGCTCGCGCGCCTTGGCGAGCACCGACTGCCCGGCCTGCTGCAAGCCTATGCGGCCCAGCCGGAGGCCTTCTTTCAGGACCTCGAAGCCGACACCCACGCGGTGCTGCGCGCGTCGGCGCAGGACCTGCCCGCGTGCCTGCGTGACCTCGACGCCTTCAATGCCCTGACACCCGACACCGAAAACGACGCCTGGTACGACCAAGCCGCCGCGTTCACCAGCATGCACCTCGATGCCTTGCTGCTGGGCTTCTCGCGACGCCGATTGGAGACGGTCGCGACGCACCTCGGCGCGCCCGCGATACCCCACGCCGCGGTCCTCGACGTGGGCAGCGGCAGCGGCCGGCTTGCCGCCATGTTGCTGCGCGAACACCCCGGCTGGCAAGCGGCACTGGTCGACCGCAGCGCGGCGGCCATCGCGTTCGCGAGCGCCTATCTTGACGCGGCCGGGCTGGCTCGCCGGGCCGAATGCCGCCGCGGCGATCTGGCCGCCATCCCGTTCGCCGATGCGAGCTTCGACGTGGTCATTGCAGCCGAGGTACTCGAGCACACCAGCGACCCGAGCGCCAGCGCCGCCGAACTGCTTCGCGTGCTGAAGCCGGGCGGCCGGCTCGCGATCAGTCTGCCGGTCGACCTGGACATTGCGATGCACCCCACGGTGTTCGCCACCGAAGACGCGATCCTGCAATTCTTCAGCCAGCTGCCGCTCGAAGTGTCGCGCAGCGATGCCGTGACAGCCGACCCCACGCTCGATGCGATCTGCGATGTCTTCCCCGACTTCAAGGGCTGCTTCAACGTGACCTTTGTCCGCACGCCGGCAGTGCAGACGGGCGCGCCATGACGCGGGTTCGATGGCTTGCACTTGTTCTCCTGTGCGTTGCATCGCGTGGCTTTGCGGCCGAGCAAGACGCCGCATCGGCTGCGTCCCCGAGGTGGTGCCCGCCTGACGGCCCGCGGTTCACACGGCAGTTGTCCAGCGACAACGTGGGGTCGTTGAAGTCAGGTTGGGTCACGATCCAGATGCGCGTGCGCCCCGGGGCCGTTCCCGTCTCCGACGTGCGTGTCATCAGCGAAGCCGGCGGCCCTGCACTCGCGCGCGAATGGCTTCCCTTGGTTCGCCAATGGGTGGGGTGCGCCAGCAATGAGCGCGATACGCTGCTCCAGACGAAGTTCACACTCGGCACGCGCGGCAACTATCAGCTGCCCGCCAAGGAAGGGTTCGGGCCGCTCGCGTTCTTGCAGCCGCGAGGGGCGCCGGCGCTTCCAGCTGGCGGCATCGGTGCAGGCGTCTGCCCGATTCGCGCCACGCTGCAGTTGCGTCAACCTGAAGCGAAGAACCTTGTCGTCGAACTTGAGAGCCAAGGGGGCGCTGCAGTCTCCGATTGGCTCGAGCGCCTCATTCCGGATCGGGACTACATGCTGCCTTCAGCCGAGGGGAATCGCATCGAATTCGATTGCAAGGTCAGCCAAGGCCTTGTGTCGTTCTACGACAACTAGCGCCCGCCAGCTCGCCCATCCATCTCACCCGTTCCGGTCACCGGACCCCGACACCCACCAGGAGTAACTCGTGCAAAGCGTAACCATGCCCTTGCAGTTGGCACCGAGCAATCTGACGCAGCCCATTCTGCCGAACTGGTCCTTCAACCTGTTCAACGTGAACCTGGGGGCCTCGTCCAATGCGGCGGTCGAACAAGAAGCCCTGGAGAAGGTCGGCAGCTATGGCCGGCAGATCGGGCACCTGGCAGAAGCGCTCGAGCTGATCGTCGGGCGACTCAAGCTGCTTGAGAGCAAGGAGCTGTCGCAACAAGAGAAGGATGTCCTGCGAGTCTTCCTTGGCGATGTGTCGGCCATCCGACAGATCAAGTCGTCACAAGCCAAGGGCTGACTGGCGATCCGGTCACTGCGTTTCGCGCAGCTGCGCGCGCAGCGCGTCGCCCAGTTCCGGCTTGTGCGCGAACGGGTCGGTCGGGTTGCGCGGGATCATGATGTCCTCCAGGCGCACCTGCACGCTGGCGAGCGATTTCGGGTGGCTGTAGACGTAGAAGTGGCGCTCGGCCACCGCATCGAACACGAATTGCGCGACCTGCGCGGCCGTGACCTTGCCGCTGCTGACGGCCTTGTCGCTCATCGCCTTGCCGATCAGTTGGCTGCGCGTGAGCTTGCGGTCGACGTCGATCATCTCGGCTGGCCGGTTGCGAGCGCAGTCGACGATGCCGGTGGGCACGAAGAACGGGCACAGCACCGAGGCGCTGATCTGATCGGTGACGAGCTTCAGGTCTTGATACAGCGTCTCGCTCATCGCGACGACCGCGCTCTTGGTCGCGTTGTAGACGCCCATGTTCGGCGCGTTCAGCAGGCCGGCCATCGACGCGGTGTTGGTGATGTGGCCCTCGTAGCCCGGGTCCTTGGCGGCAGCGGCCAGCATCATCGGCGTGAACACGCGGATGCCGTGCGCCACGCCCATCAGGTTGACGCCGACGACCCACTCCCAGTCCTTCAGCGTTGTCTCCCAGATCAGCCCGCCGGCACCGACGCCGGCGTTGTTGAAGACGAAGTGCGGCGCACCGAAGCGCTCGAAGGTGGCGGCGGCTAGCGCCTCGACTTCAGCGGCCTTGGCCACATCGAGCCGGAACGGCAGCACCTGGGCGCCGAGCGCGCCGATCTCGGCCACGGCCTTGTCGAGCGCGTCTTGCTGCACGTCGGCCATCACGATGTTCATGCCCAGGCCCGCGGCGATGCGCGAGGCCTCGAGGCCGAAGCCCGAACCCGCGCCGGTGATCACGGCCGTGCGGCCCTTGAAGTTCTTCATGAGAGTTTTCTTTCAGA
>Ga0307508_10001595_pt1 | contig 25283 bp, 33 predicted proteins | sample 9_EM_MG_FD_203089 | JGI IMG/M metagenome (GOLD analysis project Ga0307508, IMG submission 203089) | Populus trichocarpa ectomycorrhiza microbial communities from riparian zone in the Pacific Northwest, United States - 9_EM | ecosystem: Host-associated > Plants > Roots > Unclassified | place... | reverse complement strand
GTTCCTACTGGACGAGAATCCATTTCCAAACCTTGCTTCAGTAAAGATTGGCGCGAACGGAGAGGATCGAGGTATTCAGCTGGAACGGTAGATCTGCAGTTGCTTTCGATCGAACACATCCGAATTCTGGGCCAACATCATCGACACGATCTTTCCAATCACTCACAAATTCACTTGCTCCTTCTCTGACAACTCCTCCACCCCAGCCGCTCCTTCCTAGCCAAGTAGTTGCGCTTGGCGCCTTGGTCGAACATTTGAAAATGGATCTTCTCCAAGTCCCTCGCAAGCCGAGCCTGATGTTTCCCTTTGCCTCTAAGCTCAACGTTGGAGGCCAACCCAGGCGAGCTGGATGCCGCGATGGTGGCACCCACACTTCTACCGAGTGTCTCCGAGGATTTGGAAGTTTCCGCGTCAAGCCAACTCCAGGCAGGCCGCAGATGGAGTGTGGAAACCGATGAAAGCAGTATGGACACCCCACCTCATTCCGGGATACATTCCCCTTCCGAGTCCGACGCCTACTCAGATTCATGCACGGAATCTTTCTCTGATCTATCCACAATGCATTCGTGTGCTCCTCCCTTTTCACGTAGTTATGGATACTCGACTTCTGATTCTACGACGGATGTGTCCCGCGAATTCTCCTTTCCACGATCCATTTCATCGACCTCATTTGCTGAAGAATTCCATAGGCCTCATTGGGCAACCAATTGCACCCTGCCAGTTCTCATTGCACCTGTTTCGCCCGCGGAGGACAAGCCAAAGAATTTCGCTACCATTGAAAAAGTCACCTCTCGACATTCAAGCCTGGTTGTAAACGAACGATGATGCCAGCATCGAACCAGACCCAGAACCGGTCCTTCAACCCTTGAAGCCCGTGGGTTCGAAGGCACCAGCAGGCGGTAGTCTTACCCCGGTTGTGCTTCGCTTTGCCGGCGTATTATTGGGGGAAACCGTATTGAGAGTGATGCTTCCAGTTTTTAATTCTGGAACATTTCCCCCGCCGCTCGCAGCCGTGGTCGTCGAAAGTCCAATATCTCCATCACATCACAAGCACCACCCATCAGCCTCTATAATTGCAGCTTTGGTCACCATCGTCGAAACCAGTCTACGGCTAGTTCCAGCTCTGAATGCCGAGTGACTCGGGTACGGGTCTTCACTCCGAGTCGCCCTCTGTTACTACGCTTAATGATCTATATCTTACCCTCAATGACATGGGGCTGATGAGCTCTGTGTCGGCAGCGGAACTCTTCCATCGACTCGGCATGGTACCGAAGACCACCTCAGACGTCGTCATGGATGTTAATGCCTGAAAGCAGCGCTCGCAAGTCTCAATCTTACGAGCATCACTGCTAACCAGTTCATTGACGCTGTCAAGAAGGAGGAGACGAATCTTTCTATTTCTTCTGGATTCGAGCAGACGAACGCCGTGGTTGGACGATGTGAGCGTCTTCTTTTGTGTGCAAATAACACCCACTAATTACGTCAATGTGATGATGGCCTACTAGTCCTGAATGACTCTCTGCAGGTCCAATCAGAATTTTTCCCTCCTTATAAATCCACTGTCACCGTCAACCCTGTTGGGTGTAGCAGTGACGAAAAGGGGCGTCGACGGTCGACTCAAGATCCGAGACCTTGTTAGGAAGGAATTTTCGGATGGTATCCTTGAACCATATCACACCACTCCCCAGCTTACTCGTAACTCAATTCGACTGCGATAAAATGAAAGATCTGCGGTAGTCCAATATTGTTCGAATCTTCTGTAGATATTTCTCAACTACCTCGCATGCAAATGACCATCATCGAGATCTCCTTGGAGTTTAATGTCTGAAGCACTTGTTGTTATCTTCGTAAATTATTGCGCAAACAGTTTCTGACATTTCCCTCTTGTTGATGGATTCTTCCTGCACGTGTTCGTCCGGTATGGTTGACTCCATCTCCATTTTTTAATTCCACAGAAAACAATCGCCCTTGGGCTGTTTGCCCGCGAAAATACGACCCTGTTGCTTCGAAGTTCGATGATGGTCAGTCGACTTCTTAATGTTGTAAGGGATGAGTGCTACCGTCTTCCCCGAAAGATGATGTGTTAATCCACCCATTGACATTGTCAAACCCTTCAAAACATGACAGGTCAAACCCCCATGACCGATCTGCCTCCCTCATCTACAATGTCCTGCAAAATTTCCCCTTCCATATGCATCAGCGACTGCACGAAACGGACACAACACCATCCATGAAAGTTAGATGGGGAGAATGCGATGTCAACGTTTGATATGAAGATTTTGCGGTGGGGTCGTGTGGAACAGTATCTTGGCGAAATGGCACATGCTTATGTTGTCTGCCTCACAAAGTGTACCTTAATTATTTGTATACATGTAACCGATAGTCTGAAGTTTCGCAGCGAACAAATTTCGAGTTTGAAGTCGATACTAGAAAAGTGCCGCAGAGCCCCTCGTCTTCCTCGAACAGGCTAATTATTTACTTCGCATTTGTATCCTTCGCTCCGTCGCTAGCAACAGTCCCAACAGGCAATCCAGCAAATTTCGATTGAAGGTTCTGGTATTTCTTCCGCTGTGCCAAACCGACACTAGGACGGACCTTATCCAATGCTTTTGAAAAGTCCTCCAATCCCACATAGATAGCTTGATTGCCAGCACTGTCAGCCATTTCATCCAGGGCGCCTAACGTCCGCTTCAGAGCAGTAACACCGGCCTCTCTGACCAATGCAGCGATATCTGCGCCACTATAGCCTCTCTGATGAGGATTTTCGATGGCTTCCTTCTCCCGCATCTTATCCGAGTCCTTATTCCCATGGAAAGGGACCTTTCGCACAAGGGTACGGAAGATTTCCACTTGCTCGAGTGGGGAAGGTAAGTCTACATAGAGGAGCTTGTCGAGTCAACCGGGTTGGACGGTTGCTGCAATGACGTAGACAGATTTTCGTGCGTCCAGTCCGTCGAGTTCGGTCAAGAGTGTTTACCACGCGTGCGGAGGACTCGGACTGCATCAATATTAGCCGCTGAGTTTAGGGTTGAGAAGGGGTTGAACACAATGCATACCATGTTGTCATCCCAACGGGGAACCAATGCGTCGAGCAAAGAAAATGACGCATGGCGCCGAAGCTCGTGCTCGAGAAAACACTTGTCGAACTGCCTTTTCACTCTCACCGACGTACTAGAGGGGTGACTAATGTTAGCATGAATTCTGATAGCAACAAAATCCAGATACCTTGTTGAGCAGCTCTGGTCCTTTGACGCTGATGAAATTCGCCCTCGACTCGTTTGCAACAGCCTTCGCCAGTAGGGTCTTTCCACAACCTGGAAGGCCCCAAAGCAGGACGCCACAAGGTACTTCGATACCCACAGCGTGGAACAAGTCGGGTCTCTTGATAGGTTGAACAATACTCATGTGCAATTCCTCGCGGGTTGCATGTAAGGCACCGATGTCTGCCCAACTAATGTCAGGAACCGTCGCGAAGCCTTCGCGCTTGGACGACGGCTGAACTTGCTTGAGGGATCAGGGTGAGCAATGAGGAAATGGCCGATAGATCCTGGAGAGAGTTGTGACGATAGAGAAGAAAATTGTGTTGATTTGGACAATGAATTAACGGCAAGGGACTGCGCATGTGTAGCATCCACCACCATGGAGGCATCCTGGTCTTCTAACTGAGGCTCTGGATCAGGAAGGACAGGACAGCTGTTTGAATATCTGCTTCACTGCAATGATGCCAGCTGCACCTGTCAATGCCGCAAGATCGGCCCCGACATAGCCTGCGGTGGCTTTTGCCAGGGCAGTAAAGTTGAAATCGTCTTCTAGACGAAGTTTTGCGCACAACACCTGCAAAATTCTGACGAAAAAAAAAACATGAGACCTACATCGAAGGATATGATAATGGGACACACTTAGACCGGGCTTCGTCATCAGGCACACCCATGCTAATTTCATGATCAAATCGTCCTGCCCGACGCAGGGCCGCATCTAGCGAGTCAGGTCGGTTTGTTGCACCTATCACGACCACAGGTTTATTGTCCGTTTTATCCCAGGACATATCTGGACGGGATCGCAAATGAATAGACCCCATCAAATAAACATTAAGAACCGACGGACCATCCATGCAAGTGAGGAATTGAGCTACAATCCTTCTCTCCATTTCCCTTTGAGCACTTTCTCTCTTCGGCGTTATTGCATCGATTTCATCAATGAATAGTGGACAAGGTGCCACACGCTGATGCAGAATGAGGGTCAATGCCACAAGTTAGAGACAAAAAAACATACTTTGGCTTCTTGGAAAGTATCTCGGAGCGTTTTTTCGAACTCGCCCGACATCCCAGAGACGATAGATGGAGCAGAAATGCTGATGAATGGAACGCCAAGTTCCTAGTCATTTTGATCAGCCCGTCTTGCATAGCTCGTGAAGAAATAGGACTTACCCCAGCTACTCCATGAGCAAGCACACCCTGGGGGCCCATGCAACAAAACCCCACGGGGTGGTTGGACACCCATATGTAAATACACTTCTGGGTGGCAAAGCGGCATCGCAATCAATTCGAGCATTTTCTCTATGCAGGGTTCAACGCCGCCCAAATCCGATAACCTTATCGTTGGTGGAGCATACTCTTTTGCTATACTAGATGAAGATGACCCGGTAACTTTGGATCTTTTGCTGCTCCTTTCCACCGTCGTCCTGGCGCAACTGGATCCAAAATCGGTGACTCTATTGGCGCGGTCTCTAAGGACGGATCAGGAGTTGCCGCATTCGAGGTTTCCTCGTCAACTGGCCCAGTGGAAGCATTCAAATTGAGTTTCGTCTTTCGATGGCCCGACCAAAGTCCTTGCATCGAGCGATTAAGAACATTGGCATTGGAACCCTACCTAAAATGTCATAAGTGAGCTTATCATTAAAACTGGACATTTTACTCACTGTTCCGTCCATTATGGTCGATGATTCTGGACAATCTGGTCAACGTAGGACCGTCGTAGAATTCAAAAAAAAAAAAATGATTAGGCGGACCGGGCTTCCGTCGCCGTGCACTATTATTAGAGATATTAAGTTGAGGTTGTGCTCCTCGTTCCTCAAGACCTACCGGAGGCTTGAAATTTGGATTTTCCAGGACAAACTGGAACATGCTATCCAGCGGGCCAAAGTCAACGCGATTCGCTTTTAAAATTCGAGACGAGAAGGTGGATGATTGTGGCCGGATCCAAATTGAATTTCAGAGGAAGACCAGGAGACGTCACTGAAGAATGCTCTCCAGCGCGGATTGGTTTCGATAATAAATCAACGTTCAGAATTTCTCCCAAAGTCAAGCCTTGATACGTTGCTGTGGCTTTCGTCCTCAGTAAGCTGATGCCCGCAATAAAAGGGTTTTGCAGGACAAATGAGGCAGTAGCCACGCTGGTCTGGACAATGTCCGCAGGGAATGTGAGGAGGTACTGTTGATAAGGTTCTGGTGGAGCGCAGGAATTCCGCGGTAAGGGCAGGTGGTAAGATGGCGAGGATACGGCTGACCCAGCTACGAAACGTGACAGTGGCTTTGTTGGTCTTCGGATTCTTGCAGTAGCGGCAACGGTAACGAAACCCGATAAGGTAAAATGTTGACTGCGTGTCGATGCAACGAAGAGGCTGAGAGATCGCTAAATGCCGATGGAGATTGTGGTGGCAATAGGGCACAGAAGTTCCTTGACAAGAGCCTTTGAATCCCAGATAAAGAATCGAACATCGTAAATGGCGGCGGGTGAAATTGAGCTGGCACCGTTGAGTAAAATATATGGCGACTGTTGACACCAAAAGCTCTTGTCCTTCGCGTAGAGCAATGGCACCCCCGAAAGCCCATCCTTCTTCTCAAAGTTGGCGAGGTGGGCGCGAGCTGCTTCTGTCAGCCAATCCAGATGTGCGTGACGATCAGGATTGTGCTGCGACTCGACTGACGAGTCGGCATTGAGATCGGGTTCGCCTTCATCCTCATCTCCATCCCCTCCTGCATCATAATCCTCCCCTAACCCATCTCCATTGCCTTCATCTCCACCTGTCTCGTCGCCATCAACTGTCCCTGCGCGTTCGGGATCTTCATCTGGGCTGCTGGTACGCGTTGGTGTTGCTCGGGTTTGGGGTGGTATGCTGGAACAAGGGGTGCAGAATGTTGGTTGGCATGCTGGTACCCGGAATCGTCTTCATAAGTATGTGAGTAAGATCTCCGGATAAGATAGAGCAATACTAACGATTGGGCCATCCAAGAACTGGAGAATCACTCCGCCGCGTGTCGCAGTCTTTGGGGGACGGCCAGGCCGACCTTTTGGTGGAGGTGGCCCATCAGGACGAGGCTTAGGTGGCCGCCCACGTTTGCGTTTAACGGTTACGGCCTTTTCAGAACGCGGGCGGCCTCGAGTGCGGATAGTTGACGATGAAGGAGTTAGGCCAACGCGGGGCGTGTTGGAGCTGGCGGTGGGAGTTGAGGCGGTGGTCGAGAATCAAGAAGCGGCGATAGTATGCCGGTAGTCAGATCTCGAGTAGCATTATAATCAATGAACCATGCAAACAACTGATTTAATACTCACCTGGCTGTGTCGGAAATGGTGCTGTGAACGTGAACATGTTTGCGAGGCTGTCATTCGACCTGTCATTTTCGTAAGCCCAAATGAAGAATAAATGAACCAGTGCAAAGAAACTTACATTTACTCAATTATTTCGAGGCGTATTTTCCAAAAGACTAATTGAATTTATGTTTATGGTGGTGAAACAGAAAATGAGTGGAAAATAAAGATTAAATTTAGACTTATTGTAGTAAGTAACAGGTAGTAATCATGCCGCTTATTGGCCTTCTGAGTCCACACTTGTATTATATGGCAATTTCCTGGATTTACTGATTTTTTTTTACCCAGTAGAATGACCGGAAAACCTTTTATTTTTTCATGATATAAAAAAAGCTAAGTGAGCAGAGCATATACAAACGATAACCAACATTAATAGCAGATACAAGCTGAAATGCAACGGGGGATAGTCAACAATGAATGCCACCACTTAGTTTCATCGTCCAGCTGCGATGGCACAGGGCCAGTCGTCATGGCACTCCATCGGAACTGTTCACCGATGATCGAGATTTTGTTAAATGCTTGTGGGACAACGAGCATGAAGGAGGGGTGAACTGGATGATAAGGGTTGCCGACGTTGTGATTCTTATCGCGCCACAGGACTCGCAGATAAGCTTTCTCGTCGCGAATTCGATGGCATGCGTCAACAATGTATTGGCCTTCAGGCGAGTTCAAGTCGAAGACATTGACATTTGTACCACAAATGAAAGCAGGAGGTGTGTCTGGATCGAAGGTGGATATATCCAACGTAAGGCGCCATGGCACCGCAAGAAATTCGCGTTCTTCCGCAAAGATCGTCCAGCCGGTTTTAATAGGGATGATGACAAAGTGCTTGTCTAACACAATAGGCGGATGTTTTCGGATCGTAAGCCAACGTTGGTCACCGAAGTATGCTGGAACTTGATATCCTCTGTTTGGATCACGGTATGGAGCAGGTGGTGCGTGAGTATGGTTGAAGTTGAGAGGGGGAAAATGGGATGGATAAACGAAAGTTGGACATGCGGATGATGAATACGGGTACAGCTTGTTCAACCAGGCGTCAACAAAACCATGTGGCTTTTGGTTTTCTGCAGACTTGCTGCAGGAAGACATCATGCTTCCATGTATGGTGTCCAGTGAGGACGAAGAAGTCGTTTGCATACTACTAGTGGCCGTGAGTGAATATAGAAGTTGGCGTGGATGCATGTGTGGGTCAGCGGTGCGCTGGTGGGGACACAGTGGGCACAAGCACTGTGAAGAAGATAAGGCAGGGTATCTGACAGGTGGTGGTGGCTCGAGTTCGGTTGGATAAGCAGGCGGATGTTCAGTTCGACCAGTTGCAACGAGGAAACGGTCAACTACACCGTTCACAGTGTAAGATTTTGGCAGCAAGTAGTGCAGATGATTACTTACCGTGGGGCTCTGATGCTACTTCGGCAACCGTTAAAAGTGGGTCCCAGATGGACTTGGGCATACTGAGGACGCAAGAATGGGGGTGCGTGTTAGTGGGGTTGTTTCATTTATGTATATTTCAATGAATTGTGACGGCAACTCAACCATTATGGATTTAATTCTAATTGCGCCATGATCAGGGCTAACCAAATTAGGGTTGCTTTGAAACTGTGTCGTCTTCTGCAGCACTAAGCCCCCATGAATTTGTGTCTCTTTGCAATATAGTAATGAGAAATCTGAAAGTGTTGATAGGTATATTGTAGTTTTGAGGTTAGTATGATTTTCTCCTGTGGTATAGTATGGCTTACGACTTCATGTGTTTCATAGTTTCATAGTACTAAGACTAAATCAAGGGTGATATTCCACTCAGGCTCTCGTTGATTGATCAATAAATTCACATTGAAGGTTTGATGAACATTTCCGGAATGTAACAAAAGTGACTAAAAAACAGTTGCTTGGCCGATAAGTAGTAAATTGATATAAAAAATCAGGCGAAATAACCGTACTTATGACATGTGATGCATGTGCGCTGAACAAAATGTTACTACGTTCTGAAAAGTATGTAATTTAGTCGCATATCTACCAGACAAAAATCCAAAAATGCCCGAACTCAACAAACTTGCTTGAAACTTTCGGCAGAGGATCTCGATTCTCGATCTGACACTCTGTAACTAACTAATTTAGCCTTCCGTTAGTCGTTCGCTTGAATCTCTTCGTGTAGGTATGGGTAGTAATCATATATGGCCAAACAAAGTTAGGTTGCAGCTCTACCCCTGCCACACATTCATGTATGGCCGCACTTCTGGCAGTAACATGTCCAGATCATGCGACGGTGTTTTTAAGTTTCTTGAACCTACATTCTTCGAACGACTTCCTTTTGGTGCTTTCCCGAGGCCTCGCCGTCGTTGGACATCTACATATACGCACTCCCGGGCCTTGTTGTACTGCGCGCACATGTTACAAATAGGCTTCCCTCCATTACACCGTCGTTTCCGTACTGAACATTAACATCAACACCCATTATTATTCATACTGTAATCAACGCACCCCGGCAAATATTGCATGCAATGGAAATCTTCTTGGATTTTATGACATCGTTTCCTGTACCCACAAGATTTGTCCGTTGTTTTTCTGCTTTCGAAGAACCCTAACGATCCAACGGTCGAAGTGGATTTGGTTGGAACGAGAATAAAAGTAGTGAATAGATCTCACATCGGAACTTTCATCAAGGGGAGACCCAGACTGTTCGTCCGAGTCAGGACGATCAAGTGGATTGAGGAGTCTTGACAGATGCATGGGCCCAGGTAGACCATGGTCAAGACTCGTGCTTGATTCACCTGGTGACAGGTCGAGACAGTCTTTTCTCTCTCGCAGGGTATCTTGTAGCTCCAAAGACTTCGTTAGTGCCGGAATGGAGGTCTGGGTTCCTGAAAACGATGCAGATCGACCCGGGGTAAGGTTGTAAGAGGGACCATTGCACAGAAAATTACTGTGAAACGTTGAAGATGGGTCCGATGTCAGCTCTTCGTCCCAAGGTCTATCACCCGTGTCCAATGAACCGAAATCAAGGGGAAAAAACAATGGACAATGGGACCCAAAACAGGGGCCAGATTGGGAAAAACGTTGGAGGGTACGACCTGCGATGTCGATGGTTGGAAGAACATCTTCTCTATGTAAATTCGTCGATGGTTGCAGGCCTTGATAGAGATAGGGAATCAAAGTTCGTGGAAGTGGGCTCTCTGGCCGCTGATGCTCCCTATAATCCCTCTGCATGAACTGAGATAGTGAACCGCTGATCAGAAATTCAAGGATGGCTTGTCCTAGAGAACTCACAGGGAAAAAGGTATTGCAGACGACAGTATTGACAACTCAATCAGGGTACGGGTTAATCCTGCTCAGCAACTCATTGAGTTTAGCTACATACACCTCGTGTTGAAGGGGTCACCCGAAAACGAAGAGCTGGTCGCCCTCATGTTAACAATGAGGTGGTTCACCGAAGCACGAAGCAAAATTGGTAAGTCTGAGGTTTGCCACATATGAGGGCTGGACATGCTCTCTCAAAGAATGAGTACAGGTTGCGCCGCTGATGTGTCAAGAGACACAATCCCTGACTCATGACGAATTGATACATTAAAAAAAACCAAGCCATTTCCGTTGCAATTCCGTTTTGGAAACACTCAATTTCACCCAGGGCTTTTAGTTCCAATCCTGAAAGCAAACTAAGAACAATTGCATTCAAATTTTAAAGAAAGACAACTAGAGATGCTGAGACAAACAGGCTCTGAAAAACGCAGAAAAGCAGGTCAGACAACAAGGCAACAAGCACTTCTCCAACCATTCGAGGTGGAGATTTACATCGGATCTAAACCCATATAGTAAAGATTGATTAACAGCATCATTCCGTTAACCAATGTTTACTATAAGGGCGTAGATCCCATGGGAATTCAAGAAAGCCAGACCAGTGGGAGTAAGACCCTATCAGAAGATAGACTTGCCGACACACCGAAGTAATTTCTCGACAGAATTATTATCTAAATAGCTTTGAAACAGCTACAATACTAAATTATGTAACTGGTGTGGCTGCTGCGGCGTTATCAGGGGGCTGGTGGTAATACGAACCTTTCCGAGTAGCCAGTGATGCTTACAGCCCCTCGTATTGTCTTTTGGCAGCCAGTGTCAAGAAGGTTACTCCCTTGTTCTATTCGATATGACAGGGAGGGATGCCTCATTGTCATATCATGTTCTGTAAACTGTTCAACTCGACGTGATGCGACATGGAGACTCCCTCCTCTCTTTTAGCTCAATCACTAGCAGTGTCTTGTTGCGTCATTTTCCTCTACAAGTAGACAGTTTTATTTATCTATCTACATCTAATAATATTTTTTTACGGGGGCCACCGGAATTCTCCATCTGTCCAAACTGACAGCTTTGATCGGAACTGATCGGCCATGAGCCGATCAGTTCCCTGAAAATTGAACAATACGTATTTATAAATAATTTCAGGGAAGCGAGCTTAGTATACGTGGGCTGGGATCGTGGAATGGCTTGTTGCAGTGCGGAGGTCCCGGAAGTAAGTTTAACCCAGAAGTTCCGAATCTGTCATTCTACAAAAGGCAGTAGAAATCATGTTACCTCTGCATACCTCGTTATGCATCAAACGAGGTTCCCTGGTGTTCAGTCATATGTGGTAATTAGCCAACTAGCCGAAACAGCGGAGATGAGCATCTCATTCCAGAGAATGCCCTTGACCAGATAAGGATGCGATTTTACCATTGGTAAGGCAAAGTAAGAAGATATCATTAATTGCCGGAGCACTGGAACGATGGCCATGCAGAGCATTGACGGACTGTTGTTGATTATTGTGGTTATTGGCCAATCTCAAGATATGTGAAGACGGCAAAAGCAATCCCTATAGCAGAAATACTTATTTTGAAAACATGCCGGTGTTATAGATCACTCCCTCTTACATTTGTATAAACCTGTACAATTTCGACTTCTAGCCGAGTGACCTAACCTCGCCACGCCTAAAGGCAAGTAAGTGATCATGTTGTGGATCCCATCCCAGTTCGCTTGCTCAACTTGATATCATCAGCCTTATGACAGGACAATACTCCCCACCGTATTCAACTCCCAATCCTGAAAGCCCAGCATCAGTCGGTTCACCCGTGCGGGACATGGATTCCTCTCAGCAAAAGCGCACCAAGCATACCAGAAGCAAAACAGGTTGCCTGACTTGCCGCATCAAAAAGATCAAGGTATGTTATCATGCCATTGACGATACGTGTTTAACTACTGGCGGTAATATTCCATGCAGTGCGATGAAAGCAAACCGATCTGCATGCGGTGTACTCATGGTGCCAGAGAGGTGAGGACAAGGTTTCCTTCTGAACTTCTTTCATAGTGTCCACGCAATCATAGTGTTCATGGCCAGCGAATGTTTCAACCAGAAAAAGGAAGTGGCACTCCCGGGCCACGGATAAGAGAACGTTCACTTCAGAGTCCGTAGCCGAGTCCCCTGGTCTGTCTGGAAAGGAGCGGGCTCCTCCCTACCATAACTCGGCAGATTTTGTGCCCTATAACATAATGGACCCGATTGACGATCCGTCCTTGACCGTGTTTTCTTTGAGTCATGACCAACACACTTGCGCAATGTACGTGTTTTTTTCTGCCCTTTGAACCGCACATTGAATTCTAAACACCCATTCAGCCTCTCTCCACGGCTACACCCCCACTCATTTCCCATAACGTTTGCGAGTCATTATATAACTCAACCACTGGCAGACCCACAATCATTAGCCTATGAGATGCAACCACCTTCCCCTTGCTTTCCCCTCAAGTGACCCCTACCCATTGGCCATGGAATACTGAATTGGATGCATACGTACGTGTCTATTATGTATGTCCACATTCGAACAATGCAAACACGATCATTAACACATTAGTATCATAATCAACCTGCCTTGCCGTAGATCTAGATTAATTCTTAAAGGACTCTCAAATATATGTGAATTATGTTCCGCCGCACCTACGATTGCTATGCTTTAAGACGGAGGCAAAGTATATCATGTACATTGATGTCGCAACAAAATCCACGTTTTCCTGCAGAACAACCTCATCTTCAATCGCTCGCAAATGAAAAAGTGAAAAAGAACATTCGGATAACCTGAGAAAACGTCTAGAATATAAATAAGACAGGCAGTCCTTACAAGCACAATTCGGAGATGGACCGAATAGTGCATGCTCTGCATGTGTTCAGGTGTTAGGTAGGGAAGTAAGTCGTGATTAAGCATACGTGAGCAAATTTCCGTTGAATATCCACAGTGTTTGGATTTTGTTTTTAGATGCAACGACCACATCTGAGCGTCCTTGCCATGAATGTGTAGTATAAAGCACATCAGTTCCCTTCTCACTAGACAGAGTCATGTCCTCTAAGAGGGGAACGAAACGAAACGACAACTTACCCCCAAATCGGGCACGGGACGTTAACGTTCAGAGGGCCTTCAGAGAAAGACGAGCTGCACACCTCCAGGTCCGTTTTTCTATGATGTCGATTCTTGGCAGTGTTTGGAGGTTTGGACCTCATAATGCATACACTTGCAGGCCTTGGAACAACGAGTCGCCGAACTTGAGGAAGAAAACGAAAATTTCCGCCAGGCCTTGAATTTGCCACCACCATTTCGTCCACCTATCGGTCGAGGTCCAACTAGCAATGATTACCATGATGACAAATCACAATCTCTTCTAGCGGGAAGTCCGCTGGCTTGTTCTCCTGAGCTGGGACACTCACTGATCGCTCCGCCGAGATTAGGGTTCCGTTAGAAATTCAAAATCTTTTTTTCACAATGTTAGTAACATTTAGCCCTCGAAACTGCATTATTCACAAGGTTATTAACAAATTTCTAACAAATGTTCCCACGTGTTACTAACAGGTTAATATTTTGTTAGTAACCAAGTTAATAATTTATTTACGGTTACAAACACATCCAAGCCAACGTTCGCTCTAAACTTTCATCCACCGTGAGCTGGCGGTTTGTTTCGGGCACAGACCTGCTGACTTAAGACCCATGTTTGAAGGATTTACTTTAAATGGTGTACGTGCGATGGTAGCACCACTCGGAGCTTGGTGGTCGATCCCGTCATTGTCTTCACCATCGGCCTCTTCATCTGACTCGGAATCGGATGACTCAGGCACCACGTCGTGTAGGATGTCCAGCTGGAGATGGGCCTGAAGTCTTTCGAGACTGTCTTCCGAAATCAGACGGAACTTCACTACTTGCCAGTAGCGTGTTGTCATTTGCCTAGATGAAGTGAGTTTCCTTTTGATAAACTTCTGTGCTCATGCTCACTGTGTCGGTCTTGTGCTTTCCATAGTATTGTCCAACCTGGATCATGTTTACGATGGTTGCGGCCTGTTGGTTTCCACGTATGGGCGAGTTTGGCCAGGTGAATCATGGTTCGTTCATCAGGCATCGAATTGATGAGGATTGAGAAGATCCGCTCGCTCAGCAGCTAGTCGTAGCCCTTGTATTTATCACAATAGAAGGCTTGTCCGAAAGAATGCTTACACCCTGTATATCAGCACTTTCATGCTTTGCACGTTCACGCCACCATTCAAGTGGATTGTCAACAGAGCACTGGACCTGAAATGGATAATCACCCTGCCAGTATGTGTCCAACTGGCTGCGAAGGTCTTGCAAAGAATCTCGGGGACCTTTCTTGCGTAAACAGGGCACTCCCATCGACATATCATTTGGCTGAAATTTCCCAGCAATTTCTAACATTTCTAACACGCAAAAATTGCCCTTTCAGTGGACTGGTGTTACTAACGTGGTTACTAACTCATGTTAGTAACCATGTGACGAATTCGGCTATTTCTAACGGAACCCTAGCCGAGATCCTTCCATACAATAACGATGATGGATGCTGGTTCTTCACGCCGGACAGATGCTATGGAGCGTCACGCAGCTTTACCACACCTTCAATCACCACAAGGACAGTCTATTCCAATATTGGCACCTATGCTGCCATATAAGACATCAAGCTCCCCGAACTATTTTGATTGCATCCCTCTAGCCCTTTCTTCTTCAAGCCCAACCCCCGGGCCTCAGAAGACTCCTACTAGCCATTTGTCGACTTCAGAGAGGTCCATTGGGAGTAATTTTGACGCCAGGGAACCTCGTGTGATGCGTGGAGAGGCGCATGATGAGGTTCGACATGATTTCTGCGGCCTCTCGGAGAATTACCAAAATTCCGAGCAATATCTGCATACCGGTGGCAATTGTGAACCTACTGTGATCCCCTTCCAAGTTCCGATCGCGTCCACACACTTCAGGACCAAGGATTTCCACGATTCCCTCCATATCGAGTGACCAGGTCACAGCAGCACGGTGGCCGAATTCTTCAATTCTCAGAGTCAAAGGAATGTCGACTTCCATTCGCTGAAACAATGCCTCCCACCCTCTCGCCATTACCGTCCAGACGCCTTGAAGTGGCTTTAGCTGCGTAATTGACTTCGCAATCGACCCCCGAGATGAAGCAAGTGGGGGTCCAGCCATCTGCTCATATGCACAAACTAAGGGTTGCGAAATCGACCAGCTTCTCATTGACACGGCGTCGTTGAATGTTGTAATGTGAAAACCCCTGTTTTCCATTTAAGAAGGTTTTTTGTTTCATAATTAGTTTTTGCACCTTCGTTGTAACAGGAATAGACATTTCATAAATGTATTTCGCATTGATGCATGATTTTGAAACTCGTGATCAGTATACTTTCAACAAGACGCGATAAGCGAGACGAAGCGTTTTCGGAGCAGTAGTAAACAGTTGCGCCAATGACCATCCTATTTGCCTATTTAATTATCTGGTCAAGGCATTCTGTGGAGTGAGATAGTCATCTCCGCTGTACCCGGCTAGTTGGCTAGATAACTGGCGACTGATCGGCTTGTGGCCGATCAGTTCCGATCAAAGCCTGTCATTTCTGGCTGATCCATTCCGAGTGCCTGGCAGGTAAATACCAGGATTACCTCGCCCTATTCCCCTTGTCGGTTGCTCGCCTCTATTATTCCTATGTGCGCATTTGAAATGTTTGTATCTTACCAGTATTTTTCGATTTTTATACCTGACTCTTACCTTGCAGAGTGGGTGATTACTATAAGATGTGTGGGGTATGTTTCTTCTTATGTCGTTCAAGTTTTGCTTTACATAGCATTTTCATGGTCGTCATGAAACTGGAATGAAAGTCGATTGCAATTACGAAACATGTAGGAATAGCGACAACTATACCAACAAGACACTTAACTGTGGATGCACTTCTGGCTGCACCGCGGCTGGCGCAACTTGCGCTGGAGTTGATTGCTTGGCAACATACACCTCCCGAATGGCGACCTTTGACCAACTGTCAGCACTGGGTCATGAGATCAGAGGATCAACCACTTACTTTTGGCTTAAGGGCGTTGCTGTTGCTATGCTCTGCTTTAGTGGCTATCGCAAATGTCAGTGTGAGAGACAATCTTGTGAACAACGAAACCATGCCTAATTGAACCCAAATGTAAGACGGTCTACAGCTTGTGATGGCGCCACTTGGACCCTCGAGCCAGCAACTCGACCGACGGCTTGCCCTGGCGGGATACCCGCAATATCATCGTCATTCAGTCCCCGCCACGCCCTTTCCACACCTAAGGCTCACTAATGTATTCAGTGAAGGTAAACTCAGCCTCGCGGCAAATGCAGGACGCTGACGCGCAGGATGAGGTTGAATTCAACCTGGTGGTAAGGAAGGTGCAATTTGACATCACAGGTGGCAATGATATGCTATTCATTAAATCTAAGGCTGGAGCTGAGATATTCAAAATTAGGTTCAAGCAATCTCAAACGAACAAAAACGCACTAGATAAAGGAGGCAAAAAAATCGTTGGGTCCGTGGTGCTTGCTTTTGTGGACGAAGAAGCCTTTGCAGGCGAAACGGGAGCTGAGAGGGTTACAAAGCAAGTTCTCTCTTTTCTCGAGCTCCTTGTCAGTGTCCTGACTTTTCGCTCGTCTTCCCTTACAATCGAGTTCCACTGCTTCTTGCAATCGCGACTTGGGTCTCGGTAAAGGAGGCAAAAATGCCGGCACCAGTTCAGGACGTGGTCTCTGAGACTCTGAGTGAGGTATTATGTTGCCACCGATCCAGCTGAATACCTCGAATCCGCTCCGTTCGCGCCAACCTTTACTGAAGCAAGTTTGGAAATGAATTCTCGTCCGGTAGGAACGACGGGAGGCGGCGACTGCGAGCTGTTAGCCACGTTAGGGTTGAATGACGTCGTGCTCGACGAAGAACACAGAATCCCCTAAAAGACCAACAACGGAAATCTCGGTGTCCGTGGACACTACTCTCTGGGTCATCGACAAGCTGCATAAGCCACTCGAAGGTCTGCCTTGATTTGGCGTGCTTGCTAAAATCAAAAGAGGAAACATCCAAAATTACAGTCGCGACCACCCAGGTACCCGAGTTCTGGTGATAACAGGACCGTCACACTCATCACGCTCTCGGCTGTTTCATATTTCCTGTGTCTAATCTCACACCACAATTAGCGCTTTGTCCAACCCCCATCGCTTCTACTCTCTCCATTCGGCCAGAAAATATGTAGATAAGTCATGCTTGTACAATCCTTTACATAAAGACCGAGAAACTCATTTTGATTCAGACCTATCGAGCAGTTCTCCAACGGAATCGCCATCATTTTTCTTTACTTCAGGCTTCGTCCAGACAGCAATGCGCCTCCAATTTTCAAGTTCCAGAAGCCATGTAAGCCTTCAAGTTTACTATCTGCATTGGCCTCTTACTCAACCTGATAAATGTAGACCCTTGTCACTTCTGCAATCGCCTTGTTCGGCCTACTTACCAGATAAAATTTTTCTGAACGAAAACAATCCGATCCTGCTTATGCGGAGGAGATCATCGGTCTGGTTATCCATGCGCAATCATGTATGCTAAGAAGTTGTTTATTCTGGGCTTAATGTAAGTATAATTTGTTGGAGTCACGGATTGCAGTCACTATTTGCTCATAAGTTTACAGGCTAACCATATCGTATCAGCATCTCAACCTCGTCCAGCAACAGACAAGATTTCCTTGTCTTCAAAATCAATTTTTATTAACCAACCAAGGTCGCACTTTTCTTGCTCGAATATGGAAGCCATTTGGCATATTCATTGTCGTTGGTGAGGGTTCCATATTTGTTTCCAAGACGTTGCGTGCGGAGGTATTCGGGTAGTCATTTCAATGAACAGGGAGTAGGCGTTTTGTCAATCTCATCGGAATCCAATCGGAATCCGTTGTAACTAATGATTGTCTGTTCAAGGAATTATTAGGAACTACAATGCCCTTGACGCAATCTTTGGGTCGTTGTGTCATTCTTGAATTTCTACACAATTGTGCGCTCATACTGCATCACGTCGATGACAGAACAGGATAGGCACCTCTATGGATGTCATTACCAGCAGCACACCCAGCATATGCACTACAATATGTGGGTTACATAAAGATGAGACCATGGGATTGCTGTCGTGCCCACACCTCTAAAAAGGTATGTGGTATTTTTGTTTATGTTACGTTATTTTAATTTACGATTAATAGATATTTCGACACGACGCGAAGAGGAAAGGAATCACTTTTCACGTCGTTGTCTTTTTCGATATAGAACTTGTTGTTCCATCTTGTTTGATGCCTTTCTTCTTCGTGTTGTAACACTGTTGTATCTTTTTAAATATATTATTATCTTGAAGCCCAACACTTGAGATAGGCCCACAGGGTTTGGGACCTGCTATGGCAGTTGATCACTAGCAATCCTTAGCTTTATATGGAGTGAACGGATTTAAACTTCAACGCATGTTTCATTACGTTATGTCAACCCTCCCGCTTCCCCAACTTTCACCACGCTTACATTCTTTGTCGTAGTGGCAGATTACTAGTACAATGCAGTTTTCTGCCGATTCAGAACAACCCAATTCGTTTCCCCGAGTAATCCGTAAGTCATAAGTTTGACAAGAAATGAGATCTTTCTGATGACTCTTGTAAACGAAGGCGCATGTGTATGCTCCTCAGTAGCTTCATTCTTGGTCTAACTATTGACTGGTATCTGTAGAATAGATGCAGAAAACTGAAGATTCGGTGTGAGGTTGCAGACTGTCCACCCTGTTTGGGCTGCAGATTGCGGGGGTTGGAATGTGCCTTCGGTAGTGGGATGCAGCCTACAGAAGAGGTACCACCGGACGAACAGTCAGTCATTTTTATACCTTTTACTCAGTTATTCATCTTTTCTTCCAAAGGCGGTTTTGCCGTTTGGAAGCTCAGGTGGCAAGACTCTGCAGAGTGATACAGATGCTTTCCGAGCAACTATCGCATGTACAGCGGTCTGACAAATTTTCTGCTCCAGTCTCTTCATTCCAGTTACCAACTCATCCGGATGCCCATCTGTCACCATCAACAGACCATACAACCTCAGCACATGAACTAGAACTGCTGCCGCCCAGTATTGGAGTTCATCCTCCAAGCAACGAGCCTTGCAGTATATTCAATGATTCTGAATTGAAGGCTGATGAGGGCGGTTTAAATGTGGCGGCCATGCATTATCCTTTTTTTCAAACCTCCAACTTGTCCCGGTTTTCGACACTACCCATAGATCAGGTCCGTGCCCCTCCACCCGGACCTCTAGAACCATGTAAATGGTCAAGCAGTCCAATTATGGAAGGTGCTTTTGCAGCTGAACACTGGGTAGCTTTTGTTGCTGTCGGATTCAAAAGAAAACCAACTAATCTGCCAACTAGACCAACAACAATAGTCACAGTTGTGGAACACAAGACGAAAAGAGAAATCCATCTCCTGACTTACGAAGTCGATCAAAGAAGAGAAGAAAAACCCATTCCCTGTCACTTCAATCAAAGACACTTCAGTATGACAAAGGTCAGTGATTATTGATACTTCTCATTCGATTTCTAATATTGCGATACTAGTCACGACCTACGGCATTACAACGGAGCTGAACTCAATAACTCAACAATCTACCATGACAGTACCAAATAATAATGCTACGACTGATCCCATCCCCTGCACTGTGACAAGTCTGGAAGGAGATTCGTTTTCCAGTTCATATCATAATCCTGCCAGTGACCACAGATGGCCACTTATGTCACCTAATTTTTATCCTACGGTCAATCAACTGGACACATGGAATGGTCCAAACTACCACTCGTTTCACCTATGATGTATTTACCAGTTATGCATATGAACATTATGACTACAGAATTTCAGGTGTAAGAACGAGCGGCTGAGGTGGAGGAGTTGTCAGAGAAGGAGCAAGTGAATTTGTGAGTGATTGGAAAGATCATGTCGATGATGTTGGCACGGAATTCGGATGTGTTCGATCGAAAGCAACTGCAGATCCAACATCTGGCGGAAACGTTGCCATCGTTCCAGCTGAATACCTCGAATCCTCTCCGTTCGCGCCAACCTTTACTGAAGCAAGGTTTGAAAATTGATTCTCGTCCAGTGGGAACGACGGGGAGGCGGACTATGCGACGGCGAGCTGTTGGCCACGTTAGGGTTGAACGACGTCGTGTCCGACGTGCCACAGAATCCCCTAAAGGACCAACAACGGAAATCTCCGTGTCCCTGGACACTACTGCCACTCTCTGGGCCATCGACAAGCCGGGCAGCTGCATAAGCCACTCGAAGGTCCGCCTTGATTTGACGTGCTTGCTAAAATCCCTGGAAGGTGGGCTCACGGGATGTGCGAGCGGTGCGAAGGCACGTTGTCGTAAATCTGCCCAGAGGAATGATCCGACCTCCTCGAAGAGAGGGTACGTGGGGCTACATTCCGAAGCTCCAAACGAGAAGCGACGCAGTCGAGAGGGGCATGAAGAGGACGAAGAGGCGTTTGTGGCTGGCGGTGATGGTGATTGGACGATACTGACGAGTATCCGCCAACGGCGGGCTGCTGTTCCTACTGGCTGAGAAGGTGTCGTGTAAGAAGGGGACGCTGTGCTGATGTGCTGTGCGAATGAAGGTGTGAATGAACACCAAGAGTGAAGCTGCTCCCTGAATTGGTCACCCGATGAGAGTTTAGGTTGTAATCGCCACGGAGTAGTCGCGCGAGGTAGCTAAGTGATGAATTCTTCTAGTATCTCAATCGCTTTCGGTTTGGCAACCTCTGGAGAAATAAGAAGCGTGACATGGGGAAATAAAAGGGGCATACCAAACGAGAGGCCTGCATTTTCAAGGTATATGCTCGATCAAGGTAGACCATGCCTCCTTTGCGTCCGGTGAATCACAAGCTAAATGAAGCTGAATGCAAGCAGGCAAGAGGTAAAAAACACGACACCTACCTCTTGTCTCGAGAATAGCCTGTCGGTCAACGATGGATCGCAATCTCTCGTTTTCATCCAGGACTGAAAACGCCTCCATAAAGTTTTCTGGTTCTTCCAGAATGCGAACGTAATACAGAATACTCTCTGAGTACTCAACGTCACACGCTGGGACATTCTGATTTTGACGTTGAGCAAACTGGCAAAGAGAGAGAGAAGCGCACACACCTTCAGGGACCTAAAGTAACTCTCCATTTTGGCTTCCTCCACATTACATGTGCAACTGCCGGCCCATCCAGTTCTGTCGCTGGTTAGGGCGGAGCCGTAGGATCGTGTGACGAGTCTCGACAGTGTCGAAGGTGAGTCCGCAATCGTGAAAGGATATTGGCCTTCAAAAATGGACAGTCTGGACAAACGGAAACGTACCTTCTCAAATCTCAGTGCCTGGGTATATGACTTGAGAGCTTCATGCCAGCATATGTGCAACATGAGATCAATTTTGATGCCCTTTGCGACCCAGCATCTGCATGTGCCAATGTTAACTCCTCCGCCTCCAAGTTGTCTCCGCCATCGGATTACGATGCAAAATTTCCGGACAACAATTCTGCTGCAACTCTACTGAGTTAAACCCACAAAGGGGAAGGTCAACAAGCGAACGGGACCGAAGCCATCGTCACTTGATCGCTCTGGAAAGGCGGCCGCCCAACAACAGGGAAAGGAGCGTGTCCCCCAACCGAGAAATGCATTTATCATTTTCAGTCTTGGTATATTGGGAAGGTGAAGGCGAGGTGGACATGGATGCAGGGAAGGTTGATACTGACGACGACGTTACGATTGAGAAGAAGATGACGACGACTGCCGGTTTAACGTGCTTCGCACTCGATTAACCACCAAAACGAACTCAGAAAGCGTGCGGCTAAGGCTAGGAATGGGATGAACCACAAGGAGCGAAAACCGTATGTGGACCTCATGAGATACCCAGAAAGGATCACCTTTGCTGGATCTTGCGGCGATGTCGAGGGTTTTCCGGGTAACGAAACTTGAGGACGGTCTTACTGCGGAGACAACGCATCCTGCGAATCAGATGAGGTGAAAACGGGACGATAGCCATAGGTTGACGATGCTTGAGGGGGAGATGAAGACAACGTGGTTGAACCGCGGGAGACCGTGCGAGGAACCACGGTTGAGGGAGGGATAGCGATAGGCATCGTCACAGAATTTTGTGTAGACGTGGCGAGGAGAGTCCGTCTTGCTTCTTCGATTGCTTTTACCCATTCTTGGACATCCTGTGGTGTGGATGCCTGAAGGTAGAAATGTCCGTGATAAACAAATTAGACGAAACGCGTTGTCATGCCGCTTCAGGTGGACCCGTGTGCACGAGTGAATATCTGATAATTGGAGCAGACGGAGAAGTTGGTATTCCTTTGAACTCTTGTAGTATGCAAGGTGGGCCAATCGAAGGATGAACCACCGTTTCTTCCACGTCTGAATATACCACCAAACGGAATCACATCAGCGATGAAAGTTCATAGCTCTTGAGAACCAGGACAAACCTTCCTCCTCTCACCCTTTTTCCAAATATACCCAGCCTTGAGGAAGCTCTCGTCAATTGGACTGCGGTCAGCGTTTCGAACATGCGCTAACTTCCAAACACCTTCACAAGCTTCTTCATCTTCCGTATCTTCCTCGCTATTCCTTCTCACAACGGCTGACAAAGGGGGCTGCGATCGGGACGTGCCAAAAGGGAAACCATAATTCGCGGTGAGTGTCCCGACGTCTGGTGTGCCAATGGAATCTGAATCTGATTCGGTCCTTGACACAGGTTCCAGTGAAAGATTTGAAGTCTAGACAAACAAATATAGAATCAGAGGTAAATGACATAAATGCTTTCAAAACCTCACTTTTGGCTTGAACGAATGGCCTTGGTACGGTGGCCGGGAACCGCATGGTTACTTGTTGTGCTGATGATCGCAAACAAACTAATTCCCAGGCCTCGAAACTTATGTTTAGCGGCGTCCACATGTGTCGCTCCCTCGCCTCCTCCATCTCCTCTGCAGTTTCGACGCGAGGGTTTCAACCCTCCCTGGTTTTTTTTAACGTCTTCAACCGGGCCTCTCCTTGCCACATCGAAACGACAATTCGGCGTGACGACGAACTTGAAGGGCCTTTCCTTGCCACGTCGAAACCAATTTGGCGGGATGATGGGGATTGGCCTCTCTTCGAAAACATTCGGCGTGGCGACGAGGGGTTTGGCCTCCACATCGAAGCCGCTTACGAACATATAGATACCGTCCTCTGCGAAAGAGGAATAATAGGATTAGATAAATAAAATTTAATAACTGTGTATATTACTGTCTATTAAACGTATACTAGTATAGGGTTTAAAAAACCGTTTCCGTTTATTGCGGTCATTATCAGTAACTTTCAGCTGCCCTCCGATGACCCTGCTGGAGGTATTTGCATTGAAACGGACGCCAAGATGTGTTGAACCCTCGATCTTTTAAATTCTGCTTGCAAGGAAACGCCGTTCTTTTTGCCGAAAGCGCTTGGAGCCACACAGTTCAAGATGCCGTCAATGCATGTAAGCCTTCGAGATTGCTACTCTGAATTTACCTCTTACTCAGCCTGATTCAGGTTCGACTTGAATTTGACCCACTTGAGACATTCTGTTGGATCTCCATCGAAAGTAGGTGGAGAGGCAGGATGTTGGAATCAGCTCTTTCTGGTTAATGACGGTCCATTCAGTCCTGACAACCATCTCAGTCCATTTGACAAAAAATTCACAATGTCGAGAGAAATCCAGATAATTTTCTTTGATAGATTTACACCATAGTTCTTGTCAAACATAATAAAATAAAATAAATCAAATTTTGTCATCCAACCCCAAATTTTCAAAGGAAGTTGAAGTATTGGTAAATCTAGATGAGAACAGAGGAAGTGATTGAACAAATTTATGGGCAGCAAAAGAGACCTCAATGCTGCAAATGAGGTGCCTGTAGGAAATCAAGCAAGTCCTGGCCCTTGCCAGAAGTTTTTCCAGATGAAAGGCGTTTCAGGACAAGAGGATTCGGGTTGGCAGAATCTGGTCCGATTTTTGCGAGGAGTTCCATAACCCGTCGAGCCTTTGTGAGCCAAGGGGCACTTAACCCAAGGTGCTTGAGGATTGAGTTGCTACCCATGTGACGGCCATTCTACCAACTGGATCTTGAACAACATAACGGATCGAAAGAGTATATAAACGTACCCCCCACTTTCTCTCCTTGAGAAGTCCATAGATTTTAAGTCCAAATTGGTAATAGCGAATGAGTTCAGCATCGGTTTGGCGCTTTCCCTTGTGGGTTTTCATATGCAACACTTGCGTAGCAAGCCTTGGATTCTCCTGGAAGAATTGTTCCAGCAAATCTTCATCCGAGGTACGGTTTGCATCATCATACCAACCAAAGGAATACCCTGCAAGGGGGATTGAGGTGGACATAGCGGGTGAAGGTGCGGGAGAAAGAGACATTGGCAAAGGCACAGGTGTAGACTCCGAATTGCTATAGCATAAATCTGTAGGGCTTAAATCTTGCTTTCAAATTAGCGAGAGGTACACGACATGGTAATGAAGCATACCTTTAACTAGGCGAATCGACGGATCATGTATACTGTCGGTTATCCCCAGATCCTGCGAGTCTATGCTGCCGTTTTCCACTGAGGAAGGCTCAACCCAATCCGCACCGCAAACCTCCTCGCCATCGCCAAATTGCTAGACCAAAAAATTATTTTAGTGGTCCAGAAAAATGGATACACACATACTGCGGATACTGTATCAACTGAGCTCAGCTGACTATCGGTGTGCCCCTCAGCTTGAGTATTGTCGGTTATGCTCAGATCTTGTAAGTTTACATCGTTTTCCACTGAGAAAGGCTCAACCCCATGAGCTTCTGTCTGAGAAACGTTAAATCCGGCACTATGGTGGCAATTGTAGAAACCTACTAAAGCAATCACTGATACACCATAAACACCGTCCTCGCCACCGTCTTCACCATCGCCACGTTGCTGGGCCAAGAGATTATATTAGTGGTCCACAAAAATGGATACACACTTACTACAGATACCGTACCGATGGAGCTCGGCCTGCTATTGGTGGGTCTCTCAGCTTGAGTGGAGTCAGCAGAATCCATTCCGATCGAATCAGCAGCCGAGGCCTCTTCTAACGACAAGGCTTGTGTGACAGGAGCTTTTACATACCCGTAGTTCCCTGTGAGGGCGCGTATGAGGTGCTTTTTGTCGAGATGGTCAACGGGCCTCGAGGAAACTTTGGCTGGAAATAATACATCAGGTTGTCTTTTGACGTATTCAATAAGAGTCCCCCTCGGAAAGTGTTTACTGGGGACTGTTAAGTGGAGTATTTATCGGAGTACAAGAAGATGCTCACATTTCACTAGTA
>Ga0307508_10001594_pt1 | contig 25286 bp, 32 predicted proteins | sample 9_EM_MG_FD_203089 | JGI IMG/M metagenome (GOLD analysis project Ga0307508, IMG submission 203089) | Populus trichocarpa ectomycorrhiza microbial communities from riparian zone in the Pacific Northwest, United States - 9_EM | ecosystem: Host-associated > Plants > Roots > Unclassified | place... | reverse complement strand
AGGTTGGTGGGGTGGTGGGTATGGATATGGGCGAAGTGCTGGACGTTCCAGCACTATCACGTCGTGCAAAAAATCCGGTGGTTGCTGTACTTTTGACAGTTTTTTTCTTTTTTGCTTGGTGTGTGTCAGTGTTGCTTGTGGCATCGGCAGCTGCAGCAGCGCATTCAGTTTGCACGGTCTTGCGCTTCCCTATGACGATGCATGAAGTATCTGGTTCATCGCGTCCCATAGCTGAGTTGCCAGAAGTGTGTTTGGAATAGAATGTGTGATGTGGTTGATTGTAATACAATGCCAAACTAAATAACATGTATTCAACTTGAAACCAATCCGACTCCAATCCCGGATTACCATCGGATTTGTCGGATACAATCCGCCGGATGGAGGGTGTCTAAACTCGCCATCCGCATCCGGCGGATGGGGCCGGATCCCGGATGCATCCGCGGATCATCCGATCCGGTAGGAGCCCTAATTGCCTCAGTGCTGATGTTATAAAATCACATAATCACAGTCATTGAACTCACATATAACCGAGTTTGTGAACGAGTGCCAAACCAGGCAAACCTCCCCCTGATGTTGCCAACCGTTGCGTGAGACAGCAAAATATTACCGTAATGCAAATCCCCGGCATTGCAGTGTTATTCAATGGGTAAACACGCCCGTCGACCCTGCAAGTCTAAAATGACAAGTAGTCACTCGTTCAAAGTGTGCATGTAGAGTTGCGCGCATGAGCCGTTGTCCCCGACGTAGTTAGAAGCGGCGGCTGGTGGCGAAAGGATCTTTCTTATTAAAGACGATAAGCATCGAGTGTCGAGGTCGACGGTGACGATCGGCGGAAGGGAAAGTCCGGGTGGAATTGACTCTTTTGTGTCACGGGACATAAGCATCGACCACCTTCCGCGACAGAAACGATGGGTCAGTCCTCCAGCCTCTTATGGTGGGTCTAGCCATCGCTCAAAGTTATACCTATAGCAATAGCATGGTGGCTCGTGCCCAACGCGCCTAGCGCTACCACTCTCCACAGGGCGATTAAGAAAACCGCCGCAAAGCACAATAGCCCAACATTCCATCCTCACGTCCCGCTCTTCTCACTGAATCAGACGGACAAGACAGTAGAGGAACTCGCGAAAGCTATGAAACCTGTCGTCGCTGGTGTTAAGTCGCCTATCTCCCTCGAGGAAGCCGGAGTGCAAGTTGGGGCGACGTTTCATCAGAGCGTTTATTTGGCGCTTAAACCTGTGCCGGAGCTGACGGCACTTCGCGACAGTCTCCTCAGGGCCGTCAATCCTCCAGCTGAGACGGAAAGTGGGGCATTCCCGCATGCTCCACTCTATTACGGAGCGGGCTCGAACGAAGACAAGCACCATGTCGTCGCGCAAATGATGGATGCCTGCACAGTGGATATCCGTCATGATGGCTTGATAGAAGTGACAGGACTCCAGTCGCGTTTGGACTTGTCAGAGGTTTGGATTGTCCACATTGCAAGTGAACACCCGGAGAGTTGGAAGGTCCTTCATAAGGAAGCTATCGCCGGTGCAGAGATCGCGAATTCCCTCCCTCCATCTCCCGTATCACCGATAACAGCGTCGTCGAGACAAAACACTGATGGGGGTACCAACAGCAGCCCAACGATGGAGTCGCCGCCCAGCCCGGCGAAAGCGGTTCCAACTAGTCCTACAAACGGTTCAACAACGGCACCCGGTGGGAGCACGTCGGCTATAGGAAAAGTGTCCAACACCCCAACCGGCAAGTAATACACTTATCTTCCCTAATATTTTCATTCTAACTTCCGTTATTGTGTCGGCCAGCGTCGGCACCTCCAAGTCCGAAGGAGGGTTTCGTGGCAAAGCTTAAGAGGCTGTTCTGCTCCTAACTTCACACGCATACACGGCCCTACTCGCCATCGCTCGTTTCCTTTCTACCTGCGGCCGTGGCACCATGCCAGTAGTGTGCTTTCTGACGCTTTATCGGACTCATTTCAGTTCTCTGTCCTGTTGACGTCCACATATGGCATCGTTGTCAAATCCTATCAATTTTGCTTGCCACTTTTGATTTCTTACATTTTACCTGTCACATTATGATACCCCACGTTCACGTCGCTGGATGTCACCGTTATTGCTCTTTCGCACAATTCATTTAGGTTGCGCTGATGCGCGCCGCACCGCCACTGGCAGGGATCATGTGCGTCGTTCCCGCGATGCAACTCCTCAACGCATCATTGGTCTTGAAGGTCCTTTGTTAGTGAGAACTAAGTGCGCTGTGCGTGGATGTGACCGCCCTTTTGTCACGCGGACTCGCGGCTGACGTAATCTTACAGGCGATGGGCATCCTCGCTCTGATTCACGAAAGTAAGTCTAATCATCAATTCCTATTCAAAGTCCCGACCGGCGTGACGTTCCCCACGTCAAAATGGCAGGGCAACTTTTGTCCAAGTTTGCCCAATACATGTGGGAAAAACAGTTGAAATTTAGTTGATAACGGAGCCAGCCATCGGTAAGGAATAATTACATTCGCTTATCCGTTGCAACGTTGAACAAGGTAGCTGACGATCATCTAACACTAATTAAGATCGAAGTGAGTTTGTACGTTGACCGCCGGACAATAATATCCGGTTCGCCGCCGTCACGAGACTGAAGCATTCCTGCCCACCCCCACCAAGTGTTACCCCCTTCACTAGACGATGGGTGAGAGTTATTTCCAGCTCGTGGAATGTTACTTAACTGGTGAAGCTAAGGCTTTTCTGTAGCGAAGAAGGCATGGTGGCTTGTACCTAACGCATCTGGTACCGATACGCTAAAGAACGTCATTGACAAAGCCGCCGCGATGCACAATGGCCCAACGTTTCATCCGCATGTCACGCTCGTCTCGCTAGATATCAAGGACAAGAGCCTGGAGGAGCTTAAGGGAATTACACACACTGTCGTCGCTGCCAGCGCGTTCGTTTCACCCATTTCACTTGACCAAGAGGGAGTGCAAGTTGGCGACACGTTTCACCAGAGCGTCTATTTAGCGCTTAACCCTACGGAGGAGTTGATGAAACTACGCTCGAATCTTCTTAACGCCCTGGGCACCCCAGCCAATCCCGAAACCCCCGCATTCCCGCATGCCTCACTGTACTACGGGGAGGTGTCGAAAGATGATAAACTTCGTCTCGTTACGCAGATGACTCTACTAGACACCCGTGGAGATGGCGCCGTAGTGGTGAAAAGGCTCAATTCTCGTCTGGACTTGACGCAGGTGTGGATCGTCGACATCATAGCTGATGACCCCGCGAGTTGGGTTGTCCTTCACAAAGAAGCGATCGTCACCAGCACCGGTACCCTTCCCCACACCGATACATTTACATTTGCACAGCAGCCTACTACCACTTCCCCGCCTTCACCCTCCATTTCATCCGGTTCTTCTCCAACGACACCCTCGAGCCGCCAGAATAGCTCTGACGCCACTACGAGCGGCGCCAGTGGACCTGACACCTCGACAAGAGCGACTGCCATCTCGATCAGCTCCGAAAGGTCGCCGGTAAACGTTCCCAGTACTAAGGCCACTGCGGAGGCAACAATCAAGCCACCTGCGACAACCGAGAAGGCTAACCCCTCAGTCGGTGAATAAGATTTCTCTTCTAGCGACTTTCATTTCTGATATCTGCCGTGCTATTTACCAGGCCCGAAGGAGCCTAAGGGCTTCTTCGCGAGGCTTAAAAGACGGTTTTGCTGCTAACGTGGCTTGGCTTGTTGCACGGGCTTGCGTTTTGCCTTCGATCGATCGATGCGATCGTGGCGACTAGCAGCCTGGTAGTGGTACCTGCTGTTCCGATCTCCTTACTGTGATTATCGATCCATTCAGGCACTGCCCCTCGCTGGTCCGAGGACGCATCTCTATTATATACCATTCCTGTGTGTGATATACCATCATGCTTGCATGTCACATAGTTCATGTGCTGTTACCCCTCGACACATTATGATATCCCCTTGTTTCAAACGCTCGTATCAAAGTTTTGGTCTGATCGCACGGAATTTAGGGCGTCGTTTCTCTTTAAACGACTTGATGGCTTCGCTCATATCCTGTTAACGCAAGGTAAGTCAAACGGTTCGTTCGGCAACTACTAATGTGAATGGACGGGCACAACACACCTCTGTTTGAAGCATGCCTTGGTTCCAAGCCGTGGTGTAGTCCAGGTTCTCCTGGACGCTGTAGTTAAGGCATAGCCCTTAGTAAGCATGGCGCTGCACATAAAGCAGAGAAGAGGAGGGAGAAGCGGACCTATGATCACGGGAATGCAGCAGTAAATGCTTGATGCCAATCACCGCAATAGGTGACTTTGAAGCAATAAGTTTAGCGGTGTCCAATGCTGCGTCTGTGATGAAAGTCATGATTTGTAAACATGATCGTCGTCACAGAGGAGCACTGGTACGCCAGCCTACGAACCTAATACAGCTTTATGGTCCCCTTTTACAATGCGGGATATGAACCCGGCGCTCAGGGCTTCGGCAGCAGTGAAACTCTTTCCAGTGAGCGCTACTTCTCGTGTGAAACTGTCGTTACCGACGGTCTTGGGAAAACGTGCGAGGGAGCCGACGTCCGCCGCCATTCCGATATCTATCTCCTGTTCAAATTCAGATGTTATATCACCAATCACCAATCAGAATCCTGACAGTCAGCTTTTGCACATATGAGTCAAGTAGGGAGAAAGGGACTAGTACTAGCCTTGATGGAAAATGTTGTGTCGGAGGCAGCATATCGTATATCGCAGGCCGAGAGCATATCAACGGCGAGCCCGTACGCTATTCCGTGTATAGCGGCAATGACGGGTACGCAACACTTCTCAACCGCGCTAACAGCCTCTTGAAATTCCTGGGAAATAACAGCAATTCCGTGGCTGGGCCGTCAGTATTCACTTAAAAAGATAATACAAAGGCATAAGGAAGTGTGTATACGTACAATCAATAATGTCCTCAACACAAGTGCATTCCGCGCAGGATCCTCGTCCTTGGCATCAAGCAAGTCGCTTGTGTCCATCACTTTATTGAAACGCACGCACAGAGTGTTTCGACATGAGGCATTGCAATATTCCAGTGAAATATGAGCTCACAGTCCAATCCTGCTGAGAATATACGTTGGGATGAGGCAAGTACGATGACACGGACGCTCGGGTCCTGAGATAACCGGTTGAAAACGAGTGGTATCTCGCGCCACATTCTACAGCATCCGGTTTGTGTCCAAGATGAGTGTAGCTACTCCTCTATATATACCGGTTTAACGCACTGGCCACTAAAGGCGTTCACAGGCGGCCTAGGTTGGGCGTAGTATTCAAATTCATTCTTTCAATGATTGATGCGCTTTTCTTTTATGTACCGAGATATCAAGACCAATGCGACTCCTTCGGAAGGGGTCGAAACTTTGAAAAACTGAGCATCGACAGAGGACATGAGAGGAGAGGTTGTTGGCGTAAGTCACGTGTGTGAACGTGGGAACATCACAGCCGCCTATAAAAAGAAAATTTTCAAAGTTCCCGTTTCCTTGAATCCTTCCCGCCTACATACGCGCAGTCCATGTCCTCCTTCCCTTACCCGTCACAGCTCAATGAGAATACAACATGTATCTGACCTTATCTCACGCATCTCCCCTCTCCTCGTTGTGATCATACTATAGACCATGCCACTTTCTGCCCAAGCAGTGCGACAACGCCTCCACGCTGCAATTGGTTCTGGTGTTGGCAAAAATCAAACCAACTGCTCTCTATAGTTAACTCTTGGAGCGGGACTCTTCCTTTGCCAGTGTGCTTGTGGCGATACCCTTGCCCTTTGGTGGGCTTGGCTGTCACGAGAGAACGGCGAGAAGAGTTGTACATATCTTTCTTTCTAAAGTCATTTACTACCATAATACCTCTTCATATGTGTACATTTGTCGCATAATTTGATCACCAGACACTTGAGCTGCGACATGAGCTTTCTCTCTTTAATTTTCAACAGCAACAAGGCCTGTGTGCCGCTGAGGTGAGACACGGCACCAGCTTGCAAGAGCATAGATGCTACATTTTAGATGGTGCACCAGTGAACTATCCAATATGAAGCGATATGAATGATAGTATGCTATGTACTTAATATGGGCGGACTGAGGCGTTGAGTCGCAACGTTGACTATTAGCAGGAATGCGTCACGTCCATGAATGACACGAACTACTGTAATCCCCAAAGACTGAAAACTGATGAGGTATGTAGAGAAGTGGATGCGTAAGGCGGCCTTAAGGCAATACGATAAAGAAAACCGCTGACAGCAGGGAAGATGCGCGCTGAGCTCAGCGGATGAAAGGCAAAAAGGCAGTGAAAACTCACGGACGGGAACGGGCTCGAATGGCAAGCACCAATCATCAGCCCCATTTTCAATTTGACAACATAATCGCACCGCTGGTGATCACGAGAATGGCCAACCACGATAAGGACAACGACGTATTAGGACGAGCGCCGCCAGTGCTGGTAGACGTGCTGGTCGAGGTGGGCGAGACTTCCGTGCCAGGCGAGGTGGTGATTGTGTTGATTTTCCCGCTGCTCGCAGAGGTTGGGCTCGTGGCCGGCGTGGACGACGGAACGCCAGTGCCGCCTGGAGTTGTCGTGGGAGTAGTACCATTGCCACCACCCGGGCCGCCTTGTATTTGACCATTACCGACAAGGTACGAAGGCATAGCGTTATACAAGCTAGAATCGACGAACGTCCCGACACCGTATTTGACACCGCTCGGGTCGGTCGACGGAGCATCGACAGACGAGCCATCGGTACCTTTGATGAGGAAACGCGTCACCCACAGAAGATTCGTGGGGTCAGAGGGGGAGGAGACTTGGTAGAAGTAGATGGGAGCGTTTGGGTTAACCTATAACAATAACTCTTGAGTCTCGAAAAGAAATCTGTCACAAAAGGCATACTGCATACTTCTGGGCAAATCCACGAGAAACTGCTCTGCTTGGTTGCATCAACGGTGGCGACGGCTGCACGTGTCTAAATTAGCTGGAAAAAAAAGGTTTGCAAAAAAAAAAAAAAAGGCTTACTTCGCATATGCACCATCTGCGCATTGCTGCCAGTCATGAGTTCTTATTTCAGAATATGAGGGAAGGTAAGCAAAAATCATTCGAGTTTGGTCGGACATAATACACACGGATGTTCATCGTGGTCCAAGGCTTGGTGGCATTCGTATCAAGAGTCCAGGCAATATTGCATTGGCCTAACGCGGTGAAAGAGTCGGAAGGACCAGGCTATAAAGCTCTCCGTGTCAGTTTCTAAGTTTAGTGCACACTTGGTCTTGGTATCGTCATACAAAAGTGGGAGTCGGTGAGGCAAGAGCGCCGGAACCAATGGCAATGGCAATGAGAGCGGAGAAGAACATGGCAAGGAATGGATCAAGTATTGGAAACGAACGGAGGGGTTGACAAGGAGTGAAATGTGATGATATTTGGGATCAACTTGCTCTGCGTGACTCACGGCTGATGCCGATCATCGCCTCCTAGCCAACCAAGATCAGGAAAACGATATTAATGTCTCTAGAACTATAACAGGAGATCTTTATACAATAGTGCGTCGCTTTGACGCAGGGCGAGAGCGTTTTCCTTTCTTTCCAGCACCGAAGGCATTGGCCGCACGATGCTCTCGTCCCAAGACATCCTCCTTTTTGACTTCGTATATACGAACCTAACAGGCATCGTAAGTAACAAGAATATGAATGATTGCCTTTATATGAACGCACGATCCAATTTTCTGATGTGAAAGCCTCATCTGGTTGTCAAGAGCATTAGGCGAGGTTCCTGCATAATTAGAATAACAACCGACCAAGGTAATCAATCTGGGGGCCAACAGGTGGAAGAGTTTGTCCGCGAACGCGGTCTTGTGCGGGTTGGCCGCCATATAACTCGTTGAAACTATCAGATAGCAGATGTTTAGAGTTCTCAGGGGAGAACAAACAACGCAGCACACACCGATAGTAGCTCAGCTTATATAGCAGACTCTCACGCATTGTGACAGAAGCATCTTTGTCAACCTTGTACTCCCCACGCGAGGTGAAGTAATTGCCCTCCTTGACCTCATCGGGCCATACCCCCTGCGCAATACGGATCATCCACAAGAACTTATTGATGTCATCGCCCGAGTAACCCAGTAAGCCGCCAAAAATGACGAGAACGTAAGACACGTCGTGCTTGCGGAGGATAGGGTAAGCCACTTCTTCAGTCAAGGACATTGCCTTGCCGACAGTGGCGATGTGCGCTGGCAGCATATTAGCTCTGTCTTGGGATCAGAATGTTGAAAGGGCTCACTGTTATTCCAGGTGTTGTTATCCACCAAGGTTGGACGATCAGCGAAGCCAGCAATCTGATATCCATAATCCCACCAACTCATGACCACGGCATTTTCAGGCGTGTTCTGCCTCAACCAGTAATAAGCTTCGCGAAAATCATCGATGATATTTTGACTTCCATCAGCTTGGCGCGACGAAAGGACGACGGAGGGCGAAGAATAAGCGCTCGATGTGACCCATGTGCAGTGCAAAACAAAGATGAGCAACAGGAAGGTTGTGTTGATCAATACACCGAGGCGTGTGTCGACACCGAAAACTCCTCTCTTCTTGGGTGCTGCGGCTGAGGGTTTATTTACTCGAGATTGCGCGGGTGTGGCGCCAGCAACTGGGGCAGATTTCTTAGCCTTTTTACCCGGAGTAGCAGGGGCATTTGTGGAGCGGGCCACCGAGTCCGTGGCACCGTCCGCTTCTGATTCGGGTTCGACTACATCGACATACACATCAAGGAGGCTGCTCAAAGCAATGGCAGCACTGACGCAGACGACGGGCGTCAGAGCAAGCATCAACCGGACCATGACGCCAGCGAAGTAGCTTGCAAATACGGCATAGATGATGATGAACAGGTGTTCGTCGCGCAGCTCGCGGAAGCAGAGGAGAACGCCCGCGGGAAAAACCCAGATGAGGAAGTTCAAGTCCATGAAAAAAGCAGGCCAAGCCGTTGGCTGGTGCTCCGAGACCGAAGCAATGATGGGTATGTACCTGCAAGCTCAGATGTCAAGCCAGTTCCCAGAATGAGGCTTGCATGCATGCTCTTACTTTTTGGCGTACTCGGTGTCCCACAGTGAGTAGAAGCGACCAGTCCAAGGCGCGATCTTCCCGGTAATTGTAAGGACAACAAACGCTGCAAACCCAAGCAAGCCAATGGCAGCGAACGCATAACGGAACAGTGTCTGGAAGTGTTTCTCAGCAACATGCGAGCGAACGAGTTCCGTAAAGGCGACCAATTGCATGAGGCCGAAGACACCTAGGTTGAAGGGACAGTTAATAAAGGCAAGGGGGTGCAGAATAACCACATTACCGAGTGCACCCATGTGCTCACTGGTGCTGACAGGCTGGAAACCGACGAAAGGCACTTGCATGCTCGCCAACGTACCCACAGCGTACCATGTCGAGTATGCCACGTAAAGTCGGTTTGAGAACCTGCCCATGAGAATGAGGACGAGCGCGTGGAGTGGAATCATGTTGGTAATAAACACATATCCTCCTGCGGAGGGATGTCAGCATTCCAAGACACCAGCCCAGCATGTTGTACGCACCCCATGCGGCAACCATATAGAAATAGAACAACGCGGCGGAAGTGCCGTAAAGTGCGCTGCCATTTTTCATAGCTTTGATCCACAAGAAGAACGTGAACATCAGCAGGAAGATTGCAATCGCCTCATTATCATATGAGCCGGCCACCGAGCGGGAGATGTACCCAGGAACGATGCCGATAAAGGACGCTGCTAAGAGGCCAGCCGAGGGATCTTTCATCTCGCAGGTAAAGCTAGGCAAAGTAGTCAAACAGGGAATTTCAGCATGTGTGTACGGGCCCTTACAGATAAGTGGCGAACGCGGTCAACGCGCTGAATCCAGGCGCAAGCATCACGCAGACATTGCGAATATCGACTGGAAGATGAAGTGCATGCAGGATATTGTAGATAACGCCACTGGTCGCCATAAGCCCAGGGTAGATAGTGCCTCCGACGACACGCCCTAAAGGATACCACGCCGTAGGGTCAAACCAATTCCAGAATTCCTATGGTTCATCATTTTAACGGTCGCTCTGCGGCGGATGCTAGGAAATGCCTACATAGAAACCCTGCGAAGTGAGCAATCTCGTTGCTCGGCTGAAGATATTCGGGTTGGCGGGTGGTTTACTGATAGCTGAAGATTACTAGATACGTACTAGTTAAACCACGGGTCACTTAATTATCACATAACATTTTTATCACATCAGTCTGGAGGCCATATGTTATTAACGGGTGCTCACAATTCATGGATAATGCTCTCGAAGTTGACAACAGCGAACAATCTTGGTGAATGGATAAGTTAGGAACGCGCACAGCACAATTCTTCCTTCGAGACAAACCTTGAAGCGATGGCAGCACAAGACACAAATGCAAGTGTAAGGATCCTAAGAAGTGACGCTGAATTTGCCAGAGTCGAAGGAGCGAACTGCGGAAGGGAGGTCATAGTCACTGAGGGCGATGAGCCTGAAAAGGATTAGGATTATGGCGATGGAAGAGAGAAGCAGTGCGGGTGATGGAAGAAACGAGCGGATTGTTCGACACGTCGTTCCCTTCGCTGCTGGCCCCGAAATTGGATTCGGGTCAAACAGTCCGCAACAACGCTCAATATCCCTATAATGGACCCTTCGACTCCTCTTGTAGTGGATAATGGCACTGGTGTACGGATTTATTACTCCTAGATAAATTATATTGCTGATATTTCTGGAAAAGTTTGTCAAAGTCGGCTACGCTGGGTCTAATTTCCCTCAGCACGTGTTTCCGTCGATCGTCGGACGGCCGATCCTTCGTGCTGAGGAGCGTCTAGCGAATGTGGCCATCAAGGACATTATGGTAGGGGACGAGGCTGCTGAAATGCGTAGTTTCCTCCAAGTTACACAACCAATGGATCACGGCATCGTTAAGAATTGGGAAGACATGAAGATCTTATGGGACTATACATTTGACGAAAAGCTCCAAATCAATCCGCAGGGACGGAAAGTCCTCCTCACAGAACCTCCAATGAATCCCAAGGCCAATCGTCAACGAATGGCCCAAGTGATGTTCGAGGAGTACGGGTTCCAAGGTGTCTATATTGCGATCCAAGCAGTCTTGACTTTGTACGCGCAAGGTATGAGTACCTGTTATCAGTAACCTATGATAGTAAAGTTCACTTTCTGCCGCGTTAAGGTCTACGTACTGGTGTTGTCGTCGATTCGGGAGATGGTGTGACGCACGTCGTCCCAGTTTATGATGGTTTCGCTATACCACATTTGACCCGAAGATTAGATATCGCGGGGCGAGACGTTACGCGGTATCTCATAAAACTCCTCCTAATGCGTGGGTACGCTTTCAATCGGACCGCGGACTTTGAGACTGTGCGCGAGATCAAGGAGAAATTATGCTATGTTAGGTGAGTTTAATCAGGTAATTCAGTAACGCTTGGAGCATCAACGGATCGAATGGACAGCTATGACCTTGATTTAGATCAGCGATTGTCCGAGGAGACAACTGTGCTTGTTGAGAACTACACTGTGAGTAGATTTACTACTTGGTTATTACCCCAGACTTACACATGCTCTCCCCGTACCTTAGCTACCGGACGGGCGTGTGATTAAAGTAGGATCTGAGAGATTCGAAGCTCCAGAGTGCCTTTTCCAACCGCATCTAGTCGACATTGAGCAACCCGGCATGGCCGAAATGCTCTTCCAGACAATCCAGGCTGCAGCGGTAGATACCCGAACCGATCTCTACAAGCACATCGTCCTTTCGGGCGGCTCTTCGATGTACCCTGGGCTCCCAAGTCGACTGGAGAAGGAAATGAAGCAATTATACCTTACTCGTGTCCTCAACGGAGATCCGTCCCGTTTAAACGTACGTTCACGGTCGCATGGTCATAATTCGAATCCTCTTCAGCCGACACGCTATTTTGCCCATTAGAAATTCAAAATCCGCATCGAGGATCCACCGCGTCGAAAACACATGGTGTTCCTCGGAGGTGCGGTCCTTGCGGACATCATGAAGAACCAAGAGGCGTTCTGGATTACACGCGAAGAGTGGTATGAGGATGGTCCCGCAAAAGCGCTAGAGAAGCTTGGGCGATCAGATTAAGGGATTTGTGCCCAGCTTCATCTCAGTAGCCTGCGGACAAATTTGGCATGTATCCAAGAGAACGCTGGAGGTCATTTGTAAAATGATGGTTTACAATTCTCCGCGTTTTTCATGATTGTCTAGCATTCCATGAATTCGCGAACATAACATTACACATCACAATATACTAAGAGATGAAACTTTGCGGGTTCCAATCCAATGCGAGTATCATACGCCACGCCATACAACTTCCTCGGGTGTGGCAAGTTTGGTGGATGTAGGCGCCGAGGCATCCGGTATGTTCTCATGTATTAATTCCACGAGTGCTTGAGCCGCCTTCGGGTTTCCGACCTAACGAGATGTGAGGTGCAACAATTAAAATAAGCCTACACAGGATTGGGCATACTGAATTGTCACCTTAATGGCGTGGTGAACGAATGTACCATTTTCGAGTGTCGAAATCTTGATGAATTTAGGATCTTGCGCAACCGAACACGACATGCCATGGAACAAACTGGCATTCATGAGTAGCCTCAAGACTCCATCGGCGCGCATGACTGAGCAAACATCATTAAAAAGGTTCTTGCTGGAGCAAGACGGTAGATCTTGTCTGCGAACCACTTACTGAGACGCGCGCCTTTCCCATCTGACTTCCGGACATTAACCTTGAGCATCCCCGTTCCCTTTTCCTTGTAGGTATCGCGCGAATCCATAGTGTACAGTTTGGCGCGTATTTGTTGTAAGGTGGTCTCATGTTCCTCCCCAGTGTGCACTGTCGCGCATATCAGTCGCGTTCATATCTGACGATGTCCGAGAGGAGCCGACATACCATCTATTGCCTCCAGATTGGTTACTTTTGATGCTGACTCCTCCTCATTGTCCCCCGAGCTCGCCAAAATCTCGTCAAAAGAAGCCTTTGGCGGAGCGCTTGCATCCTCGGCATCTTCACCCTCTCCGCTCTCATCATCTGATTTCGGAGACTTGGCACCTTTGGGTGTAGATGTACCGAAGCGCGTTGCCCCAGAGGAGAATGATCCAAAAGCCTCATTAGGCTTCGGTACGGACGCCTTTGGGGCAGGTGACGCAAACACGGGCGGGCTGCCAGGAGCAGGTGGACCGAAGGCTGATCCGGTAGGTGTAGGGGATGCTCTTGAAGCAGCGCTCAGGAAGGGTGAAGGTTTGGACGCAAAAGAGCCGAACCCAGAAGATGTAAAGTTCGGCTTTGGGGAGGGTGAGGCAGTGCGGGAAGGGGATTTGGGCGTAGAGTATTTTGCAAATATTGACGAATTCCCTCCAAAAGGGGAAAATCCGGACTGCCAGAGTGGAGGTTCGATCTCCAAGAACGACTGAAGACACTGAAGAGACAGCTCACCAACTTGGAAGTCGACGAAGGCTCGTCGAGGAATGATTTGGATGGCGCGCCCTTCAAGAAAGGAGACGGACCAGAGCTGTAGGCAGCAAAGCCATTCTATGGAAAACGGATTTAGTACAATGATAGCCGGCAGGACGATGTAGCGAATAGTTACGAATTTGTTCGGCGATCTGGCCCTTGGGGGCGTAGACGGGAATTGACGGGAGTCCTCAGCTTGCGACGGCTTGTTATCTGGATCGTCCTTGGCGCGCTTGCAAGATTCATCCTCGGCGGCGTCCCCAGAAGCAAAGAAAACCGAATCGCGAGATTTTCGCTTCAAGGTCCTATCCGTTCGAGGGGTCGACTCGTCGGCAGTAGAGGGGAGAGGTGTGACGGTTTCAGCTTCGGCCTCAGATTCAGGAGTAACCGGCGCAGGAGGTGTAGAAGTTGGTTCGGCAGGCGATCTGGCGTTTTCGGGGGTTTGATCGGACGAGTCACGATCATCTGGAGGAGTTCTTGGAGCAGCTTCTGACGTGTCGTTAGCATTTGGCACGTCCGCGTCCTCCCACTCATCAGATTGTGCATTGTCAATTGCTTCAGCTGATGGAATCTCCAGCGAGGCTTCTACGCCACCCATGTCTGTACGAGCGTCATCGTCAGAGGCAGATCTGGAGCCAGAAGGCTCATCGCCTTCCTTCCAGTTCAAGTCCTTGACGCGCTTCCGGATCTGAGTGACCCTGGGACTCAACGGCGAGTCTGTGGCAGCCAATGGGCCATCTGCCGGTGGGGGAGAATCTTCCTCAGACTGAGCGCTCAGATGAGTTCTATTCTTTTTAGTCCGAGACTCTCTGCCGCGAGCGGTTGATTGCTCATCCTCGGCTGTGTTCTGTAGGAGTGCGGTCAGCAAGTGTCAAACAATCTAATAACTTACCAGGAAGAATGCATAGAAAGCAACACGCGTACAGGGGTTATAGATGGCTCGGTCGATAATTCGCGTTCGCGTTTGCGGCCAGCTTTGACGTCTGCACAGTTTCATGTTGATGACAGAGCTGCGCGCGGCGCGAAACAATACAGGTTTACTTACCGCTTGCGCTTTCGTCAACTGCAGGAGGTGGGGAATCTTGTACAGTAATGGCTGGAGGCGATGGACTGCCAGATACAGCCATCAGTCGAATGGTGAGAGGCAAGATACGTTCTGGGACGAGATGTAAATCGGCACATTCCGCCGACTTCCAAAACATCGAACATGACACTCCATAAATCTCTCGTCTTCAACTCCAAAGTATGCGACTACAAGTCCGTGTGTATGTAGTGTGAAGTCCGCAATAAACTACTATGGTGTGCAAAGCACAGCGAATAAAAGTTTGAAAGCAAGGAAAATCGAAAGCGCGACGAATGTAACCAAGCAGAGCAGACCCCAAACAATTCTGAATCATGACTGTGAAGATAATCCTCCTTCAACGGGAGATTCCGTTGACGACGTAGAGCGTCGTCGATCAAGTGCAAACCTGAGCATCTCCTTTAGACTTCGTTCTAGCACAGGCTTCGTGAGCACACGATCCAAGCCGGCCTCCATATACTCGACTTGGTCTTCTTTCAGGGCGTTACCCGTTATACCGACTAAGAACAGTCGTTAGTAGCATCGACGATACACATGAGAAAAGTGAGGCCCTACCAATGAAGTCTGTCCTGCCCATCTCGCGGAGTTTCTTTACCATGGCCACCCCGCTCATGACAGGCTGAAGTTGGCAAATTCTCAATGATCAAGCCAGCGTAGACGGTCGCTCATCGCTCACCATCTGATTGTCCAAGAAAACGACATCGTAATTACTTGGGGTTGAGTGATCATTTCGGTTTTCGTTTATCATGTCAAGGGCAAGCTGCCCATTTTCTGCTGTCGTCACCCTACACCCGATGCGCTAAGGCGGGCAGGACAATGTCTGTTAGTGAGCTCGTGAAACAAAAGGAGAACTACGCACTTGTAACATCCGTTCCATCAATCGGCGTGTCAGAGGGTCATCATCCACCACTAAAGCTCGCACAGAGAAGGTCTCCGTCACAGAACTGCTAGTAGTATGACTACTAGGCGTCATGGGGTCTGATGGCCGCCGAGTGTGCTTCCCCGCCCCAGAGTCAGCAGTGGAACGGCTAACCTCTGGCTGAGTGTGCAACCGAACCAAGCTGGGACGCGAAGGGGCAGTGGGCCGAGGCTCTCGGAGCGAACGCGGAGCGATTGATGACGGAGTAGACGTGACGACGGGGCTAGGGATGGCGGAGCTGCGCCCTTGTTCGGCCGCAAGGAGTGAAGGAGGGGGTGGAGAAGGTAACGCGAGGGGGAATAACGAGCGGTTTTCAGATGAGGGGGGGCGAGAGCGAGATGAGGATGAAGGCAGAGGGTCGGCAGGCGGTGGGGCAGGCGGTGGGACAGAGACGTCTGCTTCTGTGAGATAGGAAGGAGTCAGTAACGGAAAGGGCAAACGCATGTTGGGTAGTTTTATCGCTAGCGGAGGATCGGATGCATGTGTAGGGAGTTGTGGAGTAGAAGCAGATGCCGGCGTGGCAGAGGTGAGTATAACAGCAGGTGGTATTGCAAACTCGACGAGCCTATCGATGATGTGATCTGTCGCATCTAAAGGGACTGTCGGACCAGACAAGTCCAAGAAATTGGATGGAGCAGGAGATGTGTCCCCGTTGTCAGACAATTTCGCAAACGGATCCCGACCCGGCAGAGGAGTGGTGGGAAAATGCGAAGCCTGCGTAACGCCCTGAGTTCCTGAATTTCCCTTCGGGATACCGAAAGGGAGCTAGAACCGAAATGGACAAAATACCGTGGGGTAAGTGCGGCATAATGAAAGACGAGTACATAATATACGAACCTCGACCCAAAAGCAACTACCGCCTTCTCGCCTACTTTGTACCCCGAGCCGACCGCCGCTAAGCTTAACAATATGGCGAATAAGAGCTAATCCTAGCCCCGTCCCCTTGCCACCCTGATGTCGTCCAATCTCAGTTTGGACATAGGGACTGAACAACTGTAGGGGTCAAATGTCAATTGCAGGCAATTCTGTATCATGGTCGTCACCAATGCTCACTCTGTTATCAATCATATCCCTAGGTTTAATACCCACACCCGTATCGTGAACTTCAATCCTCACCACGATACTTTGTTGGCCACGAGAACTGCGTCCAGAACGCGCCGGCATGCCGTGGGGCGACGTGTGATGGCCGTACTCCCCATTCTGCGGTGGCTCTTGGGGCAGCTGCTGCTGTTGCGTCTGCGCCATAGCTGTATTATGACCCTTCAAGCGACCGATGGACAGACCCTCTTCGCGTGCGGTGACGTCTGTACTCCATTCCGTCATCGTTGGCTGAGTTGGCGCTTGGGTTGAGCCATCACTGCCCGATGCACTTGGTGCAGCTGGAGCCGGATGAGTGAGTTTGGTGCACACAGTTACACGTCCACCAGCACCAGGCGGGGTAAACTGCATGGAACGGAAAAAAGTAAATCATCATAACAACAAGGCCCCCCACGCCAACAATAACAACCTACCTTGCAAGCATTAGACGTCAAGTTCGTGACAACCTGCACAAGTCGCATCTCGTCTCCCAGCAACTCCGCATCTTCATGAGGATTACACGCAAGTTCCCAATTAATCCACTCTTCGCTCCTGCCTTGTTCACGATACATCATTGTACGCGCAACGACATCGACGTTGCGGTCAAAATCCGTGATGAGCTCCAACCCTTTTGCATCGGCGGCCATTTGCAACCCAATCATAGATGAGCGGATCACTTTGTGAAATGGATAAGGCTTGAAAACGGATTCAAAACGTCCTGCATCCATGCGATTGCTGCGGAGAAGTGGTCATCAACAGCGAAATTCCATGAATAGATTGGTCACACGAAAGGAGCCGCACAAGTCTAGAATATCAGACAGGAGTGCAGTTCAGAGGGTGGTAAGTATGCCAGCTATTACAGCGAGAGAAGGCACAAGGGAATACATATCTTTTGACATCATGCTCAACGACGCATCCAGGGCACTCAACTCAATGGCTTGCTCAGACTCTCGCTCCGGCAATGTTGCCTTCAAATTTTGAAGCGCCAGCACTAAATAGGGAAAACATCTGCGAACCATATCATGCACAAAAGATTTTTAACCATACTTGCAGTGTTCAGCGGCACTCGTACTTCGTGGAAGATGTACGAAGTAAGCCGCCTGGCCATCTGATCAGCACGACATTATCGACAGGAATAGGAGATGAAATCGGCCAACCGTTTTGAGTCGCCTGCCTTGCGCTCGCTGACTTGCGCTTTCTGTGTGGCTTTGTACTGCAAAGAACAAATGTAAGGCAAGATAGGTATGACAACGCAAACGCAAGGAAACGCCGCGTAAGAACAAGGCCAGCGTACTTGTAACTTCACTTGGTCACGGAGCGTATAGAGCCGTCGATCAGCCTACAATGACAGCAAAAATGAGCGTGACAACGCCAAGGCCAACGTTGCATCGATAGACACATACGTGTTCCTTCATCTAAAATTCATGTCAGCGTCCAATTCGTGATTGAAGGAACAACGCGGGGAAAATACATTAATGAAGCAACTTACAAAGTGTATATAAAGTAGAATTATATGGAAGATCATGATATTAAGGACGTTCCTGGTCCATGAACGCCGATAAGGGACACTGAGGGTTTCGTTCCGAATTTCCCAAGGGTGAGTGCCTGGCATTCTATGATGGGAATCACTTACATCAGAGCGCAATTTAATACGATGAAGATGACAGCAGATATAAGTGCAGGCAGGCGTCTCCATTGCAAAGCAAACACGCCAATGGCGGGCAGTGCTGAAGCGAAACTACAGAGAACCGTAACGACGGCATCAATCCGTCTAGCGCAAAGTGGATGTTTATCTCATGGCGACATACTAGAGGACGGAAGCCTACAATAGAGCTTAACTTTGAGCTGCGAACTGCATGGCGGAGAGAACACTGGCACTCACAACATCCTTGCTCCCACAACTCATATGTGAATGCATGCCTCGGTAGAAACCGCAAAGGTACAAGAAAAACAGGTGATAAAACGACCTGTATTATATCCATGGGACAGGTTTCAGGTTAAATGACACGGAGAACACGAGGCCAGCCATACAGACCAACTCCAAATCGTGATCGTTAAGTAAACCTGATATGTAAATGGTCTTTTACGGGGCCAATCGAAGATGATGAGGAGTGGCATAGGGATATTGAATAACGGTAGCCACTGGGGAACAGGATGTAAGCCGCAGAACGATGCAGAAAACCGCCCTGTGACGTACACCATAATAGAAGGCTTTGTCCAACTTGCTGGGATTGGTGAGCAGTGCACAAGTAAGCACCCAATTCAGGATTAACCAGACCCCTGTAAACAGAGCAAGGAATTTGTTTGAATACCTGGGAACAGATCGACAATGAGCCACTGCAACTAAAAAGGCCAGCAGGTGAAGTCGAGGAGTTTCTCACCAAGCCTCCCGCGTGTATTGGGATTCCGCTTGAGGATCCACAAAAGCCAAGCTATGAAATCTTAGTAGCCCCGGAATAATGCGCCACCGGATTATACTGAGAATGACCCAACGATCCCACACAGAGAGCGTATTGGTCGATTCCTTGTCCGTGGGCTGATTATGGCTTGACGTGCCGGCCTCGAGAGGTTTCTCAGAAGCCGTCCGGCCAGTATGAGACTCGTTCTCTTCGCCTCCATAGCCATACCCTTCAAAGGTATTATCCACCACGACCATATCGACTTCATCTGGTTCGCCTTCTTGGCCGCCAACAACGGTCCAGTTGGCATGTTGATAAGAGCCCGGGTGATCACTCGCACGACGCCAGGTAGAACCCCCGTCGAGCGTGTCGTCGACGTAACTGTCACTTGGAGTGTCTTGCGACCCGTTACCAATGCGCCTTCGGAGACGAGCCCAATGTACTCTGATCTTACTGGCGCTAGAGGAAGGTGGAGAGATCGCAAATCTCGCGCGCGCGGTTCCTGAAGACCCCGCCTGCACGGGCGGCGGCAAGTCTTCCTTCTCGGACATGGTCCTGAGGGCCAAGGGCAAGCGCTGTGGGCCCGGAAGGGACCGCAGAATGTCACGAGTCCACCTTTGGAAACGTTCACAAACATCTAGCAACAAATACCGGAAAAAAGGCGGCTGTTCCTGATCGTAGAGACTCTATTGTTATTCATCTGACTACGAGGCAACTAATGATGACATGTAACCACGATGAAAGAACTGACGGGGATTGCCCCCTGTCTCTGCCAGCTTTGCCAAGAATACGCTATCATTCAGGCCTGATAACAAGGGAATCACCACATGTGAGTGCTAGAAGCAGGATGCATACAGTCCCAGTCTCACCTGAATGTAACGCACCCGCACGATTCCAGACCTCCACCAAAACCGCAGCTTCTGCCACGCTGAATTGCGGCGGGACTTCGATGGGAATCAAACCCGTGGCATAAGAAGAATGCTGGGACTTCCGCTTCGTCCACACTGCTTCCGCCCGTTTAGGATTGAGACCGAGCGCGTCTTGCAGCTCAACAGGAACAGGGAACCGAGCGCTCGTCGTTGACAGCGCACCGACGACAGCACCTCGTGCCTGTTATTACAAGATTGATCACACGTCATTAATGGTTAGAAGGGAAAGCTTACCAAGGCACTGTTTCCTGAAGCATATTCCAGGATCAGACGTGGCATTGACAAGTGAAGGGCTTGGATATGATTAAATTCGGGATCTCGATATAATGAAGTGCCATACAACGCCTGCAGGTCGTCGATTGCAAGAAGCACTGGCACACTAATCCAGTCGTCTCCGTCAGATAGAAATATGAAAATAGCCAAATAATCAGTCACATTACCTGTTTTGTTTCGCCAAATGATCTAATGTCAACCTGAGGACAGAGGTTGCCGTAACTGGATCGTTGATGCCAACCTCGACAAGAGCTCGCAAGGCACTTCCTGCAGCGACAGCTGATCGCTCAAAAGCTACGCCCTCCGGTAGAGTGAGGGAAGTGAGGGGGTCTCTGTTAAAAGATGCTAGCTGCCTCAGCACGTCCCGGGCTAGAGATGGCTGAACGAAGGTCTGCGAATGCGAATCATATTGAAATGGTGTTGTCGAATCGACCCAGTGCATGGCTGTCCGTGAATAACAATGAATAAGGGATAGAATCTTCGGGCGGGTGGAATTCGGAGGCGAAGACTTGTACCTTGAGGAATATAGACGACAAACCACCCTTGCTTTGCACAATATTCCACGGTTTGCAATAATGTAACACTCTTACCGCAACCCGCCGATCCAGCTGACATCCAGCAATCAGTACGTCACGAAGAGCCTAACGCCAACACTTGAAAGACGTACTGAAAACGAATCGATTGTCACGACTAGACGAATGTGCAGCAGCTTGCATCCTCTCAAACGTGGAGAGCGTCACATCACGAATGATAGCAAATGGCTGGGCAATATGAGATGACTGCAGCAGCAAAAAGTTTATCAGACCAGTCTTGAGGAAATATATGGCATGTAGACATTACCTCCTTCTCCAACGATCGTGGTGTACCGAAGACATTCAGCGGCCCGCGCTTACCGACGTCTAAACTTATGGGCAAATGCTTTATGCCCGGACCAACCTCGACCTATCAACATCAATAGGTGCCGATGTTAGCGCATATCATAATAAACGCAGGAGACATGGGCCAAACGAACATCTGACAAGATTGGAAGGTTCACGGACCCTCTTGTACTTTTCAAGGTGGGATGTTCAAAAGGCATAGGCTTGATCTTGATCCAGAACGGATAACGAAGCAAGTATTTATATCAGTGAACAAGTGCATGCCAGGGATAGTGAGTGCAACGTACTTGGCCCCCTTTCCTAACAAGCTTCTTTCGTTTCTTATTACCAAAACCTCCCACTTGTCGGCTTTTTGTGGCTGAATAGCCAGTGCCTTTTGGATTACCTAGTGTACATCGTCAATATTGCGGGTCGCTTTAAGCTGCCGAGACGACGGAACCTTTTCCCCCAGCGAGGCTTTGCGTAGTAGAGGCAAACATGCGAGCATGACAAGTCAAGTTTGTAGGCGCAGAATAATGGCATGAGGCACGTAAAACAAAGATGCTCCTGCTTGCGCTCGCCATAGCAAAGTTTCGCGTGAGGTCACGTGGTGAGAAACATGTCGAGTACCTGGATAGGCAACTCATCCTGTGCGATGTTGATGTGAACACCACGTTTATTGGTGCAGCTTCGAAGCACCTGTTGTATTGGTCTTAGATCGCAGATGATGGCCTAATCACATCACGTCTGTCCACGGCGGCAGACGCTTCCCCGCTAGGCATAAACCTCGACATCCGAGATAACCGCTCATATCTCGTCGCATGCTCCAGCAACCAACACACCATTCAATTGAGATGCTAGTTGCCAACCTATCGGGATTCATTGAACTCTCTCTCTACTGCCACCTTGCGTGCTGACTTCAACACGCTCCACAGTTCGTCATCCTCCACGATGGGTACGTCGCGACTATCACGCTGCGCCATGGCTGGGATACTGGCGCATGCGTAATCAGCTATTATAGTCGCCGAGGAACACAAAGTCAATCCAGTAGCGGCGAGGTTTTGGCTCAAGATATACCGCTCAACCCTAGAAATCCCGCAGACTCCAACTGATGTTTAAAACATGATTAAACCCGCAATGGCTCAAGGACTGGGGCCCGTGAGAGCCATGAGGTGTGAGTGGTTCCGCAAGCATTCTCCGCCAGTGCTGAAATTGATGAGTCTGCTGTCAAATCTGCGATATTAACTTACAGCCCACATCACTCACTCCCTACGCGTAGACGCGCCAACCTAAATGAAACGTTTTACTGCCCTGCCCCTTGAACGAGAAACCCATCACCCATGGGTCTCAGCGCCACTCGGAGTGCTGACAGCCAGTTGCTAGATCTCGCCGATGCACACGGTGCTGATATTGTGATCAGCTGCGGGATCAATCTATCCGTGCACCATGCAACCCTTAAATCACGGTGCATGGTCATGCAACAGGCCTCCCACGGGGAGAACGGTTCAATTCAGCGCTATCAGTATCAGTGTGGCTCTTCAAACTCAGGTTCGCTCTGAGGCTGTTTCAATTGTCGCCATCCACCAGCCAACACTTGTACGACGACAACGTGCCAACGTTTTGGGACTGGAGAGTGCTACCCGCATGTGCCTCGCCAAACTTGGCCGACGCTCGCTGGTCCATTGTGATTGTAGAGCCCCAGGCGGCAGCACCAACTCTTTTTTGGGGGGTCACCCTACTAATTCGGGGCCGGTGTTATCCAAACGCCTCACATTTGCCGGTAGTATTTGGCCTCGTCGAGGCGAAAGTGGATGGATCATTGGATGAACCTGAGCCATGAATATCAATGGGGTCAAGTGCGCTCGATCGATGGTTTAATAGCGGATATTATGTAGTACTTGTACATCATATAAATAAACTTTCTACGCCAATCATGAACGCCGAATGGGTCCTTTGCCCCATTTCTCAACGAGGAACGAGGTCATCCATTCATATAGCTCCCGTTTTGCGTTTCGTGTGAGCATGGCATGAGCGCTGTCGGTGAACATCCGGAAGCGGAACCGCCGTACACCGTTTTGTGTGAACATGTCAAGCAGATGCGCCGAGTTTGCAAAGTGCACTGCTCATCAGAAGGGCGTACTTGGTTGATTAGATTCTCCATCCGACTCCCATGCTGAGATGACGCACCATTATCATCACCGCTCCCGTGCGCGAGCAAAAAGTCTGCATGATTGAATCCAGTCACATTGCTGATGGAGGAATTCAGGTACCCGGCTTCATTTTCCTTTGGCATGCCCATGTACCGCTCTGTGTAGATTGAGTCGTACATGCGCCAAGAAACAACGGGTGCGACAGCCATCCCAAGACTATGGATACCAGCATCAGCTTCGAGAACTTTGGACGCCATGAAGCCGCCGTATGACTACACAGCGTGAACGCAGTGACCAATAAGTAAAAGACCATTAAATTCAAACTTGTAAATCATGATCGCACGCACCCATCCCCATATTCCGATTCGACGAGAGTCCACGTATCGCCTCGTCGCCCATATCCTGGAGAACAGTCAGCGCGGAAAACGCTCAGAAGAGATTGCACTCACCGCGCAGCGTTGATCTGATCAATTGTCTCATAAGTGCCCAGTGTACCACGAACAGGGTTTCTCAGCTTGCGGCCTTTGAAACCGGTTCCGCGCCCATCCACAACGACCACGATGTATTTGAGTGTGCAGACGACATAATCATGCCAGTCTCGATTGAATTTCGAGTCAACTTCTTGAGATCCGGGACCGCCGTATCTGTCATAGTTGCGTTAGTTTGGAGAATTTTAGGCTTGACTTGAATCCGAGGCACACAACACTGACACTTTAAACAAAACAGGGTAACGAACTCGCCCAGATTCATCTAATCCTGGTGGTCGCATCTCCTTCACGTTGAGCTCATATCCATCGCTCGTGATAGTAGAGAAGGTGACCAATGGAGCCTGGAAGTCGAGGTTCGTCTGGTTCAGTTTTTGGTTGTCTGTGAGAACATAAGTGAAGCCTGGCAGGCAATCACGAGCAAGCGTCAACTTGAATCACGGCAGAGCGGGCGACGTCACGGCCATCACCCACTTGAATTGCTGACATCGAAAACTCTTTGATAGGGAATCGATGGTCCGTTGTATCCTAGCACATAATAGCCCGATTTTGGCGAGAAAGAAGCGGAATGATAGCCAGGCTTAGATATATCGGTCAATGCGGTTGGAGAGTCCTTCGGAGGTGCCGCTACCGTCGGTGGCGGCCCACTAACAGTAGGCAAGGGTACTGAATAGATATGACGGTCCAAGCCAGAAGACGAGGCGGCGAGGAAATACACCAAACCACGCTTTGTGTCGACGCCAAGCACATTTCCTACCACTTCCCAATTGCCAGCAGTGAGCCAACGAGGCACACTGGAGTCTGCGGGGCTGAACAACGCAACGTGATTGTAACCATCTTTGTTGGGAATAACGTCGAGATATGCTGATGAGCTCACAAGTGCCCCCAGCGAGGGAGTGAACAGTGGGCGGATATTTTGGGACTTAGCAGCAGCGTAGACAAATCAGCTATAACAGCCGCATCAGATGCAAGATCAAGCACGTACGCTATCAATCCATCCTTTATCCCCTTCCTCGCCTTTCGCACCTAACGCGCGCACTACTCGTCCATCTCCGTGGAATGAGGGTGCACCAGTATCAAAAAAGACGATGTTGCCTTTGTCGGCCGCCCGGTTAACTTCTTTTACAATAAGCGTCTCGTTGTTGATCCAAACAACTTCGAAGATAATGGAATCTTCAGGGGCCAAACGACCGTCCCAACTGAGGGTTTGAGTCGCCTTTTCCGCCGCATGAGATGGACGGAAGGACGACGTTTTGTTTGAATTGTCGTAAGCATCGAGAGAGAAAACATGGGCAGTGACGATGGGGTTTTTGTATCCAGGCTGCAATCATAAGTTGAATCATCGAAGCCAATTTAGCTCGGTGAAACGTGACGAACCTTTGGATATCGCATCGAGACCCATTCTGGATATGGGTGAACCCCGCTGGAGTCATCTGTTGGATTGTATATTGGGAAATCAATTTTTTCCACTTCAGTCTCGTCAAATGAAAGATATGTGATTTGTCTCCCATCAGGGGACCACCACAGGGCAAAATCGTCGGCGAATACTTCTTCCTCATACACCCAGTCTGGAACACCGTGGAAGTAGCTGGAAT
>Ga0307508_10001593_pt1 | contig 25303 bp, 28 predicted proteins | sample 9_EM_MG_FD_203089 | JGI IMG/M metagenome (GOLD analysis project Ga0307508, IMG submission 203089) | Populus trichocarpa ectomycorrhiza microbial communities from riparian zone in the Pacific Northwest, United States - 9_EM | ecosystem: Host-associated > Plants > Roots > Unclassified | place... | reverse complement strand
GAGTTGCTGATCAAAATACTAAACGGGTGCAATTTGCATTGGTTTGTGTAGTGATTCACGAAATGGCTGGGGAGCCAGTATTGTAGATGCAATGGGCACCATGAAGATTATGGGTCTCGAGGTGAGAAAATAATGTCCTCCAGCAAGAGAACCCCACTAGTAGCAACTTGAAACTTATTATGGACCCATATTTTCTCAGGCAGACTTCGCCGACGCGCTCGACTTTACAGCCCATATAGACTTTTCCCGAAGCCACACATCAGACAGTGTCTCGCTGTTCGAGACTACCATTCGCTATCTAGGAGGAATGCTTAGTGCATACGAGCTTGGTGGAAAGACGGATTACGCTCTCATCAAACAAGCCGTCGCTCTGGGCAATAAACTTTCTTATGCCTGGGTAGGGGAAAACGCATGTACGTCATGACTGCGATGATTTCCTAGACGACTGAGTACATACTTCGCCTTCTTTCCTCAGTACCGTACAACGCGTTGAACTTCTCCACAGATGTCCCATCAATAGATATTGTAAGTTCTGGCAACTAGAGTTTCATCTATGTATCAAGGAAAATCATCTGACATGATTCTTCGGTAGAACAATGTGGCGCAAGCCGGTACTCTGGTTTTGGAATTTAGTCGACTCTCCTTGTACTCTGGTAATACAACGTACAAGGCACTCGCCGAGAAGGCCATGCGGACCATTGCGACGACGGTATGTGTTTGTGTTCCCGCTCGAGGTTACTATATATGCTAACACGTTGGTGCCTTAGCCCGGTCCGCTTCCTGGTTTACCAGCGCAGGGCATTGACCCCTCCACAAATAAGTTTACCGATGACTATGTTGTAAGCTTAAATCGAGGTCTTTTCACCTATGAACTATCTGGAATGAACCCACATCACTTTTTCTCCCGGCAGACATGGGGCGGAGGTACCGACAGTTTTCTCGAGTACCTGATCAAATACAGTCGTCTCACCAATAATGCGGATCCTGTTTGGGCCAAGCATTGGAAGACTGCAGTCGACTCGTCTATCAAATACCTCGCGACCACATCATCGGTTGGCGGTCATCTCTACCTCGCTGACTACACCCGTGGCCGGAAGCGCTATATTGGCGAACATTTGGGATGTTTTGTCGGCGGGAACTGGATCATGGGTGGCAGGATGCTCAATAACGACACTATCGTGGAATATGGTCTCAAGTTGGTAGATGCTTGCATCAACACCTACCAGAGTGAGATGTAGGTTAAATTTCGATGTTGGTTTGCGCGCGCCGCAAAATACTCATAGATATTGTTGCGCAGCACAGGAATTGGCCCGGAAGTATTTGCCTATGTAGGCACTGATGGTGGAAATTGGACTGGCGGCCCCCCTCCTTCCGCACCCGAGCTGGCTTTCTATAACCAGCACGGGTTCTATGTGTACAAAGAGTAAGTGGACATTTTGAGCCCCATGGTATCGCCCCGTTTGTCATTCCTTGTCGAATTAGTTATTCATACTATGACCTCCGGCCCGAAGTTGTCGAGAGCATTTTCTACGCTTGGCGCGCTACAGGTGATATGAAATATCAAAACAACGCCATTCTCGCGATGCATTCCATATTCAAAAATACCAAGGCTCCTTTGGCATATGCCCCGATTAATGATGTTCGGCAGCTGAACTCGGTAAGTGCGCTGAATCCCAACGCATTCGGACTACTATAACTAGCGGTTCGTTTCCAGGGTTTCATTAGTATGTTTTAACCGGACGACATCTAAGTGTGATGGCTCAATCTCACTGTCTAATTATGCAGATGACACCGAAAGCTTCTTCTTTGCTGAGGTTATGAAATATCTGTGCGTCCCCGTTTCTTCTCACCCACATGGGCTGTTCATAAACCCACCCATCATGCATGTACGCAGCTACCTCACTTTTGATGACCCGAACCACATCTCCCTCGATGAATGGGTTTTCAACACTGAATGTTTGTGATACCCTCATGCTCATGATGTTGTCAAGTTGTGCTAATATGCACAATATGCATCATATCATCCGACTGCAGGTCATCCGCTCATGGCACCAGCTCCTCTACCGGACTACAATCCTTAGGGGGGCAGAACAGTCCAGTCACCCCGGCGATGATACCAAGCCCCAGCTTGGTGAAACAGTTCACAAGCAAGTAAATGTTCCGCGTGAATCATGAAATGTAATACCCTAATACTCGTGTGCCCTTGGGATGAATCCATTGTGTAGTTTTTATCACTCGGCGATTACCAGACACTTTGATATAATATGCAAGCACCTGCTTCCACCTCTATACTTTCGAGTGACGAGTGTTTTCACCCTTGCATAAATAGTAAAAAGGGCTTGGTTTCCACCACTGTGCATGTGGAATAGCCCGATGGCTAAAGAAAGGATCCAATGTGTGGATTGTGGAATCCAATTGCCTGGTGTACTGCTGCCTAGCACCGCCGGCTTGAATTGATACGTAGGAGCTGAAAGAAACACCTATCCCGCGTATGGAGAACAATAGCTCACTTACAACTCTCCCTTGCCAATGGCATACTTGAAAACGTGAAGTGCCGCCGCTGGCTGGTCCTTCGCGATCATGTGCCTGCAACATACCATGGAATCCGTTGCCTGTGAGTGTTTGGGAGGAGGGAAAGGAGGAACTGACCCTGCGTCCTCGGTCTCCGAATACTGTAAGTCGAGTGACGCGATCTAGAAAGCGAGGCAGAGAACAGATTAATTCCATTCTCACAGGCTTAGAAACACAGCGGTGACTGACGAGTGCTGAAGCATGGGTTAGCTGTATCGAGATTCAGATCCAATTATGGATGGAAATCCAACACAGCAAATGCACGAACAGCACCATTAGTCTCAGAGCGGAGAGTCTAGGTCGCAACCAGGAGCAACGTCTTTGCTTTCATCAGGCGGAGGGATCTCACCGGCGGGTGGATATATGACTCGCGCGAACGCATTATCGCAACCGCACTTCGTTGCATTTTGAGCAAGTGAGGATACTTATGCATCGATCACGATCACAACAACCTTATTACGATGCGACAAAACGAGCAGCGGGAACAGCTGAACTACAGTAATGATACTGAAGATGTGAAACAACATACTGACCGAAATAGGGCGGTAAGGCTGCTTTTTCGCCAGATCTAGCATTGTTAATGCGCGTGAGAATGCACGGGACGTAGGATGCAGCATAATTCTCTCCGGTGCGATGCGTCAAAAGATGGCTGAATACCGATTGAGTGGTGTCAGTCCGACACAGCCGTCGCGCGCCACTGAGCCGTTCAACATGTTCCGACTTCACAAACAAGCACAACCGGAGCGTCAGGAGAGCCTGGGTGGCGTTCCAACAATACTGTAGGACGATAAACGATATGCCAGCAGCGCAAGCGATGACAACCAAGTGCGACACTGAAATCGGAAGCGTTTGGACCTGGCGGTGCTCGGCAACAGTAGTGACAACAGTAAACAGTCAACAGTAACAATAAATTCGGCCGACTCCACTGCAATCTAAAGATTAATCCCAATATGCCTCGTCTGCGGGTCCTCGCTGGAGAATCCCCCGAATCGCTCAAACCGATCTCCGCCAATAAATCTACAGGATATGAGCTCAAGACTTCGACATTCGAGGGCGAGATTTCGGTATTTCTCAAGAATTATATGAACGAGGACGGCAACACCAGCAATGCAGATTACTTTGACAGCCCCTCCCGTGAGGGCTGCACCTGGTCTATCCAAGTTCGAGGTGCCCATTCCCTTGCGTTGACCGCCTTTGAGGCCATCTGACATCTTGAGCGCATGTCTGTAGGTCGATTTCTCAAAGAGCTCAATGCAGACGACATTCTCTTTGGGAACATTTTTGATCGACCACTGCCACTGCCTTACGGATCAGGCGCTGCTATCCAATTCATGCACATGATTGACCCTGTTCTCGAGGACGATCTGTATAGTCAGAAGCCGTGGGCTTTGTTGGTCTCAACTTCTTCACTGCTACGTCATCAAGCCTCACTGAACTGCTATCAGATCGCCTCTCGTTGCTACCATGCCGCACTTTTCAGTCAAGAAAGACGGATCTTCTCCCTCGGGGATAATTGAAGAAAATACCGGCTCGATTCTACCCGAACACCAGACTCGAAAAGGCTATTTTGGGAGCGCCGAGCGCCGTCGCAGCATGGTTTTCAAACCAGACATGTTCATAGAATGTGACTTTTGCCACGGCTGGCTGTCGTTTGAGAATGGACTGAGCCTGGACTTCCCTGTTGTGCATTTTGATCTCATGCGCTACTGGGACGGGCGCCCACTTTGGTTCGTGTGTTGCGAGAGGTCGAAAGACGGCAAGGGGCCTGGGAACTCAATCTGGTGTGTTGGATTTGAGATCATGGAGGAACGTAAGTGCGATTCGAATTCGGAGCCAGAGGAGGCCGAGAAGGGCAAAACACTTCCAGACATATCTGGAGATGTGGACTGACACTGTAACGCCATAACATATTGCCAAGAGTATTGTCATAAACGTGTCATTGTAAAAAGCCCGCTTCCTTCCGAGCACGTTCCGCTCTTCGCCCTTGTTTTCGATCCCAGGCATCGACAGCAGCTCTGATATAGCGGGCATTAGTTGAAGACAACACCCTCACTCAATAGGGCGCATACCGTCGTTGGTCATGCTTGACTTTGAAGTCATGCAAGGCTTGTTCACGCCCGGGAAGCTGCCTTTCCCATTTGTGGCCTTTGAACAAAAACCTTCGCGAGCCATACAGGCCTTTCTCATTCACAGGAGGTGGCTCTCCAACCCATGTCACGGGCTGGTGAAGAGCCTTTCGAACGAGTGTGCTACTGTTCGGAACAGGCTTTGGCGGCGTCCCACCAAGTTTTCGTTGCCCTTTTGGGCCGAGAGGAAGGATGGATTCGACTTGGAGTAAGCGCGCAGCCTTTACAAGTTCAGCTTGTCGTCGTCGCGAATACCGAGGCGGACGCCATCGCCTGGTGACTGGATTCAAAATTGGGATGAAAGGGTTGGGGATTGCTAGGGCGGCGGAAAAGGAGGGTTCTGTGGCAGGTGGCGGGGGTGCAGGAAACCCTGGAGGGGTTACGCGTCCAGCATGTGTTTCCCTGGCCCAGAAACGTTTTAGTAGTCCCTCCGCCCGTGCAAGGCGACAGGCCATAGTGGGTGCGGTGCTTGCCGGAATTCGTGGGTACCGAAATTCCAAAGACACGTCGATCTTCAGCTCCAAGCCGACACCACCATGAGCTTCGAGGACGTAGAGGACCGCGACGGTATGCGCTGGATTAGATATATGCATGCTCCGACAGATTCCAATCGAGAAATTGATTAGGCACTCGTCTTTCCTGGAACGTTTGGCCCTCGTCCCGCATAGAGGCTACACGCACCGTCGTTCCAATCGCAGCGCTCTATACGCCACTGAAGGAGCGTGAGGATTTGCCACCTGTGGTGTATGAGCCGGTGACCTGTAAAGGCACATGTAGAGCTATCCTTAATCCTTATTGGTGCGTCCGGTCGTTCCCACCCACCACACGCCAAAAAGTGATCAGCCTTTCATTTCAAGCCAAATTGACGTTCGTGGAAAGCTTTGGATCTGTCCTTTCTGCCTGCAACGGAACGCGTTCCCGCCACATTACAAGGACATATCGAATACCAACCTCCCCGCAGAACTGCTGCCGAAGTATACAACCATTGAATACACGCTTTCAAGACCGGCGCAAGCACCTCCCGTCTTCCTTTTTGTCATCGACACGTGCCAAGATGACGTTGGCCTCAAAGCTGTATGCGACGCCATCATTGTCAGTTTGAGTCTCCTTCCCCAATACGCCTTGGTAGGATTGATCACATTTGGTACCATGGTGAGAAGCCAGATTTCCAACTCGCCGTAAGGTCACATCCCACATAATTTTTTTTTTCAAGACGCAAGTCCATGAGCTTGGCTATGCCGAATGTTCGAAGTCATATGTGTTCCGTGGAGGCAAGGAGTATACACCTAAGCAAATCCAGGATATGCTCAATCTCGGTTCGCAAAATCGCGCCGCTCCTCGCCCAGGCCAGCCCATTCCCCCACAAAACTTCGGCGCCAGTCGATTTCTGCTACCAGTGTCTCAAATCGAGTTCCAGCTGACAGGCTTGCTCGAGCAGTTACAAAAAGATCCATGGCCTGTTGCAAGTGACAAGCGCCCGCTGCGGTGCACGGGCGTTGCACTTAGCGTCGCCGTTGGGCTTCTGGAGGTGTGCCGACTTCCCGTGTTTGTGGTGTATTCGATCAGTGCGAATTCTGAGCCTGAGTATGCAGGCTACATTTGCCAACTGTGGAGGCCGGATCATGCTGTTCAGCGCTGGTGCATGTACTGAGGGGCCTGGCATGATTGTAACGCCTCAACTGAAAGACCGCCTCCGTTCGCATCATGATATTGATCGGGACGGTGCCAAACATTTCAAGCGAGCTTCCAAGGTTCTGCCACGATACTCTATAGATCGCCGAAAGGATACTGAATTAATCTGAATTCTAGTTCTATGAAGGGCTTGCAAAGCGCGCCGCTGAGAATGGTCACGCGATTGACCTGTTTGCAGGGTGCCTCGACCAGGTTGGGTTACTGGAAATGAAGTCATTGGCCAATTTCACAAATGGTGTGATGGTCATTTCCGACTCATTTACAACATCCATCTTCAAGCAAAGCTTCCACCGCTTGCTTGAAAAGGATGCTGAGGGCCACCTCCGCATGGGCTTCAATGCCACCTTCGACGTCCAGGTCTGTTTGTTCAATGTGATTCAACCTATGTAGCTGAGAATGACGTGAATCGCTTGGTGGTGTATTGTTAGACCACCAAAGAGCTCAAGGTGTCTGGTTTGATTGGCCACGCAATCTCGACGAACAAGAAGTCCCCGTGTGTCGGCGAGACCGAAATCGGTTTAGGTCAGACTTCTGCATGGAAGATTGCGACGTTGAATCCACGAACATCGAAAGCCGTCTATTTTGAGGTAGTCACCCCAGCTGGCCAGCCATTGCAGACGGGTTCGAGGGGGCTTATTCAATTTGTGACACACTACCAACATGCTGGCGGGACGATGCGCCTCAGGGTGACGACCATCGCCCGAAACTTCGCTGAGGCAGGCTCGCCGAGCATTCCCGCATCGTTCGATCAAGAAGCAGCAGCGGTTCTCATGGCGCGCATTGCCGTGTTCAAGGCGGAGATTGATGATTCACCCGACGTGCTCAGGTGGCTTGATCGCATGCTTATCAGGCTGTGCCAGAAGTTTGCGGATTATCACAAGGAAGACCCCACCAGTTTCCGCTTGTCAGACAACTTTAGCATCTACCCCCAATTCATGTTCCATCTTCGACGAAGTCAGTTCTTGCAGGTTTTCAACAACAGTCCCGATGAAACTGCATTTTACCGGTGCGTTTTGTGGCCGCGTTATGGTCATTGTCGGCTCACGTTTGCTTATATCTTCCGTGATCAGACATGTCTTGAATGAGGAGGATGTAAATAACTCTCTCATCATGATCCAGCCTACCCTGATGTCGTACACATTCGACACGGCACCACAGCCCGTGCTACTCGACAGTGTGTCAATTAAACCTGATGTCATCCTACTCCTCGACACTTTCTTCCACATTCTGATCTTCCATGGCGAGACGGTTGCTCAGTGGCGGAAGGCCGGTTACCAAGACCAGGAGGGTTATGAGAATTTCAAGGAGCTTCTTTCTGCTCCAGTTCAAGATGCTCAGGTAAGAAAATCTTCGGACATCTACATCGAAATATCGTTGATCGTGTGGGGTGGGGTGGCTCCCTGTCTTCTACAGGAACTACTCGTCGATCGCAATCCTATTCCGCGATACGTTGTCACCGACCAAGGCGGCAGCCAGGCTCGCTTCCTGCTCTCAAAATTGAACCCATCAACAACACACATGTCCGGTGGGATGTATGGGACTAATGCAGGTGGACAAGGGCAGGCTATTTTTACCGACGACGTCAGTCTGCAGGTATTTATGGACGTCCTCAAACGATTGGTAAGTCGCATCTCCATATGCATACGCAGAACGGCTCAGCCTTTTTGCAGGCTGTTGGCGCGTCCACCACATAACAGTTTTCGGGACTCGAATGAGTGGCGGCGGCTACAATGTAGACTTTGTACCCTACCACATCTATATGATTTGCTAGTTCTTCTGATGCAACATTTTGGACTGGCTGGGCCACGTGTCTGTTTACCTCTGCCTACCTATGTGTGGGCGTGCTTGTCAGACGCGAATTTGGTGGTCACCGATGACGTCGGTTTGACGTGCAGGGCTTGTCCCATCCGTTCTCTCCCAAACGAAGCGTATACCAGGAGCGCTTCCACAATTTTTTGCCGACGAATTTAACTGGTACGTCCTCCAAGCATCCCGAACTCCCCGACGAGGCATGTCTGCACAAGGAACGCAAAGCCCGACCCTCTCGCGTTGACCCCATGGGAAACGTGAATGTTAGTGGTGGAAATGCACAGGGCGTCAGGCGTCGATCAACGCGTTCCTAAATAGGAATTAATACCCAGCTTATTTGTGCAGAATCTGCCAATATGCAATGCATAGTTCGAGACGATTGATCCTTTATCAATTTTCGGAGGGAAAGGAACAAATTGTTGCCACAATGCGAAGCAGGACATCACCAAAGTACGTATCTACTGTTTAACATTTGTGCTCTTCAGGCCGGAAACCATCTCACAAGAGCGCCAGCCCCCTAACGAATACTTTTGCATATATTCTTACCATACTAAACCTCTGTTTTCCGCTCTACAAAAAGGCATCAGAAGTTGCGCGAGAATCAGCAAAGGCATTCGAACACAAATGCCGCTAAAAAAACTTCAGGCATAAGATACCTTGCGTGGGCGCAAAGCTCCGTGCGAACACATGTATGTGTACATAAACTACCCTTTCACCACGCGGCAAATACATCGTCCGTGAGCATGTTGCTATAGTATCTCGATTGAACGTTGTTGCTGATGTCCAGTAGGGTCTATCGATTTGGAGTTTTCCGCCAGCGAACTGCCTTAACAAGTCCACAATATTCGTTGAAATACCGTTCTGTGGATGATCTACAGAGGATATCACAAGGGGTGAGGCAAATTGTTAAGAAGGATCATTCTAAGTGGCATGGTCTGGTTGTGAATTTAGTCAATTAGGAGTAATGTCGTCCCATTGCCAGCCCACGCTTTTCTTAGCCTTCCCCCGGCAGCGAGATTCGATGAAGTCTTGATATTTATCGACGGGGGCCATATTCGTGTTGGGATCGGAACATCTTCAGTGTGGCCAAGTCCAAGATTGCCATGCTCGTTCCATCCCCAGGCCCACGCTTCTCGCTCTACAGTGCCCGCGGTGTCTCCACGTTCTTCGCTCTCGTATGACAACGTGGCTACAACATGCTCACTGCCACACACCAGTGAGTCGAGTCTAGCTTTTTGGATCAAAGCTGGAAATATAACTTGGCTGTTGACGGCCCGCGACGATGCTGGCGCCGGAGATACGGATACGTTGAAGCCTACAGTGACACTGGGTCCAGGGAGTGGGTGTGCGGTGGTACGCGCAATTCCACGGCCCAACTGTCCCATTTCTCCGCTTCCGGCTGCGAGTATGGAGAACCCGCCCTCGCCTCCGGCGTCGCCAGGTTCAGAGCTAGTTTCAAAATAAGTCCCATTCCAGGTGCAATCAACAGATCGCAGCGGCATGGTGATGATCTCAGAGGTGAAGCCGAGCTGCCCTTTGCGGTTTGATCCTCCACAAAGAACTTTGGTCGATCCATCCTTCTTCTGAATTAATATCACGGAGTGCTGCTGACCGAGGGCCATCGAAAGTACTTTCTCGTCTCCTGGGACCGTGTACAGATGTGTTGGGGTATTCAGAAAAGCCGCTGTCCCATTAGATTTCCTTGTGGGCTGTTTAACAGGCTTCATAGAGGCAGATGAAGCAATCTGAGCTGCGTCAAACTCCTCGTGCTGGTGTATTTCTAGCTGACCGTTTCTGCTCGCACCCCATCCGACGATAATCTCGTGAATCGAGCCATCGATGAGTGCAATATGAAGGACGACAATGACATGGTGAAGTCCCGTTGCGAGTCGCTCGACGCGAAAAACGGGGGGAGGGGATGAGGGAACTAGGCCGCTCGCATGTATTGCATTTGCGAACGAGACAATTGTTATGGCGGATGATTGGGCAGCACCCAGCTCACCAAAATCGTTGGCGCCGACGGACACGAGGATGTCGGAAGTTCTTGAAAGCCCTACCGGGCTGCCAGTGGGACGGCATACGATATACGTAGTTGCCCAGCAAGCGCCAATATGAACGATGTCCCCTCCCTTATCATATTGCCCCTTGAATACATGATCGCCAACTCTCAACCTCCGGAATCGCCGCACTTCCATCTCTATTCCGGTGCCTAGCTGCCCGCGAGTCCCATCTCCCGTACCCCAGATACATCTTTCCGGGGGTGTAACATCAGCGTTCTCGCAAAGTACGACCGTATGGTTTGCTCCAAAAGCGGCAGAAACAATTGACGTAACCGTTGGCGGCAGATGGGAAGAAGAGGTATAGAACGAGCACGTTGCGAAAGTATGCTTGTCGATAGCATCATCCGTCGACAATTGGCCCTTGCTGTTGGAACCGCACGCGAGCAGTTGCATGATGAGTCGCTTAACGGGGCGTGAGAACCTCGAACTGGCTGTTCTCTCTTCACGGTGTCCGCAGTGGATATACTGGTTGCTTCGTTTCTGGCATAATTAGCGCTGGATAGTACCGGTGCTGGACAACAGTAACAGAAAACTCCTTCAACACCCTCAACACCTCAATATCTGATGCCTCGCACTTCAACGTCTCAATACTTGAACCCGGGACCCAACACCCCCAGCAAGTCGGCATTGGAATCTGTGCCGATGGGCATCAATGTACGTACATGATCCCCAATGAATCACTCAACGCTAGGGCTCCTACCGGATCGGATTGGCCCGGATGCGGATTTCAACCCGTCGGATGGGTGCAGTTAAGGGCCAATCCGCATCCGCCGGATTCAATCCGGTTCAATCCGCTGGATGCGAGTCGGATCCCGGATGCAGCGTAAATTCGGAGGACGATCCCGATAAAGCTCCGTTAACTATATGGCTTATAGCTTGGTGGCGGCGTGGGTCTTCTTTCACGGAGTCTTGCGCACAACACATTGACAATTGCCAATTACTCGAGTATGCTGGAATATGGTGACTTTCCCAGCGACCATTACTCGTGTAAAAGCAATTCACAAAAAATAAGCCATACAAAGCCTTCTCGCCCCTGACTACAACCGGTATTCCTGGAACAGCCGCTCGAATGTGTACCGTGGACTTCTCATATACACACTCTCAGGGTGCTCAATGAGACCGCTCTGCTGCTACGGGGTCTCGTGATGCGGCTCAAGCCATTTATCACTTCCTGCAATTTTCCTCCATGAAGCTAAATTCTCAAAATACACGGACGCTAGCCTCGCCTTCTGGACAAGACTATAGAGATCATTACGGATGCGCAGTGGCCGGTGAGGACACTCCCTTTCATGCACGGCTTAACGTGAGGAATAGGCTTCCGAACTCTGCACATGTTCCCAGGTATTTTGGTGAACAAAGCGCTAATATCGGCAAAACTGGCCTCCTCCCTATCCGCCTCACAACACTGGGACCGGAAATCCACAGACAGTACGTCTTCTTTCTTATTGCGCCTCCTGTAGCAACAAGCTCGAGATCGGTCAGGTTGCGCTTAGCTTCTTTGAGCAAGTTATGTCGGGCGGACCGTTTGGGTCGAAGAAAATAGCAAATAATTGCTGGTGGGATGTACAGATGCTTTATCCGCATCTGTCAAGGCTTGGCACGAGTTCAGCATTCGGTACCATTTCTCATGGTGCCGTCAGATATCATGGCTCTCGTGTCTCTTGTATACAACATTAACAAGTGAGGGGCGTGGGGAATGTATAGGTATAAATGTAATAACTGCAAGCTTTCGTGCGGCGTATCCAGATAATCGCTCGGCGTTTGTGACTTGTGACTGTCACGCTGAAGCGGGCGCCAAATGACCAGTCCCGTAATCACTTTCGTCTTCAATTCCAATTTTCAAGTCTTGTAACAGCACTAGTTCACAAAACAACTTCGACGGTCTATTCATGAGATAGCAATCTCAGAAGCTATGAAGGAAGCGATGCGTTGCAATGCAATGAAAGTGTGGACGCCTGAGCGCTCGAGCCTAATGACATGATTCAGCGATAATATGCGACAAACTGAGGTGAGAATGAATAACGGATCTGAGAATGCGAGGTGGTTGTGAGTGCGTGTAAGAATAAATAGGAACTGCAATCATGGGGGCTGGCGTAATAGAGTCAGAAAAGAATGATGGTAGGGGATGTGATGGCAGAGTAACGAGATTCTGGCGCAGATAACTAGAATGCTAACAGGCGTGTCAGTCAACAACCAGAGGGTCAGTTGGTCAGATAATAAAGCGGAAACAGCGGGTAAGAGGTGGAAACGAAGGCTTCTCGCAACAATGCGAAACGTAGACAACGTGTGGTGGGGAGGATATGAGGATACATAGATAGAATAATCATCGTAAGAGGCATCTCGCGTGCCCTTAAAACATCGTGTTGCCGTCCGATACTGACACCGAACGGGAAGGCGTGGCATACGCATCCGACACATTGGCGAGTGGGAGAACAGTCAACTCCCTACACTGTTGATCAATTATACGTTGAACAGCCGCAACTGCAGCAGCAGCAGCCTCTTCTGAATCCGCGTTCTCCATAGCCATGTCAATGTCCATTACTTGGTCGTCTCCAGACATCATACTCGTTGTTGAATCAGCCACTGAGGGGGTCAAAGGGGTAAACACCTCAAACGCGCGTACACCGCCAGATAAAGTTCGCAGCACCGAAGTGGAGGATGACGTCCCGCTCGATTTACGCCCACTGGTTCGCCGCTTCTTTCGGGCAGGGGAAATGTGGGCCGACGTGGCACCGGTGCTGGCGTCTAACTGTTCACTCAACATTTGCGCCTGTGCATGCTCCTGCACCTCGACGGCAGCAGCAACAGCAGCGGCATGTTTCTCCATGGCGAGTTTCCCCATCTTGGATGTGGGAGCTAGAGCTGAGCTGTTCGCGAGGCTGGAGGACGACGCAGCCTCAGACGCAGACCGTTTCGAAGTACGGTCTTTCTTGGCTGCCTTGTTGGAAGTTGTTGAGCCTGAATTCATGGTCTTGGGAGAAGTGGCAGAGCCGAGCTTCGCGGGCGAGTTGGCAGGAGCGATGCGCAGGGAGCGACGTGGCGCACGTGCTTTCTTCGATGCTTTCCCCTGCTCTTCGTCATCCGTGTCCGCGTCTGCGAGAGACGGGAACGAGGATGTGATAGGGGGAAGGGTTGCTCCTGAAGTGGAAGTTGCCTTCTTTACAACACCAAGGGCCACACGCGTTTTCCCACCCTTTTGGACCTTGGATGATAGTGATGACGACTCAAGTGGCATTGGGGGAACAGGTGAAAGCACGGTAGTGGTGATCGTCGTCGCGATATACTTCTGGGGTGCGGCAGCGCCTTTCTTACCCTTCGGGCCAGGCGCCAGCAGCGACGAAAGTGGGAGGCCTGTAACGGGATCCCGGTTCTCCTTGTCGTCGATAGTAATAGTGCTCACGTTTGTCGTGATGAGACTCTTCGTCGCCGTCGCCAACGTCCCTTTCGCTGAATTCCGCCCGCCACCACCGCGCACCTGATCCCAACATCGCGATTGTATTTTCAACCATAGGCGCCACAAGGGTTAACAATGCGCGCGACATGCAGTATTATCAGCAGTGAGCAAATATGTTGGTTGGCCATTCGTGTGGTGTGCATGAATGGATAAGCAAAAAAAGTCTCCGGTCAGACACGCCTGCTTTTTCTCGTGTCGCCAGCGAACCAGTAACAATGAGAAAGGAAACTGACCTCAACAGCGACGCTACGCGTCAAAGGACCTTTAGAACCTAAGGCCGGGGCAGTGCGACGACGCGGCGCTGATGGTCCCGATGATGTTGCGGCCGTGGCAGGGTCGCGAAAGACTTGAATTCGTGTAGCAGGCATGGCTGACGCTTCAATTCCGAACGATTGGGGAATGGAAGCAAAGAGGTCAAGTAGTGCTGGTGGGTGGGTGATGAGGGGAGAAGAGGGCTGATGGCGGGAAGAGATGGGACGGCGAAGGTGGTTGGAGGAACGAACAATTCTGTCACGCGTCACGCACCTTCCTTTTTGAGGCCGGTATTGACGCTCGTTGACTTGGACACCAAACCTTTCTCTCAGCCGGGTGATCACATCAACTTGCAACATATATTCTCCTAAACGCGAACCTGAATCGCGTAAATTCGATGCCGAACGTACTTGTGACTGGTATAGCGCATTATTGCTCCTGCGAGCCCAGGCTGCCTCTGATCATCGATTGGTCGCGTGTTTCCCGTTTCTCAAAGGTGCTAGTGGGGTCCTAGGCACTGCCATTTACAAAGCTTTCAAAAATGCATCTGGAATTAGCGGTGAATAGCAGTCTCTGCTTCGGTTGCATCCGGCATCGGTGTTCGCACACCGTCGATGGTTCTCATTTGCGATTTGCGCACACCTAGTGAAAGGATTGTCGCACTCGCGTCCAACAAACGATTTTGAGCCCGTGGACTTGATCGATGCGAAGAAGACCGAGGCGGTCTTCGCCTCATATGCTCCTGATTGGGTAATCCACTGTGCAGCCGAACGTCGTCCTGACGTTGCAGATCAGGTATGCTGCTTTGAGCTGAAATGACGATGCGCCACAATGATTTACCGGCCCTCTCTTCCGTAATCACCACTGACTCACCGATATCCATGTGTTGCATCTGCGCCCTTGACTGCGACGCAAAAACATTCGCACCGGGTGATACTCGCATACTCGCATCATATGATAGAATCCTGAAGCTACTCGCTTGGTGCGTCGACAACAGCTCCATGCACGCTGAAGAATGGAGTGACTGATCCCTTCTGATGGTATGCACGCTCTTCCCCCGTCCCTTGCATCAAACGGGGCTATGTTGCTATGGACCGGTACCTCTTCCTAATATCGAACTTGGCGGGCCATGTGTTACCTCCTAAATGCGAACCCTTACACATCGTTTGTCGGAACTCCCCCCCACCTGGGTGTTGGCCTCCTCGTCGTCGTCCGCAAACTGTGCCCCTGTTGCCTCCTAAATTTCTTTGCCTTCTTGACACGAGGCTGCAATAGTTGAACGGCGAAGTGCCGGGCAGACTCGCAGCACTCTCTGCAGGCGAATCGACGCACATCAAACCTTTCACACTCATCTATATCTCAACTGATTATGTCTTTGACGGCACAGCTGCGCCGTATGACGTCGATGCTCAACCACACCCTGTACAGCTTTATGGCGAAACCAAGTTGGCAGGAGAGCAAGCTGTTTTAGGCGTAGAAAGCGATGAGGGAACGCCTGGACAAAGACTCGTGTTGCGGGTACCGGTACTCTATGGGCCATGTCCGAAACCGAGCGATTCCGCCGTGAATACCCTACTGGATATTGTGCGTGATCAGTCCGGCAAGCAATACAAGATGGGTATGATGCGTCGAGCGCTCCATTCGTGACGCTTAACATCCGAACTGATCAATCACGACACTGATTTTTTTTGGCAGATCATTGGGCAACCAGATACCCAACCAACGTTGAAGACATCGCGAAATTTCTCGTCAAACTCATAGGTGATTAATATGATGTTCTCCCAGCATGACGCCTTGGACTGACTCCAATCCACTTTACACGTATCCTAAAATACACCCAGAGATGCACCCTGCAACACTGCCTCCAATCTTACATTTCTCCGCATCGGAGCCTTACACCAAATATGAGATGTGTCTCATATTTGCGTCACTGCTTTCTGTGCCACATGGGCATATTGTACCTGATGCATCCGCACCTGTGATCCCGCCGGGTGGAGTAGGTCGGCCAAAGGATTGTCGATTGAGCACGCGGTTGATAGAAACACCTGTGAGTGAGGGTGGACTCGGGATGACTGTGGGGTGCGTCCTGTTTGAAGATTGGTGGCGAGAGGAACTTGCAGTCTGAGGTTATTGGGGAGGGCGACAACAGGAACCAACATGTGGGGCAGCTTCCCCCCAAAGTACACTGCATGATAGGCTCTCTGCCACGCAAATGCCTCGGGTGCGCCGTCAGAAGATGCCTTTCACGGCCGTTCTGAAACTACGCAATATCACTGTATCAGCGCCACATCTCTCTGATAACCCCATTCGTGATCTCCGGCATCTGCACGAAGCTAATATGGTAGCATGGTGCAGATTTCAACATTTGGGCATATATCCCTCGGGATGATGGCGATGCTGTTGGGATCCGATAGGATCTCCATGAGGCCGCAGCCGCCCTGCAACAATACTGCTTTCGGCGCGGCCTTCGGTTATTTCTGCTCCGACAGGCACTTCGCCTCGGGGATCATCGTCAGAGGTAGAAACGTTGTTGCTGAAGATTTACTTGCTTCGTATGGCAGCTTTAGAACAAATCCTCGCTCCTTTTATTTCATCTGGATCTAAGGGTGCTTTTAGCTTGTATGACAGGTCGTCGTCATTGGTGTCGTGGGAAATTATCAATAAGCAAACACCACCACATACAACACTATTTATTTCCTGACATCTAACACTCAGCTCCCCGTCCCCGTTTTCGCACCTCCGCAGCCATTTGTGTGACTTCCTCGCTGGATCGTAGCCATACACGCATACGGCTTGTCTAGCGCGGCCGACCTGAAACTATCCACCTTGGGGAATCATTTAAATGTCCGGTTCATCATTCCGTGGCGCTCCTCAGTCTCCCAACCACATTGAACCAACTTCTTCCCTCCTATTCTCCCCCTTTAGTTGTCTCAAGCTCAGACCACACTCCTTGTCCCCGACAATGATCATCACCAGGAGTGCTGCCGTTGCGGCACAAGAGGCTGAGCATGCCTTGCATCGTGAAGATACCACGAAGGATCCTCGCTCTTTTGACCACCATTTTAACGACCTATCACAAGCCGGACCCCTACTTGTCGATCAGAATCAGCCACAGCCACAGTCGCACGATCATAACCTGTTGCGGCGAAACGATGCTCAGACACTATATGGGAACTGTTTCAAAGGTTCCTGCTATTGTACTTGTGAATGCAAGTGTCAGACGACTCGACAACAACAACAACAACCACATCCGTCCTCCGCGTCGCCCCTAGAAACGGGTATGATGTCGGTTCCCAAACTCACTCCAGCCTCCGCTCCCACGACCACGACCTTGCTGTCAATCTCGGCGCAGAAGCAGCTGGAGGCGCGACATGGTCCGCGCGCGGCCTCCGCATCAGCCGCCGTTCTCGGCTCCTCTCCGCTATCGGATACCGGAGCGGAGGGGCTGGAACAACATCCTGAGAGTAAACCACCGATGGGTGGCACCCTCTCTAGACATGCTCTTCAGCGCACTCGCACGACCGACATGTTACTGTCGCCAACACTTACATTGGCACGTCCGAGCTCAGTCGTGCTCCCTCCTTTACCACCGATAACGCTTAAACCTCCACCTGTATGTTCATCTCTCTGTCCACCGCTAATTAAATTGCTATATGCTGATCACTACTCGATTCGATTCTATCACTAATACATCCATCGTCATCGGAAACTCCATCATCTTGTGCTTAACACTAAAATGGGCAGGGTACGAGAAGTGCGAACATGAGGACCGCACGAAATGCTATGCCTGAATTGCGCCATTCAGCTGACCCCAATGGTGACGCTGGAGAAGAGGATGACGATGCAGAAGAAGACGGGGAAGGGAGCCATGAGACCGAAGATAATATGTCAGAAGATGACGACGATACCGATACACCCTCTTCCTTATCCCCCACTCTGCCAACCGCTACAAATCCCCTCAATCCTACCGACCCTAGTGAACAGTCGTCGCTGCCAGCCACAAATTTTGGGGCATCCGCGAGCATGAAACAAAAGCTTATATCTACGACTACCTCGACCGCGGCCTTTAAATCCCCCGCCATCCCTGACTCAAATATCACTCCTCGTTCCTTATCATTACCGCCGCGCCACGGTGAAAGCAAAAATGATAGTGTTGTTGGCGGCGCTGCTGTGAATTCTGCAGATTGGTGGACGCAATCTACACCTCGCGCCGAAGCCATACCTCTTTTGCCGCCTTCGGAACCACAGCCGATGCCGGAATCCTCTGTCAGAAACAGCGACAAAGACTACTTTTCGATACTACTCAGCGGAGGTGGCGTTAGCGGCATTTCACATTCTCACGCTCCCGTTACGAATGTTGTCCGAGGTGTTCGCACGCCGCGACCAGATGACTTGGATCGTAACCTCGCCCCTCCCCTCCAAGAGCAGGGCAAAGGGGAGCAAGTGGGCGTGCAAGCACCTCCTGCGACACCGCGCTATGAACGCGAGGATACGATTCCTGAGTCAAACGTAACTATCACGATGAAAACGCTGATGAGTAATTCGAATAAAATGCCGGCAGCGGCGGTGGCTGCCACGAGGACTCCTGAGCGACCGCAACCTTACCGCCATGTGTCTAGGAGTATGGTTAATTTGAGTATGCCGGGTTCAGGCATAGGTGTGGATATTGCTTGTTCGAGCTCGCGGAGGTGGCTGACATCGTTCGCACCATTTCCCACTCCCACAGGTGTCCTTTCTTCCGATGTCAGCTCCTCTTCTACTGCTGCTTCTCCCGGTAAACAGGCGATGTCACCACCCACGATATATTCAGCTCCGGGTCCATCATCCACGTCTTCCACTATCGCCCCCCTCGCAATGTCACGCCAAGCACGTTCGGAATCCAAACATATGCTGGGGGACTGCACCGATTCCACGAGTAACAATACTACCGTAGGCACACTCCGGCGTTGTGGCTCACTCCCCGACATGGGAAAATCCCCTCCGACCTACGATGAAGCACGCCCTGTCGTGGTGTCACAACAACAAATCGACGAAGGACCAGAACATCTACCTGTCTACTCGTGCGGTATTCACATAGAAGGCACATTAAATCGCAAAATGGAGTTGATTCGTCCCGGTGTCCAGGCGCGCGATCGCGGGTGGCGCAAATTGTATTTCATCCTCAACGGGACGACACTCAAGGTGTACAAAAGTGATCCACGGAAGGTTCCCGTGAAGGGTGCCGAGCCGCATCCATATGCGAACAGCGTGAATGGATCAGGTTTACCCCCTCCCGTCACGAAAGGGAAAGCGGGTGGGAATTTCCCCAGTCCACGCGGAATTTCCACACGGCGCTTCAACAACCCTAGCCATTCATCTTCAGTCGCGTCACCTTCTACTATATTTGCGTCAGTGAAGCACCAGCAGCCGCCGGGGGACGTTCCACGCGTCGAGACGGAGGGCGATGTAGATCTGTTAGCTCCGCATGTCCATTTCCCACCGGAGGCGCGTACATGCGAGAACTGGCGGCGGGCACGTGAGGCAGAAGCCCATGGGCAGCTTGTGCATGAGCAGAGTAGGCAGTTGGCTCTCCAGAGACAGGCGGAGGAGGAGCACGGCCGAAGATCCGTCACCGATAATGCGCATTCAGGTCCTAACCGATCAGCTCCCAATGAGAACGGACAGCAGCATCAATACCATTTGCAGGCGCCACATGGACCTTCAGCCTCGATGCCGGATGTGGCGGGCTTGTCAAGCGCCGCCATGGTGCATCAGTCTACCATGATGTCGACCGCGAGCAGCTCGGGGCAAAGCCACACTTCTAGTGGAGGTGTGAGCCGATTTTTCAGGAGGAGGAGATCCATGTCGAGAGTCGGCACGTCCTCTTCCGCTGCCAGCGTTAATCGAGCCGGCACCTCTGCTGCGATGTATCCGACCTCGACCTCGAGCTCCGCCTACCGCTCGAGATCTTCTTTCTCCTCTATGCCCCCATCCTCTGCCGCTGAGGGTACCTCTGGTGTGAGCAACCACGATCAAGGAGCAAGCAGCATGGCACATACCCTGGCATCGACGGATGAGGGCGAGTCGGAGAAAGTCCTTCCTGATAGTATTTCGCTGTCACGCATCGCAGTTGCCGCTCGGCCCTCTGCCATCAGCGCCGTAGCCTCTTCATCTTCCTCGTCCCCAACTTGTCCCTCGCAGAACCAAAACCACATCCCGTCTATTTTTTCGAAAGCGTTCCAGTCGAGTAACGTCTTGCTGAGAAAGTACACTCTCCAATATGCGGAGAGTGGCCTTGGGAGCGATTACTTGAAACGTCGGAATGTGATGCGTGTTCGTGCTGAAGGCGAACAGTTCCTCCTTCAGACTGACAGTGTTATGTCTGTTGTCAATTGGATCGAGGTTCGTACTTTGTTATGTGTAACTTAACGGTTATCTGACGTTGGATCTTACTCTTCTTTTCATTGTTAACTAGGCATTCCAAGCTGCGACGAACGTTGCTCTCGATTTGGATGAGCGGCCGATGCCAAAACTTCCTCCCTTACCGCGCCGACGCCGTCGGAGGGTTCGCGGCCCGGAGAATCCGAACCCTCATCCCTGAACCTGAATCATCATATCTCAACAATGTAGAAATCTTAGGGTTCAGCCCCCTGCATTGTGCGCATATCCGCCCTGGGCAGCCTGACATCTTCCCTTTTCTAAGTTTCATTAATGGCGCCCAGCAATCCCCTTTTCACAATGCATTTGCTCCGCATTTCGTTTCGGATTTTACATTTTGATCCCGGCAGCGCACAATCAAATACCATATGCATCATTCGAGTTGTCCTCGTTTCTTCTGTTTGGGACCAGGGCATTTCTTCTCTTAGGCTCTCGTTCCAATTCCCCTACGTCGCAAGAGCACTATGTTTCCTTAAGCCTTAAGTTATCTTTTTTGTTCTACTTTCTTTGTACCTACACAGTCATACTTGTTATACCCGGAGGGAGTGTCTCCATGTTATAGCTAGTAGTAGGTACTATGCACTGTGTAGCCCACATTGCTAACAGAGCTGCCGATGTCAAGAGAAAGGAAAGATTGAGGCAAGATCACGGTTACCCACTTTGGCGATCGACAATTCTTGGCTTGTTTGTACGACCGGGTTCGACGCCCGAGAACCGTCTCGACCAGTAAGAAGTTTTGTCACTGGCAGGCTGGGAAGTGCATTTTGGCTTGAGGGGTTGCGGCCCAAGCAAGCGCTTGGGGGGATTTGTTTTGCTAAGGCAAAGACCGAAGCCTTGCGTCGTGCCGCCCGTCGCTTCGCTCGTTCCGCAACTTAGCCAACAACTTACACATACACAACTTTTGGCGCATAAAGAGCTCCTACTTTACTACTTTACATCCTTTGATCCTTCCTCTTTCCCCCTTTCAAATCAACTCTCCGCATCAAACCTTCCACACCAGCATTTTCATCAAACGAACGAGACGAACCGGGAATATACAAGCAAGCGATTGACTTGAAAGAGCGTTTCGCCTCTTACAAAACACACATACTACACACAAACCTTTCTACATATATCAAGTTTTAGCAGTAGTCGCCCATCCACGTCTATCCTTCCTCTTTCAGTATGTTTCCCATACCTAACCTGTCGATGCTATTTTGTCGACCCTTTCTCTATTTATCCTCTTCTTGGAGATCACGCTGACAGGATCTAAACAGGAACCCGTTAATACATCGATACCTCCATGGCAGATCCTAGCGGCGAAATCGACTTGGACTCTGTGATAGATCGACTCCTGGAAGGTAAGATACCCTTCCCACTTTCGCGCTTTCTTTTCTCGACGGCGTCACTTCTTGCCGCCTGAGACTAACACCTTTGCTTATGTTCCGTACCGCCTCATCTCTCCTCGCCGCCATCTCACCCCTCCCGTCTCCGCCTCCTCTTCCTTTTTTTTTGAAACCATTTTTGTACATCCGATCATCGCCAATCTTACATCTTTTTTACAGTACGAGGGAATCGTCCTGGCAAGCCTGTACAACTTCAGGAACACGAGATCAAGTACTTGTGTACAAAAGCCCGCGAGATCTTCATCAACCAACCGATCCTTTTGGAATTGGAAGCTCCTATTAAGATATGTGGTACGCAGGACACACATTGCTATTGCTTGCTGGACGTTATATCTGGATGTCGAGTTGCTCGCTCACCACAAACACCCTCCCTTCCCTCGCTTTGAACTTTCTAAAGGTGACATCCACGGGCAGTACTATGATCTACTTCGTCTGTTCGAATACGGCGGCTTCCCACCGGAAGCCAATTACCTCTTCCTTGGTGACTACGTGGACCGAGGCAAGCAATCGCTTGAGACGATTTGCTTGCTTTTGGCATACAAGATCAAGTATCCTGAGAACTTCTTCATCCTGCGCGGCAATCACGAATGCGCAAGCATAAATCGAATTTACGGCTTTTATGACGAATGTCCGTGCCTGTCCTCGCTCTCGATGACGATTATTGGTGACATCTCGCTTACGATGTCGCTTAACAGGCAAGCGTCGGTACAATATCAAGTTGTGGAAGACGTTCACGGACTGTTTCAACTGTTTACCCATTGCTGCCATCATCGACGAGAAGATTTTCACTATGCACGGCGGGTTAAGTCCGGATCTGCAAAGTATGGAGCAGATAAGACGAGTGATGCGACCGACGGATGTTCCTGATACCGGTACGTCAATTTTCTCGCCATCGTGGCGAACGGCACACCTTAACCTTCATTTTTCGACTCCGGCAGGGCTATTGTGCGATCTTTTATGGTCTGATCCCGATAAGGACATCACAGGGTGGAGCGAAAACGATCGTGGCGTGTCGTTTACATTTGGCCCTGATGTCGTCTCACGGTTCCTGCAAAAGCACGATATGGATCTCATATGCCGCGCGCACCAAGTTGTCGAAGATGGATACGAGTTTTTCGCAAAACGACTTCTCGTCACACTATTCAGCGCGCCAAACTACTGCGGAGAGTTTGATAATGCGGGGGCGATGATGAGCGTAGATGAAACTTTGCTATGCTCTTTCCAGGTACATTGCTCAGAGGGCATTTCGATCATCACTGGTTTCATGTTCTCCTTTCCTTTCCCAGATCCTGAAACCAGCGGAGAAGAAAGCAAAGTACCCCTACGGCGCGAACGCCGGGCGCCCGGTCACACCTCCACGTAAACAAAAGAAGAGAGGCGATAACAAAATAGGATAGGCTTTTCAGTTCGCGACCCCCTGGCGTGCCGATCCTGCGAGCAGGACAGGGCTATCGGGCGGTAATACGTGGATGGGTTTGATGACGAACGACGACGGGTGCTGCTGGCTCGCTGGTGGTTTGTGTATTGTATGCGAACGTATGTCAAGCGTCTGTGAGATGCTGTGTCCCCCCTCCATCTCTCTCTCCTCTTCTTCTCCATCCATTCTCTTCATTCCGTTCCTTTGTTGCAAAGTGGTTCACATGTGATACTGCCCACATGCCTCAGGGCTGATTGTGGCGGTAGATAAGGCAACTCAACTCACGTTCCGAGTGCCGGGACCCAAGTGCTGAGCGCCAGGGCGCTGGCTGGCTGGAGAATGAGCGAATGGGAATGGGGTAAGTTAAACACATGCATATTCAGAGAGATCGTTCGTATCGGATCCACACGGACAACTGCGTATTTTACTTCCTTTTTCAGTGTGTTGCATTCATTCTCCCATTCCTTATAATTCTTTCTACTTTTTTATCCTCTCCGCTCGTTGATCGATGGTAGTACTACAAGTGTGGGGAGCCGCGCGCAACTTTTTTCTTCATTTTTCAACGCTCCCCCGTCTCAGCCCTCACTGCCTTCCACATGATCGATCCTTCATTTTTACCAGTTTTTGTGCATGCAAATTGTTGACCGTCCCCATTTACCATCCATCCCTATGGGCTCCGCTTGCTCGCTCCGGTCGGCTGTGTTGCCCGCTCTTAATGGCCTTGGCTTGTCCTGAAAATCCCCAAATTTGGTCCGGCTTGCTCGCTTCGGATGTCGCCGGATCCGCGCGCGCTGCGCTGTCCACTGTCACTTCACTCTTGCCGCGTCTGATGATGATGATCTGCCCCGCTTCTAACATTGAACCCCCCCCTCCCTGAAACCTATTTGTATGCATGTATGCATGTCATTGTCTAACACCTTTATATCCCCCGTCTTCGTGTGTGACATTTCAATCCATTCATCCATCCAACACGAGTGTTTTTTCACTACCAATTATTGTATTGCACTTCACGAATGCATATTGGAACCCAAAGCGCAAGCCGCCGTGTTGAGTCCAGCATGCGCAAGTGAGTGAGCAACAAAGAAAACCATTTGAGTTCTCCAATGCATATGTGTATTGTACAATTGATCTAGGTGAGCAGAAGGTATTGTACTGCACATGTAAATTGTAACTGTAGTACAACAAGTCCGAGTCCGGGACAAATGCACAAATTGCACATCATTATTTGGAATCCAGCCGAGTTTCCCAATCCTTCCATTTTTCTCCATAAACAAAGCAATCCGCCATGACGGTACAAGGCAAGTGGCAAGTGTAGGTCAGCAAACCACCCAGTCAGACGTGTATCGTATCTTGCCCCTCGAATGATCGATCATCGAATCGTTGTCTGCGACGACGCACTCTTTTCGGCCAATTTCTCAACAGGTGCGTCGGCTGCGTTGGCGGCTGCGAGGTCTATTTTGGAACGAGTATCCTTGCGCGGCGTGAGCGTGTCTCCACGAAAGCCGATGTAGTACATGCGTGATATCTCCTCTGAAGGAGTTTCCGACTGTCGACGATAGTTCAAATGTAGATGAGAACCGCAAATCCACCACCAGAGGACGTTCATCGAATGAGCGTGAACCCAGAATGCAAGCAATCAAATATGTTGTGCCAAAGAGGAAAGGGGAGGTGATTTTCGGGGCACGATAAACAAGAGTATAAGAGTTATAGTGTGAAGGATGATTTCAGAGCTGTAGCAAAAGGACAGACGCACGAAGAAGAGTGTTAACGAGTTGACACTTGCAAATACCGCAGCACGCAAGGGGTATTCAGTAACGTTGTTCTCATCCTCGAGTAGCGAAAAGTCAAAGTGTGGTTTCGTGCTCTCAGCTTGATCAAAATCTAGCCCGTGAGGGAGGTTGGAGTAGATCCGGAGCCGATGTGGACATAGTTCTCCCCGTGCTGAACAAGTGAAGACCAATTCTAGAGGTCAGCCCCACAAAATGGACGGAGGCCGAACAAAACAGAAGGCGGTTTTCAAACAACATCGATGTACCTGGTTTTAATAGAATGCTCCGGATTTTGACATTTTGGGTAAAAGGTACGTGGATGATGAGCTGACGCATGATGCGACGTGAGTG
>Ga0307508_10001592_pt1 | contig 25308 bp, 31 predicted proteins | sample 9_EM_MG_FD_203089 | JGI IMG/M metagenome (GOLD analysis project Ga0307508, IMG submission 203089) | Populus trichocarpa ectomycorrhiza microbial communities from riparian zone in the Pacific Northwest, United States - 9_EM | ecosystem: Host-associated > Plants > Roots > Unclassified | place... | reverse complement strand
ACATTGACCAGTGGTTGCATTCCAAACCCTAATGGTCTTGTCCCAAGAGCCAGAGACAATGTGGGTCCCATCAGGTGAATAGGCAACAGAGGTGACATCATCTGTGTGCCCCTGGAATGGACCTGCCACACACTGGCCAGTGGTTGCATTCCAAACTCTAATGGTGTTGTCTAAAGAGCCAGAGACAATGTGGGTCCCATCAGGTGAATAGGCAACAGAGGTGACATGATGTGTGTGCCCCTGGAATGGACCTGCCACACACTGACCAGTGGTTGCATTCCAAACCCTAATGGTGTTGTCCAAAGAGCCAGAGACAATGTGGGTCCCATCAGGTGAATAGGCAACAGAAGTGACCCAACTTGTGTGCCCATGCAGGGTATGAACTTCTGCTGGCCAACTAGCTGGATGCCCTGAGGCAACTGAGACATGCTTTTGGAGATGCATAACCCAGAGTTTATGGAGTGGAGAGCTGGTTGGGGTCTGAGGCATGGCTGATAGATAGAGATGGGGGGTTGACTCTCTCAGGACAGGTGAAAACACTTGGATAAATTGGAATGCTTCTGATGCCACTGTGGCAGTCTCTTGGCCCTGGAAACATTTTTTTCAATACTCACCACTTACCATGATGGTTGACTTTACCTTGGCCCATTCTCTCAGCATCATGCAGGTCTCAAGGGCAGATAGGATGGAGGACAGTGGAGAGGAAAGGGAGAGAAGGCTGATGGCTTCAAGCCAGTAGGGGAACATGTCCTCAAAGAAGAGAGTGACCTCATTCAACAGGTCTGGAGTACAGCTAGCATGTTGCAGGTGGTGCATCCAGTATTGGCATGAGTATGCAAGGTAGGGAGGAATGGCCTTCTTCACCCGACTGGGCAGATCGGGGATGGCAGTGTTCAGGACCCGAGAGTCCTTGAGGTCACAGATGTTAAACCTAAGCATGTTTCGCATGCAGGCGAGCAATGTGCGTCCAAGACAGAGATGATGCTGGGGTTGGATGTGGATATGGAAAACTGAGCTGCGGACTTCGTCCAGTAAAAAGTCACGGAACGAGGTATGGAGTGGACGAATGGGTTTCTCTTCATCGAGCACCCCGTCCAACAATGATCCCAGGGGTTTGACGATATCCCGGACACTCAGGTGTTCGACGAAGAGAGTGGAGAGGGATGTGATAGATAGCGGTTCATTGAGGGAAAGTATAACCGCCATCACCTCTCTGAAGTCAGATTTTGCTTCATCCAGAGTAAACTGCTGTGCAAGTATTGCTCGATAAAGCTTGTCTAGGGGGTGGTGGACACCTTTACTGTCGTCGGCTTTCACTAGCAAATCAAACCGTTCACGTAGGTTGAGCCCCTCAGAACTATCTCCTAGAATGAAGTTGCGCGCAGTGTAAGCCCACTGGAAGAGATGTTGGGAATGATGGACGAGTACTCGACACCACTCCTGGCCCGGCCAGAGAGATTCGAGTTCGGTACATTGACGAAGAGAGTGATAGATGAATTCCCTGATATCTTCGTCGACAATATGCTTGGGGATGTCACCCATGTCTTTATGCACGGTCCGAGGACAGAGCCAAAGCTCGGCGAGGATGTCGGTTTCCGGGCGAGCGGTGATGAGGAAACGAAGGTTGGTCGGAAGGGTGTCGTTGATGATTTGCTCTGAGATGGCGCGTAGAAGATGTCGGCGACTGGCTGGATCCCCGCTTTCGTCCAGAGCGTCGATGACGATGACTAACGGCCCAATAGTGTCGAGGTGCTTGCTGGGTTCGATGATGAGCCTCTCAACTTGTTCCATGGGCAATTGCGACGTCCGAAGCGCTCGATCGTCTTTCACGACCTCCCATAACGCAGCCTTGTACTGCGGGTCGTGATCGGAGAGGTCCCGCGCGATAGTGCTAAAAAGGGTTTTCGGGTTGCGGCACGCAACGCCGGTGCTGGCAAAGAAATACGAGGAACCCAGCCGCTTTTGCCCGTCATACAGTCGAGCGATCGAGTGAGCCACAGCAGACTTGCCCGATCCAGCGACCCCGGTCAGAAAGCAAACTCGCGGGGCGTCTTCGTCGGGATTGTTGAGAATGTCACAAATTTCTTGCAAGAAGGACTCGCGCGTCCCTGGCAGGCAACCCTTCTCCCGCTCAAACCTAGCACCAAACGCATACGGCATGACGTCCAGGTCAATCGATTCTGCTGTATTCCAGGTCTGTGAACTACGGACCGCAGTCTCAAGACGTCGGACCTACCAGTGTGTTTCACGACATTCATCATGCGAACGACGGTGATACGTGTCTGCACTGCAACTCCTTCCACGAGTGCGGTTTTGAATTCTCGTAACTTGTTCTCGTAATCAGCGATCCTGGTATCGATATCAGACAACGTGTATTTTGCCGTCCGAATCCCTAGGCACGGGAAATCAGTGGTGGTCACTATGTAGCCAGTGGTGACTGACAGAAGTTGTTTTCTTTGGCGTAATCAGCGATGAAGTACCCGCACTCCGTCACCTGCTGGATGAGTAGCGTAATAGTCTCGATGCGCCTTTCGATTGCCTTCAAGGGCTCGGCATCGTGAACAAAGGTAAAGACGTCGCTCATTATGCCTGCTAAGCGAATGATCCGGTCGTCGTGATTTTTCTGCTTTACGAGTACCTGTATGGAACGTCATCAGCGACCGCAGATAGTACGCAGATAAAGTAACAGACTGACCCGGTTCGCAGCTGACATAACGGACCAAGCCAGCGACATATATGGGTGAATCTGCACGACATTCAGACTGGGGGGTAGTCGAGACACTGAGCACAAAATACCTGTGCGATATCGGTCACAATCCTGTTAAAGAGCTCCATCCTCTGTAACAAAGCGCCCCATGTGGTCTCAAATGTCTGTACCTCGGTTGCGACGTTTGTGCTGGCATCGACTGCCGAAGTGAGGAGCTCAGTGGCGGGGGTGGAACTGAGTGGGTTGACCGCTTCGGTGACCCTAACGACAGCGTCTATTGCTTGACGTTCGTCTGCGTCAATGTCCGCACGTGGTTCAGCAGCCAACGCAAACTTGATCGTGAGCCCTGGAAGATCGGACTTATCGGAAGTATCACGAAAAGTATATTCGAGCACTTTGATGGCAGAGATCGCGTCAGTTAACATCACATTCAGAATGCCTTCGTACCGCCATCCTTCAATCTCCCCAATACCCCTCCGATAGTATCAGAGAGACTTCCCGCTACTTTGTCATCTCCGATGCGCTGCTTCTGGTAAATGTCGACGAGGAGGATGGAACGATCGTCCCCGTCACTAAGAATATTCAATTTCCTGGCGTAAAGAAAAGGACGTGTACCCACAAATAAAAACAATTGTCCCAGGAGGTGAGATTATTCTTCTCCTTTGCGTTGTTCGTTGACCACGAGGTATCGCCTATAGAAAATTGGACGTAGAATTGCCTTGCAACCGGGAGTTTGCGCTGCGCTTGAGTGCGAAGTTCAATGTCTGAAAGAAGGCTCGCTCGCATGTAGTAGAAGATCCAGCGTTGCAACCCTACCTTTGATAGTGATTGCTTTTCGCCTAGAACTGAGCTCAGCACATTCCCAACAGGAGTATAAAGGTAATCGATATACGTACGTGATACTTTGAGATGGTTTGGCTATATTCATGGTGTTATGGGTGAAGCTGGTAGACATCATATAGGAGGAGAAATCCGGTGAGTGATACGAGGTTGTTGGGATGCGAACAAGTACACGCGGTAACCGCATTGTGAATGCGGCCATAGTATGGATACCGTGACCACATGGCGAGTCCGATTATCTACCTCCGACGTGACTGCCTCGGAAGGCCACCGTCCGCAATCCCAAGGCTCAATTGAACAGTTTCAAGTAGTTCGTCATAGTACTAGCAGAAAAGCCTCTTAAGAGTGAAGACCCGCCACTACACGCTTTACTCCCTGCTTGCATGATATCGGCAATTACAATTCACGTGCTTAGTCAACAAAGTGAGTGAACCCCCGGGATTTTCCGCGAGAACTGCACGAAGTCTGAACGCAACAGTTTAACCTGCACAAGTAACTGGAGACAAAAAGCCAGACCGTCGGTCGCGTTCAATTTTAAGCCAGCCAGCATTTCGCTATCAAATAGGCTGGTGCGCTAGTGAGAATTATCAGAGCGTAAGTTGACCGAATAGCTAATTTGCCACGATGCTAGTAGCCCTCTCTCGTCTGGTTGCTCCTTATCATGAACAACCATAACAACTCCGACTTCCCCACTTGTTTTGCGCACCCCGGCAAGCCGAGTGACATCGAGCAAGTAATTTCGGTGCACCAGCAAGCGGTTGACCTCACACCCTGTGATCATCCCAACAAACACCGCTATCTGAACAACCTTGGCAACTCTTTCCTCACTCGTTTCGAGTACCTCGGCGAGCTCGGCGAGCTCAGCGACCTCCAGCGAGCGCTTTCAAATCACAGGGATGCTGTCAACCTCATCCCTGGTGGACATCCTGACAGACTCACCTGTTTAAACAACCTTGCCATTTCGTCCCTCGCTCATTTCAAGCGCTTTGGTGAGCTGAGCGTCCTCGAGCAAGCGATTTCGAGTCTCGAGGAAACTGTTGGCCTGCTACCTGATGATAACCCCGACACACCCGCTTGTCTAAACAACCTTGGCAACTCCTTGGTCTTTCGTTTCGAGCGCCTTGGCGAGCTGAGTGACCTCGAGCAAGCGATTTCGAGGCTCAGGGAAGCTCTTAACCTGTTATCTGATGATCACCCCGACACACCCACTTATTTGAACAACCTTGGCAACGTCGTTGTCACTCGTTTCGAGCGCCTCGGAGAGCTGAGTGACCTCGAGGATGCAACTCTGATACTCAGGAACGCCGTTGATCTCACTCCTCGTGGTCACCCTCACAAGCCCCACTTTCTTGAAAGCCTTGGCAATGCCATTGTCACCCGTTTTGAACACTTTGGGGAGCCGAGTGACCTTGAGGATGCTATTTTGATCCTCGAGGATGCTGCTGACCTCGCTATTCAAGGTCCCCATCACTAGCCTGACCATCTTCACAACCGCAGCAGCTTTCTTTCTTTGCTCCTTTCCAGCACCTCGAGGAGCTGAACCATGCCGAGCAATCTATCTCCTATATTTGCGTTCTGTTTCTGGTCCCATGAGCCCTCTAGTATTTGACTTCGTACATCACAGAAATGAATATTATTATGTGAGTTGATTCTGCTCGCGCTCTGTGTGCCATTGAGTAATTGCTTTCAAGACACAGGCTTGACTGCAAGTTGGACCATGGGGTATCCGTCACCAGTACCATCAGTAGATTTGACTCCTTACGATATCCTATAGGCTCTCCTCAAGTTAACCGAACCGAGACTCGTCTCAACATGCCATACACACCAAGAACGCACCCAAAGGGTCTAGAGACCATACTCATTCCCTCCGAAAACGGAGGGGGAGGGGGGAGACGATCGTTGTGTACCCCGCCCAAGATGCCAGTGGGTGCACAGAGAACACGCAGAGCCGACTCCACTCCGAGATCTTACCTCTATCGCCCATATGTTATTGTGTCGTTAGCAAGGGGAACGGATCATATCTGGTGACAGCTTCTTTGGATGATCTCAACATGCCGAACCACCATCTTGCGAACCAGGCCGAGGCCCTGGTAGCAGTAACTACTGGTGTTGAACCCATAATCAACTATGTATCATCGTATCCAACAGGTTATGCTCACTGTACGTCCGATCGTGGTATGAACCGGACCACAGCGTTAAACAGCCATGTACGTTCAATCGAGATTTGCTCTGATGTTAAATGAATCCGACACACAAGACAATTGCAAGTAAGTTACACGGTTGGAACAAAAATACAGTCTACAAGGATGCGGCGACGTTGAGACGAAACATGCAAGAAGCTGACAGAGCGAGTGGACCCATCGAGTTCAAGTTCGAGTTGCTGCGTGCGTGAGCCAGATGACGTTCAAAAATGCTCCGAAAGAGGGTACGGATAAGCCGAGAACGACGAGGACGTGTCGGAGTAACCAGTTCGCGTGTCGTGCGCATTGGCCCGCTTCGGTTCCATGTTCCATTGACCTGACCTGAGGATCCAAGACGCTTGACGACGACGCTTGACGGCGGCGCGACGCATAAAGTACCGAACAAAGAAGAAGATCATCTAGTCAACGTACGACGAGACTCAGAACGAGGGAGATGATATAGACAAGAAAACGAGTCAGACCGCAACGATAGCGCACAGACCCACGAAGGCGAGGACGACGGCGACGGCGGCGGTGGTCGGTTGTTTGTCCTTGGATGGTGTGATTGACTCGCTTGAAAGGGCGACTGGAGTCAATGAATCGACGACGCGCGAATGGTTGAATCGAACAAAGATGCGCAAGTCCGATGCGCTTGTAGTCATTCAAAATCGATGTGTAAGGTATGAATTGGGATCCAGACATACTTTGAGTCGTCAGGGTAAGCCGAGCGATCTCGGCATGGTATTTTTATTTGACCCGTGGCGCCCATCTCTCCCAGGGCGGTGCAGACAAAGACAAGGACGGTCACCACACAGAGGGACATCTTGAGAGGAATAATGGCGGAGTCCGTTTTGCTGAGCCGGCGTGATCAGATTCGAGTTGGAATGCATACAGGGCTGTTCTCGAGATGACATCATCAACGCCGCTGACAAAGACATCTCTTGTGGCTGAACTGTACAGTTTACCGGAAATCTCCGACGACGCCAATCGAGGATACCCTCGCGATATTGGTGCACGGAACACTTGACTCGTCAAGACATCCGCCCTTCAACATGGCAAGCGCTCTTTTTTTCCTAGCAGACAATCGCGCTCACACGCCCGTCTCTAGACAAAACGAACTCGCAAAGTCGGTGTGACCGGAAAGTACGGTACTGTGTGTACATCCCATTCCTGTTGTATTCGCTGAACTCACCCCTTGGCGTAGCGTTACGGTGCCTCCCTGCGAAAGCAGGTGAAAAAGGTGCGTCCTCACGCCGCAGGGACGACCAGTACCGTGGCTGATCGTGCTGCTTGCACAGATGGAAGTGACGCAACACGCTCGTTACACTTGCACGTTTTGCGGCAAGGCAAGCATCTCCCTTTCCTGCTTACAACGGTAATTGACCGCCGGATTCAACAGGACTCCGTCAAGCGCACGGCGGTCGGCATCTGGCATTGTCGTTCATGCAAAAAGACGATCGCTGGCGGTGCCTGGACTGTGGCGACCACTGCGGCTGCTACAGTGCGAAGGTGAGCAATGTCTGTATTTTGAATGATCCCGTTCTAAATTTGGTGTAGCACGGTCCGTCGTTTGCGTGAGCTGACAGAGGCATAAGATTCATGGGCTCGTCGTTATCGTGTTGTTTCACATATCTCCCCCTACCTAAATAACTATGCCTCATGACGAAAGAAAATTTTTAATAAGCCATATCTTTGGAGCCTCACACTTTGTGAAACGGATCATACAAAAATTACATTTATTCAAAGTGAGCAGAAACAAATATAGTGCAAAATGCAGCGAATCCGTATCAAGGACGACTCGGTTCATCTTCTACAGTGGGGTCGTTGCCCTCTTCCTCGTCCTCCGCATCAGTGGGATTATCACTGTCGTCATCACTCTCTTCTTCGCTCTCATTGAACATGAGAGATATGTACTCATCGCCAAGCTGAGCGTCTTGGATCGAGATCTGTCGTGAACTCAAGGCATCGTTAGAGATAACATTAGAACCAGGGGTGGTCATGGAAACGCTGGCAACGGCCGCGTTCTCCGAGGGCGACGTGGGAGTGCTGGTCTTGGTTGTACTCGTTCTAGTCGGTACTTTGCGGTTGCGATTTGCACGGATGACATGCGGAAGCTTGCATCCCTTGGTCGAACAGGTGCCCTTTTCTGCAAAGTCTGGGCATTCCCGGACATGTTGCATCTGACAATCGAGGCCCTTGGAACAATACCCGAGTACTGCAAAGTCGCGACAAACGCCATGTCGCTGGCCCACGCGAACGTGAGGGAACGGACAATTATCCCGAGTACACCGCCCATTGTTCGCAAAATGAACACAGAGTGGAGTACGTTCCGGGATGGGATCATGGGAAAGGTTGCAGGATTCGGCGGTGTTGGGACAGTGACCATGCAAAAAGTTCCAGCAGATCGCAATCTTGTTGGGGTCGTGCTGGTACATACAGGTGAGACCACGGCTGCAGGCACCTGAGCAGCCGTGGTATGAAGAGGGGTTATCTGTATTGAGGATAGAGCATGGGTAGGAGGCAATTCGAGACGCACCTGTCATGGTAAAACGGGGGCACGGCTTGTTGAGATATTTCATGCGCTTGTTGGGTTGGCGGCCGCTATAATGTGCGATCAGATTGGAACCGTCACAGGAACTATGGCTGTGGACAGACTGTGTTGGCCGACGGGTGTTGTCGAGGGTCATGTTGCGGTTCCTTGGTCGGTGTTGCTGGGCACGAGAAGATACCTTTGGTTTGTAGGCCCGATGGGCAGGGAGGCGGTGTCCATGTGTTGTCCTTGAGAAATCTGACGGTTGGGGTATCGGCTTGAGGGGGACTTTGGTAGGTGCTGAAGGGGGCTTGGTTACTAGAGGGGATGGGTTGTGTTTTGGCTTGGATGCAAGCGTTGCAGGAGACTCACGGCCCTTGCGAACGAGAGAACGGGAGGAAGATTCGAAAGTGACGCCGTCAATGACAACGTCATGGGTCGAGGAAGGGGCTTGTGTTGATCTTGGGTAGGGGCGATATTGCTTGTGCTGGCTGATTGCACCTGAGGGTTGTGAGCGACGTTGGGTGGTTCTAACGCTGAATGTACCTGCGAGACGGGCGATTTCTGCCTTGAGCGCTGCGTCGGATGTCGAGGCCATGATGGAGGGAGGAAGACAAGAAGGCAGAGCCGAGCAGCGTGACATATCCACACCGCTTGGTAATCAACCACCTGACATGTCTCCGCTGTCCCGCTGGCTGTTCGTCCTCGTCGCATTCTTCTCTCTGCTCTGGATCACAACCCGCCCACCCGCCCAACCACCGGCCCAGGCCCCCCTTGTCGAGGACCACTCGCTGACCGTCGTATTGCCCGTCATTCAGAGCACCCTTGCCAGCTTGGACCAACTTTTGGCTCCCTTTCTGGTTTCCACATCCATCCTATTCGAAGTCGCAATTGTCTGTCCTCGTGCACTCGTCTCCGACACGCATCGCAAGCTCCACAGTGTGGTGTGGAATGCTACACATGGCCATCCAAAAGTCTCCCTATATCCTTGGTCTGGCCACATGCATCATCATCAAGCCTCTCTCGACGTCATCACGCGAGTAAAGACGCGGTGGATCCTTCTCCTCGACGAACACGGTTTCGAACAAGTAGCCGAGTGCGATAGAACATATCTACTCCATCCACGTGCAGTGCATCTCCCCGTGGGACCCCGCGGATTCACGGGATCGTCACACAATTGGTCTCAGCTCGAGCCATCTGACCGCATACAACCAGCGGCATTTCTCGTCCCGCCTTTTGTCGCCCCCTCTATCCTTCTGGCGAGTGCACCTCTCACTTCTCATCCTTCCTTGGTCTGGCCTGTGCTTGGAACTTACATTGCGAAATCGACGCTTGGCTTGTTTGGCGGCATCGTCATCGGTACAGACATTTTGGACAGGGTCGCTTGTAACCCCAGGACGGAATTCAACACTACCCTCCCCGACGAGAAATCACACGACGACTCAGATTCTCGCACTCTTGCCGATCCTGGTTCCTTGCCTAAAGGTTTCTTTGTTTTGGTGTTTCCCTGCAAACAAGACCTCAGAAACTTCATCCCAGCGACGTGCAAGCTCCATCACCAAGGATATACCGTATTGGCCTATCTTTATGACACCATCGACGAGGCTGGATTTTCCGGAGTTGTCGTCGAAAGGAACTGCACTGTACCCTACTTTCAGCGCTCGAAGGTGGCCCCTGGCTTATCCGACTGGCTCAACTCCCTTGGGTCCGTACCTGACGTCGTGATTGGTTTGGATCACCAGGACCTTTTTTCATCAACGTTCTCACTGATTTTGGAGCAACCCCCTTTTCTTAATACCACCCTAATAAGGCTTCCTCGCCGCGAGCTGCCATACACCGAATGGATTGGAACATTGACCCTCCATGAACTGCGCCGTTCGTCCTCCCTCTCCAAAGACTAGTCTTACACTACCCCCCGAAACACAGATTGGAACGTCCCCGAAATTACACTCAGTGTGATCACGAATAATCGGCCTCACTCACTCCAGCGTCTGCTCGAATCGATCCAGCGTGCGCTATTCTACGGCGACAAGATCAATATACGCATCAATATGGACCAAACGTCTGACCCGGAAACTATGCATATCGTGCATGATTTCGAATGGCCCTATGGTGACGTTTTTCTCCACCATCGGGTCATTCACGGCGGCTTACTCCCCGCCGTCGTCGAGTCGTGGTACCCCCACTGCAACGACTCCTATGGTTTGTTACTCGAGGACGACATTGAATTGTCGCCCCTCTCTTATGCATGGGTCAAAATGACCCTCTTGCGTTACAAGTTTTGTTCCTCTTCGTCCAAGCGATCGCGCATCCTGACATTTCCGCTAGATACGGCGAGTCCAGCCCCTCTTCCTCAAAGCTCTTCGGGATCAGCCTTTATCAGCAAAAAATCGTCGAGCTCCGCCCAACAGGCCGCCAACCATTCAACGCACGCACGCTCTTCCAATCGGTTTCGCTCGCCGACGTCTCCACCCCGTACCTTTCTCAAATCCCCTGCAGCTGGGGCGCACTCTACTTTCCCTCTCCTTGGCGTGAGTTCCACGACTACCTCTCCCTTCGCCTCTCCCGATCCGCCCTCCCGATCGATAGCACGATCGTCCCAGGGGTGCGCTCCAACAAGTGGACGAAATCGTGGAAGAAATACTTTATCGAGCTCGTCTACCTCCGCGGGTACGTCATGCTCTACCCAAACTATGCCGACTTTGTGTCGCTGTCGACGAACCATCTCGAGGTGGGGTCGCATGTGAGGGACGAGCCGGGAGAGGTGTACGAGCGCAAGAAGCACCTGTTTTCGCTCCCGTTGATGCACCTCTCGGGCGCGCTCGCGGAGGTGGACGGCGCGCACGGACCGAGGTTGTTGGACCTGCCTGGAGGGGCGCTGCCCGACTTGGATCAACTCCCCGTGTTGGATCTCGTGGGCGAGGTGTCCTCGATGGAGGCGATCCAGAGGCGGGGTGACGAACGGAGGACAGAGTTGGGCGCGTGTTTGGGCGTCGTTGCAGCGCTTCCGTCGAGTGTACGAGACCTGTTGTGCCATGTCCCTCTCTAGCTTGTCAATGTCACGAGGAAATAGCATCTGACGCTACATGCCAACGCGCTCGGTGGCGTAAGCGAGGAGCCCAAAGCAAACTGCTGTATACGCGAGACCATCGGAAACCAAGCCGTTTATTTGATTCATACAATCCCAGGAACACAAGATAATTGTCCTCCCAACTACGATGGAACGATACCGAAAGCATACCGACGAGAACCTAAAATATATATTTCGGGAGGAGGAAGAAAGGGAGTGGGCAACAAACTCCCCACCTCGTCTAGATCGTGATCTGCGAACTATCCAAGCCTAGCGCGTGCAAAAACAAATTCACGTTTGCCAGCTTGGCTTCTCTGTCCTCATCGTCCACCACACCCCACCCTTTTTGCGCGCTTGCGACGTTCTCGAGCACTTTATCGCGCAGACCAGCGACCAGCGTGGACTGCTGTTCCGTCGAGGCGTGGAGCGCCAGTGCGGCGAGGAATTGCCAGACAGGCTGGTCGAGCATCTCTGCGCCGGGGGCCTGTGGGGGCACACGACCGTGGATATTGTGTTGCGTGGGCGTGGCGGCAAGCTGGAGGGCGCGTCGTGTCGAGGGGAAGAGCAGAAGGAAATGCGGTGCGAGCAGTTGGAACAGGTGATCAAACATGAGTTGCCTGGTAAACGGAGTCAGGTAAGTCGTTTGTGGTGTGAGGGGGTCGGGGATGTCCATACCATTGCTCAGCGTCCTCGGGTGTAAGAACCTCGGTCTCAGGAATTCCGCTCATTCCCTGCTTGATGATTTCCACCCGACTCATGAAGAGCGTCAGTATTGCAATACCGGGCTGCAATCTCTTAGGTATTGTGGTTTCGTGAGGGTAATGCCACGTACCCTAGTCTGAGCAATCATCACCGCATCGCTCCTGTCCAAGAGCAACCCCAAAAGGCCGGCGATAAGCCTTAGCTCTGCCTTGGCTACGACTGGCAAGATGCTCTGCAGCACACTCCCGAGAAAGGCTTGCGTTTGCCTCTCTACCTCGTCTCTGTCGGGTGGGTTCGCATCACTATTGGAAGAGGGCGATCTACTTTGTGTGTGGAGGTGAGAATCCTCGGGCAGATCAAGTAAGTGAGCATATTTAACGACGTCCAGCTGAGAGAAGCATGCGACGAGAAGGGTCAGGAGAGTAAGCATGCGTGCGGGTTGGATGTGACGACTAAGCCTCGGCAAGATTCTTTTGCCTTTTGCCGGGGTGAGTAGTGAGATGAACGGATGAGGATCGCTACACGTCCCAGACATTAGTTTTCTGCATTACATCGTAGGTCAGGTGCAGAGGCTGACCTGGTCTCGAGGGGTACCAAGACCTGCAAGCCAACCCATATTTCCTCAACAAAGCCCTCGTACTCTGCCTCCCTGCAAGCACATTCAGTTCCAATGACCAGCACCAGTGTCGCTAGTACGCACCAGTTAACGACAGCTTCTTCGTCCTCTTCAAGAGGCTGGTTCCGCCTCAGTTGTTCAATATTGAGTACAAGATCGTACAGCGACTCGAGGGCAGCAAGGACCTGACGCCGCGTCAGAGGGTCTTTTCTGATCACGCCGTCCTGCTATAAGTTGGTTGGGTGTGAAAAAAAAGACGACAATGAGAAGCCAACTCACGCCAGCTGCATCGCCCAATGCCTGCCGTCCCAGTTTCGCAGCTTCGCGTACCGCACCGTTGCTATCTCTACCGAGACTGTGCCCCTGCCCGTCCTCTCTTGAGATGTGCGGGTGCGTACCCGACAGGGTGGCGGCTGCATTAGCAGAGTCCACCTGTAGGAGTTGGCGTGGAGCAGCTTTATAGCTCCGTCCAGATGTTTTACCGAGGGCACCTTGAAGACTGTGCAGTGCTGGATATCAACGCGAGTCAGCATCTACCCTCGAACTATCCAAGGAAGATTCACAATGCATCCCCTTCTCCTTTTCTCTCATTCTGGCGTTACTAACGATCCTCTCCACTTGCGCCTCCATCTTTTGCATGGCACTCGGCCTCCTCCCGCCTGTCTTGTGTCCCGGCATGCCCAATCCTACACCACCTCCACTTCCGAATTTCAATACGCGTTCCGAATCCGCGCCGGGTTGGAGACCCAAACGAGAACGAAGAATGGCACCATAAACCTGTGCGTAAAAGTCTTCTGCATAAGGATCTTGAGTGACGAGTTGCGATACTTGAATGCGGGTTATAAAGTCCTTATCGGATTGCGTCATAAGGTCGTTATAGCGTGACTGCAAAAAAAGACCTGGATTACACCACTTCCGCGTAGAAACAGTGAGGATGCCTTACCATGTGAGCGATCTTGGAAGCTTTTCTTCGCCGCTTTTCTTCCATCCGCTCGGTCTCCATGATCTTGCGCATAGCTTCTGCCCTAAGGGCCTCTTGGTCCGCCTGACTGATACCCTGCATATCTCGCATAAATTCTGCCTGAGCCATCTCCGACAGAAGCCTTTGTTGAAGTTGGATGCTCTGCGGCAAAAACTGCGCATTCTGCTGGTTAATTAGTGGTAGCTCCCCGCCTGTGCTCAATCCCGTAGAAAAGGCAGCAGCGGCAGGGGAATGTGTACGGCGTTGTTGTAATGCCTGCAAGTCAGCGTAGCTTGCCTGTCGGCGAGCCTGGAGCGACGGCTGCTGCTGAAGTTGCGAAAGCTGCTGGGCGCGAAGTTGCCTCTCGAGCTCCTCCATCTTCAAGCGTTCCTGTAACTCCTTCAATCTCTCTTGCTGTTGCCTCTCTTGTTCCTGCTGGAGCATCAGGATCTGTTGCTGGTGTTGATGCTGCTGATGGAATCTGGGCGACTGCGTCCTCGGCAACAGAGTCTGAGCTTGCGTATGATGCGCCAAGCGCGGAGGCGGGGTCACCTGTTGCTGGTGGACCTGATGAAGACGGAGTTGCTGTTCTTGCTGGGTAAGTTGCTGCTGCTGAAGTTGCAAAAGGCGGAGACGTTCCTGGTCTCGAAGCTGCTGCTGCTGCAACAACTGCTGTTCCTCTGCCAATCGCGTTTCTCGTTCCCGCTGCCGGAGCTCTAGCTCCTGGCGTTGCCGTGCCTGCAGCGCCACAAGCCTCATCTCAGCCTCAATTTCTTGTACGGTTCGGGCCCCGGAGGGGCTGGCGCCATGTAATATAGGCTGGTGCAGCTGCTGATCGGATGTGCGATGATGATCTGTGAACGCCTGTTGACCATGAGCGTGAGAAGCTGTCGTCGTCGATGCAAGATGCCTAGATGTCGATGAAGACCGATGATCCGCGGCACGCGCCGCCCCATTGGCACCTCGGAGCAGTGAAAACGGAGACCTGTCATCCCAGATCGACTCGAGCGAGTGCGGAGCCGAAGGCATGGAAGCAGGTGTTGGGGAGATGCCTACCCAGGTTAAGGAAAGAGTATGCAATGGATAAGTACGAGAGCTGTCAACATCGATTCAGAAGAGCAGGTCGCTTACCCCGCTCAGAGAGGTTCGGAGCAGTATAGGTGCGCTCTTGGGGAGGGGTGCGCTCCAAGAGTTCTTGGGGAGTTGCACGGCGGTCATGCCTACCACCAGTTGAATCTGGGAGCGTCTGGCTTGAAAAATCGAAATCTTTGCCTGTGAAGGGTATTGCCAGTGCAAGGCAGAATCCCCGTTAATGTTATCGGATCCGAGAGCGCTGCGGGGTATAGACTGACCGACGGCACCACTCCCACCGAAAGTCTCGTCATTCAGCTCATCGCCGCCCTCCAGGAGGGCATCGCCGAGGCCGTCGTAACTCTCTTCTCCCCAAGTATAGACCGCAAGGTCCTCTGATTCGTGCAGCCCGCCTTCCAAGAATTTCTTCCTGTCTTGTTCTAGATTGCTGGTCTCGAAACCAAAGAAAGACATGGGGGATGGTTTTCCAGTTTTTTCGTCCACCTCCAGGGAAGCGGAGGTGTTTAAGGGGATCGCTATGAAAGGTCGGCAATCACAATAATTTACATCTTCAAGTTCCTTGTTCAGCGACAACACAAATAACACCACACACGCACGCCCGTGTCACCCTGTCGCTCACTTCATCTCCGTTGCTCAAGCGCTCACACCCCTGAACGCATTGACTAGCCTCGAAATACGTACACATCGCCTATGAGTACTTCCTCACCTCTTCCAGCAAGTCCAGCAACGTGCTCGCACTCCATGCCTGTGTCTTGCACGAGTCCTCACAATACGCGCCGTCTTTGTTCGTCAGCTCCGGGAGGCCAGCCCAAGCGTCGCGCTGAATGTGATGCCGTGGTTCGAGCAGCGTTCGATGGAGGTAGTGGAGTGTTTGCAGGGGGTCCTAGACATATCATTCGCCATCAGTGTGTCAAGAGCACAAGTATGCGCGTACATCTTTGCCCGCCCCTACCCGCGTGTCAAAATGAAGATATGCCCTCAAGAAGTACCCAAGGGGCCACCCCCACTCCGGGCCCTGCAGGATACGCCCTTATCAGCGTAACGCGAACATACACTGACAAGCACACACATTGTGATAATTCCGCCCTTTGGCAACAGCCCTATCCTCTGAATCGTTTGAATTATCATAATATGGGCGGTACTGCATATCGCTTGGATCCAGCGTCTTCATCCCCATTGGACCTCGCAGGATCTTGTCAGCGAGCTGGAGCGCCTGTAGGGCATGTGTTTCGTCAAATAGTTCAGGGGCCACTGTCATCGCAATCGGAAAGTTGGGTCTAAATTGATAATCGGACCATTCGCGTCCTCGTCCGGATCCGTAAACATCCTTGTAGATGCCTCGACGGTTGACGAGCTTTGTGTCAACGATATACTGGGGATCATCCCCCGGGTCTGTAACATGCCATCAGCAGGGGGGCGCGGGAGAACTATCGTACTCATTACCCGAAGGAACGTAAAAGTAGCGTTCGAATGACTTCTGAATAAGGTCGTTCCACTCGCCATACGTGACAAGCCTGTCCCTGCCGTCGACTGTTCTTCAAGTCAGTGAAATTCATCCCAACACCCCGGTTCGAACGGGAGTAAATAACCACTTACTCGAGGCTACAACCCCTTCGAAAGGAAACCTTCCTTCCTTCACTAGCCCATCCAACCATCTTAGCGTGCTCTTTACTAATCCCACGATCTCGATCGGGGCACCATCCCTCGGGGTTCCAGGAATACCTTTTGTCCCGGCTTTCTCACTCTCCCCCATCTTATCCATCCATGTCCCACAATTATATTCGCTCCCTCCAAATACAAACCCTGTCTTCCAATCGACATAGATGTCAATGTCAAATCCTACATCTTTCATTTGTGTGTCGAGGTTTGGGCCAGCGTTGTGTTCGCGGAAGGATATCCCTGATGCATGCCGCTGAAGAATCTCTTGGATAACTTCAGCGAGTGTGTTAGTATAGGCATACGCGCGGGGGTCGTTCCATGCCACCCAGCTGTCGTCTGCGGGAAAGCGGCGATGAACAGTCTCGGAAAGAATAGATATACTATTGGGGGCCATGTTGACATAGTCTTGAATGCTTTGCAACATCCACCAAGGCGAGTCGCGTGAGTTGTATCTACATAAGGATTATCGTCCGCTTGGCAAATAGTGCGGCTGCAACCACGACATACCGGGGGTTTCTCACCGAATCCAATAGGTTTGGAACAAGTCCATGCTTTAGCGTTGAGGCGAATGCTAAGATATGTTTCCTCGCTCCTTCGTAGTTTCCTGTAGTTAAGAAAAGTCCTCTCGCTGAAATGAACACATCTCTGCCCCAGCACCTTGCCCATCCAGTACTGAAATGAGGCAGTCCAGCCGCAAGTGAGGGTGCTGCTTTGCTAGGATCCAGAGATGCTGATTGGACGACGCCGTGCATTTGTACCGCGCATAGGGCGAGTTTTTGCGTGAATTCGGGCCCATTAGATACAAACTCGGAGAACTGCTCTAGGGCAGCGCCTTGAGCGGCCTTGTACGCCGTATATATGGTGATGGCGAAGAACTTGGGCCGCAGGTAAGGAGGAACACCTTTTTCGATTCTTTCAAACCTCTGTTTTAACCACAGGGCAGGGGCGGCTAGGTTCGGCAGTTTGGACGTTTGACTGTTTGCTCTGGTCAATACTGACACATAGCACACGGGTTTAACTTACTAAAATAGCCTCTCAACAGCATAATCCAGGGCCCATGTCCCTTGCCTCAAGTTTTCACATAATGGATGGCCCAGATCATTAGTAGCCATGACCGCCTGCAGTGGTCCCATCCACCCCTCCAGCCCACAATACGTCAACAGACCCAGAGCAGGAACATCATACACGCCAAACTTCCCATCAGTTGCATCTCGCTCTTCCGCGTCGGCGCGGTAGAGTACAACATTGAGATCCACTAGATCAAGGGACGAGAAAGCAGCTGCAGCAGTGTCAGCATCGGCACAGAAGGCATCGAGCGTAGGATCCGCTTGTTCGGCTTCCACTTCGAAAACCATAATACTGCCTGGGGGGAAAAAGTCAGGAACGATGATGGAACAAAGAGGGCCAGCTCGATTTGATGTCTGAATGGCTGGAACTTCGGGTAAGTCGATGAGTCTGCTACGCATTCCCTTTATCATTCCCGTGTCTCGCGGAGCTTCATATGACAGGAAATCGATGGCGAAGCCACAGATAAACTTTGCCTGCGTTCGACTCAGTTCGATAGGGTTCGCTATCGTAAGCCATCGTCAACTCATCAAGTGGGACAGACAAATAGAATTACTCACCTCGGCCTCGTTCTTTGGGACGTTTGTTAAACGCCGTATGAGCGACAAGTAGGTATCCTTTTTGCGTCTTTGGGTGAACTCTGTGGATAATGATGTACTGTGGCACAAAACAGATCGTCAGAACTGCATATCTGTGAGAGAAGAAATGAACACTTGCATCACCGTCTTGGAACACATGAGCTTCGTTATATCCCCCGAGCACCATCTCTCTCTTGAGCCCATTCAACACCCTCTTTGCTCTGGCAATTCCCGAGGCCTTTCCAAGATCCGTGACTTCGTACAATCTTTTCTCCTGGACCAAATTTAGTAGCTTCGGGTAAAGATCATCGAATCCCTTGACGGAGGCTACGGCGCAATATCCAAACGTGACTACTCCGGCCACGCAGAGTGCGTGCTCAGCGGTAAACTTGTCAAGGTAGGATTCATTATCGTGGGTTAGATCGTACACGATCGCGTGTGGAATGGAGCCGTGGAGGGGGGTAACGATAGACGGGCGAGTGGGCCCTGTGCCGAATGGAGAAGCGAGATCTTGCACACTTGTTAAGCATGCCTCATCCATCGATCCTGTAAACGAACACAGACCAAGTAAGTAGGTCAATCCAAACACGGAGTAAAGTCAAAAACATACCGATCGGCTTCCCTAACCCGAATCGGTACATGATTCTCGACAACTCCTTTGGATCCCACGCATTTCCGGCTTCTCTGACCAAGCTATTAACTCCCAGCTTCCTCACGAACAGTAGATCCATCTCTTCGCTCCCCGTAAAGAGCTCCGCGCAGACATATAGGTTTGGGTTCACTTTCCGCGCAGCATCGAGCATGGCGGTCCCGACGGGCAAGGGAGTTGAATGGCAGTTATCGATACGAAATCCGTCGAATACTTTGGCAAGAGAGGTGACGTAGGAGGTTATGAACGTCCATAACCATGGATTATCCGAAGAGGAAGAGCCATAACGAAGTTTCACGCAATCAGTCCAGACAATGACTTCGCGGCGCAAGTAAGCTTTGGAAGGTGGAAGAGCAAAGTTCACCAGCGGATCGGCATTCCATATCCAACCATTGTTCGCGACGGAATATAAAGCAGGGTTTATTTCAAACCCCGGCAGACGCGTGAAGTAGGGCTCAACCAAGGGTGAACTAGTCAACACCATGTCAGCCGATGTCTCATGAAAAGCGACGCGCACGCACTCTTTAGAAATTTCCCCAAGTTTAGGTCCATTCGAGTCGAGACGGATGTACTTCAGTCTATTCTTGATCATGTCCAGCGCTATTCGCGTATCTTCTTCACAGTCAGCGTAGAGTGGTACGTTCAGAACATCGATAACCCGTTCCCAGTCTGCTGCCAGTGCTTGATCGTCATTTGCATTGTGCACGAATGCAGCTTTCATTATTCCAGCAGCGATGTCACCGTCGACATGCGCACAATATCGCGAAGATAGTGCACCGAGCCCACGGATCAAACCAGATGACCGTACGATCTCGGCAACCGCAGGTGCAGATTTGCCATTGACATCCTCGCCATTCCAAGGCACAACCGAATTAGACGACAACGCGCTAAGGATGGCGGCTTTCTCCTCTTGCACGTCCAGGACATAAAATTGCCAAAGATCCTTCGACTTTAAATGCTCTTTTAAGGCACTCATGAGTGTGTCTATGTCTTTCTGGGAAGTGACACGCGTCGGAAGTCCACTGCCTTGGAGTGACCCGGAGAATTCGAGGATGGCATCATCAAGTTCTAATGCAGGGGATAGGTGAGGGGTATTTGAAGGGCTGTAACCTAGCCTTCGTTGAGAATATCAAAATACTGGGTTCATTTAGGACTCGCCTGCTTCAGGATGGTGGACGAGCCATTCACTATCGCTGGCAGTATGGTTAAGCACCACATCCGTTAGACTCAAAAGGCCGTGTTCTTCCTTGGCTACTCGTAAAGTGTCTTCTATGATAGAAGCGGCTGCCAATGGTTCAACGGGGGGATTGAAAACGCGAAGGTCATAGTTCTTTTGATCCTTGATAGAGTACGGGCTATCGCTAGCGCCACACACTTGAAGAGGAGTCCAGTGCAACATGGTATAACCGCGATCACTAGCTTCCTGGAAGTGCTTCCTCCATTGTACGATAGGACCCATCCATTTAGATATGACCGTCAGCATTGCGATTCCATTGAGAGGTAAGTTGATGTAGCCTGGCAAAATCTGCGCCCCATTATCCGAAGGCAGGAGTGGCCTGAGGTCAGCAGAGAGAATATGTGAACGTGCAGGGATACGAAGGACTGGGTCGACATTAAAGTAGCCTTCCCTGCCTTTAATACGTTGTCCGGGTAAGTCGCCATCGTATTCAACCCAATAGACGAATGCGCCGGCATGAGATATGGGGAGATCAACTTGGATGGGCTTGGAAAAGTCAATGGGTAGTCTGAGCGCATAAATCAGTCGCGATACCCAGTCAACCAAGAGCGCTCACTTTCGAACCGCAAACTTGTCCCGCTCGAACAAGCCACCGTCGAGCGGGAAGTTAGTTCTAAATACACCATTTTTCGAGGCAGGTGTTCCCGCATCCAAAGAAACGCGTAAGATGTAGGGGACATAGGCAGGTGGGAGACGGATATACTGTGGTTTGCGTGTAAGGGATACTCGAAGTGAACGACTCGGTTAACTTGCCGATCGCTGTTTGTTGGGCCCGCCATCGGGATCAAGTCTAAGTTCGTAAACACGGATAGGATGTTCGCCCTCTGATCGTTCGCTCAAAAAGAATTCTCTGCCTTCATCTGCAGGTGTCCTCGGGGTGGTTGGGGCGATACCAATTTCAAGCGGGCCAGGTTGAACTTGCGATAAGGAAAGATCTAGTCTCTGCAATGGGGAAGGCTTGACCATGGCAGAAACGATGAAAAAGGGGAGGGACGAAAGAAGGCTGTAGCGAGCGTGCGGTCTTTATAAGATCGTGCTTCCATTTCGTTGTCAGTCCAAGTCTCTACAACGCTGGCAGCGCCGTGACGGCGTGACGTCATCCATAGGAACATCTCTTTTTTTGGACATAATATCGGTTTCCCTACGACAATTGAAACTGAACCTCACATATGACCTCAAGTTCTAGGGCCGTTCGTTCAACGTTTGTTATCGACCACTTCTCCTTGCTGCACTCGATAATGATAATCAACTTGGTAACAGCCTGAGCTCCAGTTTTGCTTTCCTCCGTTTCTTTACCCTGGCACAGCCTTCCATGACGCACCCTTGCAGTTCGAGTAGAAAATCATTCGGCAATTCTCTCAGTGGGACGCATTTATTGTTAACGAGGCGATATACACATGGTTCGAATGCCACGTAGTTTCGCTTGCACCTAGTAGATTACTTGTGTTCCACGACCCCTGCATTTCGAAACTTGCACAACCGGTCAATGTTCGAGTCCGACCACAGGTTTACAGAAATAATCGTACATACAGACGTCTTCTCCCACCAACGATACACGAACCATTCAACAGCGAATAACTTAATTTCCAGAACTGTGTCAGTAATCTTGTACTGCCAGTGATCAAGCAAAGCGCGGTGACCACCGCGTACGGAGTGCAACGTGCTTCGAGTGGAACCTACACAAGGCTAGGTTGCCAATCATGTACCAAAGCCCAGCGGCTTTGGACTGTCATGCTCGAGGGGCTACGAACCTAAGGTAGTTTTAATACAGGACTTGTGTTCCACGGCGCCTCTATTTCGAACCATCAACTGGTCAATGTTGGATTCTCCACAAGTTTACAGATATAGCCATACACATAGGCGTCTTTCTCCCACCAACGATACCCGAACTATTCAAGAACGAATGACTTAGTTTCCAGAACTGTAGCGAACCCCGAAAATGTTCTCCTGGTATGCCTTGATTTCTACGGCCGATCATGTCAGCGATCAAGAAATGCGCAGGGGTACAAGTACGTACGGAGCGCGATGTGTTTCGAGTGGAACCGACACAAGGCTAGGTTTCCAATCATGTACCAAAGCCCAACGGCTTTGCCCTCACCGCTGGGTTCACCTATCTCGCGGCACAAACCGTTGAGCTCGCCTTCGTCATCAAATCCCCAGATCGGCGGAATTTTGTTGTGCAGATCTGCGTTCTTGATGAGATCAACGCATGCGCTACGCGTATCGCCATAGCTGCAATGACGATAACGTGGATGATGCGGCTGTCATGAAGGAATGGGGAAGACACGAACCCAGTTGCAAAGATGATGACATCAGCATCCAGTGTGGAACCGTCCTCGAAAAGTAATCCAGTTGGCGTAAATTTCTTCACGGGTCCATCGCTTTTCAACTTGATCTTCCCGTCAATGATTAGCTGAGAAGCACCGACATCTGGAGGGTAAGAGAGCGCGTTGATCCATTTGCTCGTACTATCAAGTACGGAAGAACTTGCCAAAGTAGTATCCTCCCGCCTTGCTAAACGCCAATTGGAAAAAACCCGTATCACCTTCTCCCAAGGTGAGCTTGAATCCGACTCTACGGAGGCCATCGAGAAGTTCTCTGAAGCACATGTATATGTTCACGGGTAGGGACACACGGTAACTTAACATACTTGTCGGCCTCGGCAATATCCTTGGTAACACGTTTCTGCAAAAGGTTTGCAACCTGAGTCGGATACGAAGCGTTTACACGATCAGCGAAGTCAGTTGGGATGCGACCTTCCCAGTAAAGTGCTTGAATGTGGGGAATAGATCAGCAAGCGATTGCATCTCAAGAGAGCGCATGCCACCTAACAAACGGGGAATCCCCTCTTTAATTGACATGATGTAAGTTGCGCCTCGTTGAACCATCGTGACGTCTGTCAGGGACATTAGCCAGATAGTGACCGGTAATGGATACAACTCACCAACGCCATGATCCACGTAATCAGCACAAATATCATGGGCTAATCACACCGTAAGCTCCGGGGAAGGTTAGGACAGGTAAAGTGTCATACCTGATGTGCACGAGCCAACCACCACTACCTTCTTTCCCAAATGATCTGTGGCATATGTGTGTTGACTCGAGTGCAGGATTTGACCCTTAAATTCATCCTATCCGTGTTGTAAGCAACTTGATCATCTCGACCAATACGTTCAATCATGATGCTTACTTGTCCTGGAATGTTTGGAATTCTTGGTAGGCCGCCACCTATTCCAAGTGCCAGCACGACATGGTCGGTCTTAAGCGTTCGCTTTCGTCCGTCCTCGCGTTCGACTTGAACAGTCCAACGCTTCCCACTGTCTCCGATTTCCCTTTCGATCGAGGTGACAGTTGCTGAGGTCCATACGTTCAACTCCAGGGAGTGAGCATAAGACTCAAGCCAATCGGCCAGCTTCAGTGCCGGAGTGTAGACAGGCCAGGAAGGCGGGAACCTGAAATCAGTCGATCGCGTGGCGAGGGATCTCTTTAGGTGAAGTATGCACTTACGGTAAGTAGGGCATGTGGTCATACCCTACAATAGGATAACGAAAAGGTGTAGAAGAGGCTCGGGATGTCAGACTCACAAACTGGGTCATGCAAGCAGAGTGCCGCATAACGTTTCCTCCAGTTGTCTCCTATTCTTTGGTTTCGCTCGACGACGAGCGCATTGATTCCCAGCATCTTGAGCCGTGCAGCAACATCCAAACCGCTCTGTCCTCCACCGACTATGACCACGGCGGGTTCTTCGTCAAGAAATTCTCTTTCCCTCTCACGCCTGGCAGCCCATTTACCATGGTTTGGTTCAAAGTTCCTCAAGGTTCCTATCTGCTCCGGGAAACCCTTTAGATCCTCGAGGTTGGTGTAAACCACGTGGGCCATCCACGTGCCATCTGGGAGAGGGACAAGCCTGAATACACCGGAGGCATGGCCCACATTGGTATCAAAATTAAAAAAAGCTTGTATCCAAGCAATATCTTCGTAGGGTTGCTGGAGTTCTATGCCTTCATGCTGAAGAGAGAAGGTGTCCGGGTGAGGATCGAAGACACTAAGTTGGTCTTTGAGGAACCTGGACAACGCGTTCTTGCCCTCGAATGTACGGAAGTCCCAAGTGAGCGCAAGCATATCGCGCCAAAAGCAACTATCAAGGAACAAATCAACAATGGCTGGCACATCCTTGAGGCCGATTGCTTTGGCGAATTTGGCGAACCAGTCATTGACGACGGTCTGGACATCGAGGTTTGGATTGATGGCACTACCTAGACTGGGAAGGGTGCATAAGGGAGTTGGAGCACTCATGGTGGGGACAAGAAACTGCGTGGTTGTTGGTCCGCGTTACTCCCATATTAATAGGAGCCCCACTGCGAATTGTCAACATTTTAGTGATACATCGATTTTATATGGATGATTCAGTGCGATTTACTGGGTCCCCGACTCCCACGGTAGTGGGAGGTGGTGGGAATAACTCATCCGTGAGAATAAAATTACTCGGGAAGTGCCAGCTGACGCCGGCAGAAACCTTGCTTGTCAGTTGCATTGCTGATAGTCATTACAATGTACCGTACGAAACCAACACTCCCCCTCAAATGGAAGTGGATCTACTGTAGAGGAAAAGGTAACCGGAAGAATGAAAATGCTTGTCTAAATTGTCCGAATAAACGGATGAATGGTGTCCGTATCAAAGAATGCGGTAGTTCGAACAGTGTCTGGCTCGCGCAGCGGTGACGCTGCACAAGTGCGCATGATCAGCCCCGATCGACCCCTGTGGTCTCGTCTTTGCGTACCGCGCCCCAAAGGTTGCTCCTTCATGGTCTCCAGTCGATATGCGATGTGCCAAGACGTGTCCGATTCGCCTGATACGGTCCCGACGTGATCGTCTGGCCTGGTAAGGCCTCTAGGGGTGACCGGCTCTTCTAGGTCTCGATTTGATCCATCGACAGCGACGCGGCGGGTTCAGATGAATGGTAGGTCACCTATGATCGTTGGGATGTGGATTGGATGGCCTATGTACGTCCGTCATATCGCGGTTGTGCCGCCAGCGCTGACCTGTCCCGTCTTCAGCTAGCGAATCTGTTTCGACTCGTTTCGAGTCGCGGCGTGCTCCGCTCGTTGTGCTATCCATCCGGCATCGTCCCTCACCATATCCGACGCTGTCGCCATCGTTTTGGCGGACCTGATCGTCCTCGATGCCCCCCAACGCCTCCTGTTTGCCTCCAAGGCTTTGGCCCGGTTCTTGAACTTTGCGTGTTCGTATCGCCACCGCTCGTGTCGCCGTTCGGGTCTTCTTGGTAGGCCTGGTCCGTCTTGCGCCCTGCGTGGTGAGTTGTCTCCCTCTCTGAACTTTGAGCGTTCGCGCTCGCGTTCTGATACATTCTGCGCTGTTTTAGGCCTGTTCCTGGGGTCCTCGTCAGCCTCCGACGCTCCC
>Ga0307508_10001591_pt1 | contig 25312 bp, 29 predicted proteins | sample 9_EM_MG_FD_203089 | JGI IMG/M metagenome (GOLD analysis project Ga0307508, IMG submission 203089) | Populus trichocarpa ectomycorrhiza microbial communities from riparian zone in the Pacific Northwest, United States - 9_EM | ecosystem: Host-associated > Plants > Roots > Unclassified | place... | reverse complement strand
GCGGGCTTCTTCTGTTCTGTACTCTTACAACCTACATAGCAACTGAGATTGTCCCCGTCCGAACCCCACCACAACGTGAAGAATCCCATCTACGTACACCTACGGCCATAACCATTCAACAAGGACAGGAAAAGGGAAGAACCGGTTCGCAATCAGGGAATTGTTTGCGGACAAGCGGTGCACTGGAGCGATCTTGGACTTCTTGAGAACGACGCAGGTGGGGGCGAGGGTGGGGCTGCGGGAGCTGCCACCAGAACCAATGGGGGAGAGGGAGGAGGGAGATATACGGTCTCCTTAGTCACGCTCTTTTGTCCTTTCCTTTCATTCTGTCTCTTTCTCCCATGTCATCCTTGAGACTTTCTCTTACTCTCTCTTTCTTTCTTTCTTTCTTTCTTTCTTTCTTTCTTTCTTTCTCTTTCTCTTTTCGGGGGACAGGCCGGGCGGGGGCAGGGGGAGTCGCCGCGAGCCGCTGGCGGACTTCTCGAGGGCGCAGCGGACGGCGAATAGGAAAGGACTGTATATAATATCGTCAAGATCCAATAGGGTCGCACACGATTAATGAATCATCATCATCATAATTAGAGTGACCCAAGACAGAATGGCGAAACTCAATCGATAGGATTTACTCGAGTCGATGCATTGAACGAATTGTGTCCATAAAAAGAAGGACTCGACTCAATAAATGAACTACAAGTCAATAAACAGAATGACTCGACGCAGTAAATAAATTTAATCGAGTCGATAGATAGGGTGGCTCGAGTCAATAAACGCAATGAATCGAATCAATAAACAGAATAACTCGAGTCAATAATAGAATTTACTCAAGTTAATAAATCGAATGACTCCAGTCGATAAATTTCGAAGACACAGATAGCACTAGCCACCCATCAAATCACCCATGGCGCGCAATATCAAGATCGTATTGGAGCTAGGGGGCGTGCACGCGCCCATCGTCAAAAAGACACAAAAAGCCTGGGCGCGCCCAGGGCCGCGCCTGCTGCTTTCCCATACCCCCTCCAACCACAATCACATATTTAGTAAATCGCTCCTACATAAAGAACGTTAGGTAAGTATCTGGAAAATTGATTTCTGGTGCCGGGTTAAGAAAAAATGTTTTTCGGCTGCTTAGTCAGCTACCAGAGTGGCAAAGCATGTTTTTACCACTAGTATGTTAAATTTACTAATATATAAATGTGGTAATTATAGCTAGTATGAGAGCGACCGGAAGGCTGGAGTCGCTGCTTAGTGTATCAAAACATTTTATTTTTTGACGCGAGCCCAAATCCTACTGGGTAGTACCACTATGTACCGACAACTCCTGTTTTGCGGGAAGGGAGAGGGATTCGTCGCTGGTTGTTCCCAGGCCGAAGAGATCAGTAGAAAGGAAAAAGGAGGAGGGGAAGGCGGAGGAAGAAAGGGCCGAGGCCGCTCTCCTCTCCAGTACGCACTTGAGAAGGACGAGATAAGCGCTCACCGGAGGAAGCCGAGAAAAGGGAGTAGAAGGAACCGGGAGAAAAAGTGGGGAAAGAGTTGTCGTATTTCTCTATTCAACTATCGACGACGAAGGCTATGGAAAAGAAGGAAAAGAACTCAACGACTGAAGAAGAAAAAGGGAGAATAGGTGGAGAGCGGACGCTAGCGGCGCCGACACTGCTCTAGTCACTCTACTTTTCTCCATGAAAATGAGTGCTCGCAAGTGCACCGCAACGCCAGTAGGTACAACATAAGTGAGAGGACGAATTCAACTTTGAAGAACGCGATTGCCTTCCCTAAGACATGCAATTCTTCCAGTCTTTTGTGGAAATCATCCATAAGCAGCGCAAGAGCACGCTGCTATGACGAATAAATTCACAACACAGCAGGTCCTAAAAATGTCCGGCATTCTGCTGTCAGTGGAATACAAATCCACAAGGATGCGGAGCAGCAAGGTGTCTGGATGGAATCTGTTCCTGTCGGAGGCAAAGGCGGATATCCCGGATCACATCCATTGTCCCACGAAAGGGGATGTGCTTCGCCCCAAGTTCAATTGGGTCCTCGTCTTGCTTGACGTTCGCGAGGGATCTGAGTACGGGCTAGTGTCGAGGTGAGAAGATGAGACGACGTCACCAATGCATAGGGGCGGTATCCATACGGAACGCCAATGCATGAGAGGGTGGCGTCCGTGCGGAGGCGCGGGGTTCTGCGGGTGCGGTCTCGATCCTGTGAGGGCGCACAACACGGAAGTGGTAGTGAAACGGGGCCGGAGGAAGTCGGAGGTGAGCATGTTATACAAATGCCTACCGCCTGGCAAGAGAGCATCACCGAATCTACTGTCTACCATCTTTACCCATATATCTGTATACCGCAACCTTTGACAGGTTATGGGCCTGGTAGGTCGGAGCGCTGCGAGCGAGACCCCATGACCGCCTGCGTAAAACCGAGAGAGAGACGATGCTGGCTAGCCGAAATGATCGGATTTTACTTCAATACGTACTTATGTAGGAGCAATTTATTAATATGTGATTGTGGTAGGAGGGATGGGAAAGCAGCCGGCGCGGCCCTGGGCGCGCCCAGTCCTTTTTGCGTCTTTTTGGCGATGGGCGCGTGCACGCCCCCTAGCTCAAATGCGATCCCGATATTGCGCGCCATAGGTGCCTCAAATCGCCCTTCGGCCGACAATTCACTTCGCGTAGCGAACCGCCATCGGTGCTCAGTGAATAACTCAGCAACCAACGCTCCAATAGAGAAGTAGGCAGGGGGGGGGGGGGGGGGCCTTCCGGGGTGTTGCTCTGGGCGACACTAAAAAACTTGAGGAAATGCGACAAGATCCCAAACCATCACTCGCAGATTGCGGGACGCCACATGTTGACTAAGTAACGCTGAAGTCGAGAGAACAGGCCAATACCTGAAGTGGACGAAGAGCTCGGACACGGCAGAGTGCGGGTGGTGTCAGTACAAGACGCAGACGAGGGAACACCTGCTCAAGAATTGCGACAGGTGGAGGCCGCAACAGAAGATAATGTGGGCAGAGATACGGAAAAAGACAGGAAGAGGGAAGAACCGGTTCGCAATCAGGGAACTGTTTGCGGACGAGCGGTGCACTGGAGCGATCTTGGACTTCTTGAGAACGACGGAGGTGGGGGCGAGGGTGGGGCCACGGGAGCTGCCACCAGGAACAATGGGGGAGAGGGAGGGGGGAGATATACGATCTCCTTAGCCACGCTCTTTTGTCTTTTTCTTTCGTGGTGTCTCTTTCTTTCTTACTCTTACTCTCTCTCTTTCCTTCTTTCTTTCTTTCTCTTTCTCTTTTCGGGGGACAGGCCGGGCGGGGGCAGGGGGAGTCGCCGCGACCCGCTGGCGGACTGCTCGAGGGCGCAGCGGACGGCGAACAGGAAAGGACTGTATATAATATCGTCATGATCCAATAGGGTCGCACACGATTAATGAATCATCATCATCAGCTGAAGTCGAGAGAGGGGAATATAGTGGTACGCCCATGCCTGCAGTCATGACTAAGCAACGAGTGAGATATTACAACGCGTCCCGTATATCCCGTGTATTCCATCTGCGAGCCGATCGATTTACAAGCCTAGGAACTGCTTGGCCGGTCCGAGGTTCGACATCTTGTACTGGAGCATAAGCCGTTGCTTAACTTCCAGAGCCTTCTCCGATGCCTCTTCAGCGTAAAACACGAGTATGTCGTCGACATATAGGAGTATTAGCACTCCATCGTCCCGAATGTGTGGACTCATGTCTGCGTGGGAGCGGTGGAATCCGGTCGATTGCAGGAAGCCGTCAATTTCCTGATGTCAGAGTCTCGGTGCTTGCCGTAGACCGTATAGTGCTTTGTTTAGGCGTAGGAAGCAATCGCGATTACCGCCGAGCATGGCCATGGACTCGAACCACTCGATACCTTCCGGTAGTTGCATGTAGACCTCGGTGTCTATTTCGGGATTGAGGAAAGCGGTGACGACGTCCAGATGATTGATCTTATTGTTGTTCTGCGCTGTGAAGATCAGTAGATACCCAGAGTGATCAGCTTTCCGACTGGTGCATAGGTTTCATCGAAACCAACACCGCGGGTCTGCTCGTATTTGTTGATCATGAGACGTGCTTTGTATCGGATTGTACCGTTCGGATTGCACTTTGTTTTGTATAGCCATCTGCAGCCTATAGGCTTCATACCATTGGTATTGGTAATGGGAGTGAACGTACTATTCTCAATCAGTGAGGCATACTCTTGGCGCATAGCTTCTTTCCATTGCTTGTGCAGTTGGCTGTTCAATGCATCCCTATAGGATCCGTGGCCGTCCTCTGTTGCGCCTGCCGTGAGCACGATTTTTCCATGAGATTTCCGAGGAGCGACCGGTGCTGCTGGAGCGACTGGCGCTGTCTCGTGAGTGCCGCTTCGGCCGGGGTGAGCTGTCACGGCGCAAGTCTCGGCGTTTGGTTTTGGCGTTTGCGTTCGGCAATTGGAAACTTTGGGTCCAGAACGGCGCGACACTCGGGAACGCCTCGACGTTTGGAAGATTTTGTTCTGGACAATTGGAAAAGGATTAGTATTGGGTTCTGTTGCACGAGAGACGTGTACGTGTGCGAATACGCATGCGAATACGAGTACGCATGTGTGCTGTCTGTTCTTGTTTCTCTCTTATGCAACCTCTTGTATAATTATCCTACAATTCGATAACTCCGCCTCTCCTCCGTTTCTCCCGTTTCTCCGGTTCCTTCCGTTTCCGGCGTCGCTCGTCCAGCGTCGCCCGTCTCTGTCCGGCACTCGTCCGTTCGACGTCTACTCGCCCCTGTCCGGCACTCGTCAGTTGACATTGCCATTCCCTGTCCTCGAACTCACTTAAGTACATACTTTGGATTTCCCGCTGCCGCCGCCTGCTGTTACATGAGCGACCGGCACTGCCTCGTGAGCGGCACTGCGGCCGGCGTGAGCGACCTGCGCTGTCTCTTGAGTGGCGCTTTGCCCAGGGCGACCTGCCATGAGGGCGCTTCCATGTGATTTCTGAGTCTTCATCCTCATATATCTACGCAGTGGTTCTAGGCCAGCCGCAGTGCTGAGAGGGCCCAAGCCTTTCGGTTCCGATCTCTTCGGGTCCAACCGTTCCAAGCTCTTCGGTCCCAGTCTCTCTCGTTCCAACCGTTCCGATGCAGATACGACCTCGTCAGGTGCGTATTCTGTGGCAGCGGTGGCCTCGTCAGGCATGAGTTCGACTGCTAGTGCGTGTCCCTCCAACACTGGTGCGTGTCCTTTCGACGCTGGTGGAAATTTGATTCCGTCTTCAGCATCGATGAGTTCCTCCGGAAGACTGAGCAATCTTTCTCGTTCGCCAGTGGGTGTTCCTCTGTGTGGAAGTTCGTCGACTAGGGGTTCCTTATCTGTGTGGTTGAGATGGGCTAGACGTCTGTGCCAATGCCGGAAATCTTCGATAACTCCCTCATCGATCTGGATGCTGGAGCGATTTCCGGTACCGTTTCCTGAGGGCCGCTTCGACCGGGTGGAGCGGCCGACGCCAACTCGTGAGCGCGCTTCGAGCGCGTGGAGCGGTCGGTGCCAATTCGTGAACGCCAATTTGACTGTGTGGAGCAATCGACGCCCTCTCCCGAGCGCCACTTCGTTCGGGTGCGCGGCCGGCGCCGTCTCCTGCGCCGTTTCGTCTGGGTTGAGCGGATTCTGGCTCCGGGACTTCCGGCTCGGTGTCAAGACGTACCGCTGAGTTCAGTCGGGCTACTGGCGAGCCATTGTCTACCTGAAAGAGTCTTCTGCTCTGGCTGCTTCCCTCGTCCTTGTTCACTTTTCCCACTTCTTCCTCCATTTCGGTTTCTTCTTCCACCTCATCCTTTTCCTTTCCCTCTTCCCATTCCACTTCCACTTCCAATCCCTCTTTATCTCCCACTTCCATTTCCTCTTCCATTTCCTCTTCCTCTTCCGCGAGCGAATAGTGATGTACCAGATACTCCATCATTATTGGCCTTCCCGGCCTGCTTTGTTCTGCTCGGCATCACGAAGAGCTTGAGATACAGACGCGATAGTAGCCATATCCACCGGCCACTTCTGCATCATGTCGAGCATTGGTTGGTACTGCTCCGGAGCCGTAAGATAGATGTGGTACAAAAACTTCTCATCAGATATGGCTCCTTCCTCATCAGATATGGCTCCTTCCGTTCCAGCAAGTTGGACTCGAATATCGTTCAGATGGGAGAGATATGCTGAGATGCTTTCACCAGTCTTCGGACGGGCACCGCCGGGAATTCTTACCGATAGTATGTAATTCGTCGGCCAAATGAGGGCGCACTGCTGAGTTGCTCCGCGAGCATATCCCACATTGCTTTAGGATCGGTAATGCCGGATAGGTAGGCGCTGACCTCATGGGTGCAGGAGAGAAAGATTGCGGTGGTGGCTAGAGCTTGTTGCTTCTCGTAGCTTTCGCGTTTGGCGATGTTTGCCGCGGAGTTTCCGATAGCGAGATCGTCTTCGGTTTCTTCGCCTGTGACGATCTTAGGGCGAGCATTGCTGAGAGGATTGCCGAAATACGCGGTTTCAGGTGTCATAGTTGTCTGAGGAGTTCTCGATGGACCCATACTTCGAGTTGTACATTTCGACCATATTGAGTAATAGGCGAGTATGTTGCGGAAGGATAGGGAATCGAGAGGTTATTCGCAGTGAGAGGATTCACATATAGCGCTGGTCTGGGCTGATAAGCTGTTGAAAGTGATGATCGTGTGTGTTGTCTAAATAAGGCCGAAGGCCTCGAGAGGCCAATGCCTGCCGCCATGACTAAGCAACGAGTGAAATATATTACAACACCACACCCTTTTTTCTACTCGGACTTTGGTAGTGGCTGCCGGCCATGAGGTTTTTAACACGGTTATGGCTTTTAGCGAGGCGATACCGGGTTTCATTGTTTTTCTCTTCTCTGCTGCTGATTGTTGCTACACTGGCCGTTTCGTTTTCTCCTTCTCTCCTGCGTTCCTTTGCATCTTCCGTACGAGGGGAAGGGTCAGAATAATGCCCGTCCGGTGATGACGGACCGGAGGCGACACGGCCGGAGCAGACAGCTGCCCGAGTCTCCGAGCACCGGCTCGGGAGACAGTCTTCCGTCATTTCCCCTGGCGAGTCCCTCAGGCCCGTTGTATATAGAGAGAATGTTCCTCCTTCGACGTCGTACCAATCAATCAATTCACTATCTCTATCTCTATCTCTATCGATTCCTATATTTCAACGAATGCGATGGCATGGCTCCGCTGGCTTGCAGGGCAGATGGGCGTCCCGTCGGCGAACCGCAGGAAGGCCACGGCGGCCCGCATTCAGTCAGTCGCCATGTTCGGCTCCGAGTTGTGGTGGAAGGGTGACCAGACCCAGGGCACCAGCGGTCAGGCAAACGAGTTGCAACTCTTAGTCGACCGGGAAGCTCGGGCGACTACAGGGCGCTTCCGGACGACCGATCTCGGAGCCCTGTCAATGGAGTTCGGACTCAGAGTCTCAGACCAGTGGCAGCACAGCTAGAGAACAGACAGCGACGGTTCGGACTACCGTTACTCAGCCTTCCACAGGGTGACCAGGCCGGAGAAATCGTCAGTGCCCGACAGCAATCGGACGGAGGCTTACAAGCGCTTTGGGAGAAAACCTTTTATATATCATGGAAAACAGGGGTCAACCTTGTTGGAAATGCTTCTCGCGCGTTGTTTAGATTTGGCACTTGAGCCTTAGAGTTTGTTGAGGACACGATTGCGTAAGGCGCAAGCGGGGAAGTGTCAGCGGAGGATATTTGTTCCGCGGGTTCTTTCTCTTCTCCTTCTACTCAATACTTATCGAATACTACAACGAAGTTGTGAACCACTCGAACTACAAGTATCGATACGCCTTGTGTTTCCTCATCACATACAGCATTAAGACTGATCGAACTCCTATCATTCATTTCTATCCTCATCGCTAATCGGTATTCTTTCAACAAACCTTTTATATACCATGAATACCATCGACAGGGTACAAGTTTGACCCACAGGCCTCCTTCACTGCCTGCACTGTTTCACTGGTGACAACGGAGAGTTGACATTCCACCTAGTAGCTTGTTGAGCTGATTCACTGGTTCTTCAAACAACTGACAGATGGTCTGGCTCCTCTCATATACCCACCGAACCCGTTCCGCCTCGCGCATCCTGCATGACCACTCGTGAGTTGTATTGCACCCAGAAAAAATTGGTATTTTTGCCGGTGTACGGCAACTAGTAGCTTTTAGTATGGGTCTCGCGGAGGATAACCTTGACACCTCCTGGGGATGTGTGGCTAAGCCTTCACCTAAGGCTCCCACTCATCCCCTTGCACCTTGGTAACCTTCAGTTACCCTTGTGGCCTCTGTCGGGTCGGTATTACTCTTCCTCCAGAGAGCATGCCCAGGCCCGTGACTTTCACTCATGAAAAATCACTCGACCTCGATCCTCAGATTGATATCAAGATATGTGTATCGGTATACAGTATATTCAGCGTAGAGCGAACGTCCCAGCGCGGGACGCCCCATTATATCGGTCTCCGTGGCTATTCCACCGGAGGCCGGTATGCCGACGCTATCGGCCTCGGTGGCTAGTCCACCGGACAATGCGCCGACGCTATCAGTCTCATCTCCGAGAATGTGCCCGGATCCCGTCCGAGCCACATCTCATGACACTTCCCCTCTTGCTGCGTACCGTCGAAGACAGAGCAGCAAGTAAGCAACAAAGAGCAGCAAGACAGTAAAGTCAACCTCATAAAACAAATCCCCGCTGGCCTCATTAAAACCTCTGCAGTTGCAAAACCTCGTGGGAAAAAACTGATCTGTTAGAGGACAAAAGAGTGCCAGCTCAACGCGAGTAAACAGACAAAGATTCAGAACAACAGCCTTGCTAACGCCGTAGCCCAATGCTCTCCGTAAAGCCCCTATGCTTCTCAGGTCCCAGCGCCTTCGTCATGATGTCTGCCAAGTTGTCATTGGTAGAAACGTAGGAGAATTCCAACTCTCGAGTGGCGTGAAGGTCCTGCCAGTGGTGGAACTTCACGTCGATGTGCTTGTTCCTGCTTTTCCCGTATCCAGCTGCCTGGATGTTCTTCTGACTTCCACAAAAAGCTCAAGCTTGGGCTTTCACCAGTTGGGTCGCTCGTATTTACTGCAATTCTTCTAACAAATATACATACCTGTTATCATGGCTCAGAGAACGCAGAGTACTTTGAGTGTCCGCTACCCACTGTCTGGGAGTATTTTGGAGTTGGCAGATATGATCTCTCGGTCGGAAATAGAAGAGTTGGAGTTGGACTGAGTAGAGTAGGCTGAGAGGAGAGGTATACATATAGAATAAATACAAATTACGAACGGTTGTGTTCCAACAGACTGACAAGTTGCTCAAGAGTTTCTTTCATACTCGCAATGTTCTTCACAATGACATCCACCCTATTGACAGAGAAAGTCTCCGCCGGTACCTGGGGTAGACTCTGCATGTAGGAGGAGGATTCCGGACACAGTGGATGTCACTCCAATGTGCCGTCTAGGGTTGCAGTCAGGGCTCGGTGTGGACGCGCCCTTAGGGCTTGTGGTGGAATGGGTTATGCCTTTAACCGCCTGGAAGGCAAGGCGTAGGCGTAGATCCTCCCATTCATCCAAAATGGAGCTTTCTAGCTGGGTGACTGTGACGACATCATCCGCATTCTCGAAGCCACCTTCGGTGACTCCAACCCTGCCGCGACCGCCCGCGCCAAACTCCACAGTCTCAAACAGGGCAAGAAGGAGCTCACGACCTACTTTGCCGAGTCCCAGACGCTGGTATCCAAGCTTAGCTGGGACGAGCATGCAAAGTTGGATGCACTGAAGGAAGGGGTGTCGATGGAACTTTGCCGCCAGCTGTTGGGACGAACTCAGGGCCTCTCCTTCGACCAGTTCGTGGCTCTCTGCCAGCAACTGGACTCGGAGATACGTGCTCTCCAACTCCATGAAGGAAGGCACGGCTCCTCCTCCTCCTCCTCCCATCAGCACCGCGGGGTCAGCACCAACTCTGTACTCAGACCACGACACCCACCACCAGCCAGAGTGCGACCGCTCCGGACCCGATGGACCTGAGCGCATGCAAGAAGAAGCTCTCGGAGCAGGAACGTGCGGCCTAGCTTAGGGAAGGCCATTGCCTATACTGCTGAGGACTGGGGCACAGGGCCGCCCAACGCCCCAACAAGAGTCGCAACCCGTTCCGCACGGTGGCGGCTCTAGTCTCCGACTCTAAGTCTGTCACCTCTTCGGGGGCATCTTCCGAGCACCATCAGCACACGCACGGCTGCTGCGGCGGCTATCTCCCGTCAGGAAAAGCCTAGGCCAGCAGCCGCATGATGGCACTGCTGTTGGCCGTACTCCGGGCAACTATTCTTCTTCTCTCTTCACTCCTTTCTTCCGTTTGCCGAGTTTGTCCAATGTAGCTATGGAAGGAAAACATCTTATCTTGTGCAATGTTTCCTTTGGTGACACAAACATAGCTAGTCACGCTCTGATTGACTGCGGAGCCACAGGAGTGGCCTTCGTCGACGAAGACTTTGCCCGCCATTACCAACTCCCACTCGCACCACTCAAGTACCCAAGTGTCAGTTAGAGTGATGTGTAGAAGAGATGGTTGTCTATTCTAGGACTGGCGCCGCTGCTCTGGATGTACGACATGTGATCTGACTAAGCATACATTGTGACACGACAACGCTTCCTCCCCCCCTTACTACGTTTTCCGAACGCCAGTAAGCCCAAGGGACAAAACAAAAAATCAAATCAAACTCCCCGTTTGCCTCATTAAAACCTACGCAAAAACCCAGTGGGAGAAAAGCTGCTAGGGAAAAGAGTACCAACTCGCCGCAGTCCTATACAAAACAGTCTTCAACATTTGCTCAATCCCGCACCCTCAACTCTGCCAAACCCAATCCTTCAACAAGACGCTGATGACGTTCCGGTGCAAGAGGCTTCGTCATGATATCGGCTAGATTTACATCGGTCGAGTCGTAGGCGAATTTGACTATACCTTGAGCATGAAGCTCTCGACTGTCGTGAAATCGAATATCGATGTGCTTCGTCTTTGCACTTGAGACGCCCGACCTGATGTTCTTCAATGCGCCATTGCTATCGCAGTATATCGGTGGTATCACGAGTTCGCCGGTAACGTCTTTGTGGAGCTGAATAAGGCATTGGGCCTCGCGTGTGGCTTTTGAACAGGCAACATATTCCGCTTCCGTTGTCGATGCTGCCACAAGGAGCTATTTCTTCGATTGCCAGTCTATCGGTCCGCCGTATGCGTAAAAGATGAAGTCGCCTTGAGACTTTCTATCTGCTATATCGCCTGAAAAGTCCGAATCGGTGTAGCCATGTAGGACGGCCCTACCACCCTCTGGTGTCGATCTTCTGGTAATCCGTTCCGATGTAGATCTTCCGTCATTCGCTTCCGATAACCTCCCGTATTCGCTTTTAACGATAACCTTCCAGTATATTCCGGTGATGATCTTCCATTCTTCACTTCCGATGACGATCCTCTAATATCTTCCAATGACAATCTTTCAGGAAATACTAATCCGATGTCCGAAGTGTCCTTTAGGTAGCCGAATCCGCTTCCTGCTCCGTCAACATATCGATATCCAGCCGTGTCTGTTGCCTACAGACGATTGAGGCTTCGGATAGTCGAGTAATGTCTAAGCCTATGAACCGCTTCGCCGGAGTAGAGATTCTGATCGGTAATTGATCGATGGAAACCAATAGACATATAGGGCTTTATTGCGACATAGGATGTAGTGCTCGCTAGTCCGCTGGGTTGATGGTATCGGCTTTGATGGATATCGCTGACTCGGTGGATGGCTTCAACATGGTGGACGACTTCAACACAGTGAAAAGACGGCGTGGGCTCGGTAGCCATCATCTAATCAGTTTGTTCGGGGGGGCGGGAAAGGAGAAGGGGAAGGGGGAGGACGAGAGGACGAGAGGACGAGAGGACGAGGAGAGGTGGAGATATCCGGCTGAATGGTCCGGGTGAGGCTAGATCTTGTCCTCGGCCTCTGTCCGGCTCTATGCGGAGGCGGTGCGCCTTCTTTTGGCGGCGGCGATGGCGATGGCGACGGAGATGGTGTGCAAGCTGCAGATGTGATGCACGACGGCGGCGTCGCGGTAAGTACAGGAATGCGGATCGGGTTTCGGAGGCTGGCTCTCACCAGGAAGTCTGTCGGTCAGTCTGGCGGCGGACTGGTCGTGGTTTCCAGCCATTCGATTCCGTCAAGTTGTTGCATATAGGCTTCCATACCGATCTCTTTCACGACGCCTGAAATTCGCACGTGGACAGCCTCAACTCGGTGAAAAGACAGCGTGGGCTCGGTACACGCATTGGTGCAGTGAACGTACGGAGGATGTCCAAATGATCGATTTTCGACTCGTTCCAAGCTAGAGACTTAGCAGATAAAATAGGGTGCTCATATTACCTCTCGTGATACCAGACGTCCGCATGTAGACGTAATCTCAATTTCCAAACGATTCTCGTCCGTCCATTTGCTCATATCACCCATTTGCAGACAATAGGGTGGCTATTTGCCTTGGATACTGGTGTTATTTCTCTTGCCAGCTACTTTTTTCTTTCGAGACAGGCCTGGACAGAGGACAATAGGGGAGCTTGCGAAGTGCCGCGACTGTGCGGACAACGGACGGGAAAAACGGACAAAATGTACGCCGCCATAGATGGGCTAAATGCGAGTATGATCAAACAGAAACAAATCGGAATTCGTATCATTCGAATGGACTCTCTATCACATGACTACATGCATGAGTACAATATGTATAAGCACGTAGAAGCACTCCTTGCCAAATGCAAACAAACCACCTGATTGGCTGACACTAGAATACACCTTGTGCACACCCTTGTACTTTCACGACCTGCAAAACCTTGAGAATCTGCCAGCTGACCAGTAAATACTTGTTTGGCGTAGTGTTTGGCGTAGTAATTAACTACGAACAAAGCTCTGTGCATGGCGTTGTGTCCGAGTGGTTAAGGAGAGAGACTTGAAATCTCTTGGGTTTGCCCGCACAGGTTCGAACCCTGTCGACGTCGCTTTTTTTTTTGTCGGGCCCGCCACACAATAAGTTGCAGACATAGACATGAGTCATCACTCTGCATCTGCTCTTTTGCTTGGCGCGTCGAGCGTGTCATGATTCGATTTGTGGTCGGACTGTGTCATATTGCCATGATCAACCTTGCTAGGTTGCATGTGATGAATGAATATCTACATTAAATTTTTTTTGATTTGCGGCACGAATGAGCACCACATTCAGGGGGGGAAAGGGGGCACCCCAGGTCACAACGGTTCTTTTTCTCTCTACGCGCCCTAACTGGAGACAGCGCCATCGGCTGGGGGCCATGGTGAAGTGCATATTGATAACCAGTTAGACCTCCCCAGCTCGACATGTGCGCACGATTCGTGCAATGTCTCAACCAATCCAGCTCGCGCTCCATGCCGTTCGTTGCGCGGATATAAACCCGATGGCGTCCACATTTTTGGGCGAAGGGGAGGCAGAGGGGGGAAGTGAAATTCCGTCCTCAGTATTTTCCTGTTCCTACGATGACAACGATGATGACAGCACTGCAGCACACGCTGCTGCTCGTCTTCCTCGCGCTCACCAGCGGAGCCGCCGGCTTCGTGATCTTTCCGCACACGGAGGTGTGCGTTCCACTCGCCGAGACCCCGGAAGCGCAAAAGAAGGCCATCACCGCCGAGGCCTTCGACCTCGCCGTCAGCTCGTTCTATCGCCACGCGCCCGAGGAGCTCGTCGTCGGCGACATTGGCGGCTGCTGCCTCAACTTCTGTCTGCACGCCGAGCGCATCTCCCACTTTGTCGACGTCAGCGCCGACGACGAACCCGCGCTCCTCCGAGGCGACGCCCTCGAGGAGGCCATCGACCGCCTGCGCCAGTGCGTCGGCAACGCGGCGGAGGCCCGCGTCGCTGTCTTTGGTAAGTCCCGTCTTGCCCCATCATCGCCCCTGAAGAGACTGAGGCTGATGCACTAGTGGCGGCAGACCCCGCGTGGGAGGGACGGATCACCCTCAGCTTCCATCCCGACGACCGGCGGGTCGAGCTGAAGAACTGCTAGGCACGTGAGGGAGCTGCCGGCGGAGACATGTCCGCAGTGGTGGCCGTGTACATACGAGGATGCTTCGAATCGCACTGGAGTCGGGTTGTCGTTTTTATTCACGCATGCCATCTACTTTCCACACAACCTGAGTTTGCGCCGTCCACATGTGATTACCGTCCGTGTCGCGCGGTTTCCGTGTCATCTCTGCGCTGCTCCGTCGCGGGTTGTGCCTATGTGGAGGCTCGAGAACTCGGAATCTTTTCAAGCCGCCACCACGCTAAGCTTAAAAAATAAGCGTGTGGCTGCGACAACTCAGCTGGCATTATGTAGTAACGGGGAAAAAGGGGGATTAAAAAAGGGGATTTTAAAAAAAGGGGATACTTCTCATCCCACCTGCGCGAATACTTCATTGTACATATGATACCGTGACAGCTACCAATCCCTACCATTTCATTCAACAGAATGTCCTCTAGTCTGTTTCCCCTCCCCAAAGACGCGTCGCATTGGAAGACGTACCTAACTCTTTCAGTTAGAAAAGCCTGTTATTCTACCAATTGCGGAGTTCAACGATATCTAGCCGTTAGTAACGTTTATAGATTTCGAAACAAAAAGTTACAGCAGAAAGGGGCTGAAGAGGTTGAACATGGTGAATGCCGTGTGAAAAAGAGCCAAACATGCAGCCGCCAAACCACAAGCCGGAGAGAACCAGATCAAACGAAGAACCAGCGGTATCCGCGAGAAAGATCAGTGTTCGGTTACAGTCAACCTGACACGTCACCTCGGACCAAATCCTACTGTCACTCTCGAACGGAAAACCGAACACCATCACGGCCATTCTTAGAACAGTTGTAGGGTGAAAAGGTCTGTACAACCGTTGATATTTTGACGGAAACCGAGAACATTATGCAGCGCCATAAATTTTCAGTGCATTACGCGGTGCCATTAGGAGGAAGGAACACCGGTATGATGAAAATTAAAATGTTCTTGCCGGTATTCATTTTCCTTCAAATTAATACAATTTTACTGATTAGTAGATTTTCTCATCGCTATTATCTTACATGTCGACATATCTTTCACTTCGATAATGTGACAAAGCGCTTTCATCTTGCGCCTACAACTGGTATATCCATGTTCGATGAGCTTGGATCGGAAGTGTATGAAATGACTCGATCTGTGCCAGTGAGACTGCCGAAGAAGCACCAATACGAGATAGTGAACGGACGGAGGCAATTCCAAATCTTCGTTATCGCGGAGCAGTTACGGTGGGTGCGAGTTGATGGGGGAGAATTATTGGGAAAATCGCGAGCAACAGATAATCACACGGACGTGGATGAGGAAGCGGTCGCGCCATTGGTAAATTCACGATCGGAGATTTTAGAAAGGCATAGACCTTGGGAGTTGCAATTATTTGTTTTATAAAATATAGTAGCCGGTCTCTTCGACGTGCAATAGCAAGCAAGCAAAATTTAGAAGTAGCAAAAAAATTGGAGAACCGTGTTGTATGTAACGAGACTGGCTGCCAGGGCTCCAGGTGCCGCGAGCAACAGGTACGCGAGCGACGGGGGTTCCGAGCAGAGCACACGAGCGGACACGAGCGAGTAGACTAGGCGGGCACCGGATGCACGAGCAATGAGCAAAGTGTTGAAGTGACAGTTGGTCGACGAGGGATCGCTTATGTGGGAACGTTGTGTGGATGGGGGATGGTGTTTTTTAGGGGTAAAAATAAAAAATAAAAAATAAAAAAGGGAGCGACACCAAATTCGACCAGCTGGCAGCCACACCCAGTCATTGCGCCACACGCTCTCTGGAGCCCGTCCGTCCCCCGCAATTCGTCCGTAGCTCACCTGCCGCTGCAAGGGCTGAGTTGCAGAAAAAAAAGAAGAAAAAAATACATAAATACATACATATGCACTTACCTAATGACCACAACCCCTGAACCTCAGCCGCACAGCGTTTTGCACAAATCTTTGCTTCTGATGCGTCAGCACAACGCCGAACTGTATCTAAGTATTCACATGTCGACGAAGGGGCTTGACACAGGGTTTTTTTTTGGTTTATTCATACATACTCGCATACCACCTTTCTAGAATAGCGGCGTACATTTTGCCCAGATTTCCCGTCCGCAGTCCGCGCAAGGCGGCTCGTTGCAAACTACCCTTTGCCCCGCCTAGGCTCGTCCCGAGACTAGAATCGCACCAAGCTAAAGCACCAAAATAATGACAAACTCGCCACCCGTCCCCTAATCCTCGCCTGCCGATGCCATGTACGAGGGGTGGGTAGGAACAGCGGGTTCCGCCCCGCCACCCAGCTCGCCCTCGGCACCCAGCCTCCGCCTCCGCCTCCCTCTACTCTTCCCGCTCCCGGCGCTCCCGGCGCTCCCAGAGCTCACCCTCTGACGCCTCGCTCCCCGCGTCCATCTCTCCCTCAGATGGCGCTCGCCTTCACACACCCGCAGACAGCGGGCTGGGCACGGATGGGTATGTAAGTACACAGTCTGCGTGCGTGGCGCATCGCTCCGAGGCCAGTATTTCATTTGGTTGTTCAAAATCGTCGACCTCTTAGATCTTGGCGATAGTTGTACGCTTCGGGACTAGCGCATTATAAAACCGCGCTTGTGCCCAAGGACCGAATTTTCGCGAGCACCGTGATATGTCTATAGAATCCACTACATACTTGTACAGTATCTAAAAATCTGACTAGAACTCATCTGCGTGCCGAAAGGCGGACTCAAGGCCATCTTCATCTCCATCCTCACCACCCTCAGTGTCAGTAATTTGCGGGAAGGAAATGACATGACTGAGCTGAAGTTTCCGTGCCACCCTAGTACTTTGTTGGCGGGGCCGTACCCCTTGATGCCGAACGCACTAATATCGACGCCGAACGTGAGTTGCTACCTCTGCGCGCAGCTGCCGAGAGAAAAGGCTGAGAACGAGTCGCCGCTGGTGCGCACGCTTGGGGGTGCGGCTGATACTCCAGCTGGTTCTGCCGCACTATGTGAGGTCAGTGCCACGGCTTGAGGTGGTTGGCGCGGCTGGTGTTTGGCGCGGCGTGCGGCTGCTGCTGTGGCTGGAGGTGCGGCTAGGGGCGGGTGTAGAGCGGAGTCGATGACCAGCGCGGTGGGTGGTGCTAGGTGAACGGGCGTTAGTTTATAGGTTATTGCTACAACCACGTCTCTGATTCACACACCGGCCCTGCCATCCGGACACGCCACGCGCCCTGGGTTTGCATACCTCGGATTGTATCGAACGCTGAAGGCTCGCCCTGGCCGCCGTTCACACTTAACCTGTGAACGCTTGCTAGGGTTCTAGGTGTAACTATCGGCAGCTGGCTGTAAGGAAGCTTGCGAGAAACTCGTCATGAGAATTTCTGCTGGCTGCTCAGAGCCTGATCCTTGGGTGTCGATGATTGATAGCCGCACTGTTCTGAAGTTACCGCGTAGTTGGTTTTCCTGCAGGCTGAGATACCTCCTGAGCTGATCATCGGACGTCCGAAAAGAGTTCGGCGCGCTAACTATATGCGTGCCACTGCACACCTCTAGTAGATACGTAGTAGCGTTTATAGCGCGGAACTCTTACATAAGTGTGAGAATATGGTACATATGTGTCCACCGACCTCGATTAGTCCGCAGATGGTTCGTTATAGCTCCCCTTGCCCTCCGCCCTGGCCTCCTAAAGATATTGTTTAACTCTCAATCACCCCTTTCCTCCTACCTGCTCGTCCCCCTCTACCTCTCCCCCTCTTCCCTCACTTCCCGCTCCCGGAGCCCCGGTGCCGATGCCTCACTCTGGGCATTTTCTGCAGCCTTATCCAAACCACCCCTTCGTCCCACGTCCGTGGTAGATAGGAAGTCCAGGATCGCCCAGCTGCACCGCTCACGTACAAAGAGGCCCCGGATCCCGAACCGATCCTTCCCCCTCCTAGCCGCCTGCCACACTTCCGCCCACAGGAATCTCCGCTGGGCCCCCCAAGCGGTGGCAGTTACTGAAAATATGCCCCCGGATCCGGGCCTGGTACGAGCACCGCCAGCACTCGGTTGCGGGTTTGCCCTCCGTCAACTTGAGGAACTGGCCAGTGAGACAATGACCTGTCTTCAATTGGTAGAATCTCGCCGCCGGCTGTCTATTGGTTTTCGCTGGAGCTCGATCCGGTTTTTGGTACGCCTTTCCCTGCCGGCAGTAACGGTATCTCTTCTGAGCGATCCGAGAATCCGCCCACACGTTGGCTTCCTCCTGCCCTCCGGGATTCCCCGCTTGAGATTTGCAAGGGACCTGGGGAGGGCCATTGGCCGTCAGTCATACCAGCCTCCGTATTGCATCCATTCCACGCCATGCTCGCATGTTCTTTCCTAATTCAACCAATACTTGCATGCTCGCATGTTTGATCATGGTGTGTCTTGTTCTAGGATTGAAGGAAGAGAAGGTATTTACAACTTCTAAGGGCCCGAGAAGACATGAAACCCAGGGAGTCATTAGAGCTATCCTAGAATAACTCGATACCGAGAGGATTACTCGTCTTGGCTCCAACACGGTGAAGGTTAATGAGCCAAAACTCTCCCTAGTCGTTGTTTGTATCGAGACCTTGACCCGGGTCCGCGTAAGGTTGCCTAAGGCAAATACAAAGTCCTGGACATTTTGCTGACGGTCCATGTCGGGGGAAATACCCCAGATTCAACTTCCCTAAACTTACATGAGGGAGCGAACTTTTATTGGGAGCCTTGCTCAGTCACAGTCCAATCGATCTTCTTATCTCTCCATACAGAGCGAGTTTAATGGCTCCCCGGGCCAGCCATGCTCGCACGACCTATCCACACAGGCACATAAGCAGCACGTCAGTCACAGTCAGAAGAGTGACAAATCGTGTTTGCATCGTGTGTATCAGGATCCAGAAGCCGCGACACTCTAGAGGAGTATATAACCCGATTCACAGCACCACAAGGCGAAGCAACTCCGGGAGAAGAAAAAGCTAAGTAGCGAAGTAGTGTAGCCGTACTGTTTTGGCCGGTATCTCGGGGATCCATACTATCTATTGCACAAGTGAGAAGTCGCAAGGATTGAACCGCTACGTCGTCCATCGCTTCTTGGAGGTTATGGCTGGGAAAAGACAGTTTGTGGCCGCAACGGTCTTGTTCCAATCGGTCCTGGCGAATAGGTACATCCAGTTCAAACATCAGCACTTTGAACTTGATTCTTCAGTAGTCACCAGCCTCGAAGCCCGTATTTCAGCTCGGTCTCACTCAATACAATCCCACCGCTTGTTTGTGGTTTGTGACCGCGATATGCAGTCCTCGCCGCTCGCGTGTCTTCTTTTCGCTGTTCTCCTCCATCCTCCATCCTCCTGATGAAACGGAAAGGTGGGAACGAATGGGATGGAGAGTGAGAAGAATGGATGACTGACTATCAATCTATGGGAGCGGGAAAGAGATATTATATATACTGGCTACCTGGCCTAGAAGGCGATGTTGGCATCGGCTTCACTGCTCCGATATCGCCCATGTCTCGCCATCGCCTCTGATGTCTATGGCGCCGGTCTAGACATCCGCAAGAAAAACATCCTTTCCAACTAAACCTAATCGCACAGAATCCAGACCACATCTACAAAACTTAATGGTGCCGAGGCCAAATACGCAACACCCAACACATGCGTTAACATCTCCATCCTCCATCCTCCACCCTCCTGCGACCACCATTCTCCTCACCACCTTTCCCAAGACCACCTCTTCCCCAACACCTCCACCCCCAACACCACCTCCTCAAACACACTTCGCTCCCACCAGCACCATCGCAGAACTCCGTCGGCCTGGGTCACTTCAGCCACACAAACGAACAATTAAGCACCACTGCAATGGCCTACCGCAGTACCAGTGGCTCGCTTCCGATGTCCGTCACTGTTCTCGACGATCATGAGCGCCGCCAGGAGCCCGCTGTCCCGACTGCGCCATCGAGTCAGTCGGTGAGCACCTCGCAGCCTCAGTCCGTTCACGTTCTGGTCAGGAACGGTGACCACATCGAGGAGGCCGAGCTTGCCGATTTCGACGAGGGTGGATATGGGGAGCTCCGTAGCATCCTCCCGGGAATAATGAGCCTTGGTACTGATGAGTCTGGTTCTCTGGACGAAAAAGCTCCCGAGGAGCAAGGTCACGCGGGGCCGGCAGCCAGTAATGCTGCTACTGCTGCCAAGCGCAAGAGGAAGAAGAAGAAGAAGAAGAAGAAGGCTAAGGGTGTCGCTGAAACCCAAGCCGCTTATGATGCCACGGAGGGAGGCCCTGCCGCCCCGGAGGAGAAACAGGCCACGGCTTTGACCAGGTCTGGTCAGAAGCCGTCTACCTACGCGACTCTGGGCTTGAACCCCGGGCAGAAACGGTACTGCCCGTTCGAAGGCGACAGATACTTCAACGTGTTTTCTGACTCCACCGCTGGCGTCGAGAAAGAGTCCGCTCCGACAAACAGCACTTCGACCCCGCATTCGCCCCCAGACCGTGTCCTCTCCGGTCCCTCTTCTCGGAACCAACAGACTTTACCACCATCCCCTCCCGTCCGCAAGATCTCGGAATTGGTCTCCCACAATACCACAACCAACAACGACGAAGAAATTGCCAGCTCCAGACACCGAGAGCGAGTCCGCTCCGGCCATAGCTTCTAGCAGTTCCGCTCAGAAACAGACCGCCATCGACCAGACTGACGCATCGGCCACTCTCTTCTATAACGATAGTTGGCTCTCCGACATGCCCCGCTTGACCACTGGCGAGAGCAGCGCCTTGGCTACCGACGACAACGAGGACCGGCGCCCGATCATTCCGACCGGCTCCTTCGACCGGGCTGCTCTGATAAAGCTCAACTCATTCCCCAAGGACGAGTCCGCCCAGCTTCATGCCCCGATGAGGCTCTGGGAGCACTCCTTCGTGGATGCGTCAGTTGCAGTTGCCAAGAGAGAGTCCGCGCCGATCGGCAAGCAGAAGGCTACGAGTGTGTCTGTCCGTCCCTCGTCGCCGAGTATCTTCTACCCGCCCTCAAGAAGTGCCACCAGATGAAGGTTCGAGTTTGCAGTTGACGCATGCGTTGGGTGTTGCGTACGTGGCCTCGACACCATTAAGTTTCTTTGATGTGTTCTAGGTTCCGTTGGATTAGGTTTGATGTGTTCCGGATTCAGTTGGGAAATGATGTTTTTCTTGCGGATGTTGAGACCGGCGCCATAGACATGTAGGCGATGGCGGGGCATCAGGGTGTTGACGCATGTGTTGGGTGTTGCGTACGTGGCCTCGGCACCAGTAGGTTTCGTTGATGTGGTCTGAATTCTGTGGGATCAGGTTTGATGTGTCCTAGATTCTGTGGGACTAGGGGTGATATGACCTGGATTCTGTTGGATTGGGCTTCGTTGATGTGTTCTGGATTCAGTTGGGAAGGATGTTTTCTTGCGGATGTCTAGACCGGCGCCATAGACATCAGAGGCGATGGCGAGACATCATGGGCGATGTTGAGGCAGCGATGCAGATGCCGACATCGCCTCCCAAGGCCAGGTGGTCAGTGTATATAATGTCTCTCTTTTCCGCTCCTATAGATCGATAGTCAGTCAGTCAGTCATTCATTAGGGACCTTTTGCAATTACGTGCGCACGATGAATCCGCTAGCCGAGGTGGCGAAATAGGAATAGCTCGTGCAGGCTATGAACGTCGAGGTTTGGGAGCTTTGGCGGTCTGCGCGATAGAAAGTTTGCACAATGATACATATAAAGTTTCAGAGTTCACGGCACCGCCGCCCATAAAAAATCCCCTCCCCTACGCTAGCTCAGAGCCCCCAGAGTCCGAGACCCCTGGTGGAGTCGAGATCCTCAATAGCAGTGATAATTCGTTGCTTCTCAGCGCGATTCCGGTGGATCATAACCATCGCTTTCCCTATCTAGACAGCAATTACTGACATCCTTTCCAGGTCTCAAGTGGTGCAAGGACGAATTGCGAAAATCGCCTGAAACAGCGACGGTAACTCTGGCAAATCGCTGGCATGAGTTGATGGCGCCTGTCCGTCACACTGGCGATGTCTCAGACACTTCACTGAGCCCCAGTAGCCAAGATCGCAGCGACGAAGGAAAGGAAACCAGGTCAATATTCCATCGAACGATGTACCAGGACCTCGAGCAAGAAGCGACGCGAGTATGCAAGCGACTAGTCAGAGCCAATGGGGGGTAAGTTATCCTTTCATCCGCGAAATCCTCAAACTTTGCTCACAAGTGCCTGGAGAGCAGTCACGGGAAATATCATTCGCAGCAACAAGGTTCTGCAAAAATATATTGTCAGGCATTTACAGCGGCTCGCTGGTCTGCTCGGCAGCGGCTTCATGTTGGTTGTCTTCGACGAGGCTGAGAACCTGAACAGCAGTGTTCTTTACTGGTTGCGGCAGCGGCAAAGCCTGTTTGAAGAGCTTGCGCTGTGGACCATGTTTCTCAGCACGAAAAATTGCATCCCAAAACCGACACCAGCACAGAGAGACGATCCCTCAAGACGTCAAGCGACGAAAGAACTGAGCTATCTCAATCCAGTTATTGGTCTTCCGCTCGATATCGACTCATACAGGCGGTTCAGAGACCCCGTGGACCGAGAAAAGGAAGTGAAGAAGCCACTCGAGCAGTTTGCCTCTTGCGACCACCTCACCATATTTGGCCGCCCGTTGTGGAGGATACACTGGGATAGCAGATACGCCAGACTCGTGACTTTCGTCACCAGAAAACTGCTTTCGGGGCCAAAAGCCAACACATTAGATGCCGACCATGTGTTTGCCCTCTTGGCGTCCAGACTGTGCCTCGACCTGGTACTGAATACAGATGCGGCTATGCTTGCGTCGAACACTGTCAATTCCCACTTGAGGTTGGTCATCAAAATAGACCAAACTGACTCCACCATGAAGAATTTGACACCGTCCGAACCGATCGTTGCTGAGGTAGCTGCTTCCATATTGATGGCGCGTCGTCGACCGAGCGTCACGAAAATTCCGCGGAATTGGGTTGCCTGTCTTTCGACCTTTTGCGATCAGTTGCTAAGCCCCGGTCTCGTCGAAAAGGGGATCAAAGGGAAGCTATATGCCCGTCTGGTGCTCCTTTTGGCCAAGGACTATGTTACCAACGCTGGCATAGATAGCGCCCCACTACCTAAAGGCTTCGGTGCCCGGTCCGGCCGTTTCCTCTCTTAGGTTTCTTCCAGCACTTGATCGGGTCGGACGATATCAACAAGGGAGCTTTGGCCAAAGTACTCGGCCTTCGCTCTGGAAGTGGGAGAGAAGTCGGTAGCTCCAGACCGGCAGAACTGTTGGAAATGCTTCTCGCTGCCGCACTCAGTAATGAATGACGAGAATGGAATGGATGAGGAGGCTGGAATGGATGACGAGGCCGGAATGGATGATGAGTATGGAATGGAGGACGAGGCCGGAATGGATGATGAGTATGGAATGGAGGACGAAGTTTAGGGAAGGTAACATCGGCAGGCCGGTGTATATAAAGTCTCCGTTTTTCTTGTCTCTCGTTCCTTTTAAGCAATCACTTCAACAATACCCAACATACTCATTACTGTTCGCTCTTACTCTCTGCCACTTCTCTCATTGTGACCGACCATCCTCAGGCTAAGAATATTCCTCTTCACTCTCCCGCTCACTGCTCTCGCTCTCCATAAGACCCGATAGTAATCTGGTATTTTAAGAAGAACTCGGGCAGTCTTTCGCTGAGGTATTTGCGAACACAAAGTCGAACTCCACGCAATTCGCCTCCACGAGTACAGCCCTCATTGCCGGCGATAGAACAGATCTCTTGCATGACCTCCTCCGCCAGTCTGCGGCCTTGCAATTGCCGGTTGGCCATCACTCCTGAGATATTCTGATCCCTATCTACCTTGGGGATGCCAAGGCAACATTCGATACTGCGGCTATGTCCGCGATCGTCATATCGGTAAAAAACAAGTCGACTCCAAGCCCATTGGTTGTAACCAGGGGAGACTTGCTATTCTTCCGGGGTTCCACTCAGCCGGTCATCGCGATCCTCTTTGATCTAGGGGTAGAACCCGACGAGAGCTCGGTCTCGCAGCTACAACACGTCTCGTACAAAAATCGCCCACCCTGTTACGCATTTAGGCTACAAGGCGCGGCAAAGAGGACCTTTGGGGTTCTTTCGCACAATGGCCTAGCGGATGTGTGTGCTAGAGTCCTAGAGGAGGTGACTCCAATGCAAAGCGTTGATAATGCGATCTGCCAGTCGTATGACTAGTTCAGAGATCACGCACGTGCTCACAGATTTCCGGAGTAAGGGTAGAAACCCAGAGAAGGGGCTCCCAGGTCGGGTTCTTATGGTGATTAGGTAAACGGTGCAGGAGAAGGGGTTGCGGTTGGAAGAGGGGGCAGGGTTTGCTGGGTGGTGGGGTGCGATATGGATCTGTGATTGGCCCCTCGTGCTGCCTTCCTGCTGTCCGTAATTGCGTGTACGACTCATTTGGTTTCCCGCGACTTTTTTTTTCTTTCAGTCCTTGCTTGCATGCGACCTATTTAGATCATGGCGATACGACCATATAGATCGTGGTGATGTACCTACAAGCGGTCCGATTCCCGTCCGCTGTCCGAATCCGGCCTCGATCAGTCTGCAGGCGGCACGTTGCAAACTCCCCTTCGCCCTCCGCCAAGGCCTGTCCCAAGAAGACGTAGAGTGCACCAAGGAAATTACAAAGGAAAGCCCCCCTCAAATCCTACTCCTCTTCCGCGGACACCAAAAAAGCTGGCGTGGGTAGAAAAAGCGGCTGTTCCCCACCCCCGGGAGCCCACTTCCTCGGCCTCTGCCCTCCTCCTCTTCCCTCTCTCGCTCTGTGAATCCTCCTCGGCTGGGACTGAGGCCAGCGTCCCCACGTCCGTTATGCAGAGGGAGTCCAAGATCGCCTGGCTGCATTGCTCATCGGCGAAGAGGTCCTAGATCTTGAACCGGCCCTTGCCTCTCCCTGTCTCTGCACACAAATCTGCTGCTGGCGTCTCCTGAGCGGGCAGTGCTTGAAGAGTTGCTAGGCTGAGTCGGCTGTACCTGTATCTCTTCCTGTAACCTTGGACTCTGCCCACGTCTTTGCTTCCTTCCGCTTGCCCTCTGTGATAGACCCATCCTTCGCACCGCTACTTGTGCATCAGTACAGACGGTGATGCGCTTGTGGGCGAGAGGGCGGAGGTCAACCGTTTCCAGAGCCCGGACGGTGGCCATGAGCCGGCGACGACATTCT